>Ga0116153_10001195_pt1 | contig 25693 bp, 32 predicted proteins | sample AD_UKC028_MetaG_FD_89896 | JGI IMG/M metagenome (GOLD analysis project Ga0116153, IMG submission 89896) | Active sludge microbial communities of municipal wastewater-treating anaerobic digesters from USA - AD_UKC028_MetaG | ecosystem: Engineered > Bioreactor > Anaerobic > Digestate | place: USA...
CGTTCAGTGGCGGAGGACAGGCGCCGGCCGTGGACGGGGAAGCTCCAGCTCTCCAACCTCAGCCCCTGCCCCAGCCGGCCTCCCCGGGCGGGCGCAAGACCAAGAAGGCCCACGAGACCACGGTCATCTTCCTCAAGCCCATCTCGGCCACGGAGGTCCCTTCGGCCAGCCAGTCGTCCTTCGGCCTGCGCCGTGAGTCCGGAGAGGAGGGGCCGGCTCCGGCGGCGGCCCAGAGTACCACTCCGGCCAAGTCCTCGGCCGCGCCCGAAGCCAAGGTCCCTGTGCCGCCGGCCACCAAGGGGGCCGTTGCTCCGGCCGCCGGTGTGCCGGCGGTTTCGGCTGCCCCGGTCCCGCCAAGCGGGGCGGCAGCGGCCGCCGCAGCCTCCCCCGTGCGAAACGTCAACGTCGAGCGGCGCATCTACGAGAGCGATGTGCCGGGGCAGTCGAAGCCCGGCAACTGGATCCCCCGGCTCATCATCTGGACGGAGGAGAGCGACCGGGAGGCGCAGCGGCTCTGGTGCGAGATCGTGGCCTCGGCCCTGGGCACCATCCAGGCCGCCGGCGGGCTGCAGGCCTTCGCCTTCGCGGCAGCCCCGGCCAACGAAGCCCCCAAGCGGCGCTGGAGGGTGCGCGCCGGCGTGCGCATTGACGGGGCGCTCTTCCAGGCCATCCTGACCCGGAAGCTCCGCGGGCTGCTTCTGCTGGCCCCGCGAGAGCTGGAAGCGGGGGTCTTCGATCAGTTCCTCTCCGCGGAGCACCTGGACCGCGGCAATGTGCTGACCCTGGGCTCGATCCTGGCCGACCTGGACTGCACCGGCCGCGAGCCCCTGGCCGAGCTCACCTTCCTCAAGGAAGAGACGGCCTTCCTGCATTCGCTCAACGCGGCCTGCGGCCGGAACGGCTGCGCCATGCGCCGGGCGGAGTGGAAGCCGCGGAGCTGAGCGCGAATGCGCGCCCTTGACAGCCTCCGCGGAGGCGGATATGCTCTGCCCGGTGCCGAACGGGCGCACCCGTACCTCAGGAGGACGTTGCTCAGATGGCCAAGCTGAAGAAGAGTTCCAGGGTGATCCGGCCCAGTTCCAGGCGCACCATCCCGGTCAAGGATCGCCCCGAGAAGCGTTCCATGGAGAGCGAGGCCCGGCGCGTGTCCATGCACGCCGTGTCCGGCGGCGAGTTCCTGGACCGCCTGAGGGCCCACTACCGCGAGTGCCGGCGCAAGGACGTGGACATCGAGGCCGAGGTGCAGGTCTACCTCGCCGACGGCACCTACTTCGACAAGGGCACCGCCAAGGTGGCCAACGTCTCGGCCTCCGGGGCGCTCCTGACCAACGTGCAGCTCAAGGGCGAGAGCCTGCCTACCGGCCAGTTCGTCATGCACGTCACCATGCGCGGCGGCCAGTACAACGGCGTGACCATCAAGTGCAAGCCGGTGCGCCTGGTTCCGGACCGCTCCGGCCTGGGCGTGCGCCTGGACGACATCTTCGTCTCGCTGAGCGACAGCGAAGCCGGCCGCTAGCCCGGCTTCCGGGGGCGCGGCGCCTGGGGAATATCGACCCCCTGCCGCGCTGTTGAGTCCAGCGACCCGATGCGTACCGACGATCAAGCCTGACCCACCGGAGGTGCTTGTGAAGAAGTACGAGTGCGCAGCCTGCGGTTTCATCTACGATCCCCAGGCCGGAGACCCGGACAGCGGCATCGCGCCCGGCACGGCTTTCGAGGCTCTTCCCGATAGCTGGGTCTGCCCGGTCTGCGGGGCGGACAAGAGCCAGTTCAAGCCGGTCGACTGAACGGCCGCCGGTCCGGCCCATGGCCGAGGAGATCCCGCAGTTCCCCGTCTTCCGGCCGTTGGGGCTGGAGGACCGCGACCTCGTGGAGCGCGCCTTCAAAGGGCTCGGACGCGAGGCGTCGGAGTTCACCTTCGCCTGCTTCTACATGTTCCGGCAGTCGGCCGAGCCGGGCCTCAGCCGGCTGGGCGACGCGCTGCTCTTCCGCGAGCGCTGCCGCGGGGGAGGGTGGTGCCTGCTGCCGCCGATGCTGGCCGGCAGCCCGCAGGCCGCCGCCGACGCCGCCGAGGCCGCCCTGCGGGCCGCCGCCCGGGCGCCTTCCGGGGAGCTTCCCGGCCACATCTACGGCGTGACCGAGGCGCTGTGGAACGGGATCTTCGGGCCGGGCGGACGGTTCGAGCGGCGCCCGGACCGCGACAACTTCGACTACGTCTATGAGCGGCAGGAGCTGGCCGAATTGCGCGGCAACCGGTTTCACTCCAAGAAGAACCTGATCAACAAGTTCCTGCGCAACCACGCTTTCGAGTACCGGCGGCTGACCCCGGATCTCCTGGCACCGGCCAAGGCACTGGCCGAGCACTGGTGCCGGCTGCGTTGCGGTCCGGTCGGTTCGCTGTCCCGGCTGGAGACGGCCGCCCTCCAGGAGGGCCTGGACCGCGCCGACGCGCTGGGCCTGACCGTCGGTCTCATCCTGGTCGACGGCCAGGTCCAGGCCCTGTCGCTGGGCGAGCGTCTGTCCGAGGACATGGCCGCCATCCACTTCGAGAAGGCTTCTCCCGGGATCAAGGGGCTGGGCCAGCTCATGGCCCGGGAGTTCGCCGCGCGCGAGTTCACCGGCTGCCGCTTCTTCAATCGCGAGCAGGACCTGGGCAGCGCGGGGCTGCGCCGGGCCAAAGAGAGCTATTGCCCGGTGAAGATGGTCGAGAAGCACGTGGTTTCCCTGGCCGGCGACCGGCGCGGGGACGAGCACTTCCGGTACGCCCCGGAGTCGGGCGAGGAGGACGGAGCATGAAGCCGCAGGAGATCCTGCCGCGGGTCTGGTGGGTCGGGGCGCTGCACCCGGACATGCGCATCTTCGACGACCTCTTCCCGACGGCCAACGGTACCAGCTACAACTCCTACCTGCTCAAGACCGCTCAGCCCACGCTGATCGACACGGTCAAGGGCAAGTTCGGCGACCAACTCATCGCTAACCTCGAGTCCCAGATCAAGCTGACCGAGCTCAAGTACATCGTCGCCAACCACGCCGAGCCGGACCACTCCGGCTCGCTCGGCAAGCTGCTGGAGCGCGCGCCCAACGCCACCGTGCTGGGCAGCAAGCCAGTGGGCATCTTCCTCAAGGAGCTCCTCAACCGCGACTTCCCGTTCCGGGCCGTGGCCGACGGCGAGACGCTGGACATCGGGGGCATGACCCTGGCCTTCGTGGTCGTGCCCTTCCTGCACTGGCCGGACACCATCTTCACCTACGCGCCGGAGCTCAAGGCCGCCTTCACCTGCGACGCGCTCGGCGCGCACTACTGCCCGAAGGGCGAACTGTGGGCCGACTGCAACCAGGACTACCGCGCCGACCAGAAGCTCTACTACGACTGCCTGATCCGGCTGTACAACGAGCACGTCCGCAAGGCGCTGGACAAGGTCAAGGACGTGCCCATAGAGGCGGCCCTGCCCAGCCACGGACCGCTGCTCCGCGGCGAGTGCCTGGCCCGGACCATCGCGCGCTACCAGGAGTGGAGCGCGGCGCCGAAGAAGGGCGCGAAGAAGCTCGTTGGCGTCGTCTATCTCTCCAGCCACGGCAACACCGCCAGGATGGCCGAGGCGGTGGCCGATGGGGTGCGCTCGGCCGGCGCCGAGGCCGAGCTCTGCCATTGGTCGGAGAAGAGCGAGGAGGAGATCGTCTCGCTCTACGAGCGCGCCGATGCGCTGGTCTTCGGCACGCCGACCATCAACCGCGACGTGCCGCCGCCGATGTGGCGGACCATGGCGCTGCTCTCCGCGTCGGCGCTGCCGACCAAGCGCGTGGCCGGGGTCTTCGGCAGCTTCGGCTGGAGCGGGGAGGCGGCCAAGCTAGTGGAGTCGCGCCTGGCCGGCATCGGCTACAAGCTGCCCCTCGAGAGCGTTCGCGTGCGTTTCACGCCCACGGAGGCCGACCTGGCCAAGTGCCGGGAACTCGGCGCGGGGCTGGCCGGCAATTTAGGTTGACTTTTCAGGGACCGCGGCTAGAATCCCCGCCCGGTTGCTGGGCTTTCACCCGGCGGGGCTTGCCCGGTCGTCTAACGGTAGGACGCCTGACTCTGGATCAGGTAGTTGGGGTTCGAATCCCTGCCGGGCAGCCACTTTTCGGGTTGGCCGCGGTTTTCAGAGGACCGCGGGAAGCTCGGGGCGGAAGGGAATGACCGGTTCCCTTGCGCTGCAGGCCAAGACATAGGGCGTCCCCATCGTCTAGCCCGGTCTAGGACATCAGATTCTCGATCTGAGAACCGGAGTTCGAATCTCCGTGGGGACGCCAACTTCAAGCAAGGGTTGCCCCAGCAGTAGTGCTTCAGTGCTGAGGGCAACCACAAGGCGATGGCGGGGGCCCTGGGGGCTCAGCTCCGAAAAGAGCTGGGCCCCCTGCATTAGGCGGCCAAGGGCCACCCGCAGAGACCCGGTCGGCTCAGCACGCCTGGGCAACACCTCCCGGACGGCCTCGGCCAGGTCCAGAAGCATGCGGCGGGCTTCGGCCAGGACGCGCTTGGCCAGACTCTGGCGCTCGCCTTCGGCTACCTGGTCAGCCTTGATCCTGCCCAGCTCAGCCTCGCGCCGGGAGATCTCCGCCCGGGCGCGATCGGCGCCGAGTACCCCGGTCGCCAGGCTGTCCACCAGGCGCGAGATCTCGCCCTCCAGCCGGCGCGCCTTGACCTCCTGCGCCTGCCTGCCGGCGGCGCCGTAGCGCTCAGCCGCCCGGCGCTCCAGCATCTCCAGGCACTCGCGCTGGGCCGATTCGTCCAGGACCTCCTCCTGGACCAGCTGGAGGATGGCGTCTTCGGCCTGGCTCATCGGCACCAGGCGCCCGTTCTGGCAGACCGTCTTGCCCCGGTTGTAGTGCCGTGCGCAGCCCAGCCACCAGCCACCGGACCGGACCGATCCGGTCCGCACAACCATCGGACCTCCGCAATGGCCGCAGGTGAACAGCCCGGAGAGCAGGTAGCTCGAGGGCCTGATCTTGGCCTCCAGGGCAGAGTCTCCCTCGGCGCGGGCCTGCTTGCGCAGCGCGAAGGCCCGAGAGACCATATCCCAGAGTGCCCGGGGCACGATCTGCAGCTCGGGCTGCTCCCTGCGCAGCCATTCGGACTCCGGGCGCTTCCTGGTCAGGCGGCGGCCGTCCGGTCCGCGCGGGCGCCAGTGGCGCCGCTGAACCCGGATGCCGGCATAGACGGGGTTTATCAGGATGCCCCGAATGCCGCCGAGATCCCAGGTGCCACGGCGCGGAGAGGGGATGCCCTCTCCGTTCAGGCGGTGAGCGATGCCCCGCAGCGAGACGCCTTCCTCGGCGTGCATGCGGAAGATCCGCAGCACGGTTGCGGCTTCGGCGGGGACTATCTCCAGCCTGGCACGGTCGCCGCGGGCGCCGGCGTTGACCTGCTCCCGGACGATCCGGTATCCGTAGGGAGCTGGGCCGTTCCACCAGCCGGCCAGGGCATTCTCGCGGAGGGCGTCGCGGCAGCGCTGGCCCAGCTGGCGCCGGAACTCCTCGGCGACGCCGGCGAGCACCCAGCGGCTCAGGTCATGGGCCGGCTCCGTGGCCGAGAGGACCGGGGCCTCGCAGAAGCCGAACTCCCGGACGAAGCGCTCGGATTCCAGGGCATCGCGGCCCAGGCGGTCGTACTTGTAGACCAGGACGGCCCGGAAGCGCCGGGCGCGGATGGCCTCGGCCAGGCGGCCGAAGGCCGGGCGGTCGAAGGTCGCCCCGCTGACCGCTTCGTCGATGAAGACCTCCACCGGCAGCTCGGCGAGCTGGGGCTCGCGGGCCATCAGGTCACGGCAGGCGCGCTCCTGCAGCGCGGTCGTGAGGTTGCCGGTCTGTTTGTCGCTGGAGAATCGGCAGTAGATTGCCACGGCGAGAGCGGGAGACGGCATGGACGGATGCCTTTCTGTGCTTCCCCCCTACGGCGGATTTACCCCGGGACCGCCCCGGAGTCAAGTCCTTTGTGCATGACCTTACGCTCGGCCGCGTCCAGGATGGCTTCAGCGAACGCTTCCAGGAAGGCACGCCGCGCAGTCGGATCGACGCGGCCGGAGCTCCTCACCTCGAGCACCAGCGGTACCGCCGGGCGCCCCCGACGGCCGGATCCCGGGCCACAGAGGACCGGGGATGAAGATCCCGGCCGACTGCGTACCCTGGTAGTTCCCACAGCTACTCCCCGGTCTCCGATGCCAACATCGTGGCAGGCAATCCTCGCATGGTCATGCACCTCCGTTGTCAGGTCAGGTAGTTGAAGCCCAACTTCGCCAGAACGTAGAAGCCGCAGGAGAATGAGTTCTCAGTATCTGGTGCCAGCGGCTGGTAATCGTCAGGGTTGGGCAGCTCGGGATTGGCTCTCCAGCTGTAGTGGAGCAGATCTCCCGGGCCCGGCGTTGCAACGTCGGCCACTTGGAGACTGACGCCGCTGATCGCGAAATCGTGAGATGCACCGTTGAAGTCGGCTTCCTCGTGCAGGCGAATGACTCCGGACGCTGATCCGTAGATGTAGCCGCTGCAGACAACGCGAGCCGCCAGAATCGAGAAGCTCGGCATCTGGATGGCGGCCGACCTGGCGCGGTTGTTCTCAATGACAAAAGTGCTCGGAGCCGCCCAGTAAGCACTGAAGATGCGTCCGGATCCGACCAGGGCTCCCCATGGGGCGGATTCGTATGCCGACTTGGCCGAGGCCCAGCTGCTTGAACTGCCACGCTTGGTCTGCGGAGATGCTTCGGCGATGGAGGGATAGTCTCTGCGGACCCAACAGAGCTTATCGAGCACCTGCCTGGGGTCGTTGATATGGGGCGCCCTGATGACGGTCTTATGTGTAATCACTGGAGAAGTCCAGTCAGGCTTGCCGATCGCAGCGGTCAGGCAAGTCTCCTTGGTCCAGCGATTGCCAGTCTCGCCGTCATAGAAGTAGGGAATCAGCGCCTCGATGCGCGCACGTAGGGCGGTGATCTGGCCGACTCGGGGCACGTTCGTAGTGATCTCCGGGAGTGCCGTGGCCTTCAGCGTCTCGGCGTTGCGCTCATTGGCGGCCGCATACAGCTCGTTCCAGTGAGGGCGACAGACCGCATGTTTGTGGGTCCGTAGCTGAGCCAGGCGATTCCACGGCATGTTCGCTCCCTCCTCGCCCTACTCGGTGCCCGCGTTGGGATCTCGGTCATAGCTGACCGTGACTTTGATCGGCGCAGGCTTGTCGGTCTCGATCTCGAGGCGGGAGTTGTCTGCCAGCTCGTTAGCGGCTAGAGTGGTGGCCATGTGGTTACGCGTCCTCCCGTTGCGCCGTCTGAAACGCAGGCAGAGACTCTTCCAGTGCACTCAACCTGGAGGACAATGCGGCCACCCGGGTAGCCCAAAGCGACAGGACATCCCGGGTAAACCAGCGCATAGCCGCAGGATCCTTGACCGGATGCACAACATAGCACCCGGCCATACCCGCGTTGGGCGGGCCATGGACCACCCCGTCAGCGTCCCAAACGTCGACACCTGACTCCCACGCCTTCACCGATAGCAGCACGTCCTCATACAGCATTTCCTCGCGGCCCTGAGTTGCGAGACCGCGCTTTGCGTCGATCTTCTGCAGCGCGGCACGGCTCAGCGCATAACAGGCGCCCCAGGCAGCGACAACCTCGTTGCGGGCGACGTTCTTACTCAGAACTCTGACCGCCTCCCCGGCCCAGGGAGCCGCCTGCATAATAAGCCTGTGGTCTATGAGCATCGGGCAGATCCAGCCGGTTAAGCGCGGACGATCTTCGAGCTTGGCACACAAGGCCGCGTCCCAGCCCCGGGCGATGATGGCTGTATCCGAGTCAATCTTTATGGCAGCGTCGTAGCCCTCCCGCAGCGCGTAGCGGAGCCCGTCGCCTATGGCGCGCGAGATCCCGCACCACCCCAGCGGCTCAGGGTAGACCTGGATAATCCGACCAGGACCGGCCAGGTCTTCCGGACATGGCGCCGTGTCATTCCAGGCCAGCCAGATTTCGCCCGGGAGGGTAGACCCACGCTCCACAGCTTGCAGCACGATCCGCGCCAGTTCCAGGTCGCGGGAGCAGACCGGTAGAATGACCAGGCGCCGCAAGGGGGCTTCCTTCTGGCCAACGCCCGGCGCCTGGGGGCCGGAAATGGTCACCTGCTCCCGCCCTCCGCCGCGACTTCCAAGCTGCGCGCGGCCCGTTCCAGGCGGTGGGCGCTCTGGTCCCGGAACTTCTCTTCCTCCTCGTAGATCCCGCGGTGAGTATCTTGTGACCAAAGCATTGACCCGAGAACTTCGCCAGTTGTGGCCTCGGTGCGGGTTCCGACATCGCCGACCAGGCCCTCGCGAAGTTTCTGCAGAATGACCTGCCGGCTGCGAAGCGCGGCATTCTCCGCAGCCCGGCCGCCGGACTGGCCGATTTCAGAGGATGGCAGCAGCCGCTCGACGCCGATCTCGGCTTCGTAGCGGGACAGGAGATCAGCCCGGGCGGCGGGTGTGTATCCGCTGACGAAGGCTTCATGCCGCGCCATGGCTGAGGACACCTCGCCCGCGCCCCGGCGCTGCCGCTTGACGGCTTCGGGCAGATCGTACCCCGCGTGCATGAGCTGCATGGTGCGCCCAATGCCGGCGGTCACCTCCTCGGGAGTCGCACCCCTCATCTTCTGTGCCGTGGCGACCGCGGCCTTCGTCACTTCCTCGGGTGCTAGTCCCAATGCGGCGCCGGTCCGCTGCGCACTGGCCAGCACTTCGCCGGCACCAGGACCCTTGAAGGCCTGCGCAAAGGCCTTGGCCTGGGTTCCTGGCACCTTTATGGCTCCGCCGGCTGCTTTGAAGTTGTCCAGCATCTGCGCCATTTCACGCTTGGCCCAGGAGATTGCCGCGCCCAAGCTGGCTATGCCTACAGTAGCCGCAGCCAGCTGTTTGACCTGCTGAGCAGCCTTACCGAACGACTGGCCCAGGGCATCCGAGGAGCGTCCCGTCTGGCCGGTGGCCTTCTCAATGTTCTTCACCGAGGCGGCCAAATCGGCCAGGCCCGCCTTGGCCTTGGCGATGTCGGCAACGACTTCGAGATTGATCTCACCGGCCATGGGAATCTCTCCTCATCGAGCTGAAGAATGCACCCGCACCAGCGCCAGCGTTGCGCCAGGCGAATGACCACCAGGCGCCCAGGGCAGCGGCCAGGCCGAAGGCCGGGGCCGCGTACCGGACCGTCGGCCAAGCGGCTAGGCACAGGGTCAAGGGCAGGAGTGCCAGCCGTAGCGCCAAGGCAGCCATGCCGCGAGGCGCAGCGGGGATCCGGGCCAGGACCCCCGCGGGGCTCGCAGGCTCGGCGGTGGGCAGGGGGGGAGGACGGCGAAAGTAGACCATGGCCCGGTCAGCTCCCCTTTCTGACGGCCGAGCCCGCGGCCTGCCGGTCTGCCGCTTCGAGCGCAAGGTGAAGCTCTATGGGCTGGTCAGCCAAGCGGTCGAAGATCGCCTTCCGACGGGCCTTCAGGCGGCCGAGTTCGCCGGCGGAGAGGACGTTACGGACAGCGACCGGGACCGGGAGTGGAATGGTCAGATCTTCAGGGACCTGGACTCCTCCAATCGTGAGCGGAGGCAGCACTGCCGGGCGCACCAGGTTGCCGTCCATGTCAAACAACCAACCTCGCCCGGGCCGCGGCCAGGGCCTGGTCCGCCAGCAAAGCAGCCGCGGCCGCGTCTGCGTCGCCCCCGGCACCCGCAACCGCCTCGGCGGTCGGAGTCGGGACAGCGGCTGCGGCCGCCGCGATCGCGCCCTCCAGCCGGAGCGCCTCGGTTGCGTCGACTTGCAGGCCGCCGGCGGCGATCAGCTGCTCATGGATCGGGCCGGCGAGGACGCCGGCCTCATGCCAAAGCCGCATGATAACGTGAGAGCCGGCCCCAGGATTCGCTCGGAGGAACGCTGCCGGATCCCCCGCGGTTGCGACCTCCCAGCCGGCCCGAGGGAATGCCGCGGCCATCGCCTTGAAGGCGTTCAGGATATCCGCAGCCGCCGCGCGCCGCGCCGCGGCTTGAAGCTCGGCGAGCCGCGCGCGGGCTTCGACTGCCGTCCGCCGCAGCGCCTCCAGGTGGGAACCGGCGGCCTTGTGTAGCTCGGCCTCAGCGCGGGCGATCGCGCGCCGGAGCGCCTCGGCTTCGCTGCGCGCCAGCACCTTCGCCGACTGGGCCGCCAACAATCTGCCGGCGTCGACTTCGCTGCCCGTCGCGCGGGCCGCTACCAGCTCGCTCTCGCGGTCCGCTGCGAGGCTCTCGGCCTCGACTGCGGCGGCCAGAGCCGATTCAAACTTTGCCAACTTCAGTGCGATCTTTTCCATGCTCATGGCTCCTATCCACCAACACCGGCACAGCCGGCGCATAGCCTAACCTGTGTTCTTGCGAAGAGCTGCCTCGATATCGATTCCCTCGTCCCTGACAACCTCGCGGGCCCTATGCAGCCGCTCCTCGGGCGTGGTCGTCAGAAGAGGTTTGGCCCGGAGAAGCTGAACCTCCTGGTGAGCTCCAAAGAAAGCAGGCTCATCGGCCGCGAGTTTGGACATAGCGGCACCGACCGAAATTCCGAGATTGGCAGCTACCCGGCGGGCCTCAGCGACGAAATCCCGGCCGTCCAGCATCTCTGCAAGAGCCAGTGCGTGGGAGACCGGAAGATCGACCCCACGCGCTTTGGCCTCTCCGCGGAGGTCGAACGCCACCTGCGCTAGGCTCTCCATTCTGGATGTGAGCTTCATCTTCTTTCCCATGTCTTACTCCATCATGCTTTCACCCGGCGCGCCACAGGCTCGGGCCTGTTACTGGCGCGTCTGTATATAAGGCATTTGTGCTATTTCGGAAATAGAACGGAATTGGCGGACTAGCGGCTGTTTCGCCCCGTTTTGCGGCGCCGGGTGACAGTTCTTGTGGAGCGCCGTTGCACACTCATCTCCAGCCGCAGCAAGTACTTAACCATGTCTGAAAGCCCAATTCCTTCGGGCAAGCTCTTCTTGTCGCGCTTCTTTTCGAATTCCAAGAGGATCTGCGAGCGGCGGTCGACTGCCGGTGAGCCAACAACATCCCCCCCGGGTATCTCCTCCATCGCCAGTGTGCAAGCCCGCCTCCACTCTTGCATGTCTTCCGCCGACAGACTGCTTCGTTTCTTGAGTTGGGGGAACAGGGCACACACTCCGACTCGATGGTAGAAGTTGGAGCGACCTTTCCTGTGAACCGGATGCAGACCACCGCGACGAAGTGCCATGCGAACGGCGGCCTGGGATTTATTCGTCTCTTGAGCTATCCAAAGCACGTCGACCAGATCGTCCTCTGCCAGTGTTGGGTTGTCGACACGGAGCATGGTGGAAGCGGGGGAGATAACGAGGGTGCACCCGCACGCGCGTTCATCTGAACCCAAGTCAGCTGGCCGGATCCTCCAAGGGCAAGGCCGACCAGGGAAGGGGGCCTTTATCTTCACGATCAGGCACTGCTCAGGGGTGCATTGATCCTCCGAAGCAGGACAGTAGTATCGGCGCTCGAGAGGAGCGCGCCCAGGGCCCCGCCGACTATAGACGCGGAGAAGGTCTCCTGTTATCGCCTCGAGCTTCCATGCCATCTAGACGGCCTCCTCAGCTACTGGACTCTACCCACTCGCCCTCAATTCTCCAGTCCCGGCCAGGGGCCGGGGCGGGATCTCGACGCCTCACCGCCCCGGACACCCCGACCGCATCCCGGGCCCCTCTCGACTCGCAGGCCCGGACCTGGCCAGCCGCCTGCAACTCGCGGCCGGCCGGGAAGATCTCCGGGGCGGGACTCTGCGCTTATCCCCTGGCCGCCCCGGTTGACTGCGGCGCCCACGCGTCCAGGAGCGCGCGGGGCCGGCTATTAGTGCCTCATCGCCTGCCGGCGACACTCAGTGCTCCAAACTTGCGCGCGGACTGCAGGTAGCTGCGGTACTCCTCGGGGCACTGATCGCGGGAGTCCAGCCAGTCGAGAACATCGAGGATCCGGAAGCCCTTGGCGCAACGCGACGCACGGCGGAGGGCCCCTTTGAAACACGCCTTCCTGACCGTGTGTGCACTTATACCGGCCAGTTCGGAAACCTGCCGGATGCTCAGCATCGCCGGCAAAGAACCAGGCACCGAACCGCCGGACACCAGCCGGCGCTCCAGGATGTCGAGCACTTTCTGTAGCTTCGCCTCGATGAGAGTCAGACGTTGCTCGACTGATTTGAGTTGGTCCATGGTCAAGCCTCCGAAACGTCTTCGTCGCCCCGCTCCTTCACCCGGCCCGCTGTCCACAGGGATTTGATAAGTTCATTAGCCTCTTGCGCTCCCTCTTCGGCATCGAGAACGGAGCACGCCTCGTCGCTGAGCCTTCCAATCAGCTCAAGCGTTTCAATACGGCAAGGGTTAAGCCTCGCAGCCCAACTTGTGGGCGCATACAGCCCTGGCGGATTCTCGCCAATGCGTCTGGCTGCACGCAATAGCAGCCTCGCAGTATATAGACAATCATCTGTTTCGTGGACAAAGGGCCGCAGCACGCGGTAAGCGGCGGCGCACTGTTGTTCATCCAGAACCATGGCAGCAGTCTGAGCGCGCGCTGGCGCCTCGAGTTGGGCTTGACTCATGAGAAGACTCCTCCATCGTCGGCACCCGGTCAGGACCCGGCCGTGGCGGCGGCCGGGGCCCGGCGGGCGTGGTCAGTCAATCAGGAGGCCACCGCCAGGCCGGGGAAAGACTCAGCTGAGGCGACAAACCCCGCCAGCCTTCGCCTCGATCGTGTCGATCAGCTTCATGGTCCGAATGTTGTAGGCCATAACCCCAGCCTCCTTCCGGGATATCTTTCCGGCTGCCAACAACCGGCGAACCTCGGCGCGTTCTTTCTTGGGGTCAAGCTTTGCCATGCTGCGCTCCTCTCTCTAGAACGGGCCGGGTTGTGTGCCGGCACAACCCGACCCTGCCGAACCCAACCGAGGCGATCCACGCCATGTGCCGCCGGCACGGCCGAAGAGCAGGGGACAACGGCCTTGTTCGCCATTGCCCCGGCTCCAGCCTTAAGCAGGACTGAGCGCCACGTAGCACGTGGCGCAGACCCTCTGCCCGCTGTCCGTCAGGAAGACCCCGTCCTCGGAGTTCTCGAGCGCCTGCTGGAGGCGGCCCGCTTCCTGCTCCTCGGCTGCTTTCGCGGCCAGAGCCTTGAGACACTCCGGGCAGAACTGCTCTTCACACTCGGGGCACTTGAACGCCGGTTCGTTCTTCTCGCAGCTTCCGCACATGGGCATTCTCCCTCCGGCCGTGCCGGAAAACGCAACGGGGGCTCGCGGGTGCTGAGCAGGTGCGAGCTGCTTAGCGGGCTCCGCGGCCCCCGTCGCTACGGTCTTCGTGTCTTGCCATGAAGCCCTCTCGCACAGGGCGTGCCGACCAGGTCAGCATTGCATCATCCGTCCTTGTCCGGACGCATCCGGACGAAGACGGCCGGAGCCGCGCGGCCGCTGGCCGGCGCCGCCTCGACGCGGAACTCGACCATGCGGCCGCGCGCGCGATCGCCGAGCTCCCACAGTGCCCGGCGGACATCGTTGCTGAGTCCGGATCCAATGCGCGTCACCGCGCCGGCGACGTCGACCAGCACGGCGCCCACCGTGCCGGCCAGGCGCCCGTGGCCTTCCTCGAGCCCGACGATCGGCGCGTCGATGGTCGCGTGCTCCTTGCGGCGCAGCCAGCGCTCGCCCCAGGTCGCCGCCATCGGCTTGTAGACGGCGCCCTCGTAGCCACTCGCGCGGAAGACCCGGAAGGCGGCCTCGGCCGAGGCCTCGTCGTGGCAGAGCAGCCCGAAGCGGAAGTGCCCGCTCACGCGCTGGCCGTCATGCGGCAGGATCCTCGCGGCGCGGTCCAGGATCAGGCCCTGGTGCGCCGGCCAGGTCTCGCCGTTCCATTCCGAAGCAGTGATGAACGCCCAGACGTTGAAGCGCAGGCCGGTGTCATCGCCGGTCGAGATGGCAGACTGGGTGCGCGCGAAGCTGCTGCCGGCGATCTCTCCGTCCAGGACGTAGTCGGTGCGGCCGCGGAGCAGCTCCTCGAGCTCGGCCGCGATCCGCGGGCAGCTCAGCACCAGGCCGGTGCGGCTGCGGATCGAGGCGTGGCCCTGGCCATCGATCACGGCCACGGCGCGGAGGCCGTCGGCCTTGGGCTCGGCCCAGCAGGGGAACTGCAGGGCCCCTGGAGCCAGGTCGGCGACGGCGGGAGGCTCACGGTGCCAGCCGTCGATGTCTTGGTGTCTTGCCATGACGCCCTCTCGCACAGAGCGCTTTGACCAGGTCAGCCGGACCTGGTCGGGGTGTTCACGTGAGGCGGGGGAGGCAGACAGGCGGCACAGACCGGAGCCCCCTGGCCCCACAGGTCCCAGGACCTGGCCGCCGGATGAGCCTGGCAGACCGCCGCCCGGATCGTCTCGGGGTGCTCCTGGCGCATCCGGGCAGCCAGGGCGGAGGCGCGGACCGGGTCAGCCCCGCGAAGGGGCGGAGCGGTTTGCAGTCTCGAGGCTCTCAGCATGGCCGGCTCCTGATGTGCTCACTATGAACCTACCGCAAACACTCGCCCTTGTCAACCCCTTTTTCGCTTCCCTCCGGAGGCCCCGCCGGTAGAATCCGGCGCTATGCCTGGACGAAAGATGACCACGAAGCTCGACGCGCACGTCAGCCTCCGGCTTCCCCGCAAGCTCCTGGAGCGCTTCCAGAAGATGGCAGATGAGGAAGGCCGGTCCCTCAATGCGCAGATGCTCAGCGCGCTCGAGCACTTCATAGAAACGCTCGATGAGATGGACAGGGAACGGGCCGAGGCAGAGAAGATCTTGAAGGCTGCGCAGCGACTGCGCGCAGCGGAAGAGCGGATAGCCCAGCTGGAATCCCATGTTACTGAGCTCCAGAGGAAGAAAGCCTGAGCCTCCGCACCGACATCCGGAGCCGCACCGACAGCCCGTCCCCCTCGAGCAACTCCCTGATCTTGACCAGGCCGGCGGCCAGGCGCTGCCGGACGGCGCTTTCGGAAACCTGCATGCCCTGAGCGATGTCCACCACTGACCAGGCTTCATCATCCAGGAGGCCGAAGCGCAGCCGCACCGTCAGGCGCTCCGGAGCCGGTAGGCACTCGACGGCGGCGAGCAGCTCGTTAACCTCCGCTGAGTTGTAGCGCTCGCGGGGCGCTTCGGGCGAGCGCAGGGCGGAGCACTCGTCTGCGCCGTCATCGTCCGCGGCAACTGACGCCGACTCGAAGCGCAGCCGCTTGCGCCAGTGCCAGCTGGTCCTCACCGCGTCGATGATCCGCATCCGGATGCACCGATTGGCCAGCGGCTCGAAGGGCTGACCGCTCGCAGGCTCGTGGCACTGCAAGGCCTGCAGCAAGCCCAGCCGGCCCTCCTGGCGGAGATCCTCCAGCTCGAGGCCCGCGGCCCGCTCGCGATAGCGCTGGACGCCACGCTCCACCAGATGCGAGTACTTCAGCAGGGTGAGTTCCCAGACGGCCGGCGGTGATGTGGACAGGTCATCAGCCACCGAAGGCGATCCTCTTCAGCGGCTCCCAAAGTTTGCACATGTTGCGTCGCCGGTAGATCTTCACCAGGTGCTTGGCTATCTGCCGGTCGACCATCTCGCGGAGTTCCTCATAGGTCCTTGGCCAGCCTGGCATAGGGCCTTCGGTCCGCGGCAGACGCCAGAGCTTGAGGATGGTCTCCCAGTTGGTGTACTCGTGCCGAACGTAGCTTATGAACCCATTTACTCCGGGATGGTTGCCCCCCGTGCGCTTGCATATCGCCTGGCGGGCGGCCGCACGCAGAGCCTGTCCGTCCGCAGGAAATTGACGGGTGATGACCAGCGCAAGCCCGGAAGGCATGTCGGAGAGTTGCACCCGATCCTCGATCATTATCCGGTCCTCCGGAGCAATGCCAGACGCCCCTCAACCTGGGCGCGCTCTTCGCCGGCGAGCGTGGGCAGAAGTCGCCGGAGCCGCCTTTCCGCCGCATCCCGCTCCGCCTGGGCGGCCGCCTCGAGCTCCGCCCGGCGCCGGCGCCAGGCGGGGACCTCAGCCAGAGCGGCGGACTTATCGGCAGCCAACGCGCGGACCTGGCAGGCCCAGCGGTGCGCCGGCATGGATCCGCGCGGCAGCTCCTCGCCGGCGGCGCCGCGGAGCAGCCGGTCTGCGGCGACCAGGTCGACAAGGGCGGGCTCGCCGCGGCTGCGGCAGCCCCACCGGAAGAGCGCGCCAGGCGAGCGCAGCCGGCCGCGCTTCCGCGCGATCGCCAGGAGCCAGGCCAGGGCCACCTTCGGCGGGCAGCCGGCCAGGACTTCCCGGGCCGCTTCACCAGGCGACAGCCCAACCGCCAGGGCGGCGGCCGCCAGCGGCCTGAAGGGGCCGAAGGGGACCAGGTCCTGGCGGGTGTCCAGTGCCCGGCCGGTTGACGCCGGCAGGGGCGCCTGGCCATCCTGGACAGCCGGAGGGCCGGACGGAGCGGTGATCTCCGCCTGGTGGGCAAGGGGCGCGGCTGGGGGCCCCGCCGGCGTCGAGGCCTCGGCTGCCGGCCTGGACGGCGCGCCAGGCGCCACTTCGGGGGCTGGGCGGCCGCCGCCCGGGCCGATCGGCGGGGGGGGCTCGGGGTCGTCGTCGGGCCGATCAGGGGCCTGGGAAGCCTCACCGGAGGGGCTCTTTGCCCCTGGGAGGCCGGGGTCCGCGGCCGATTGCGGGGAGGCGCTGGCCGCCCCGGGCAGCCCCACAGCGGACGCGCGCGCGCACGCGCCTAAGTCACTCAAGACCGGAGGCATAACAACAGCAGCCCCGGTCCGTGCTTCTTCACTGGAACACCTTTGGCGGACACCGGTGTCCGCTGACACCGGACACTGGTGTCCGTAGTCATTTCCTACACTCCGGCCCCGGGAGCTCGCCACCCGCCGCCGTTCAGACTTCCGGGCATCCCCCGCCGCCAGCTCCGCCAGGACATCCGCGGGCAGCCCTTTGGCGAAGCGGCCGGCGCCGTCTATCTCCAAGTGGTAGAGGTTGACCCGCCCCCCCGGCCCGCCGTGAACCTCCACCTGGATCAAGCCGATCCGCTTGAGCCGCTCCATGGCCCTGCGGACTGTCCGGTCTGTGACACCCAGGTCCGCGGCTATCGTCCGCTCCGATGGCCAGGGGCTTGGGTTGTCAGGCCCACGGCGCGCCGCCAGGTTGACCAGGACGTCCCGGACAGGGCCCCTGAGCGCCGGGCATCTGGTGATCCAGACCGGGATAACGGACTGCCCGGATCCGGACAGTTCATTGCGCTCCGTCGAGCCGCCCTTCTGTGGTTGCCGTCCCATGCGTTCCTCAGCCTTCCAGCCATGCCAGGCCACCCGGGCGTCCCCGGGCGGCTACCTTTGACGTCTACGTCGATTCGATCCCAGGATGATCCTGGGCCGACGGAGGCTCCCCCCGTGCCCCCGCCGGCCCCTTCTGCGACTCATCGAAGACCGGAACGGTCAGCCGCAACCGGCCATCCGGACCGGGCTCGAGGTCGATGTCTCCAGACGACGCCAGCTCCAGGAGAGCCGCGTTGATCGTGACCTTCGAGGCCACGCCTTTTCGCACCAAGTCATCCACGAACTTGTCCGCGTCCAGGTCCTGGACACGGTCATCGTCGAGCCGCAGAATAATCAGAGAAATCATGCCCCAGGCCTCGAGAGAGCGCTCGGGCCGCAGCCTTAACCGGCGGGCAGAGCGGCGCGGGATCATGTCTTCTGCGCCCCCTCCGCGCCGGCGGCCAGGCCTGGAAGCTGGGGGTGCTCCTGGCCGGCCGCATCTCGGAGAGCGCGTTTCTTCTTGGCGCGCTCGCGGGCCAGCGCGTTGAACCGCTCGATGTTGGCCAGGTAGTAGGCTCGCTTCCTAGCCTTAGCCTCGGGGCGCTGTTCCGACTCGCGACGGATGGCGCGGTGCGCCTCCAGTTGCTCCGGGGTCATGCCCTGGATCTTCCGACGCACAGCCTCCCGGGCCTGAATCCTCCGCCGCTCGCGAACCTCCGGCCGCATTTCGTAGAGGCGACGGCGCTCCCGCTCGCGCCGCAACCGCGCCGCCACTTCATTGAGAGTCAACGGCTTCCGCGGCAGACGGCGGTATGGCTCATAGGTCAGCCCGGCGGCTGCCAGAAGAGCTGCACGCGCCTTGCGCTTCAGCTCACGTGCGCGTGCCCGCTTTTCGTCGGCGTGCTTTGCGCGCCAACGTTTCATCCGTTGCACGGCCTGGGCACGTTGAGCTTCTGTCTGGGGGTGCGATGCGTTCCAATGTCGCTGATATTCAGCACGGCGACGCCGGCGTTCGGCCAGGTCAGCAGTCGCAACCGGAGTTGCTTGCCGAGTCGTATCAAGTCCGCTCACGGGCGTACCCTCTGGCCGGCCGAGGCCTGGCGTTGAATCCGTCGACGTTCAGCGATCGCCTGGCGATGCTTCTCATAGTAGCGTTTGCAGTTGGCCCTGTTCCTCTCTGCGGCCGCGGCCGGCTGCCCTTCCGTCGTCGCCCGGAGTTCTACACTGGTGAGCATTGCGGCCTCCCGGGGATCACGGAGGACGGATATCAAGGTGCCGCGATGAGTGGGTTCGACTGAGACCCATCCGCCACGCGCAAGACGGTCAAGCGCTCTGTCAACCACCGCCGCCGGACAGCCGTAACTGCGCGCGCACTCGACCACCGAGATCACCGTTTGCCTCTTTGCCAGGTTGAACACGCCCTGCTTCGAGCGTAGACGCCGATCCGGAGCGTCAGCCGCTACTGAGAGTCGATACAGCAGGCCGAGCTCGAAGAGATCGAGAAAGGGCCGGAGCCCTTCAGCACCCACGAGAGCAAGCGCTCGCGTCAAGAGCGCCTCGCCGGCCGCTGTCACGTCAGAAGCTTCCATTCAATGTGACCTCCCACCCCAATTCGCCCCCCTCGTGCACGCGAGAGCCCAAGCTCGCAACCGCGCCGGCAAAATCTGCCGCTCGGAAGGACCCGTAAACGCTGGGGTTACGCAATCCAGACGCATATTCCATTTCTGCAATTGAGCACGGATGCGCACAGATCGCGCAGGAGACGCGAGCGCACGCGCGGCGGCCCGAAGGGCTTGGCCCGACATCCTCAAGTAACCAGGGGCAACGGCACACACAAGCGGAGCGACAGCCGAGCCGCGCGGGCGCGGGGTGATACACTCAGCCATGCGGGCGTAGCCCATGATCCTCAAGTAGCCTTTCTTATCTCGGGTGCTGGAAGGCAGGGAAGAGAGCACCCTGTCCAGCAGTGTTACAGACGGGAGGCACGGGCGCTGGCGATGCGGGCTTGGCAGTCTCGGCTGCCTCACGCGCCTTGCGCACCTGGACCTGGCCAGCAGCTGCAGGAATCTCGAATCCCTCGGGAAGCAGCCCAGCCTGCCTGGCCACCTCGTAGTAGGCTCGAGGAGGCACGCGAGTGCCTGCCTGGATCTGCTCTAGCCTGCTGTCAGGAGTCAGCCCGCCCTCGCGCAGCGGCTTCTCGTAAGGCACGCGACCACGCGTCCAGGTGTGCTGGTAGATGTAGACCAGGTGGCCATCCCGGTACTTGCGCGAGCAGCTGATCCACTCCACGCGCGGGTCGATCTGCTCGCAGACGCCACGCTTCCTGGTACTGGCATTGCGATCACCATGGATCTCGCTGATCTCCGTGTCCATCTTCATCCCGGAGATCTCGAGCCCGTCGCGCTCGCGGAAGTAGGCCAGCAGTCGGCCGCAGGCCGAGCCCGCCACGCCCTTGCCAGCCCAAGGAGAGCCATTGGGGCCGATCGCAGCGCCTTCGTTCATGGCCCTAAACCTTCGCCCGCCCGCTGAACACCGCGCGGATCCGCGCGTCGACCAGGTCGGGCAGACACCGCGCCTGACTTCGGCTTTGACCACGGCGCTGGCCAAGCGGCCAGGCCGGGAGTGAGGGCGCGTCCGTCCACGCGCCGCCCAACATCCCGGCCCAGCCAACGCAGAGTGTCCATGTCAGCCGGCCACCCGTATACGTCGCGGCGGAAAGTGCTTGCCTCTTCCCCGCAACTCGACTATGATTTCCCTGCTTGGTGGGCGCACCTGGGTGGGGACGCCAAACCAACAACGAACGGCGGGGGGTGCTCTCTCCGCCGTTCTCTCTTGGCGGGCCCCGTCGGGTTGGCGCGGTCCGCCGCTGGCTGCGGGGGCTCTCGGTGCAGATGGTCCGCCTCCCATTCCCGGAGGTCGCGCGCGCGTGTCCCGCGAGGCGCTGACCGCTGACTGCGTCCTGCCCGGCGCGACGGTCCCCTTCGAGCTGGGGGGGCTGCGCGGCGAGTGCGTTCCGCTGCTCTCGGGGCTGGCGCTGGAAGCCCTCCCCTGGCATCTGCGCTGCGGCCAGACCGCCAGAACGTCCTGCGGCCTGAATGTGTGCGGGGCCAAGTACTCCCAGTCCCGCCAGGTACTGCTGGTGGAGCTGCCCGACCTCGGCGGCGGCATGCAGCGGGTGTACGTGAAGCGCTACCTCAGCAGGGGGGTCCTGAGATCCTCGTTCGCTTCGCTGGGGCACTCCCGGGCCAGGAGGGAATGGACGCTGGGCTGGGAAGCGATTCACCGTGGCGTGCCCACCCCCGAGCCGGCCCTCTGGGCCGAGCGGCGGATCGGCGGTCTGTTGCGCGAGTGCTACTTCGCCTCGCGGGAAGCGGTGTTTCCGGGGTCCTTCCGCAGTCTCTGGGGTTCCTCGGACCGGGACGATGCCCGGGTCGGCCTCCTGCGGGAACTGATGCCGTTCATCCGCCACACCCACGACCGTGGCTTCGTCCATGTGGATCTGCGGGCCAAGCATGTCCTGGCGGCTCCGGCCCCGAGCGACTCCGGCGCTGGCGCCTTGCGTTTCATGCTGATCGACCTCGACCGCGGCCGCCTGGCCCGCGGGGAAGCCGGCATCTACGCCCGCATGAGCAGCCTCTACTGGCTGTTCAGCTCGCTGCGGCTGGAACGCTGCGCAGGGGAGTTGCGCGAGGCCTTCTTCGACGCCTACTTCGGGGAGGGGTGGTCTCTTGCCCGGCGCAGGCTTGCGCTGTGCGCCGCCTGGGTCGCCTTCCGCGCGAAGGAGTTGCGGGTCTGGCGGCGGCGTCGTCGTCGTCGCGCGCTTCGGGCCCGCCGGCGGCTGAAGCGCGAGCTGGCCGCGGCCAGAAAGGTATCTGGCGGTGCGGGGTAGGGCAGGGCGGCCCCGTGCCGGGAGAGCGGTGGCTGCCGCCGCCGCGGTGGTTGTTCTGGCCGCGGGGCTGACGGCGACGGCGCTGGCCTGGTGGCCCTACGGGCACTGGACCGTGACCCGGGCGGCGGCCGAGGCGCTCCCGCAGGATGTGCCGGAGTTCTTCCGGAAGGCCGGCGGCACGCTCGCCTTCTACACCAACGACCCGGACCTCTGGACCGAGGGCAAGCTGCCGGTCAGCCTGCGCCCGTCGCAGATGCCGGAGCACTTCATCGACTACGACCTGCTTCGGGGGCGCAAGCTGCCTGTGGGGCGGGCGGAGTTTGGCGCGCTCTGCCGGGAACTCCAGCTCGACCCCGACAAGGTGGGCTGGCTGCCGTACGCCATCCGCGACTGGCACGACCGGCTGACCATCGCCTTCGCCGAGCATCGCAAGTGGCCGGCGGACGAGCGGGTTAAGGCCAAGGTGCTCTACATCGGCGGGATCCTATCGCACTTCACGGCCGACGCGGCCCAGCCGCTGCACTCCACCGTGCACTTCGACGGGAAGGCCGGGCCCGGCGGGAAGTCGCCGCGGAGCGGGATCCACTTCAAGGTGGATGCGCTCCCCGACCGCGCCGGCCTCAAGGCCGGAGAGTTGGCCAAGGACCTGGATATCCCTGAGCTGCCCGACGCCTTCGCTGCGGCGGTTGCAGCCATCGAGGAGTCGGCTGGCAAAGTCGACAAGGTCTACGAACTCGAGGCCGCGCTGCCGGCGCCGACCGGCCCGCCTCCGGAGAAGCTCGACCCGGCCGTGCGCGAGTTTGCCCTGGCGCGCTGCCGCGCCGCTGTGCGCCTTACCGCCGGGTTGTGGCTATCCGCCTGGCAGGCCTCCGCCAAGGTCAAGCTGCCGGAGTGGCATCAGGTGCCGGTGGAGAAGTAGTTAGCACGCAGCGGATTTGGTTATTTTAGCCAACAGCGCGGGCCTCCCGGTGTATAAGACCGCATGAATACCACGCAAATACCGCAAGGCGCTGCTGAGGATACCGCATGAATACCGGTCGAAGGGACTTGGCTGGCCAGGTCGCCGATGCGATTAAGGGCATGCTCGCCGCCGGCGGCATTGCCAGCGACTCGTACCTGCCGCCCGAACGCGACCTCGCGACTCAAAACAAGGTCAGCCGGGTTACGGTCCGGCGGGCGCTCAAGCGGCTGGTCGGCGAGGGGCTGATCGAGGCCATTCCTTCGCAGGGCTACCGGCCGGTCGCGGCTCGTCCCAAGGCGGCGAGCCCGGGGCCAGTCGCCTACGTCCTCGCCCAGGCCGAGCCATCGGCTCCCTGGGACTTCACCCACGAGCAGATCCTTTCGGCCTTCAATCGGGCGCTGATCTCGGGCGGGCGGCACGCGCTGGCCATCGGCTGCCGGGGCAAGAGCGCCGGGCAGACCATGCAGGAGGTCCGCGAGGCCGGCTGCGCGGGCGTGGTCCTGGACACCAGCCTCGTGGCCTTCGTCGACGCGGCGGCGGCCTGCGGGCTGCCCTGTGTGATCGTCGACGCCTACGCGGATGTCCCGGGCGTGGACGTGGTCATCCAGGACAACTTCAACGGCGCGCGCCAGGCCGTCGGGTATCTGCTCGGGCGCGAGCGCCGGCGGCTGGCGTGGCTGGGCTCGGCTCCGCGCACGCCCCACAGCCGCGAGCGCTTCGCGGGCGCCAGGGCCGCGCTGGCCGACGCCGGCCTGGACTTCGCCCCGGAGTTGACCGCCGAGTTCGAACACGGCAACGTCGAGCAGGCCCAGGCCGCCGCCGGGCGGCTGCTGGCCGCCGCCGAGCGTCCGGACGGCATCGTCTGCATGTGGCTGGAGGCCGCGCTGGGCGCGGAGCGCGCCATCCGCGCGGGCGGTGCGAAGTGCAAGGGCGTCGAGCTCGTCGCCTGGGCCACCGAGCGCGAGTACCGCGAGGTCCTCGCGCCGGAGTTCCTGGGCGGGACGGTTCCGGCTGCGGCGGTCTGGCGCCCCGAGGAGATGGCCCGGGTGGCGCTGGAGCGGCTCGAGGCGCGCCGGCTCAATCCGGCCGCCCCGGCGGTGCGCGTGGACATCCAGGTTCGGCTGGTCGAACCGGCCGGCGCCGAGCAGGTGCTCAAGAACGGCAACGGCCTCCGGAATGGGAGGAACTGAGGCGATGGCTAGCAGATTGGGCGTAGTGGTGGTGGGCTTGGCCGGCTTCGCGGTCCTGGCCTGCGGCGGGACGGGGCTCGGCGCCGAGCCCGCCAAGCTCGAGGTCAAGGGGCCGCTGGCCGGCCTGCCCTCGGCCCCCGGGCCGCACATGGAGAAGATCAAGGCCCTCGGCGACGGCGAGTGGGTCAACCTCGGCAAGCCCGCGCCCGACCCCAAGTGGGGCCAGGGCCGCGGCCGCTCCTGGAGCCACAAGATGGCCTACGCGCCGGAGTTCCAGGGCGCCTTCATCTGCGGCGCCGGCCCGCACGCCTTCATCAAGCCCGACGGACACTACGACGACATCTTCTTCTACGATCTCAATGCCCATAAATGGATCTGCATCTTCGAGGGCGTCAACACCAAGACCTTTGGCGAGGACTGCAAGACGGGCGTGCTCAAGGTCAACGACGACGGCCAGCTCGTCGACAAGGACGGGAACGTCGTGCCGCTGGCCGCGCGCAGCCACAGCGGCCAGACCCACACCTACGACCCGGACAGCCACAAGTGGATCTACAACGGCTGCGCCCCGGGCGGCATCGACCCCGACTGGTGGAGCGCCAAGAAGGAGTGGTATCTGGCCGGGGCGGAGCACCTCAAGGCCCAGGGCAAGCCCGACAAGGTGGCCAACCAGCCGCTCTATTTCAACACGGTCACCGGCAAGTTCGAGCGGCCGGCGGGCAAGAAGCCCGCGCGCGGCGGCGGCGCCCGCGGCGAGGCCACCTTCTACCTGCCCACCAAGAAGGCCATCTGGACCTACAGCAGCGATGCCGGGCAGCAGATCGGCAACCCCGTCACCGGCGAGTGGGTCGTCAACAAGAAGCCCAAGGGCGCGCCCAAGGGCGGCGACTACGGCGCCTGCTACGACACCAAGCGCCACCGCATCTACCTGAGCACCGGGGGCGAGCTCGGCAAGGACGAGGGCTACGTCTACATCTACGACGTCGCCACCGACAGCTGGTCGAACCCGCCCAACAAGGAGAACGCGCTGCCGCTGCCGCCGTCCAACACGGGCGTGCTCAACTACGACTCGGTCAACGACCGGGTGGTGGTCTTCCGCGCCGCCGAGTACGTGGCGTCATGGAACCCGGACACCTACGAGTGGACCCCGAAGGTTCCCATGCCGCCCAAGTTCCCGGGCGTCGGCTACCCCGGCTACCACGGTTTCTACTCGCCGGAGGTCAACGCGCACTTCGTCTACGCGGCCGCCGACGGCGGCGACAACGGCGCGATGTGGGTCTACCGCTTGAAGAAGGCCGCGAAGTAGGAGGGCGGGGCGATGAGGACGATCCTGACGCTGACGGTACTGGCGGTTCTTGGCGGCGCGGTGTGCGCCGCAGAGCCTGCCGGAGCGCCCAACCAGTGGACCAAGGTCTCCGACGGCGACCTCGGGCCGGGCTTCTCGCCTGGGCTGGTCTGGTCTCCTGAGCTCAAACGCTTCATCTTCTTCTGCGGCAGCATCACCCACCACTTCACCGGCGAGCGGCCCTACGACGTGATGAGCCTCGACCCGGCCGAGGGCAAGTGGAAGAACGACCTGCCCAAGGGCGCCGAGGACCGCGGCGGCGAGACCGGCAACGTCAAGGACGTCAACTTCAAGTCGCCCTACTTCGAGATGGCCGACACCGGCGGTCTGGTTCGCCCCAACCGCCGGCACACCTACATGTGGTACCACTACGCCGCGCCGCCCTGGGAGGGGAAGGTCTACGCGCTGATCTGCGGGCACACGCTCTGCTACGATCCGAAGGAGCGGACCTGGAAGGATACGAAGGCGGCGGCCGGCCCCATGCCCGAGGTCGGCGGCCGCGGCGGGCTGAGCTGGTCGGCGATGTGCGCTGACCCGGTCAACAAGGAGATCCTGCTCTTCGGCGGCTGCGGGGTGCTCACCCCGGACGGCTCGCCCGGCACCTGGGTCTACGCGGTCGAGAAGAACGAGTGGCGGAAGCTCGACCTCAAAACCGAGCCGCCGCCGCGAGCGCTCGCGCCCATGGTCTACGACCCGGCCACCAAGAAGATCGTCCTCTTCGGCGGCGACCGCCTCGACCAGCTCTATGCCGACACCTGGGTCTACGACTGTGCCAGCCGCACCTGGGAGGAGAAGAAACCGGCGCTCTCGCCCTCGCCGCGGTTCGGTCACGCGCTCCTGCGGCTGCCCAAGAGCGGGAAGATCGTGCTCCTCGGCGGCAAGGGCTACAGCTCATCGACTGACTACTGCGCGACGCTCTACAAACCGCTGCCCTTCGAGATGTGGAACTACGATGTCGCGGCGGACTCATGGCAACTGATCCGGCGCTATGACAAGGACGGACCGGCCGACTACGTCGGGCGC
>Ga0116153_10001196_pt1 | contig 25656 bp, 19 predicted proteins | sample AD_UKC028_MetaG_FD_89896 | JGI IMG/M metagenome (GOLD analysis project Ga0116153, IMG submission 89896) | Active sludge microbial communities of municipal wastewater-treating anaerobic digesters from USA - AD_UKC028_MetaG | ecosystem: Engineered > Bioreactor > Anaerobic > Digestate | place: USA...
CCCTCGGGCCGGCGGAGCCGCGAACGCGGCTAGACGGCCGGGGCGGTCGTGGCGCAAGTTGCTGCCTGGGAATTGCAGCCTGTGGCGTCGTGACAGGGTTGCCAGGCGCCGTGCGCCACGTTCATGACGCCGTTCTTGTCATGGCCCCGGAAAACCGTTATGCTCGTTGCCTATGGTTGGCACCTTCCTGACCCTGGCCGTGCTCATGCTGCTGGCCTACGTGCTGTGGCGGGCTTCATCCCTCCCCGCCTTGCGCCGGCTGCCCCGATCCCTTTTCCCGCTCGCCGGGCTGCCGCTGGCGCTGCTCATCGTCCTTGGCCGCTGGCTGGGCCACCGGGCCTGGGGCACTGGGGCGACAGCGCTGGAATTCGCCTCCTGGACGCTGGCCGGCACGCTGTTCCTGGTTTCGGTATGCCTCCTGCCCGTCGACCTGCTCACGGCCTTTGGGCGCCTCTTTCGCCGCCAGGCCGCGCGCGCCCGGGGCTTGGCCATGGCCGCCGGCTGCCTGCTGGCAGCGCTGGCGCTGGCCCAGGGGCTGCGGCCGCCGGCCGTTTCCCGCCATGAGGTCGCGTTGCCCGGGCTGGCTCGTACGCTCGAAGGCACGCGGCTGGCGGTCCTGTCCGACCTGCACCTGGGCAAGCTCCTCGGCCCCGGCTGGCTGGCGGCGCGGGTCAGGCAGGTGCAGGCGCTGAAGCCCGACATGGTCCTGTTCCTGGGCGACCTGTTCGAGGGCCACGGCGAGCCGGCCGCGGCCTTCCTACCCGAATTGGAAAAGCTGTCCGCTCCCCTGGGCGTATGGGCCGTCGACGGCAACCACGAAATGAACGGTCACCGGGCGCGACGCGCCGGCGGCGGCGACGTGCTGCCGACACTGCGCGATCTCGCGGTCGAGCCGGCGCCGGGCCTGTTCATCGCCGGTCGTCGCAGCATTCTCCGCCACGGCCGGGAAACGCGGGAGCCGTGGAACCCCGGCGCCCGCGGGACCGGCGGCGCCTGGATCCTGATGAGCCACGTGCCAACGGGCGCCAAGGAGGCCGCCCGCGCCGGGGTGGGGCTGATGCTGGCCGGCCACACCCACGGCGGGCAGCTCTGGCCGTTGAGCCTCCTGACTCGCCGGGCCTTTCCCCTGACGGCCGGCCGATACCGCGTCGGCGGGATGACGGTCCTGGTCAGCCGCGGCACGGGCTGCTGGGGGCCGAGGATGCGGCTGTGGCAGAGGGCGGAGATCATGCTGGTCGTGCTGAGAACGGGCCACCGCTGACCGCAACCGCAGCAGTTCGCTCTGCCGTAATTCGTGATTCGCAATTCGTGATTCGGAACGGCCCAGCGAAAAACGAACCGGGGATGGGAGTTCGCGAATCCGCGCCATGGAGGCATTCCTCCCGCTTGCCAATCTTATCGGAACGTCGGCGGCCGCTGACCGCCACCCAGCCGGCCTTGACTTTGCCCTGGCCGCGGCCCATCATGTCCCGCGGGATTCCCAAGGAGGTGCGGGATGACAGGATACGCGGTAGCGATCGAGAAAGCGACACTGAAGAATGACTATTTCCGCAAGGTGCTGTTCACCGGCCGGCATGCCCAGCTGGTGGTGATGTGCCTGCGGCCCGGCGAGGAGATCGGCAACGAGGTGCACAGGAAGGTCGACCAGTTCTTCCGGATCGAGAGGGGCGAGGCCGTCTTCGTGTTCCGCGGCAGGGAGAAACGCCGCATCAAGAACGGCGACGCGGTCATCGTGCCCGCGGGCACCTTCCACAACGTGATCAACGCCTCGAAGACCGCGAAATTGAAGCTGTACACGATCTATTCCCCGCCCAACCATCCGGCCGGCACCGTGCACAGGACCAAGGCCGCAGCCGAAAGGGCGGAGGCGAAGAAGCACCATAAGTAGCGGGCAACGGGGATCCGGAAGAAGTGATCAAAATTCCCGGCATACGGCGGGGGGAAAAACAGAACGCCTGGCTCCCGTAGGGAAACCAAAGAAGTCAGGTGGAAAGGCAGAGGGAGGGCAAAGCGGGGAGGAAAATACTTGGTTGATGGCACACGGTCGACGGTGGACGGCAACAGCAATGAACGATCTAGTTCAATGGCATGGCTTTCCCGTATACCGTACGCCGTAAGCCGTCCACCAAGGCCCACTTTTATTATTTCGAACACCATCACGGCCACTTCGATTCTGAAAGATCCACGCCCACTTACTCTTCCCTCATTCTTCCCTCTCTCCGCCCTCGGCCTTCCCGGAGCTGATCTGCTGGACCTTTAGCAATAAGGGCAATAGCCGCTCGACGGGCAATGCCTCCACCCGCCGGCCCTGGAAGCCGGTCATGGTTTCGGCCTGGAACAGCGAGTTCAGGATGGCCTCCTCGGTGGCCTCGATGACGGCCAGGAAGAGGGGCGACAGCGCCGCGGCGGGCAGCTCGGGCCGGGGCGCTGGCGCGGTCCCGCCGCCGGCGCCGACGCGCAGCCCTTCGGCGGTGGAAAAGGCGATGGCATAGTCGCCGCTGCCGTTGGCGGCGATGCCGCCGGTGCGGGCCATGCCGAGCAGCGCGCGCCGCGCCAGCCGTTCCAGGCTGCGCGTCCCCAACGGCGCGTCGGTGGCGACGACGATCATGCACGAGCCGTCGGCGCCCCCGGCGGCCAGCTCGTCGCGCAGGTAGTGGCGGCCGAGGATTTCGCCGGCGGGCAGGCCGTTGACGCGCAGCACGCCGCCGAAATTGGACTGCACCAGCACGCCGACGGCGTAGCCGCCCAGCCGCGGCGGCAGAACCCGTGACGAGGTGCCGATGCCGCCCTTGAAGCCGAAGCACACCGTTCCGGTGCCGGCGCCGACGTTGCCCTCCTGCACCGGACCCGCGGCGGCCAGGCGCAGGGCCTGGCGCACGTCCTCTTTCGTCACGGCCCGGGCGCGGATATCGTTCAGCATGCCGTCGTTGGTCTCGCCGACCACGACGTTGACCGATCCCACGTCCCCGTTGCCTGGCTGGGCCAGCGCGTGCTCGACCAGTGCGGCCATGGCCTCGGCTACGTTCAGGGTGTTGGTCAGGGCGACGGGCGATTCCAGCGTCCCCAGCTCGGCGACCTGGGTCGAGCCGGCCAGTTTGCCGAAGCCGTTGCCCACGGACACGGCGGCCGGCACTTTGCCCTGGAACAGGTTGCCGCCATGGGGCAGGACGACGGTGACACCGGTGCGGATGCCGGGCTCGCGGACCAGGGTGACCTGGCCGACCAGCACACCGGCCACGTCGGTGATGGCATTCCAGCGACCCGGCTCCAGCACCCCGAGGTGGACGCCCAGGTCGCGCAACCGGCCGCGCCCGGCCGCCGGCAGCGCCAGCAGCGAAGCCAAGGCCATGCCGGCCGCGATCCATGCGTTCTTGCCTTTCATTTCCTTTCTCCTCGGCCCCATTGTACGGCAACGCCGGCCCGGCGCCAATCCCAGCCTTGACTTCACAAAAAGGCTCGCCTACAATCCGGACCTTGAGAGCGCTCGGGCAAGGGAGGTTCAGCGCGGCATGAGGGGGCAATGACCGCATTCCAGGTCATTCTCAGCTTCATCAGCGCCATTTTCCTGACCCTCAGCCTGGTCTATTTTCTCAGGTACCTGCTGTTCGAACGCCAGGGCGGCCGGTTCCTTTATTTCGCCGTCTCTGCCCTGGGCTGTTGCCTGTTCGCCTTTTTCGAGCTGTGCCTCACCTACGACGCCGATCCCGGCATGGCGCTCGTCTTCCATCGCCTCAAGATGGCCGCCATGATCATGGCCATGACCTTCTGGTTCTACTGCATCTATGACATCTATTTCCATAGCGTGCGCGCGCCGCGCGTTTTCCTGGCCGGCGGCCTGCTCGTCGCCCTGGCCATCCCCTTCCCCTGCTTTCTGCATCTGCCGGTGCGCCATCTCCAGGTCATGTTCCTCGGCATCCGCTTCGACTACCGTTTTGCCGCCTACGGCCCCGCCCACTGGCTCATGCCCCTGCTCGTCATGGGCACCTACGGCTTCTCGGTTGTCAAAGGGCTGCTGTCGCCACTGCGCTGGCGGGACAAGGCGCTGGTGGTGCTGGCCTTTTTCCCGGGCATCATCGCCGGCGTCAACGATTTTGCCGTCGGTCGCGGCGACCGTTCGGGCATCCTGCTGGCCGAGTTCGTGGTGTTCGGCTACCTGATCGCCATCCTGGTCGCGTTCTCCCGCGAAGAGCGCCGCGCCTTCGGCCGGCTGCAGCGGATCAACGCCGAGCTCGAGCGGCAAGTCAACGAGCGCACCGGGCAGCTGCGGCGGATGAACGCCGAGCTGAACGCCGCCAACGAGGAGCTCCGCCTGGCCAACCAGCTCAAGATCGAGCTGATGGGCGTCGCCGCCCAGGACCTGAAAAACCCCCTGCAGGCCGTCCAGGGCTATGCGGAACTTATCCAGCGACATCCGGACGACGGGGAACGGGTGCGTCAGCACGCCAGCGTCATCCAGCACTCGGCCCAGCGCATGCTCGCGCAGATCGACCAGCTGCTCGAAACGACGGCCTGGGAAAACGGCGATGCCCGGGCTCATTCCCGTCGCGTCGACCTGGTGGCGCTCGTCCGGCGCGTTGCCGAGAAATGCCGGGCCGCGGTCGAAGCGTCGGGCAAGCGCCTCGAGGTCGCCGGCGAAGGCGACGGCCCGGTGAAGGGAGACGAGACACGCCTGCAGGAGATCATCGAGAGCCTGATCGCCGGCGCCGCCCATGCCACGCCGGCGGGCCGGGCGGTCCATCTGCGCGTCGACGTCAATGGCCCCTACGTGAGGCTGGAGGTCGAGGACGAGGGCCCGGGCCTGAACCGGGAGGAACAGGAGCGGGTCTTCGAAAAAACCACCCGCCCGGCTCCGCGGACTCCCGGGGCAGAAGCAGCCGCCGGCCTGGGCCCGTACATGGTCAAGAAGCTGATCGAGCTGCAGGGCGGCGGCATCGGCGTCCAGAGCCCGCCGGGCAAGGGCTCGCTGTTCACGGTCATTTTCCCCAGGGCCAACTAAAAAAAGTGAAGGAGACGAAAGAAGGTGAACGGGCCTGATCTGTCAGCAAACAGCTCCAACTTCTTGACACTAAACCGCTTCAAGCGGCTCTATCTGTTTTCATCCTGAGAGTCTCATTCACTTTCACTGTTAACTTTTCACTTTCCCGGGAGCACTTGCCGCGCCAGCCAGACGTAGCCATATTCCTCCCAGACCTTCTTGCCCTTGCGATGGCTGCCCTGCTGCTGGAACTCGGCGACATGGATGCTCCCCGGTCCCGCGCGCACGACGCCATCGCCCTCGATGAAGGGCGACCAGCAGGGGAAGGTGGCCTCGGTCTTCACCTTGTTGACCTCGTACTCGGCGACCAGCGTGTTGTCGCTCTCCCCGCCCGGGCGCATGAAGTTCAGCACCTCGCCGATCTGGATCAGGAAAGCACCGCTCTCCTTGCCCTGGGCGTCCCGGACCGTCCCGCGCCGCAGCCGCCCGCTGAACTTGAAATGGCGCGTCTCCGGCCCGTTCTTCAGGTGCGGGGCGTCGTACTGGATGCGGGTGACGCCCTGGACCTCGGTGGCCTGCTCACCGATCTTGCCTGCCGCGTCGCCGAGGGGGCCGTCGACGCCGACTCCCGGCACCTGGGCCAGCCCCATCAGCGCATGGACGCCAGCGACGAGGTCATCGAGCCCCGACGCGTTTCGTTCCAGATTGTACTCGATGCTCCCTTCGCCCAGCACGTTGCCCTCGCGGTCGACCTCGAAGACGAACTCGGTCTTGTGCTTGACGGTCAGCACCAGCAGGCCGTTCGGATCGCGGAAACGCACCTCTTCGCCCGCCCCATGGCCGGTCCAGGTGCCGGCCAAGCGCGCCAGCTCCTTGTCCGGGCCCTGCCCCCATGCCTCTCCGGGGGCGACCCAGGCGAGAAGGACCAGCACCGCGATCCCATGCCGGATCGCTGTCCAGTTCGCTTTTCGGCTCATCGGATTTTCCTCCATCGGGCGCGGAACCGTCCCGTTCATGTTGAATAGGAGATGGCCGGCCGCTATCTCAGGCAATGAAACTCCGTGACGCGTAACGCGTGCCGAGCCGCCGCCATAGATCGAGGTGATGATCTCCGCGAGCATCGAGTTTCCACGCTGCCGGCCCCGAATGGGGCGGCGTCCCCGAGGAGGCTTCCTCCCGAGTGGGGTACCATGTTCCACGTTGAAGAATTCAACGGAATGGGCGTACGGCAGACGGTTGACGGTAGACGGCAACAGCCATTGAGCGATCTAGTTTGACGGGAATGCTTTCCCGTGTACCGTTTACCGAAACCGTCTACCAAGTGCTATGTTTCGATTTACCGCATCGACCGTTTGTGCTCGTCTTTTCCCGATGGCCTATGCCGAATCTCCTCCGCTCGGTGCCGATCGATCTCTAGCGAACAATCCCTTGAGTCAGGTTTTTTCAACATGGTACGTGGTACGTGGCACATGGTACTTTAGTTGATGACGAACTCGGCGACCACGGGATTGTGGTCGCTGTCGGCGAAACCCAGGTCGCGCACGGCCACGCGGCGCACCTCGACGTTGTCCGACACCAGGAAGCCGTCGATGACGGCGACGAAGCTCTCGCCCGGGCGGTAGGGCGTAGAACTGGCGCGGACCGTCGGCCGGCCGGCATCCACCGCCCAGCGGAAGCCCGCGGGCGGGAAGCCGTCCGGCATCTCCACGTACCAGGCCGGCCGCGGACCGGTCCAGCGGAACCGCCCGGGATCGCTCCCGGGGAGCCCGTGGTTCCAGTCACCGCCGGCGATCACGCCGCTGCCCTTGCGGCGCTCGGCCAGCAGCCGTTCGCGCAGGAATTCCAGTTGCAACCGGCGGATGCGGCCGCCGCGGTCAAACGCCGAGAGGTGGAGATTGAACAGCACCAGCTCGCCGCCGCCGGCGAGCGGCAGGCGGCACTCGCACAGGCAGCGGTCCAGCTCGGCCAGCTGCCGCGGCCAGGGCTCCTTTCCCGGCAGCCGCAGTCGCCGCGCCACGTCCACGTGGAAGCGGCTGAAGGTCAGGAGGCCGCTGGTCACCGCTCCCATGGGCTTGTTCAGGGGAACCGGCACCCAGGGCACCTTGTAGTTCAGGGCGAAGACGCGGCCGTGGGCGGGAAGGCGGCCGGCGATGCCGTGGAGCTCGTCGATCCCGTAGCTGCGCGTGGCCCGCCGGTCCACTTCCTGCAGGAGCGCCAGGTCGGGGTGTTCCGCGGCCAGGAAGGCGGCGATGCGACCGACGGCGGCACCCGTCCGCTCGCGGCTGGCGCCGCGGGAGCCGCGGCCGCCGTCCATGAAGAAGTCGGCGCCGGCGTCCATGCCGCCATAGCCGATGTTGAGGGTCATGACCGTGAATGGCGTTCCCCTCTTCAGCCGGACGGCCGGATTGATTTCCGTTTCCAGCCCGATCTCGGGCCCGGGGCGGTAGTCGGCGAGGCTCATGAAGACCAGGTAGAGGCCGAAGACAAGGAACGGCAGGGCTGCCAGCCAGGCCAGCATTGTCATCGGCCTCCGCATCAGGAATGATCCGAACTAGAGTAACGAGTAACAAGTGACGAGTGACGAGAAAGGCACAGCAGAGACCCTTCGCACCATCCCATTGGCTCTCCTTGTCACTTGTTACTTGTCACTTGTCACTCATGCGAAAGCGGACATACGCTGCAATTAAAACGGCACGACCGCCTTGAGGCTCGGACCCAGGCGGACGGCCAGCTTCTCCAGCGTCTCGAGGTCGCCGGGGGTGAAATCGGGCCCGGGCTCGCTGAAGGCGCTGCGCTTGCGCGAAATCTGGATCACTCCCAGCCGCTCGTTGTCCACGGCGACGGCGACGCCCATCATCTTCCAGATGCGCCGGGACTCGCCGTTCTCCTCCTTGACGAACTCGTATTCGACCATGTGTTCGCGCTCCTGGAGGCGGTTGTCCAGGAAAGGGCGGCCGCTGCGGAAGATATTGGCGGCGATGGGCAGCTTCGCCTGGATCTCCAGCCCCTTGGCATCGGCCAGGTACTCCGGCCAGATGAAGGACAGGGAATCCCCGTGCTGCCACAGGAAGGCCACCTCGGATTTTTCGGCCCCGAACATGTCGGCCAGGAAGCCGGCCACGCGGTTGACGGCCACTTTAAAGCGCTCCGCGGCATCGAAATCGGGCGTGGTGATGAGCGCGCGCAACTCCTCGATCAGGGCATTGACGTCGTTCATGGTACGGGTCACCTCTGCGTTCCATCATAGCGCATGCCGCGCGGAAGCGCAAGAAGGCCAAAGAATGGATTGGTGCTCGTGTTAGTGTTAGCAACAGCAATCAGCGGAACTCGGCAGACGATCTACGACAAAACCAACTCGCCGTACAAGTAACCGCCCTACAGATCTGCCCAAAGTGCTCGTGACGCGTGCCCCCTTCACCACTCTATCCCTTTGCCTATCAGCCATTCCCCTTGATCTCCTACTCTTTACTTTTGCCTTGCGCGCAAGGCGTGCGCTTCGTCACTCGTCACTTGTTGCCAGGCCTCGCTGCGCGTTGACTCGCCGTGGCGGCCGGCCTATAATCCGCCGTGTCCGCCTTCAACCCGATTCCGGTCGCCGTACTGGCGCTCGTGCTCGCCCTCTATTACCTCATCCCGCGGCGGGGCCTGCAAACGGGGCTGCTGCTGGCGGCGAGCGGGGCATTCTATCTCTATTTCTTCGGCCGCGGCATCTGGCTGCTGCTGATCCTGGCGGCGGCGTTCTATGCCGGGGCCCTTGGCGCGTCCCGCGGCCACCCCGGCCGGCGAAGGCGCGCCTTCGCCCTGGCGCTGGCCGGCAGCCTGGCGCTTTTCCTCCTTCTCCGCTACGGACACGCGCTGACCGGCTTCCTGCCGCGATCGGCCTCCTGGGCAAAGACCGTCCGCAGCGGCGTCATCCTGCCGGTGGGGCTCTCCTTCTTCCTGTTCAAGGGCTTGAGTTACCTGATCGACGTCCGGCGCGGCAGGTCGGCCGCCGCCGGCAATCCCTTCCCCCTGCTGCTCTACCTGTTCTACTTCCCGCAGGTCACGGCCGGCCCCATCCAGCGCTGGGACTCCTTTCAGGAGAACGTCCGCCCGGAACGGCGCTGGGACGCCGCCGCCCTCTACCAAGGGGCCAAGCTGCTCCTGCTCGGCATGTTCAAGAAAATGGTCGTGGCCGACCGCCTGGCCTTCTACGTCAACCAGGTATTCGCCGCCCCCGAGGGCAAGGGGATGCACGTGGCGCTCGCCGCCTGCCTGTATTCGATCCAGATCTACGCCGACTTCTCCGGCTACAGCGACATGGCCAACGGCGCCGCCCGGCTTTTCGGGCACGCCGCCGTGCCCAATTTCTCGTTCCCCTATTTCTCGAGGTCGATCCCGGAGTTCTGGCGCCGCTGGCACGTCACCTTATCGGCGTGGCTGCGGGATTATCTCTTCCTCCCTCTCTCCTTCGCCGTGTCCCGGCGCCTGAAAAAGGAGCGGCTGCTGGGCCTGAAGGCGGAGCATTGGATCTACTCGTCGGCGACCCTGCTCACCATGGCCGCGGCGGGATTCTGGCACGGCGCCCGCTGGACGTTCGTCATCTGGGGACTGCTCTTCGGCGCATACATGAGCCTCGGCCAGCTGACCCGCAGGGCGAGGTCCCGGCTGCGCCGGAAGGTATTCGGGAACCATCGCCTTACCCGCGAGGGAGCCTCCATGCTCGCCAGCTTCGCCCTGGTCACCTTCGCCTGGGTGTTCTTCCGCTCGCCGTCCCTGGCGGCGGCCTGGAAGTTCATCGCCGCCGCCGGAGTCGGATTCCCGGCCTTCGGCCTGGGCCATCTCTACCTGAACCTGCTCCTGGCCCTGGCGCTGGCCCTGGTCGACCTGGCGCAGAAGAGCCGGCCGCGCTTCATCGCCGCCTTCCCGCCCTGGGGCAAGGCCGCCGCCCTGGCACTGGCCCTCTGCCTGGTGATCCTGCTCGGCGTGGACACCGGCAACGAGTTCATCTACCTGCGATTTTAATCGCGGAACCGGGCGTCCCGGCGCCCCAGGATCTTGCGCAGGTCGTCGGCCAGCATCCGGTTCAGCACCCGCGACCCCTTGTCGGAGAGATGGGAGTTGGTGACCCCGTAGCCGCCGTCGAGAAAATAATCGTCATGGCGCAGTTCGAAACGATCGGGGCGGTTGTAGTCCAAAACATGGACGTTGGCGAAGGGCCTGGCCAGGCGGCCCAGGTCGGCCATGAACTCGCGGCGCTGGAAATTGCTCTCGTGGGTGCCGATGTGGCTCGGCAGCGAAACGAGCACGACGGTCACCCCGTCCCGCTCCAACTCCTGCAGCAGCTTGAGAAACCATTCGCCCTCCTTGCCCGGGAAGGGGACGTAACCGTATTTCCGGAAGCGGGCCGGCCGCTGCGGGTCGATGGGGCTCAGCTTGCGGTAGCCCACGAAGGTGTCGATGTGAGCGGCGGAAGGGGGCAGGTCGGTGCGGTGGCGCTGGCCGGCGGTGCCGGCCTCGACCGCGTCATTGCCGCCGAGTGACTCCAGGAAATCGGCCAGGAACTCGTCGTTCTGGTTCTTGTTGGCCCACAGCAGCGAGAGGCCCCGGGCGTAGGGCGGTTCCGTCTGGCCCTGAAAGCGGTCCAGGAACGGGGCGTTGGTCTTGAGCTTGAACAGGAAGTAGTCCACGCCATAGATGAGCAGGCGCGGGGCGCCGGCGTGCTTCTTGTACTGCTCGTAAAAAACCATGTTGAACTTGGGCTTGCACTTGGCGCCGGCGATGCGGAAGGCGTTGAGCTTCAGGTACTTGTACAGGTAATAGGGATGGATGCCGCGCTGGGTGCGTGACGAGCCCATGATCAGGGTATCGAATGTTCCCCGGGGGATCGCGAAAAAATTGCGGTAGAAGCCGCGCTTGAGGATGAAGATGGAAAGCAGCCCCTGGCGTTCGAAGACCGCGCGCTGCTCGCGGCGGACGGCGAAGAACAGCAGGCGGTCGAACAGCAGAAAGCCAAGGGTGAACACCAGCAGCCAGGCGAACATGCGCCAGCCCTTCGGCGATATTCGCTTCAGAGGGGCGGCTTGATCAGCAGCCGGAATGCCGGTCATGCCGCCGCCTTATGCGATCTCAGTGACACATAACGAGTGACAAGTGACCAGGAAGAGGAGGGCTTGGCGTGCGGCACGCGGCGGACGGCGGACGGCAGCAGCAACTGAACGAGCGGATTTGACCACGTGTCTTTTCCCTGAACCGCTTGCCGCATGCCGATTAGGAATTTCAATAGCTCGTCGCTTTGCTGCACCTCGTCACGCGTTACGCGTCACGAATGCTTCTGATTTCACCATCAACCGCATGCCGTACGCCGTCTACCCAATGCCGAGTTCAGCACACACTTCGGTTCCCCATGCCCTATTTCTTGATCGGCACCACTCCCGCCAGCTCGCCGATCACGTTCACCAGCTCGCTCCCCTGGGGGAGGACCACCTTGGCGTTGTCCTTCAGCGCCACTTCGAGGGTCTGCAGCTTTCTCAGCAGCTGGGCGTTGCCGATGAAGTACTGGTTGGCCGCCTCGTTGACCAGCCGGATGGCCTGGGCTTCGCCCTCGGCCGCCAGGATGCGCGCCTGCTTGATGCCCTCGGCCTTCTTGATCTCGGCCCGCTTCTGGCCGTCGGCCTCGGTCTCCTTGGCGGTGGCGAAGTCGACGGCGGCGATCTTCTCGTTCTCGGCCTTGACCACCTTGTTCATCGTCTCCTGGACGTCCTTGGGCGGGTCGATCTCCTTCAGCTCGGTGCGCACGATGTCGATGCCCCAGCTGGAGGTTTCACTGCACAGCGTCTTGAGCAGCTCGGAATTGATGCGGCTGCGCTCGGAGTTGGCCGACTTCAGGGTCATGGTGCCGATGATGTTGCGCAGGGTGGTGCGGGCCAGGTTGACGATCTGGTACTGGTAGTTGTTGACGTTGTATTGCGACTTCTTGACGTTCTCCTCGTCGGACTTGACCTTGAAGTAGACCTGGGCGTCGACCCGGGCGTTCAGGTTGTCGTTGGTAATGATCTCCTGCGGCAGGGCGTCGACCATCTGCTCGGTGGTGTTCACCTGGTACAGCCGGTCGATGACCGGAATGATCCAGTTGAAGCCGGGCAGGGCGAAGCGCCGGTAGCGGCCCAGCCGCTCCACCAGGCCGCGGTGGGTGGGGCGCACGATGCGGATGCCCGACAGGAAAATGAAGAACAGGGCGATGACCAGAACGGCCCACAGGCCGATGACGGATTCGTTCATTGGCATTCCTCCTTCCATCCAAGCCGATATATACATGGCCGGAGGAGTGAAAGTCAAATCAGAAAGGCAGAAACGGACATCCGGCGACGGCGATCGCGATAGTGGCAGCGGCCGCACAAGGCAGACCGTGGTGAGCGGCTCATGGCTTTCGGAAAAAGTCTGTCCATCGAACCAGATCGTTCCATTGCTTTTGCTTGTCACGCGTCACGCGTTACGACGGTTCGTGGGATTTCCGTTACGAATTACGAATCACGAATTACGATTTACGATGGAGCGTCCTCGTGCTGCTCCTGGTCACTTGTCACTTTTCCGTGCCTGCCTGCTCCATAGCACGGTCAGGACCCCGACGGGAAACAGGACCAGGCCGGCCGGCAGGGTCATGGCCATGAGGCCCGGGACGTCGAGCAGCAGCCCGGCGAAGGCCAGGATCGAGAGCGCGGCCGACAGGAGGTAGAAGCCGGCGATCAGCGCCGACAGCCCCTGCCAGTTCCAGGCGCGAAAGAAAAGGACGATGGCCGCCGCCCCCCAGAAGCAGGTTCCCAGCTGGTTGAGGAAATATGCGGCCGAGCCCGGGGCGCTGAACAGCCAGGAGCGGGCCGCCTCCAGCCGGCCGGCGGCGAGGAAACGGGGCAGCAGGACGGCCTGGGAGGCGTAGGAAACGGAGCTCAGGACGAGATAGGCGGCCAGGAACAGGAGCCCCAGCCGCAGGAAGATCCCGCCGACGTCCAGGCGGCGCAGCTGGGCGAGCATCAGGTAGAGGAGCGCCGGCGCGATCAGCAGCGCCAGGACGAACTGGGCGCGGAACAGGGGCAAATGGCTCCGGGTCCAGAGCAGCTGCAGGTCGACGCCGTCCGCGGGACGCGCCAAGGCCGTCATCACGGTCCAGGCGACCAGGACCAGGGTGAACAGGATGCCGCTGACCGCCAGATGCCTGTTGTCGTTCATGCCGGATCCTCCATGAGAACCTGGCGCTCAGTATACGCCCGGCCGCGGCAACGGACAAGTCAGGCAAGCAGTCCGCGGAGCTTTTCGGCGGTCAGCGGCGCCGAGCCCGCGAGCCAGCCACTTGCACCGCATGACGAGAGGCGGCATGGGAAATGCTGCCGCGGTAGGTGCCGCCTGATGCGCGCTCCGCAAGCGCTCCTCCATGCCCTGCCCCCTTTTTTGCCCGCTATTTCCCCTCCAGCGCCACCCGGATCTCCCTTCCGAAGGCCACGCACTTTTCCCGGTCGGTGTGGTCATAGCTCTCGAAAGGGTAGCCGGCATTACGAAAATAGTTCTCCAGGCCGCGGTAATCCTCCGGCGAGAGGGTCTCTTTCTTCATCCAGCCATTGAACACACGCGACAGGAGAGGCTTGGCGCCACAGGCCCCGGCGAACATATCCAGGTAGCCACCGGCCTGGTCGGGCGGCATGCCGCAGACGACGAAGAGGGCGGCGATCCTGTCCTTTACGGCCGGGCCGTGCCTTTCCAATAACGCGGCCATGTCGGCGTGGAGGCGGTTGCCGTAGATCCCCGACCCCAGCACGACCCGATCGTAGCCGCCCAGGTCGCCGGCGCTTGCGGCCGCCACGACCGTTGCCCCCTCCCCGATCCCCTCGGCAATCCAGCGCGCCGTCTGCTCGGTGCTGCCGTAGCGCGAGGCGAACACGACCGCCACGTTTTTTCCATTTCCGGCCGCTCCCGGCACGGCCGCGCCAAGCGAAGCGCCGGCCATCACCGCCAGCAGAACGATGGGAACGAACTTCATCGGCCCTCCTCGATCCGGATGAGGCCATCCGGTCATCTTGAAGCCCGAATTGTGGATCCGCCGGACTCGAAAGTCAACCGGCGCCGCCAAAAGGCGGATGGCAGGAATTTTTCCTGACTCTTCACATTTTTTTCACAAAGTGCCATAATGGACTTTGGGAAAGATCACAAAATTCCCCGTTCTACCGCCGACCCAACTCCAGTCAGCACCCAATCCACGGCAATTGATGCATTTTCCTCGATTGATATTCAATTTATTGAACTCTTATCATCTGTTCTTCGGATCGCGAGACTCCCGTCGTCCACAAGCTCGCCTTCAGATCAAATTTCCTATAGGAGGGAAAACAATGAAAGGAAGGAGAACCCTTGCGGGGCTGGCGCTGTTCGTGCTGTTGGCGATCGGCGTTTGCGCCCAGCAGGTCCAGAAAGACCTGGTGTTTCAGGAGAACGACTCGCTGGACATGATCCGGCAGAAGATCGAGCGCAACAACTTCGGCTTCACCGTCGGCCACAACTGGGTGTTCGACATGTCGCCGGAGCAGAAGCAGGCCTTCTTCAGCCGTCATGCCCCGCGGAAGCCGCGCGTCTACAGCTACGCCGACAGCATCGGCCCGCTGACCCGGGAGCTGGGCAAGGCGCTGCCCGCCGCCTTCGACTGGCGCAGCTACAACGGCCACAGCTACATCGGCCCGGTGCGCGACCAGGGCAGCTGCGGCTCGTGCTACGCCTTCGGGGCCTCGGCCGCCGCCGAGGGCACGTACAACTTCGCCAACGGCCTGTACGACTCCAACTGCATCGACTTCTCGGAGTCGTTCATCATGTGGTGCCTCGGCTCCATCTCGCCCTACAGCAGCCACTTCGGCGGCTGCGACGGAGCCGACTACGACTACTATGAGCTCGAGGCGCTGGTGCAGGAGGGGACCATCCCGGAAGCCTATTTCCCCTACGTCATGTCCGATCCCGGCTGCACGCACTGGAACGACCCGCGCTATCAGTTCGCCGAGTGGCACCGCATCGGCTGCAACGACATCGACGCCATCAAGACGGCGATCATGACCTACGGCGTGATCGACGTGGCCGTCTACGCCAGCTCGGCGTTCCAGGCCTACAGCGGCGGCGTCTTCCAGGACTCCTATACCTCCTGCAGCTCCACCCCCTGCGACTACACGCCGACCAACCACGCCGTCGCCCTGGTGGGCTGGAGCGACGCTGACGGCGCCTGGATCCTGCGCAATTCCTGGGGCCCCTCCTGGGGCGAAAACGGCTACATGCGCATCAAGTACACCTCGGCGCGCGTGGCCTGCGAGGCGACCTACTTGGTCTACAGCGCCGCGCCCGGCCTGACGGTGACCTCGCCCTCGGCCGGCAGCAGCTGGGAGGTCGGCACCACCCAGTCGATCGCCTGGACCAAGACCGGTTCGCTCAGCGACTATGTGCAGATCGAGCTCTACAAGGGCGCCGCCAAGGCGCTGGACATCGCCGCGACGACCGAGAACGACGGCGCCTACAGCTGGGCCCTGCCCACCACGCTCACGGCCGGGACCGACTACACCGTGAAGGTGACCACCTCCGACGCCGCCTACAGCGATTTCAGCGACGCCTTCGCCGTCACCGTCACCGCGCCCGCCATCACCGTGACCTCGCCGGCGGCCGGCGCCAGCTGGAGCGTGGGCACCGCCCAGTCCATCGCCTGGACCAAGGCCGGCGCCCTGGACGACACGGTCAAGATCGAGCTCTACAAGGGCGGCCTCAAGACCCTGGACATCGCCGCCGCCACCGAGAACGACGGCGCCTACAGCTGGACCCTGCCCACCTCGCTCGCAGCCGGCAGCGACTACGTCATTCGCGTGACGACCTCCGACGGCGCGGTCTATGACGACAGCGGCGCCTTCAGCGTGGTCACCGCGGCGACCATCACCGTCACCTCGCCGGCGGCGGGCGTCACCTGGACCCGCAAGACCTACCACGACATCCTCTGGACCAAGAGCGGCACCCAGGGCTCCAACGTCAAGATCCGCCTCTACCGCAATGGCTCGCTCAAGCTGACCATCACCACCCGCACGGCCAACGACGGGGTCTACAACTGGAGGGTGGGCAGCACCCTGACCCGCGGCTCCGGCTACCAGGTGCGCATCACCACGACCGACAACCTGGTCGACGACTACAGCGACATTTTCAGCATCAATTGACCCTTCCCGGCGGCGCCGCTGGCGGATCGTCCGGCGGCGCCGCCCCATTTCCCGAACGGATACGACATCAAGGGAAGAGAAGGGAAGAAGGAGGGAGGAAATAGGGAAGAGAGAGTGGGAAGAGACCGGTCAGAACCTCTTTTCCACTCTGCCTTCCCTCTGCCTTTCCCTTTGTCTTTCCTCTCTCTTCCCTGAGTTCTTGTCATTCCCCTGAGCATGCGCTATAACCCGGCCATGGGAACCGTAAAAAAATCGATCCTGCTGCCGCTGCTGCTTCTGCTCGGCACCGGTCGCCTGGCCGCGGACGGCAAGCCCCATCTGCTGGCCTATGTCCAGAACATCATGAGCCACTCGGTCTCGGTCATCGACCTTGACGGCGACCGGGAGCCCAGGCGCCTAGAGCTTGGCCGCTACCCCCTCTACTCCGCCCTGTACCCCCCCGACCCGGAGAAGCTGCTGGTGACGCTGCACAACTACAAGCGAAGCGGAGACGACGACGCCCTGGTGCTGTACGACCTGCGAAGCGAGCGGGTCTTGAAGCGCGTTTCCTTCCCCGGGCCCGGCATGCCCTCGGGGTTCGCCCACGACGCCAAGCGCAACCGCATCTACCTCGCCGACGAGAACCGCCACCGCGTCGACGCGCTGGACGCCATTTCCCTCGAGCCGGTATTCGAGTTCCCCGCCGGCCTGATCCCCGTTCACGTCGACATCTCCCCCGATGGCAGATGGCTGGCGGTCACCAACCGCAAGAGCGCCGATTTGTACGTCTACGACCTCGATGATCCCGGCCGCGACGCCAAGACCGGCATTTTCACCATCCACCTGGGAAAAAGCCCTGGCGCCGCCTGGGACCCGGGCGTGCCGGGCGAGGAAATCAGCCACCCGCTGGACATCCACTTCGCCGCCGAGGCGAACCTGTGCTACGTGAGCGACATGCAGGCGCGCCAGCTGCTCGTCGTCGACATCCTCAAGCGCGAGGTCGCCGGCCGCATCCCGCTGAACGGCTCGCCGTTCGACTTCGCCCTCGATCGCGACCGCACCCGCGCCTACGTCTGCCTGGTCGACGGCGAGGCCGTGGCCGTGGTCGACCTGGCCGCGAGGAAGGTCACCGCCGAGATCACGGGGCTGCGCCTCAATCCCATCCATTGCGCCCTGGACGAGGAGGGCGGCCGCCTGGTCGTCTCCTGTTGGGGCGGAGCCAAGGAGGGCGGCGTCTACGTGGTCGACACGAGGACGCTCAAGGTGCTGCGCCACTTCCCGCTCAAGGGCGAGGCAGCGTCGATCGGCATTGCTCTGGCACGTCAGCCTTAGGAGCGAACACAGGGGAGAAGGTGGGAAGAGAAAGGGAAGAGAGAGCGGGAAAGGCCCTTTCCAAGCTCCATCCAAATTCCCGACCTTTTCCCTTCACGACCGACTCTCCATCCGTCGCGTCACACGTCACGGGAGCTTGCCATTCCTCGCCCATGGAAGTATTCTCTCGCCATGAATAAAGAATTGCGTTCGGCCGGTCCTTCGGTCGCCATGGTCATGCGGCGGCTCGTCTCTCCCGGTCTGATCTTCTTACTGATCCTCCTGCTGGCGCCAGCCGGCTGTTCACGGCTCCCAGCCCCTGATCAGGAGCCAAGCCCCGGGGATGCCAGCGACGCCTGTCCTTTCTGCATGGGAACCGGTGATGTTCCCTGCCTTGATTGCCAAGGCACGGGGACGGCGTCGTGCCCCGATTGCCATGGGAGCGGCATCAAGCTGGGGGCCGTGCCTTCCCCGGAAAATCCCGATGTCACCTGCTCGACCTGCCACAACTCCGGACGTGTCCACTGCGGCGCATGCTCTGGGGTCGGCCGCGTCGCATGTAGCCACTGCCGGGGGACGGGCCGGCATCCTTGACGGGTCCCTCTTCATGATATTTTCCGCCAAGGGCTGCCAAAACACACCGGCAGCCGTTATAATGTCCCCATGAACGTCGTCGCCTTCAACGGATCGGCGCGCCCGGAGGGCAACACCGCCATCCTGGTGCGCGAGGCATTCAAGGAGCTGCAGGCGGCGGGCATCGGGACCGAGCTCGTGCAGCTGGCCGGAAAGAGTCTGCACGGCTGCCGCGCCTGCTACGCCTGCTTCGACAAGAAGAACGGCCTCTGCGCCTGGAACGACGACTTCGCCAACGAGTGCATCGCCAGGATGTCCCGCGCCGACGGCGTCATCCTGGCCTCGCCCACCTACCACACCGACGTCTCCGCCGAGATGAAGGCGCTGATCGACCGCGCCGGCATGGTGGCCGGCGCCAACGGCGGCATGCTGCGGCGCAAGGCCGGCGCCGCCGTGGTGGCGGTGCGGCGCTCGGGCGCCATCCACGCCTTCGACACCCTCAACCACTTCTTCCTGATATCGGAGATGATCGTCCCCGGCTCCAGCTACTGGAACATCGGCGTCGGCCGCGACATCGGCGAAGTGGCCGGCGACGACGAGGGCATGGGCATCATGCGCGACCTGGGCCGGAACATGGCCTGGCTGCTGCAGAAGATCAGCCGCTGACAGGATAATCTCTCAGAGCAATGTCCTAGGAGAGCTGTAAGGTTCGAAGTTCGACGTCCGACGTAAAGAAAGCCAATCCGCTTGGATGCTGAAGATTCCTAATTAGGTGCTGATCGCAAAGTCGCTTTCACCGTAAACCGTATCCCATTAACCGTAAACCAAGTTCCTTCGCGTATCACGAATCACAAATCACAAATTACGATAGATTGTGATCGTGCTGTTACTTGTCACGCGTTACGCGTCACGCGTCACGATTGCTCGGCAATTATGCTACAATGGGCCAATGCCTTCCCGCTCCAGGCTTCTGCCGTCGGCCCTGACGCTGACCCTGGCCGCCACCCTGGCCCTGATGGGCTACGAGATGGTGCGCTCGGCCGCCTCGTCGGTCTTCCTGGCTCAGCACGGCGCCGGCCGGCTGCCCGAGGCGCTGATCCTGGTGCCGCTGGCCATGATCGCTCTCACCTTCCTCGTCAGCTGGCTGCTGCGCCACTTCGGCCCCGCGGCCACCTACTCCATCACCCTGGTCGGCTCGGGGCTGGTGCTGGCCGCCGCCGCCCTCGGCGCTCGCCATCATGTCCCCGGCAGCGCCTTCGCCCTCTATGTCTTCGCGCAGGCCTACATCGTGCTGATCGTCGAGCAGTCCTGGGCCTTCATCAACAGCCAGTTCTCCACCGACGACGGCAAGCGCTGGAACGGCGTCATCATCGCCATCTCCACCACCGGCTCGGTCCTGGGCGGCCTGCTCACCGGCATGCTGTCGGAGCGCATCGGCTCGGAGTGGATCGCCGTCAGCGCCGCCGCCCTGACCGCCGCCTCGGTCCTGCTCAGCCGCCGCGCCTTCCGCCTGGCCCGGCCCGAGCGCACCGCCGTTGACCGCCAGCCCGACAACGTCGCCGACTATTTCGCCTGGGACGTGCTGCGCGCCGATCCGACGCTCAAGCGGCTGGCGCTGATGGTCTTCGCCAGCCAGTCGATCTCGGTCCTCTTCGACATCGCCTTCCATCGCAGCCTGCAGGCCGCCATGCCGTTGCAGGATCCGCGCACAGCCTTCCTGGGTTTTTTCTGGGGCGGGGTGAACGCAGCGGCCTTCGTGCTGCAGCTGGGGGTCTGCCCCTGGCTGCTGCGGCGCTTCCCCCTGCGCCGGATCCTGGCCGCCATCCCCCTGCTCTATGGCGCCGCCGCCCTGGCCGGGATCTTCCTCCCCGTGCTGCCGGTGCTGGGTGCCGCCTTTTTCCTCTCCAAGACGGTCGACTACTCGGTCTTCCGCGCCTCCAAGGAAGTCCTCTACATCCCCCTGCCCTTCACTGCCCGCTACCGCGCCAAGCTGACCATCGACGCCCTGATCTACCGCTCGACCAAGGGGATCGCCTCGGCCCTGCTGAGCCTGGCCGCCCTCGCAGCCGGCACCCTGCCGCTGCGCCTGCATCCCATGCTCGCCTTCTTCATGGGCGGCTTCTGGCACGGGGTAGCGCGCGGGATCCCGGAACCGGCTGCCCGATCCCGGCAACCGGCGGACGGCTGACGGCGCACGGCCGCGGCATCCGATTTTTGGATGTTCCCCCGCTGTTATGATTGAACGAACCGTGATTTTTCTGAACCTGGCCAGGTCCATGGTCGTATTAGCCAGAAAAGGCGGTCACGTGAAACGAGGCGCATGGGGGTCGTTGTTCATTTTTCTGTCCCTGTCTCCCTGGCTGACGGCGGGCGGGCTCCTCAGGCCGGCGCGGGCGGAGAAGCCGCCGCTCATCGACGGCGTGCTCGACGACGAGGCCTGGAAGCAGGCGCAGGAGCTCTCGGGATTCAAGACCTTCATCCCCGACTTCGGCAAGGACCTTTCGGAAACCACGTCGGCCTGGATGGCCTACGACGAGGCGCACCTCTACTTCGCTTTCCGCTGCCGCGACCGCTCGCCGGAGAAGATCAAGGCCGCCATGGCCAGCCGCGACACGATCATGACCGACGACTTCGTGTGCGTCAATCTCGACAGCTTCAACGACCAGCAGGCGCTCTACGCCTTTTACGTCAACCCGCTGGGCATCCAGGGCGACAGCCGCTTCGCCAGCAACAGCGAGGACTTCAGCGCCGACTTCGTCTGGTCGAGCGCCGGCCGTCTGCTGGAGGACGGCTACGCGGTCGAGATCGCCATCCCCTTCAAGAGCATCCGCTACGCCGGCCACGAGCGGGTGGAGATGGCCGTCTTCGTCGAGCGCTACATCAGCCGCACCACCGAGCACGGCTCCTTCCCGGAGATGGATCCGGCCAAGGGCTACGCCTTCCTGTCGCAGATGCGGCCGCTCGAGCTGCGCGACATCCGCCGCTCCACCCTGGTGGAAGTGCTCCCTTCCGTCGTCTACGACCTCAAGCACGAGCAACAGGGCGGGAGCCTGCGGCGCAGCCGATCCCGGGGCGAGCTCGGCGTCACCGGCAAGCTGGGGCTGAGCTCGAAGCTGGTCCTCGACCTGGCCTGGAACCCCGACTTCAGCCAGGTCGAGTCGGACGCCGGCCAGGTCGACGCCAACCTGCGCAGCGACCTGTACTTCACCGAGAAGCGCCCCTTCTTCCTGGAGGGCGGCGAGATCTTCCAGATGGCCGGCTCCAGCCCCTTCCTGTACGCCGTCCACACCCGGCGCATCGTCGACCCGCTGCTGGGCTTCAAGCTGTCGGGCAAGCTGGACGGCCACAACACGCTGGCGGCCATCTTCGCCGTCGACGAGGACGCGGACGATCCCCTACACGCGGCGTCGGGGGCGGAGAACGCCGCCTTCACCATCCTGCGCTACAAGCGGGCGCTGCGCGGGGACGGCTACCTGGGGGCGTTCTACACCGGCCGCGAGCAGGGAAGCGATTCCAACCGCGTGGCCGGCCTCGACGGCCAGCTGCGGCTCTCGCCGTCCAAGATGCTCAGCCTCCACGGCTTCGCCTCGTTCACCGACAACCCGTCGCACCCGAGGAAGGAGGGGCTGGCCCTGGACGCCTACTTCAGCCACTCGACACGCGACCTCGACCTCGGGGCCGGCGCCTTTCTCATCGACCGCGGCTTCTTCAGCGAGAGCGGCTACCTCACCCGCGGCGGCCTGGCCGGCGTCGAGTGCATGGTCATCCCTATGGTCTATCCCAAGTCGGGCCCGTTCCGCCGCATCAGGCCCCGCTTCGCCGGCGGCGCCTACCGCGACCTGGAGTACCGCATGAACGAGGCGCTGGGAAGGGTCGGCGTCGACCTGCTGCTGCCGGGGAACGCCAACCTGACCCTGGAGGGCTGGCTGTCCAGCGAGGTGTTTCTCGGCCGGCGCTTCGACATCAGCGCCTGGCGCGTCTATGGCAGCAGCTGGCTGAACAAGAAGCTGTACGTCTATCTCGCCTTCCGCCGCGGCAACCAGGTCCGCTACGTGGCGGACCCGTTCCAGGGATACGGGGACACGGTCTCCGCGATCCTGCGCTGGCTGCCCCGCAAGAAGCTCGACTGGGAGCTGCGCCTCACCTACGCCGACCTGTTCGCCAGGGCCGGCGGGGCCAAGGTCTACGACTACGCCATCCTGCGCAACAAGCTCACCTTCCAGGCCAACAAGTACCTGTTCTTCCGCGGCATCATCGAGTACAACGACTACCGCCGCAGGCTGCTGACCGACCTGCTGCTCTCGTTCACCTACATCCCCGGCACCGTCATCCAGTTGGGCTACGGCTCGCTGTACGAGAAGTACGATTGGCTGGACGGTGAGTACCGTCCCGGCGACCGCTTCCTGGAGATGAAGCGGGGATTGTTCTTCAAGGCGTCTTACCTCTGGCGGCTTTGAAGATACCTGAGGTTCGACGTCCGAAGTTCGACGCTGCCGGCCCCGCCCGGGGCGCCGTCCCCGAGGAGGATTGCCTCCGAGGGGTATTCGCCGTAACCAAAGCCTTTCGCTTGGAAATTCGAAACTAGTCAGCGGCTAAAAGGGCGACGGTCCATTGAGGTTCCACGTGCCAGGTTCCATGTTCCACGTTGAAAGCCATGGAACCTCGATGCTCTCGGAGACCATCACGCCGACCCATTGCTGCTACTCGTCACGCGTTACGCGTCACGATCGTCCATTTCTTTTCTGCTGCTGCCACAACCACTATTACTGCCACTTCTTACTGGCGGGCCAGGAATTCCTCGATGGCGGAGAAATACTCCTCGGGCTTCTCGACATGCACGAAGTGGCCGCTGTCCTTGACGATCCGCAGCTCGGCGTTCGCCAGCGACTGCGCCATGCGCTCCACCGCCGCATTGGGGATCACGTCGTGGTCGCCGTGGACGATCAGCACCGGGCAGGCGATCCCCTTCATCATGCCGTACAGGTCGAAATCCGTGAGATATGGGCCGAACATGGCCGAGCTGGCGAAGAACTTCTTCACCCGCGCCGAATCGAAATAGGCCAGCTTGTCCAGGTCCTGCCTGCCGGGATCGAAATAATAGGCCTTGAACCTCAGGTTGATCCATTTCCGGTAGAGCGCCGGGTCGGACTTCAGGGCAGGATCCTGGGACAGGGCGGCCAGCTGCTGCTTGTCCTCAGGGCCCAGCCGGCCGAGGATCGCCTGCTGGAACGCCGGCAGGAACTCGCTGCTGCCGGGCGCCGGCTCCAGCAACAGCAGCTTGTGCACGTTCTGCGGGTACTTGGCCGCGTACTGGACGGCGATGACCGCGCCCCAGGACTGACCGGCCAGGTCGACGGCGCCGAGCCCGAACGCCTTGCGTACCCCCTCCAGTTCCTCCACCAGGTCGCCGACGCCGGCCTTCTCGTTCTCCCGGAACTCGTCGGAGAGGCCGTTGCCCATCTGGTCGTAGAACACGAGCCGGTGCTTCGCCGCCAGGCGCGAAAAGGGCTTGAACAGGTAATCATGGGCCATTCCCGGGCCGCCGTGAACCACGATCAGGGGGGTGCCCTGGCCAACGGCGCGGCAATAAGTTCCCCGGCCGTTGATCTGCTTGATGCCGGCGAAGTCCTGCGCCGGCAGGGCGGCAAGGCCGGCCGAAAAGACCAGTATGCCCAGCGCGACGAGCTTTCTCATGGTCGTCTCCTCCTTAAGACGGTGATACGGATCGGAGGCGATCCAAGTTGCGCCGACCCAGGGAATGCCGCGGGCCGCGGACACCGATTTCATTTACGCCAGCGCCCTTCGTCCTCTCGCCCAAAATGCGGAGACAAGCGGGGAGGAGATTGAAAATCTGCCGCCGAAAGAATAGCATCTCCCTGGGCCCTGGCGCCCCGTGGAAGCCCTGCCTGCCGGAGAGCCGGTGCGACCGCTGGAACGGGTTGGACGGGGGGAGCAGCGCGGGGTTCATCGTGCTGACGCCCAGGGAAGCCAAGCGCCGGGAACACAGGAGACAAGGAAATGGCCTTCAACGAAGGAGGATGCGTCATGAACCAAGAAGCCGTTGCCGACCCCGCCCGGTCGCCATCCGGGGGGCCGGCCCACATTCTCCCAGCCATCCTCACGGCCTTCGTGCTCCTGCAGTCGGCCGGAGGGCTGCTCATCGGGGGATTGTACCGGGACAACGCCTGGGTGGTGTCGATCTATCGGGGGACCGACTGGGTGACGCTGCTGCTGGTCGTCCCGGTCCTGATCGCGTCCCTGCGTCTCGCCCGCGGCGGCTCGCTGCGGGCGCGGCTGGTACTGGCCGGCACGCTGTATTACGTTTTCTACAACAACGTCTACTACCAGTTCACTGCGTTCAACCGCTTCTTCCTCGTCTACGTTGCCATCTTCGTCCTGTCGGCCGCCGCGCTCATCGCCGTCCTGTTGGGCACGAACGCCGGTCGGGTCGCAGCGTCCGATCGGGTCCGCAAGCCCGTCAGCCTGGCCATGTTCGCCATGGCGGCGATCCTGGCCGTGATGTGGATCGGCCAGAACATCCTCTTCATCGCCGATGGCAAGGTCCCGCAGCTGATCGCCGACACCGGCGGGATCACGCACATGGTGGCCGCCCTCGACCTCACCCTGATCGTGCCGCTGCTGGCGCTCGGCGCCGCCTGGCTCTGGAAAGGCCGGCCCTGGGGCCGGGTGATCACGACCGCCATGGCCGTCCAGTGTTCCTTGATCACCATCGTCCTGCTCGTCGGCACCCCGTTCCAGGCCGCCGCCGGGGTGAAGGACGCGTGGGCCTTTTTCCCTCTTTGGGCGTTCATGGGGATCGTCTTCTGGACCAGCGCGGCGCTCATGCTGATAAGCATCGGCAAGGCGTCTGAGGGGCCCGACGCCCGATGTTCAATTCCCGGCTATCCTCCGCCGGAAGAATCGGGGCGCGTAAACGCGGGTAAGGCGTAGGAGCTTTTTTCCCTTTCGGTCAAGGCGCTTCCCATATCGCGATGCATTGTCTTGATGAAACGCATGACGCCGGTCAGGCAATTGCGTTTCCCCTGCCGTCCCATTATCATCAGAACATGAAAAAGAGACTCCCAGCGAGCCTGGCGGCCGTCATCGCCGCGTTCCCGGCCATGGTTTACCTACTCCTGCCCCCGCGCGTCATGGCCCAGGCGCCGGCGCCGGCCGCCGCCTTCGCCATCCGGCTGGAGCTCGACGCCGTGAGCCCGGCGGGCTCCCTGTGGCTGAAGCTGAGCGGCGAGAACCTCGGCCGGGAGCCGGTCACCGTCATCCGGCCGCGGCGGCACATGCTCGACATTACCGGCGGCTGGGGCGGCTGGACGCTGGTTGTAACCGGGCCGGGGGGCGAATATCATCCCCCATTTTTTGCTGAGGGCCCCTTCCAGCCCCCGATGGCCAACGACGTGATCGAGCTGCTGCCGGGAGAGTCCTTCTCCGTGCGCGTCAACGTCGGCCGCTGGATCGCCGGCGGCGAGATCGACCGCGAAGGCTCGCGCCCGCTGGCCATGACCGGCGGCTCCTACGGCCTGCAGGCCGCGTACGCCACGCCGGCGTTTCCAGTGATGCACCTTGAAAGCGAGCTTGAAGCGGCGAAAAAGCGGCCGCTGACCC
>Ga0116153_10001199_pt1 | contig 25610 bp, 28 predicted proteins | sample AD_UKC028_MetaG_FD_89896 | JGI IMG/M metagenome (GOLD analysis project Ga0116153, IMG submission 89896) | Active sludge microbial communities of municipal wastewater-treating anaerobic digesters from USA - AD_UKC028_MetaG | ecosystem: Engineered > Bioreactor > Anaerobic > Digestate | place: USA...
GGCTGCTGCGCTGGGAAAGCGGCGGCCGCCTGCGGCCCTGCACCGACGACGTGGCCTTCGACCTGATGCTCTGCGCCTGACCGCGATGGACCACACGCCGCCGCTGCGCCCCCGGACCGTCCGATGCCCGAGCTGCGGGCAGCCGGCGGTCTATGGCCCCGGCAACCCGTCGCGCCCCTTCTGCAGCGCGCGCTGCCGCAGCATCGACCTCGGCGCCTGGGCGGCCGAGGGTTACCGCGTGGCCGACCCGCCGACCGCCGATCCGGATGCGCCCGATGCGTCCGATGCGTCCGGCTCGCCGGCATGGCCGCACTGATCTGAGGCTGATCGGGGCCGCGCGGGCCTTGAAGTCGCGAAGCCCGTCCCTATAATCCTGCTTGCTGGCACTCGCATGGCTTGAGTGCTGACAGTTCGGCAGGATATTCAATCCAGCCGGTCAGGTAGTCAGTGCGCACCAACAAACGGTGCGCATGACCGAAAGCGAATCGACCCCAAAGGAGATGGAATGAAACTGCGTCCATTGCACGATCGTGTGATCGTCAAGCGCCTGGAAAACGAGACCAAGACGGCCTCGGGCATCGTGATTCCCGACAACGCCGCCGAGAAGCCCGATCAGGGCGAGGTGCTGGCAGTGGGCCCGGGCAAGCGCAACGACAAGGGCGACTTCGTGGCGCCGAATGTCAAGGCCGGTGATCGCGTGCTGTTCGGCAAGTACAGCGGCCAGACGGTCAAGGTCGATGGCGAGGAACTGCTCGTCATGAAGGAAGAAGACCTCTTCGCCGTCGTCGAGAAGTGATGGCCTGAGGCCGCCGCTTGCGTCGCAGGCCGATCCGGCGCAGCCGGGTCGAGGGCAGCGAGCCCCGCCGCAGACGCATTCCGGCAGCCGATCGCCGACCCATCCAAGCACTGAATCCGGAGAAACACACATGGCAGCAAAAGACGTCATCTTCGGCGCCGACGCGCGTCAACGCATGGTCGAGGGCGTGAACGTCCTGGCCAACGCGGTCAAGGTCACCCTGGGCCCGAAGGGCCGCAACGTCGTGCTCGAGCGCAGCTTCGGCGCCCCCACCGTCACCAAGGACGGCGTGTCGGTGGCCAAGGAGATCGAGCTCAAGGACAAGCTCCAGAACATGGGCGCGCAGATGGTCAAGGAAGTCGCTTCCAAGACCAGCGACGCCGCCGGCGACGGCACCACCACCGCCACCGTGCTCGCGCAGGGCATCGTGCGCGAAGGCATGAAGTACGTGGCCGCCGGCATGAACCCGATGGACCTGAAGCGCGGCATCGACAAGGCGGTCGAGGGCCTGGTCGATGAGCTGAAGAAGATCAGCAAGCCGACCACCACCAGCAAGGAGATCAGCCAGGTCGGCGCGATCTCGGCCAACGCCGACGACTCGATCGGCACGATCATCGCCAACGCGATGGACAAGGTCGGCAAGGAAGGCGTGATCACCGTCGAGGACGGCAAGAGCCTGAACAACGAGCTCGACATCGTCGAGGGCATGCAGTTCGACCGCGGCTACCTGTCGCCGTACTTCATCAACAACGCCGAGAAGCAGGTCTGCATTCTCGAGAACCCGTACATCCTGCTGCACGACAAGAAGGTCAGCAACATCCGCGAGCTGCTGCCCGCACTCGAGGCGGTGGCCAAGAGCGGCAAGCCGCTGCTGATCGTCGCCGAGGAAGTCGAGGGCGAAGCGCTCGCGACGCTGGTGGTCAACACCATCCGCGGCATCCTCAAGGTCTGCGCGGTCAAGGCGCCGGGCTTCGGCGACCGCCGCAAGGCGATGCTCGAGGACATGGCGATCCTGACCGGCGGCAAGGTGATCGCCGAAGAGACCGGCATGACGCTCGAGAAGATCGGGCTGGCCGACCTCGGCCAGGCCAAGCGCATCGAGATCGGGAAGGAAAACACCACGATCATCGACGGCGCCGGCAAGGCCCCGGACATCGAGGCCCGGGTCAAGCAGATTCGCGTGCAGATCGAGGAAGCCACCAGCGACTACGACCGCGAGAAGCTGCAAGAGCGCGTGGCCAAGCTGGCCGGCGGCGTGGCGGTGATCAAGGTCGGCGCCGCGACCGAAGTCGAGATGAAGGAGAAGAAGGCCCGCGTCGAGGACGCGCTGCATGCCACCCGTGCCGCAGTCGAGGAAGGCATCGTCGCCGGCGGCGGCGTCGCGCTGCTGCGCGCGCGCCAGGCGCTGGGCAAGAAGCTCAAGGGCGACAACCACGACCAGGATGCCGGCATCAAGATCGTGATGCGCGCCGTCGAGCAGCCGCTGCGCGAGATCGTCGCCAACGCCGGCGACGAGCCGAGCGTGGTGATCAACAAGGTGCTCGACGGCAAGGGCAACTACGGCTACAACGCCCAGTCCGGCGAGTACGGCGACATGATCGAGATGGGCATCCTCGACCCGACCAAGGTCACCCGCACCGCGCTGCAAAACGCCGCGTCGGTCGCCGGCCTGATGCTCACCACCGAAGCGATGGTCGCCGAGGCGCCGAAGGACGAGAGCCCCGCCATGCCGGGCGGCGGCATGGGCGGGATGGGCGGCATGGGCGGCATGGGCATGGACATGTAAGTCCGCGCCCGCCGCGAGGCGGCCGCCGCTGGAGCCGGCCGCCTCGCACCGTGCAGCACAGCCCGCGCGCCGCAAGGCCGCGGGCTGTTTTCATGCAGCTTCATGCGGCCTCATGCAGCGGCACGCACCGGCTGCGCGCCGGCCTTCGGGCCGCACCGGCCGGCGGGCGTGAAGTTGCACACGGTGTGGCCGCCGACAGCGCCCGTGCCCCCCGAAGCATGGGGATGGGGCCCCGCATCGGGCTCCCTACACTGCCGCCCATCGCCTGCTCGACGACCGCCTGTCGGCGCGGCAGCACCCGATCACCCACCGTCCGCAGCCGCCATGCCGCCACCCACCCCGAGCCAGTTGATTGCCGCCGCCAACGGCCAGATATGCAGCTCCGAAGGCTGGGTGCTGCGCCCGGTCGGCCCGGACCTGCTGGAGTACGACGACGGCTGCGCCGCCTGCCTGATCAACATCGGCAACCCGACACGCCAGGCGGTGCGCCCGATCTACGCGAGCGAATCCACCTCGGCGCTGTTCCCGCACCTGGGCGAACACCTGCGCGCGGCACTGCCCTATCTGAAGGGCAACTACGTCGTCGTCTGAAGCGGCACCCAGCCGCGCAAGGTCACCGCGACATCGCCGACGCCGCTGCCGTCGAGCGCGGAGAACAACGCCACGGCGGCATCGGCGCCTTCAGGCAGCAGCGGCTCGAGGCGTCCGACGGCGTCACGCAATGCGCGCGCACCGGGGGCGCGGCCGAGCTTGTCGGACTTGGTCAGCAGCACCAGCAGGCGCAGCGCGCCGCCGACCAGGCGCCCCTGCAGCCAATTCACGAGCCGCTCGTCCAGATCGGTCAGCCCCAGGCGCGAATCGACCAGCAGCACCACCCCGGCCAGATTGCGCCGCTGCGCCAGGTACTGCGCCATCACTTCCTGCCAACGCAGCTTCGCCGATCGTTCGACCGATGCGTAGCCGTAGCCCGGCAGGTCGGCGAGCAGCGCATCGGGCGCATCCTTGGGCCCGAGCGCGAACAGGTTGATGTGCTGCGTGCGTCCCGGCGTGCGCGACGCGAAAGCCAGCCGCCGCTGCTGCGTCAGGCGGTTGATCGCACTGGACTTGCCGGCGTTGCTGCGGCCGACGAAGGCAATCTCGGGCAGGCCGGATGTCGGCAGCTGCGGCAGCTGCGACGCGGTGGTCAGGAAGCGTGCGCCGTGCAGCCAGGCCAGCGCGGCACGCTGTGCCGGATCGAAAGCGGCAGCCGCTGCACGGGAATGGGCTGGTGCGGTCATCGGCCATTGTAAAATTCGCGCGCTTGTCAGCCTGCCGCCACAACCCGACGAAGCCGCACATGAAAAAGCTCCTCGCCCTGCTCATTGCCGCCGCCTTCTCGGCCCCGGCGCTGGCTGCAGATGCCAAGCCCGCCGCCAAGGCCGACCTGGCCAAGGGCGAGGCGACCGCAACCCAGATCTGCGGCGCGTGCCACAGCTTCGACGGCACACGCGGCCTGCCGGCCAATCCGATCCTCGCCGGCCAGTTCCCCGAGTACCTGGTCAAGCAGCTGCAGGACTTCAAGTCGGGCCAGCGCGTCAACGCGATCATGCAGGGCTTCGCCGCGATCCTGAGCGACGAGGACATGCTGAACGTCGCCGCGTTCTACGCGTCGAAATCGGCCAAGCCGGGCGACGCCAAGGACAAGGACACCTTGCTGCTGGGCGAGCGCATCTACCGCGGCGGCATCGCCGATCGGCAGATCGCCGCCTGCGCCGGCTGCCACAGCCCCAACGGCGCCGGCATCCCGAAGCAGTATCCGCGCCTGGCGGGCCAGCACGGCGAGTACGCCGAGCTGCAGCTGAGCGCGTTCCGCTCGGGCGAGCGGAAGAACAGCCAGCCGATGCTGGACGTGGCGGCCAAGATGAACGACCGCGAGATCAAGGCAGTCGCCGACTACATGGCCGGCCTGCACTGACCGGCGCGGCGCACGGCCAAGACCCTCGCGCCGACGCGCTGCTGCACCGGCGCTAAGGTCGGCGCCGGGCGCCCGGCCCAGGGCGCCTCGACGAGGCTTCGTATGCATTTCCTTCCCGAACGCGGCCATGGCAGGAGCCTGGCCGGCGAGATCACGCCGCCCGCGCTGTACGCGCAGCGGCGGCGGCTGCTGGCGCAGGCTGCGGCCGGCATCGGCCTGATCGCCGGGCTGCGGCCGCCGGTGGTTGCCCAGACGCAGCCGGCGGGGCGGCTGCCGCCGCTGCCGGGCGTGCGCAGCGCGGTTCCCGCGGCGATGACGATGGAAAAGCCCACGCGCTGGCAGGACGTCACCACCTACAACAACTTCTACGAGTTCGGCACCGACAAGTCCGACCCGTCGCGCCGCGCCGGCCAGTTGAAGACCCGGCCCTGGACCGTGACCATCGACGGCGAAGTGCGCAAGCCCGGCCGCTGGGATCTGGATGCGCTGCTGAAGCTCAGCCCGATGGAGGAGCGCATCTACCGGCTGCGCTGCGTCGAGGGCTGGTCGATGGTGGTGCCCTGGATCGGGTATTCGCTGGCCGAACTGATCCGCCGCGTCGAGCCGACCGGCAATGCGAGGTTCGTGCAGTTCACGACGCTGGCCGACAGCGCGGCGATGCCGGGGCTGCGCTCGTCGGTGCTCGACTGGCCCTACACCGAGGCGTTGCGGCTGGACGAGGCGATGCACCCGCTGACGCTGCTTGCCTTCGGCCTGTACGGCGAGGTCCTGCCCAACCAGAACGGCGCGCCGCTGCGCCTGGTGGTGCCGTGGAAATACGGCTTCAAGTCGGCCAAGTCGATCGTGGGCATCCGCTTCGTCGACAAGCAGCCGGCGACCAGCTGGGAGCGGGCGGCACCGCAGGAGTACGGCTTCTATTCGAACGTCAACCCGAAAGTCGATCACCCGCGCTGGAGCCAGGCCACCGAGCGGCGCATCGGCGAGGACGGCCTGTTCGCGAAGAAGCGCCCGACGCTGATGTTCAACGGCTACGAGGCGCAGGTCGGGCAGCTCTATGCGGGCATGGACCTGGCGAAGGACTTCTGACGCCCGCGGCGCCGCGCCCGCCGCGATCGCCGCCGCCGTCAATGCGGCGCTGCGCCATCCGGCCGCCAAGCCGGCGGCCTTCGTGCTGGCGTCGCTGCCGCTGCTGCACCTGATCTGGGGCGCATGGGCCGACACGCTGGGCGCGAACCCGGCGCAGGCGCTGTCGCGCGGCACCGGCGACTGGACGCTGCGGCTGCTGTGCGCGACGCTGGCGGTGACGCCGCTGCGCGAAGCCTTCGGCTGGCACGCGCTGCTGCGGCTGCGCCGCATGCTCGGGCTGTGGACCTTCGCCTACGCGCTGGCGCACCTGCTGTGCTATGCATGGCTGGACATGGGCTTTGACGCGGCGGCGATCGTGCGCGACATCCCGAAGCGGCCCTTCGTGCTCGTGGGCACGCTGGCCTTCGTGCTGCTGCTGCCGCTGGCGGGCACCTCGTTCGACCGGGCGGTGCGCGCGCTCGGCGGCAGGCGCTGGCGCGCGCTGCATCGCAGCGTCTACGCGATCGCGCTGCTGGCTGTGCTGCACTTCCTGTGGGCGCGCAGCGCGAAGAACGACCTGGCCGAGGTCGCGGTCTATGCGGCAATCGTCGCGCTGCTGCTGGGCTGGCGACTGCGGGCGGCGCTGCGCAGGCAACTGCCTGCCCGCTGATGCCGGCCCGCGTCCGCAAAGCCCTCGACGCCAGCGCCGAAAATGCGCCGACGAGGAAGAGGCCCACTGCGTAGGGCTCGCCGGGAGCGAGTTGGGTGGCTGATGCGATACGAACGGCGACCTGAGCTGTTGATCTCATTGAGAAGATTCAGGAAACATCTCGCGCTGTTCCCCTGTCTGTTCCCCCAGTCCGCGCGGGACGTCATGAGACCACGAGCCGCCACCATTCTGGTGCGATCCTGTCGCCATCGCAGCGGCTCGTCCCGCCACATTGACGCCAGTGAACTGGGAGAAGCAACCTCAGCCAGCTGCCTCAAAGCCGCTGCGAACCAGATCCGCGATCCGAACCGCCATGCTGCGCGAGGGATCGAACGGAAGGTCTTCGAATCCGAAGGCTGCATGGAGCGCCCGCACATCGTCATCCAGCGGATGCGTCAGCACGCAGAAGCAGCCGACCTGGCCGGACAGGCGCACCGCCGTGGTGAGCGCATAGAACATCAGCGATCGCGCAATACCCTTCTTCTGCCACCGCAGGTCGACTGCCAACTGGCCGAGCAGAATGGCGGGCAGCGGGTCGGGTCGATTGCGTTGCTGTGCCTTCGGCAACCAGGCTCGCTCGACCTGCGCCGTCGACAGGCTCACGCAGCCGACGATACCGCCCGTTTCCCCATCGCAGATCACGCTGGTCCGCGTGACCTCCAGTTCCTGGTTGCGCCAGGCATGCCGGCGGAACCAGTGATTCAACGCATCGCGCCCGCAATCGAAGGCCGCTGCATCGTCAGCAGCCGCCAGGGGTCGCGGTGGCGTGAAGGCGGCTATCGGGGGAATCGCGCCTGAGGTCACTTCTGCCAGACTGGGCGAGTCTTGGACAGCTTTCGAAGCGCCGGCAGTTCCCGCGCGGGCGAGCGGGCCCAGGCCTCGAACCGGGCCCAGTCCTTCGCTGGAATCGTCACGATGCGGCGATTCAGCAGGTCGGACTCGGCCGCTTCGAGCGCACGCCGCCTCACGAAGTCGCTGAGGTTGGTACTGGCCTGTTCGGCCGCGGCCTCCAGCAAGGCACGTTCGCTGGCACTGACGCGAACACTCAGAACGGCGGCGGAGGCGGTTGGCACGAGGACATCTCCCTAGAGGATGTATGACAATAGCATACAAGACCACGAAGCGCCGTTCTGCGACCCTGCACCCTGCCTTCGATCAGCGCGGTGCCGTGGCCGCGTTCGGCAACAGCTCGACCCGCTTCAACCACCGCACCTGATTTCAAGCATGAACGTTCACCCCCTGCGCGCGCGCGATCACGAAGACGCGGCCCGCGTCGCGATCTCATGGTTGGCCGAGCGTCATCGCAAGGGCTGGCGCAGCGCGTTCGAGGCCCTGCTGGACCTCTGGCGGCCCGAAGGTCCGCGTGACGGCTGGCAGCTGGACGAAGACGGCATGACCATGGTGTCGATCAACGCCGGCGAGTGGTTGATCTCCCGCGGGGAGATCAACGCCCGTGGTGGCCTGCGAGAGATCAACGCCTACCTGTTGGGGCGGGACGGCCCGTTTCTCACGCCCGGACAGCGCGACTGGATCGCTCAACTGCGCGCCCGGCCCCTGCGCCTGTACCGGGTCACCGATGTGCAGCCCGGCGCCGGCATGACCCTGATCGACGAGTTCGACCCGCAGGCCCAGCCGAAGCAGGTGCGCGAGATCAGCGGCAGCCGCAGTGCGAGGCCGGGCATGCTGATCGGCGCGCGCATCATGGAGGTCGCCACCGGCGCGGGCGTCGACGGGCATCATGAGCTCTCGGGCGCCATCTATCCCTTCTCCAAACTGGCGGAAGCGGCCGTGCTGGCGCAGGCCCGCCAGGCGATGGCCGGCTCTGCCGAACTCGAGCTCCACGTCGACAACCAACGCGATCTGCTCGAGCTGACGATCGCCCGTGCCTGGCTGGACCAGTGGTTCGCGCCCCCATCGCTTCCACAGATCCAGGATGCATCGACCGGCGATCCCCTGCTGCTGGTGACCGACCACTACCGCGTGCTCGATGCGGCGGCGCTCGCCGCTGCCGTGGCGTCGCAGCCCGATGTCAGCGGCGATGCGCGGCAGGGATGGAATCGCATGGCCGAAGGCGCTGACGGCGCGCAGCGCAGCCTGTCGACCATCAACCCAGGACGCAGTACCGACCGCATCGAACTCTTCCACCGCACCCAGCGGCTCGCCGATGCAGGCCGCGCCTGGTTCGAAGACGTGGCCGGCGCGGCCGTGCAGCACCTGACGCGAGAGATCACCGATCCGGCAGGCCATCTCGCCCGAGCCGGAGGCGGCGATACGGGCCGCACGCCGCGATCCTCCTCAACAAGCACACCGGAGCTGCCGCCCGAGGTCATCGCACAAGCGATCGAGCAAATGCTCCATCGCCACTACGCCAACTGGGCTGACGAGACGATTCCCGCCCTGGACGGACGCACGCCGCGTCAGGCCCTCGCCACCCCGGCAGGCTTGGAGCGCGTGAAGGGCCTGCTGCGCGAGTACGAAGAAGGCGAACGGCAGCAGTCCGCCGCCCAAGGCAGGCCCGCCGTGTCCTACCAGTTCTTGTGGGACGCCTTGGGGATATCGAGGTGAGCACGGACGGCACCCCGCCCGGCCGCAGGAGCGATGCCGCGCGGGTGTTGACCCTCGACCTCGAGGAACTGATCTGGGCTCTGAACTCGCGCGACCCGCTCGGGGAGAGCCGCCACTGGCTGAACATCGAGTCCGGGACGATCCAGTCCCTCATCGGACCCGATGCCGATGACGAAGCCGACGGGGACCCCCGCGATGACGACCGCCGGCTGTTCATCGAACCCATCGAGTCGTCCGAGGCCTTCCGCGTGATGGAGGATTTCGTCGATCAGTGCGGCGATGACCGTCTGGCCCGGGCGCTCGGGCAAGCGCTGCAACAGCGCAAGCCCTTCCGTCGATTCAAGGACGTGCTGGCCGCGCACCCGGCCCAACGCGAGGCCTGGTTCGCCTTCGAGCGGCAGGCGATGGAGGCGATCGCACGGCGGTGGTGCGAAGACCACGGCATCTCGCCCCGGTGGGCCGCCCGGCCGAGCAGGCCTACGCCTTGAGCCGCGTCAGATCGTCGAGGCGGCCCACCGCTGCGCGACCCTGCGCGCGTAGCTCACCTGGTTCTTGGTGCACACCAGTCCATGCGGGCTGCCCTTGCGCTCGGTGCAGCAGTCGACGTCGTGCCGGCCCTGACGGATCGAGTCCTCGACGTGACGGCGATCGGCCTCGCGCGCCTTGAAGCGCCAGACCTCGTGGTTGCTCGTCATCGAGCTTGGCGATGCGCTTGGCCGACAGCGACGCGCGACTCAGGTCGAGTTCCTGGCGTTTCTGCCGGAACTCGATGTCGATGCGCGTGTCCTCCGCCCGCGCCAGTTCCTTGGCTGCGCCACGGTCCGACGTGCCCAGGCTGCAGACGATGTGCTCTTGGTGTGCGGGATACGCCGCACGGGTGGCGGCGGGGATGCGGCGACGCACGTACAGGTTGCCGTGCTTGCCGCGTGCATGAACGCTTTCGGAAACTACTCTGAAGGTCTGCTCCACAAGGGGTTGTGTGACAGACCGTGCAGCAACCGGCTGCTCCGCCTAAGCGACAAGGCCTTGATTCCCAAGGAAATCAAGGCCCTGCGCGTACGACTGGAGTTTTTTGGGGTGGCTGATGGGACTCGAACCCACGACGACCAGAATCACAATCTGGGACTCTACCAACTGAGCTACAGCCACCACGGCAGCCGCAATTATAGGCGGCCCGCTGTCTGCGGCCGCGCTCAGCGCTCCGGCGCCGAAGCCTGCGCAGCCGGCTTGATCTCGACCTTGTAGCGGCTCTTCAGCGCCTCGTAGTACGCCTGGGCCTCGGCATTGCCGATCGCCTGCGCGTACTGCGCCTGGAGCGCCTGCGGCGCGCCCAGGCCCGGGTCGCGCGGCAGCACCTGCTGCACGCGCGCGACCAGGTAGCCCTGGTCGCCCAGGTCCACCCCGACCGGCTGCGGCAGCTTGGCAGGGTCGGCGCCGAGGATCGCCTCGACCGCCGCCCGCGGCAGGCCCTGCGGCGCGGCGCGGCCCACGACCAGCGACTCGGGCAGCGCCGTGGCCGCACCACCCTGGAGCTCGGCGTACAGCTTCTCGCCGTCCTTGCGCGCCAGCGCCGCCGCCTGCTGCGCGATCACCGCCTCGCGCACGCGCTCCTTCACTTCGGCCAGCGGCAGCGTGTGCGCGGGCCGGTAGTCGACGATGCGTGCGGCGGCCAGCTGGTTCGGGCCGACCTCGACCGCATCGGTGTTGCGCTTGTTGCGCACGCTGTCGTCGCTGAAGACCGCTTCGAGCAGCTTGGCCGAAGCCAGCGGCCCGGTCGCCCCGGGCGCCGGCGTGCGCTGCACCGTGGCGCGGTGCGGGCTGAGCTTGAGCTTGTCGATCACCGGCTGCAGGCTGTCGCTCTGCTCGTACACCGTATTGGAGAACTGCTCGGCCGCCTCGGCGTAGCGCTTCTGCGCCAACTGCTTCTTGACCTCGTCCTCGATCTGGGCGCGCACCGCGTCGAAGGGCTTCTTGTCGCCGCCGCGCACCGCATCGAGGCGGATGACGTGGTAGCCGAAGTCGGTGTCGACGACGTTGCTGATCTCGCCCGGCTTCATCGCGAACACCGCATCCTCGAAGGGCTTGACCATCGCCCCGCGGCCGAAGAAGCCGAGGTCGCCGCCCTCGGCGGCGCTGCCCGGATCGTTGCTGCTCTTGCGCGCCAGCTCGGCGAACTCGCCGGGGTTGCGGCGCAACTGCTCGAGCAGCGCTTCGGCCTTCGCCTTGGCCTTCGCGCGCTCGTCGGCCGCAAGCCCCTTGTCGGCCGCGATCAGGATGTGGCTCGCGCGCCGTTCCTCGGCGGTGGTGTAGTGGGCGATGTTCTCGTCGTAGTAGCGGCGCAGTTCTTCCTCGGGCACGCTGATGCCGGCCTTCAGCGCCTGGGCGTCGAGCACCACGTACTCGATCGTCGCCTGCTCCGGCGCGCGGTACTGCGGCTCGTGCGCCTTGTAGTAGGCCTCGATCTCGGCTTCGGTGGGATTCAGCTTCGAGCGGTAGTCTTTTGGGTCGAAGCGCTGCAGCTGCACCTGCCGGCGCTGGAAGACGGCGTCGATCGCCGGGTCGACCACCGCCACCGGCGCGACCACGCTGCCGGCGATGCCCTGCAGCACCTGGCGCATCGCCAGTTCCTGCCGCAGGCGTTCGGCGAACACGTCGGAGCTCATGCCCTGCGCAGCCAGCAGCTCGCGGTTGACGGTGCCGTCGGGGTTGCGCAGCGGCTCGAACTGCGGATCGGTGGTGAACAGACGGTGCAGCTGCGCATCGCTGACCCCCAGATGCTGCTGCGCGGCAGCCGCGGCCAGCACCCGCTCGCGCACCAGCCGGTCGAGCACCTCGCGGCGCAGCTGCGGCGTGTCGATCAGCTTCACGTCGACGCCGGGCAACTGCTGGCGCATCCGGTCCACCTGGCTCTGCACCGCCGCATCCCACTCGGCGCGGGGAATGCCGTGGCCGTCGACCACCGCGACCTGCGACTCCCTCTCGCTGTTAAAGCCCGAGTATCCCTGCACGCCGAAGAACACGAAGGACGGGAACACCAGCAGCACCAGCAGGCCCTGGAACAGCCGGGTGTGGTTGCGGAAGAAGTCGAGCATGAGCAGCGAAGCGGAAGCGGCAGAAGGCCTGCCGGGCGCCCGCCGCGATCGGCGGGCAGCTGCGCGGTCGCGGGCGCGGCCGCTGTGCGGCTGCCGGCCGGGCGCCGCGCACACGAAGCGCGCATTCTAGCCGCGCGATGCCGCGCGGCGGCCGCCACGGGATGGTGGGTGCTGAGGGTGTCGAACCCCCGACCTACGCCTTGTAAGGGCGCCGCTCTACCGCTGAGCTAAGCACCCGCGGAAAGGGGACGGCCGGCGCTCAGCGGATCGCGTCGCGCAGCGTCTTGCCCGGCTTGAACTTGGGCACCTTGGCCGACTTGATCTTGATCGCGGCGCCGGTGCGCGGGTTGCGCCCGGTGCGCGCCTGGCGCTTGGTCACGACGAAGGTGCCGAAGCCGACGATGGTCACGCTGCCGCTCTTCTTGAGCGTGCCCTTCACGCCGCCGACGAAGGCGTCCAGCGCGCGCGCCGCCGCCGCCTTCGACAGGTCGGCCTGCTGGGCCATGTGCTCGATCAGCTCCGCCTTGTTCATGAACTCGCCCCTTGTCGCCCGCTACCGCTCGGTATTCGTGGATGATGCTGCACGGCTCGCGCCGTACGGCCTTGACGAATCCATTAGAGCCGTGCCCTTTCGGCAGTGTCAAGGCCGCCTCGCGGGCATTCTAGGAGCATCACCCCCCCGCAATCGGGGGTCGTCGGCGCGGCCTTGACCGGCCGCAAGCTTCAGCGGCCGCCGATGCGCTGCGCCGCGGCCTGCGGCAGCGGCGCGCGCACGACCAAGGCTACCCCGACCGCGGTCGCGCCCAGGCCGGCCAGCATGGCCGGCGACAGCGGCTCGCCGAACATCAGCCAGGCCATCAACGCGGTGCACGGCGGCACCAGGTACATCAGGCTGGCCACGTGCGTGGCCGCGCCGCGCCGGATCAACAGGTACAGCAGCGAACTGCCGCCCAGCGTCAGCCCGAATACCGACCACAGCATCGCGCCCGCCAGTTCCGGCACCAACCGCACCGGCTCGGTCTCGAGCAGCGCCAGCGGCAGCGTGACGGCGAAGGCGGCCGCGAGTTGGACCAGGTTGGCGATGCGCACGTCGCAGGGGCCGACGAAGCGCTTCTGGTACAGCGTGCCCGCGGTGATCGCCAGCAGCGCGAGCACGCACAGCGCCAGGTTCGCCGGCGTGATCTCGCCGGCGCCGAGCTTGTCGCCCACCACCAGCAGCAGCCCGCCGAAGCCCAGCGCCAGCCCCAGCCACTGCAGCGGCGCCACCGGCTGCGGCGTGCGGCTGGCCCGGGCCACCCACAACGCCGTCAGCACCGGTTGCAGCCCGACGATCAGCGCCGTCGTGCCGGCGCCCAGGCCGAGCTTGACCGCGCTCCACACGCCGCCCAGGTAGCCCGCCTGGATCAGCAGGCCGAGCACCGCCAGATGCAGCAGCTGGCGCCGGTCTTGCGGCCAGGCCGCCCGCGACCAGCCGACCCAGGCCGCGAACAGCAGCACCGACAGCGCAAAGCGCCAGGCCAGGAAGCCCATCGGCGGCGCGTGCGGCATGCCGTAGCGCGCGACGATGAAGCCGGTGCTCCAGATCACGACGAACAGCGCCGGCATCCACGGCAGCGCGCCGTCGCGCGGCCCGTTCATCGGCGAAGGCGCGCGGCCACGGCCGGAGTCACCGCACTTTCGCGCGGATCTCGGGCAGCGCCTTGCGCAGGTAGTAGGCCATCGACCACACGGTGAGCACGCAGGCCAGGTAGATCAGCGCGGTGCCCCAGATGCGCGTGTCGATCACGCCGAACAGCGCGCCGTCGTACAGCAGGAACGGGATCGCCACCATCTGCACCATCGTCTTGAGCTTGCCGAGCATGCTGACGGCGACGCTGCGCGACGCACCGATCTGCGCCATCCACTCGCGCAGCGCCGAGATCGCGATCTCGCGGCCAATGATGATCAGTGCGACCAGCGCGTTCACGCGGTCGAGCTGCAGCAGCACCAGCAGCGCCGCGCACACCAGGAACTTGTCGGCCACCGGGTCGAGGAAGGCGCCGAAGGACGAGGTCTGGCCGAGCCTGCGCGCGAGCCAGCCGTCGAGCCAGTCGGTGAGCGCGCACACGATGAACAGCACCGTCGCCAGCAGGTTGCGCTGCGCCAGCTCCAGCGGCAGGTAGAACACGCCGACAACCAGCGGGATCGCGATGATCCGCCCCCAGGTGAGCAGCGTCGGCACGGTGAAGAACACCGGTCGATTGTGCCTGCAGATCACCCGCGCCCAGGCGCCTGCGCCCTTTGCCGCGGGCGCGCACAATGGCGCGCCCGCTCGGCGGACGATCGAGTACCGCCGGCTCGATCGCGCCGGTGGACGGGCCCGCAGACCGAAGCACCATGAACCGCACCCCGAGCATTGCCGTGGCCGCACGGCGCCGCGCCTTCCGCGCGCTGCACGCCGAAGGCTGCTTCGTGATCCCGAACCCCTGGGACGCGGGCAGCGCGCGCCTGCTCGCGCAACTGGGATTCAAGGCGCTGGCCACCACCAGCTCGGGCTTCGCCTGGTCGCAGGGCCGGCCCGACAACACGGTTGCGCGCGACGCGGTGCTCGACCACCTGCGCAACATGGTCGAGGCCACCGATCTGCCGATCAACGCCGACTTCGAAAGCGGCTTCGGCGCCGACCCGCAAGCCGTGCACGACAGCGTCGCGCTCGCGGTGGCCACCGGCGTGGCCGCTCTGTCGATCGAAGACGCCACCGGCGACGCGGCGCGCCCGCTGTACGAGCGTGCCGAGGCAGTGGAGCGCCTGCGCGCCGCGCGCCGCGCGATCGACGCCGCCGGCGGCGACACGCTGCTGGTGGGCCGCGCCGAGTGCTACTGGGTCGGGCGGCCCGACCTGCGCGACACGATCGCGCGGCTGCAGGCCTACGCCGAAGCCGGCGCCGATTGCCTGTACGCGCCCGGGCTGAAGACGCACGCCGACATCGCCGCCGTGGTGCGCGAGCTGGCGCCCAAGCCGGTCAACCTGCTGGTCGGCAGTGCGGCCGATTTCGATGTCGCGCAGATCGCGGCGCTGGGCGTGCGCCGCATCAGCGTCGGCGGCGCGCTCGCACGCGCGGCCTGGGGCGGCTTCCTGCGCGCGGCGCGCGCGCTCGCCGACGGCCGCTTCGACGGCTTCGCCGACGCCGCCGCCGGTGCCGAGCTCAATGCGCTGATGCGCGGCTGAAGGCCATCGGCCGCAGCGGGCCCGAGGCCGCCGATGCGCGCGGTTCGCGCGTGTGGTTCGCGCGTGTGGTTCGCGCGTCGGTGCCCGCGGTCAGTGCAGCGCGCGGTAGATCGCCTCGGCCAGCTCGCGCGAGATGCCGTCCACGCGCTGCAGCTCGTCGGCGCTGGCGTCGGCCACGCCGCGGATGCCGCCGAAGCGCTGCAGCAGCGCGGCCCGCTTCTTCGGCCCGACGCCGGGGATCTCTTCGAGCCGGCTGCCGCCGGTGCGCACGCGCGCGCGCTTGGCGCGCATGCCGGTGATTGCGAAGCGGTGCGCCTCGTCGCGGATCTGCGCCACCAGCATCAGCGCCGCCGAGTCGTGCTTCAGCGCCAGCTTCGGGCGGCCGTCGGCGAACACCAGCTCCTCGAGACCGACCTTGCGCCCCTCGCCCTTCTCGACGCCGGCGATCAGCGACGCATCGAGACCGAGCTCGTCGAAGACCTCGCGCGCCACCGCCACCTGGCCGCGGCCGCCGTCGACCAGCACCAGGTCCGGCAGCCGCGGCCCGCCGTGCGGCGTGCCGGGATCCTCGCGGCCGTCTTCGCCCGCCGCCTGCACGGCTTCGGCCAGCTTGGCGTAGCGCCGGGTCAGCACCTGGCGCATCGCCGCGTAGTCGTCGCCGCCGGTCACGCCGTCGATGTTGTAGCGGCGGTACTCGGCGTTGCGCATCCGGTGGTCCTCGTAGACCACGCACGACGCCTGCGTCGCCTCGCCCGCGGTGTGGCTGACGTCGAAGCACTCGATGCGCAGCCGGTCCAGGTCTTCCACGTCCAGTTCGAGCGCCTCGGCCAGCGCGCGCGTGCGCTCGCGCTGCGAACCCTCTTCGGCCAGCAGCCGCGCCAGCGCCAGCGCCGCGCCCTTGTCGGCCATGTCGAGCCAGATCCGCCGCTGCCCGCGCGGCTGGTGCTGCGCACGCACCCGCTGCCCCGACTGATGCGCGAGCGCGTCGATCAGTTCGGGCGCCACCGGGTGGCTCAACACCAGCGCCGGCGGCACCGGCTGGCCGAGGTAATGCTGCGCGACGAAGGCTTCGAGCACGCGCTGCCCGACGCTGGCGGCACCCGCAGGCCCGGCCGCGTCGCCGGCTGCCGCAACGCCTTCGCCTTGATTTGGACCTCCAGCTTCAGCTTGAGCTTCAGCTGGCGCATGTGCTTCAGCTTCGACTTCGACTTCCGCGTCCGCCTCGACCGCGCCGCCTTCGGCCAGCGCCGCGGCATCGGCCACATGTGCGGGGAAGAACGCACGGTCGCCGAGGTGGCGGCTGCCGCGCACCATCGCCAGGTTCACGCAGGCGCGGCCGCCGGCCACGCGCACCGCCAGGATGTCCACATCGCGCTCGGCGCCCGACAGGCTGCTGGCCTCCACCGCCTGCTGCTGCAGCACGTGCGACAGCGCGCCGATGCGGTCGCGCCATTCGGCCGCGCGCTCGTACGCGAGCGCTTCGGCGCAGGCGTTCATGCGCTGCGTCAGCTCGTCGATCACCGCGCCCGAATCGCCGAGCAGGAAGCGCTCGGCGTCGCGCACGTCGCGCGCGTAGTCGTCGGCGCCGATCAGGCCGACGCAGGGCGCGGTGCAGCGCCGGATCTGGTACAGCAGGCAGGGCCGCGAGCGGTTGGCGAACACGGTGTCCTCGCAGGTGCGCAGGCGGAACACCTTCTGGATCAGCTGGATCGTCTCCTTCACCGCCCACGCGCCCGGGTACGGCCCGAAGTAGCGGTGGCGCCGGTCGACGCTGCCGCGGTAGTAGGCCACCCGCGGGAAGCGCGCCGCCTGCGTGGCCGGCGTGCCGCCCGGGGTGCCGGTGATCTTCAGGTACGGGTAGCTCTTGTCGTCACGGAACAGGATGTTGAAGCGCGGGTTCAGCGCCTTGATCAGGTTGTTCTCGAGCAGCAGCGCCTCGGCCTCGGTGCGCACCACGGTGGTCTCGAGCCGCGCGATGCGCGCCGCCATCAGGCCGATGCGGGTGCCGCCGTGGTCCTTGTGGAAGTAGCTGGCGACGCGCTTTCTCAGGTTGCGCGCCTTGCCGACGTACAGCACCTGGCCGGCGGCGTCGAAATAGCGGTACACGCCCGGCAGCCCCGGCAGCGCCGCCACCTCGGCCAGCAGCCGTTCGCGTGCAGCGGCCGGCTTCGCGCCGGCCGGCGCTGCGAGTGGCTCTTGTGCATCGCTCATCGGCCGCGATTTTCGCCGCGCGGCGCGCGGCGCGACCCCCGCTTCGATAATCGCCACGATGCGCTGGGACCTGTTCTGCCGGGTGGTCGACAACTACGGCGACATCGGCGTGTGCTGGCGCCTAGCGGCCGACCTCGGCGCGCGCGGCGAGCAACTGCGGCTGTGGGTCGACGACCCTTCGGCGCTGGCCTGGATGGCGCCGGACGGCGCCGCCGGCGTGCAGGTCGTGCGCTGGACGACGCCGGCCGCCGATCTCGAACCGGGCGACGTGGTGGTCGAAGCCTTCGGCTGCGACCCGCCGCCGGCCTTCGTCGCGCGCATGGCTGCGCGGGCCGCGCCGCCGGTGTGGATCAACCTCGAATACCTGAGCGCCGAGGCCTGGGTGGCCCGCTGCCACGGCCTGCCGTCGCCGCAGCCCGGCGGCCTGATCAAGTGGTTCTACTACCCGGGATTCGATGACGCCACCGGCGGGCTGATCCGCGAACCGGGCCTGGCCGCCGCGCAGCAGGCATTCGATGCCGCCGCGTGGCTGCACGCGCGCGGCTGGGCGCCCCGCCCCGGCGAGCGCTGCGCCAGCCTGTTCTGCTACGACACCGCGCCGGTGGCGGCGCTGCTGCCGCTGCTGGCGCGGCAGCCGACGCTGCTGCTGCTCACGCCCGGCCCGGCGCAGCGCCTGGCGCACGCCGTGGCGCCGCTGCCGGGCCTGCGCTGCGTGGACCTGCCGTGGCTGGCGCAGCCCGACTACGACCGGCTGCTGTGGGCCTGCGGCCTGAACTTCGTGCGCGGCGAGGATTCCTTCGTGCGCGCGATCTGGGCCGGCCGGCCCTTCGTCTGGCAGCCGTACCCGCAGCACGACGGCGCCCATCACGCCAAGCTCGAGGCCTTCATGGCACGCTGGCTGGCCGCGGCACCGGCGGCGCTGGCCGCAGCACTGCGCGCGCTGTGGCAGGGCTGGAGCGGCGCCGGAGCACTGCCCGCGGCCTGGCCCGACGCGCAGGCCTGGGCCGACCACGCGCGCGCCTGGCCGCAGACGCTGCGTGCCCAGACCGATCTAGGCACCCGGCTCCTGGGCTTCGTACAGGGAAAACGCTAAAATGCCGGGCTTTGCGCAGTACCGGGTAAACCTGCAGGGCTGCGCGCCGCAGCATCAGGACTGACACCATGAAACTCGCGCAAGAAATCCGGGCCGGCAACGTGATCATGCAGGGCAAGGACCCGATGGTCGTGCTCAAGACGGAGTACAGCCGCGGCGGCCGCAACGCGGCCACCGTGCGCATGAAGCTGAAGAACCTGCTCAACGCCTCGGGCACCGAAGTCGTGTTCAAGGCCGACGACAAGATGGACCAGATCGTGCTGGACAAGAAGGAGTGCACCTACTCCTACTTCGCCGACCCGATGTATGCGTTCATGGACGGCGACTACAACCAGTTCGAGGTCGAGGCCGAGAACATGGGCGACGCGATCCAGTACCTCGAAGACCAGATGCCGGTCGAAGTCGTGTTCTACGACGGCAAGGCGATCTCGGTGGAACTGCCCACCACGCTGGTGCGCGAGATCTCCTACACCGAGCCGGCCGTCAAGGGCGACACCTCGGGCAAGGTGCTCAAGCCGGCCAAGCTCGCCACCGGGCTGGAGATCGCGGTGCCGTTGTTCGTCGAGACCGGCGACAAGATCGAGATCGACACGCGCACGCACGAGTACCGCCGGCGCGTCTGATGCCGGCCGCTGCCGAACGAAGGGCGCCTGCGGGCGCCTTTCGTCATTCCGGGACGGCGCACAATGTCCGCCCGTCGATCACGCAAGCGTTGCCGATGCTGGATCACATGACCTTCCGGGTGCACGACATCGCCCGCAGCACCGCGTTCTACGCCGCCGCGCTCGCGCCGCTGGGCTACCGCCTGGCGTTCGACCAAGCCTTCGACGGCGTACGCGTCGTTGGCTTCGCAAGCGCCGATCCGGCGCTGCCCGGCCAGACGCGGATCGACACCTGGCTGGTCGACGGCGCTTCGCCACACGGCGCGGGGCCGACCAGCGGCTGCCACCTGGCGTGGAGCGCGCCCGACCGCGCCGCGGTCGACGCCTTTCACGCCGCGGCGCTCGCGGCCGGCGGCCGCGACAACGGCGCGCCGGGCCTGCGGCCGCACTACCACCCGCACTACTACGGTGCCTTCGTGCTGGACCCCGACGGCAACAACGTCGAGGCGGTCTGTCACGCGCCGATGGCCGCTTGACCGCCGCCGGCCTCGTGCAGGCCCATGCGCCGCTTGCCGCGCTGCTGCTGGCCGCGCGTGCGGCCGGCTGATCGGCCGTGGCCGAAGCCGCGGCCCTGACGGAGTTGCTGCTGCGGTATTGGCGCGGCCGTGAACGGTGCGTACTGCTGGCCGCCGGCGAAGGCGCGCTCGATGCCGCGCTGGCCGCCTGGCAGGCCTGGATCGACGACCCGGCGCGCTGTGCGCGGCTGCACCTGATCGCCGCCACCGAGGCGATGCCGCGCGCCGACGCGTTGCGCACCGCTGCGGCAGGCCGGCCCTGGGCAGCGCCGGCGGGCCGGCTGGCCGCTGCGCTGCCGCCGCCTGCGCCCGGCCTGCATCCGCTCGGCTTCGACGACGGCCGTGTGCAATGGCTGCTCGCCGCGGGGCCGCTGCGCCGCGTGCTGCGCGAGCTGCAGGCGGCCGTCGACGTGTTCGTGCTCGATCCGCCCGGCGCCGGCGACGACGACCCGGTGGCGCTGGCCAAGGCCTGCGCCCGCCTGGCCGCAGCGCGCGCGCTGCTGGTGCTCGCACGCGCCGGCACGGCCGCCGACGACGCCGCCATCGGGGCGCTGCGCGCCGCCGGCTTCGTCGACGAACCTGCGGCGCCGGGCAGCCGCTGCTGGCAGGCGTGCCACCTGCGGCGCGGCGGCGCGCGCCGCCCGGGCACTGGCGGCGGCCCCGATGCTGCCACCGCCGGGCCGCAGGACGTGCTGATCGTCGGCGCCGGCCTGGCCGGCTGTGCAGCCGCCTGGGCACTGGCCGAGCAGGGCATCGGCAGCGTGCTGATCGACCGCCACGGCGCGCCGGCGATGGAAGCCTCGTCCAACCCGGCCAGCATCTTCCACGGCACCGTCAACGCCGCCGACGGCGTGCATGCGCGCTTCAACCGTGCAGCCGCGCTGCAGGCGCAGCGCGCGGTCCAATGCGCGATCGACGCGCACGGCGTGCGCGGCGCGGCCGGCGGCCTGCTGCGGCTGCACGCCGGCGACCCGGCGGCGATGCAGGCGCTGCTCGCCCGCCTGGGCCTGCCGCCCGGCTACGTCGAAGCCCTGAATGCAGCGGCTGCCGGCCGCGTCGCCGGCCTGCCGCTGGCGCAGCCGGCCTGGCACTTCCCCGGCGGCGGCTGGGTCGATCCGGCCGGCCTGGCGCGGGCCTTCGTCGAACGCGCCGGGGCCGCGACGCGCTTTCGCGGCAACACGGCGGTCGCCGCGCTGCGCCGGGGCGCACAGGGCTGGCAACTGCTCGACGCCGGCGCGCGCGTGCTGGCCGCGGCGCCGGTGGTGGTGCTAGCCAATGCCGGCGATGCGCTGCGCCTGCTCGGCGGCGGGCACTGGCCGGTGACGCGCGTGCGCGGCCAGATCACGCTGCTCGACCTGGCGCAGCAGCCGCTGCGGCTGCCGCGCATCCCGGTGGCCGGATCGGGCTACCTGCTGCCGGCACTGGACGGCGACGCGCTGTTCGGCGCCACTGCGCAGGCCGGCGACGACGACCCTGCCGTGCGCGCTGCCGACCACGCGTACAACCTGATTCGGCTGCGGCACTTGAGCGCCGCCTGTCTGGCCGATGCCGACCCGCCGCCGGCCGCATTGCACGGCCGCGTCGGCTGGCGCCTGCTGACGCAGGATCGGCTGCCGCTGATCGGCCCGGTGCCGCGATTGGACGATGCCGCGCTTCAGGCGCAAACGCCGCTGGCCCGGCTGCCGCGCCTGCCGGGGCTGCACCTGTGGGCGGGGCTGGGCTCGCGCGGCATCACCTGGGCCGCGCTCGGCGCGCAACTGCTGGCCGCCAGGATCAGCGGCGCGCCCTGGCCGCTGGAGCGCAGCCTGGCCGACGGCGTCGATCCGGCGCGCTTCGCGCTGCGGCGCGCGCGCCGCGGTTGAGGGCGCCCCCAGGCGGCGGCGAACGCCCGCCGCCGCCCCCCGAGGGGGTGAGTCAACTCGGGGCGGCCCTTCGTTGAACCGATAGAGCCCCCAGGCGGCGGCAAAGGCCCGCCGCCGCCCCCCGAGGGGGTGAGTCAACTCGGGGCGGCCCTTCGTTGACTCGATAGAGCCCCCAGGCGGCGGCAAAGGCCCGCCGCCGCCCCCCGAGGGGGTGAGTCAACTCGGGGCGGCCCTTCGTTGACTCATGACCCTCAATCGAAGCGCAGCGTTTGCACGCCCTGCGGCGTGCCGAGCAGGCACAGCTGCGCGCGATGGCGCGCGAAGATGCCGACGGTGACCACGCCCGGCCACTGGTTGATCTCGCACTCCAGCGCCGCTGGGTCGGTGATCGCGAGGCCGTGCGCATCGAGGATCGGGTGGCCGTTGTCGCTGACGAAGCCGGCGCGCGGCACCACGCGCGCGCCCAGCGCGGCCAGCCGCCGCGTGACCTGCGCCGCGGCCATGGCGATCACCTCCAGCGGCAGCGGAAAGGCGCCGAGCACGGCGACCCGCTTGGATTCGTCGGCGATGCACACGAAGCGATCGGCCAGGTCGGCGACGATCTTCTCGCGCGTGAGCGCGCCGCCGCCGCCCTTGATCATGCAGCCGGCCGGGTCGATCTCGTCGGCGCCGTCGATGTACACCGGCAGCCGCTGCACCGCCGCCGCGTCGAGCACCTCGATGCCGCGCTCGCGCAGCCGCGCGCTGCTGCGCTCGCTGCTCGACACCGCGCCGGCGACCAGGCCGCGCGCGGCGCCGAGTGCGTCGATGAATCGGTCCACCGTCGAGCCGGTGCCCACGCCGATCACGCTGCCGCGCGGCACATGGGCCAGCGCCGCGCGGCCCACCGCCGCCTTCAGTTCGTCTGGGTTCATCGGGCCGATTATCCGCAGCGAGGCTCGGGGACAATGGGCGCACCTGCTGCACCGCCGCCGATGCCCGCCCTGCCCTACGCCCTCGCCCGCCCCTTCCTGTTCGGTATGGACGCCGAGCAGGCACACGACCTGACCCTGGCGGCGATCGCGCGGCTGCAGAACACGCGTGCCCAGGCCGCGTGGGCGCAGCCGCGCATCGACGACCCGGTCACGCTGGCCGGCCTGCGTTTCCCGAACCGCATCGGCCTGGCGGCGGGGCTGGACAAGAACGGCCGCTGCATCGACGGCCTGGGCGCGATGGGCTTCGGCTTCGTCGAGGTGGGCACCGTCACGCCGCTGCCGCAGCCGGGCAACCCGAGGCCGCGGCTGTTCCGGCTGCCGCGGGCGCGCGCGCTGATCAACCGCTTCGGCTTCAACAACGACGGCCTGCAGGCCTTCGTCGCCAACGTGCAGCGCGCGCACAGCTTCCGCCGCGGCGGCGGCATCGTCGGGCTGAACATCGGCAAGAACGCGGCCACGCCGGTCGCGCGCGCCGCCGACGACTACCTGGCGGGGCTGGACGGCGTGTACGCGCACGCCGACTACGTGACGGTGAACATCTCCAGCCCGAACACCAAGAACCTGCGCGCACTGCAGCGCGACTATGCGCTCGACGAGCTGCTCGGCGCGCTGCAGCGCCGCCGCGGCGAACTGGCGCGCACCCACGGCCGCAGCGTGCCGATGTTCGTGAAGATCGCCCCCGACCTGGACGACGCGCAGGTGGCGACGATCGCCGCCACGCTCGAGCGCCACGCGATCGACGGCGTGATCGCGACCAACACCACGCTGGCGCGCGACGCGGTGCAGGGCCTGGCACATGCGGACGAAGCCGGCGGCCTGTCGGGCGCGCCGGTGCTCGAGCCCAGCAACCGCGTGATCCGCGGGCTGCGCGCGGCGCTCGGTGCGTCGTATCCGATCATCGGCGTGGGCGGCGTACTCGGCGGTGCCGACGCGGCGTCCAAGCTGGCGGCCGGCGCCGACCTGGTGCAGCTCTACACCGGGCTGATCTACCGCGGCCCGGCGCTGGTGTGCGAGGCGGCGGCCGCGCTGCAGGCGGCCGCCCGGCAGTGACCGGCCCAGCGCCTGGCCGGCGCTGATCGGCAGCGCACCCGGCTGGCACTGATCGGCGCAGCGCCCGGCTGGCGCTGGTCGGCACAGCGCCCGGCGCTGGTCGCGCGGCACTGGGCCGGCGCCGATCAGCGCAGCGCCTGCGCCGCGAGCAGCAACCCGATCAGCACCGGCTGGTGCAGCAGGTAGAAGCTCAGGCTCCATCGCCCCAGCAGGGCCAGCGGCCGCAGGCCCGGCGCCAGCGGCCCGGCCAGCAGCGCCGGGCGCGTGCGCAGCAGCCATTGCCCGGCGGCCAGCCCGGCCAGCAGCACCCCCAGCCACGGCAGCAGCGGCACGAAATCCTCGGTCACCGGCTTCTTCGTGACCAGCCCGACCCAGTTGGTCCAGCGGCTGTCGAAGAAGGGGGCTGCCGCGAACTGCGGCAGCAGCAGGCACAGCAGCGCCAGCGGCCACAACCCGGCCCGCAGCGGCGCCGCCAGCCGCGCCAGCACCAGCATGACCGCGATGCCGTGCAGCACGCCGAAGCTGATCCAGCTGCCCGGGAACATCAGCGCCGAGCCGATGCTGACCAGCAGCGCACCCGCCGCGATCTGCGCCCAGCGCAGCCAGAAGCGGTGCCACGGCTGGCCGGCGTGCAGCGCCGCGGCCAGCGACAGCCCCGCGCAGCCGAGGAACAGGCTGAGGATCAGCGTGCGCTGCCCCGTCCACAGCGGGTCGGCGTAGAAGTTCTGGCGCCGCTCGAGCCAGCCGAAGTGGTTGAGGTCGAAGGCGAAGTGGTACAGCGCCATCCACACCATCGCCAGGCCGCGCAGCGCATCCAGGCGCTCGTATCGGGCGGTGCGGGCAGCGGGGTTCACCGGGCGGTGCGGCAGGGGCGGCGGGGCTCGAGCAGGCGCGGCGATGGTAGCCTGCGCCCTTCCATGTCCGAGCGCCGCACCCACCCATGAGCCAAGCCGCCTCCGATCGCTACCGCAGCGTGTTCCGCCCCGACCTGTTCGCCGGCCAGGTGCACTGGGTCACCGGCGCCGGCAGCGGCATCGGCCGCTGCGTCGCGCACGAACTCGCGAGCCTGGGCGCCACCGTGATCCTGAGCGGCCGCAAGCCGGACAAGCTCGAGCGCGTGGCGGCCGAGATCGCCGAGGACGGCGGCCGCTGCGAGCACGTGGCCTTCGACATCCGCGACGAAGAAGCGGTCAAGGCGGCGGTGGCCGGCAGGGTGCAGCACCACGGCGCGATCCACGGCCTGGTCAACAACGCCGGCGGGCAGTTCCCGTCGCCGCTGGCGGCGATCAGCAAGAAGGGCTTCGACGCGGTGGTCGCCAACAACCTGACCGGCGGCTTCCTGATGATGCGCGAGGTGTTCTTGCAGGGCATGCAGCGCGAAGGCGGCGCGATCGTGAACATGACCGCCGATTTCCGCAACGGCATGCCGGGCATGGGCCACTCGGGCGCGGCGCGCGCCGGCATGGCCAACCTGACGCAGACGGCCGCCTTCGAATGGGCGCACGCCGGCGTGCGCGTGAATGCGGTCGCGCCGGGCTGGGTGGCCTCCAGCGGCATGGACCAGTACCCGGAGGCGATGAAGCCGCTGATCCGCAACCTGAAGCGCCACGTGCCGCTGCGCCGGCTGGCCACCGAGGCCGAGATCAGCGCGGTGATCGTGTTCCTGCTGTCGCCGGGCGCGGCCTTCGTCACCGGCATCACGGTGCCGATCGACGGCGGCTCGCCGCTGGGCGATGCCGCGCACCCGTCGCCCGACCATGCCGGAACGGCGCCCTACCAGGGCTTCCACCGCGCGGTCGTGCCCGAAGTCTTGAAGTGAAGACCGGTCATTCGCGGCCGGCTTGCGGCCCTGTCCTGTCTCTCGGAACGTCTGCTGTTCTTCGTTGCGTTTCGAGGCCGTTGAGGCAAAGCCGCCGAGGGGGTCGCCGGCTGCGTTCAGCCAAATTCTTATTCACTCCGCCGGCCACCCCCTCGTCGGCTTTGCCGGCACCGCCAGCGCGCTTCTTCAGCAAACACCCACTGCGTCGAGCAGCGCGCGAACAGCGGTCTCGGCGTACCACCGCCCGGGA
>Ga0116153_10001205_pt1 | contig 25551 bp, 30 predicted proteins | sample AD_UKC028_MetaG_FD_89896 | JGI IMG/M metagenome (GOLD analysis project Ga0116153, IMG submission 89896) | Active sludge microbial communities of municipal wastewater-treating anaerobic digesters from USA - AD_UKC028_MetaG | ecosystem: Engineered > Bioreactor > Anaerobic > Digestate | place: USA...
GCGAAGGCGGCACATTGCCTATGTCAGAAGATGAAGCCCATCGTTATATGAGCCAGGTCATGGGTTGGCAGATAATCGAAGACAAAAAAATCAAAAAAGAATTCCAATTCAACGACTTTAAAGGTTCTTTGGATTTCGTGAATAAAGTCGGCGCTTTGGCAGAAGAAGAAAAACATCACCCGAATATCACAATAATTTACAATAAGGTAAACATAACTTTGTCAACGCATGCCATCGGCGGGTTGTCCGAGAACGATTTTATTATGGCAGCTAAAATCGACCAGTTAAATAAACATAATGAAGACAATAAAAGCTAAGTTAATTGATAAAATACAAAGAACGCCCAGCGTAGCAAGTTTCAGATTGATTCCTGAAGAGCAGCTTAATTTTATCCCCGGACAATTTCTCCAGGTTGTTTTCGATAAGGATAATTCCAATAATAAAGATCTGAATAAATATCTTTCTTTTTCCGCTTCACCATCAAAAGACTACATAGAATTTACTAAGAGAATAAGTGAGAGTAATTTTTCGCAAAAATTGAAGAATTTAAACTTAAATGATGAAGTCACGATAAAAGCACCTTTGGGCAGTTGCGTGTTTAGGGACGAATATAAAAAGATTGCATTCTTAATCGGGGGGATAGGTATTACACCTGTTATTTCTATAATCGAATTTATCGCAGGGAATAAAATACAAACTGACGTGACGTTATTCTATTCAAACAGAACCGAGGAAGAAATTGCCTTTAAAAAAGAACTGGATGATTGGAGGAGAAATAATTGCAATATAAAGGTTATTTATACCGTAACCGATTGTCCTGCCAAAGATTCAAGTTGCGTTTTTGGAAGAATAGATAAGAATTTGTTGGTTCAAAATACCTCAGATTTAAAGGAACGAATAATTTTTATTTTCGGGCCGCCAAAAATGGTTGAAGCAATGAAGAGTTTATGTTTAGAGGTAGGCTGTAAAGAGGAAAATCTAAAAACCGAAAGTTTTGTAGGTTATTAAGGAGATAATATGTCAAGAATTCAAATTTATAAAGATATATATTGGGTCGGGGCAATTGATTGGAATGTGAGAAACTTCCACGGCCATACCTACACAACAAAAAGAGGCACAACTTATAATGCATATTTGATCATGGATGATAAGATCGCTTTGGTCGATACGGTCTATGGGCCGTTTAGCGATGAAATGATAGAACGCATTAAAGAAATAGTCGATCCTAGCAAAATAGATTACATTGTCGCTAATCACGTCGAGACCGATCATTCCGGCGCCTTGCCTGCGATCAAGGCTATAGCCAAAAACGCCAAGATTATTTGTTCGGCTAAATGTAAGGATGGCCTATCGCGGCATTATTATGGAGATTGGGATTATCAAATTGTTAAAACCGGCGATACCTTAAAATTAGGTAAGAAAACATTAAGTTTTCTTGAGGCGCCGATGATCCACTGGCCGGATAGCATGTTCACTTATGTCGTTGAAGACCAGATCCTGATGCCCAATGACGCATTTGGCCAGCATTATGCTACATCTAAAAGATTCGACGACGAAGTTAATCAATTTGAACTTATGGATGAAGCGGCAAAATATTACGCGAATATTTTGATTCCCTTGGGCTCATTGATCTTAAAGAAGATTCAGGAAGTCCAGAAGATGAATATCCCCATTAAGATGATTGCCCCTAGTCATGGCATTATCTGGCGAAAAGACCCGGCAAAAATCGTCAATGCCTATGTTGATTGGGCAAGCAATAAAACTAAGCCCAAAGTCGTGGTTGCCTTTGAAACTATGTGGGGCGCGACAGAAAAGATGGCAAAGAAGATTACCGAAGGCATAACCGATGCCGGGATAGAGGTAAAGCTCTTTGATCTTAACCAAACCGATCGGACTGAAATAATCAAAGAAATGCTTGATGCTAAAGGTTATATCCTCGGCTGTTCGACTCACGATAATGATATGCTTCCTAACATGGGAGGCTTTTTGACATTTTTAAAAGGTCTTAAGCCAAAAAATAGAATAGCTTCTGCTTTTGGTTCTTATGGTTGGGCAGGCGGGGCAGTCAAAGGCATAGAAGAAGCTCTAAAAGAAACCGGAGTTGAGCAGATTCAGCCTTCAATTTCTGCCCGGTATGTTCCAGATGAGAATGAATTAAAGAATTGTTACGAATTTGGAAAAGAATTTGCCAGAAAGATAGAGAGGTGAGTTTATGGCAAAATATCGCTGTACAGTTTGTGGTTATATTTACGATCCAGAGAAAGGCGACCCCACTCAGGATGTGAAACCCGGCACGCCTTTTGAAAGCCTTCCTGATAGCTGGGTTTGTCCAGAATGCGGGGTCGGGAAAGATATGTTTGAAAAGGTTTAAAAGGAGGTGGCCAGGCAAAATCATTCAACCAATATAGATAATTTTAGAAAGACAAAAAACAACTTTTAAAAGGAGGAATTTGAAATGGGTAAAGAAGGAGCGAAAATTTCAGCATTAGACGTAAAAGATTTAATCAAGGATTTAAACAAGGCCTACGCCGATGAGTGGCTGGCGCATTTTTCCTATCTTCATATGTCAAGAACCGTTACCGGGGCCGGATATGAGGATATGAAAGAATTTCTAGAGGATACAGCTAAAGATGAAGCCGAGCATGCTGGCGAATTAGTAGATAGAATATTGGAATTGGGCGGGGAGCCGTTAGTCAATATGATGGAACTTGAGAAAAACGCCAACGCCCCGTATCCTAAGCCACCGAAAGACACCACGGATTATAAAAAGATTATTAAGACAGTCTTGGATGCCGAGGCTGGCGCAATTGATGTCTATAATAAAATCGCAGCTAAAACCCAAGGCAAGGATCACGTGACATACCAGCTTGTTTGCCATATTCTTGGCGAAGAAGTAGGTCACGAAGAGAAATTCGAAGATTTATTAGAATAGAATCTAAAAACAGAAACTTTAAATTATTTTATGCAAGAATTTTCTGAAGAGATAATACATTTTTTTCAGATTCAGGGTTTTGTCATTGTTTCTACTCTCGATGAAGACGGCAGCATACATAATTCCTGCAAAGGCATAGTCAAGATAGAATCTAAAGGCCAAGTTTATCTTTTTGACCTTTATAAAGCCAGAACATTTCAGAATCTGCAGAGTAATCCGACTATCAGCCTTACTGCTGTTGAGGAACACAAATTTCAAGGCTATTGCTTAAAGGGCAAGGGAAAAATAGTAGAAACTGAAGATCTTAAACCTGAAATTGTGGCTTTATGGGATGACAAGATAACTGCAAGAGCCACAAAAAGAATGATAAAAAACATACATGAGGAAAAAGGTCACCCCGCGCATCCTGAGATTTTGTTGCCTAAGCCGGAATATCTGATTGTGGTTGAGGTAGAAGAGATTATTAATCTTACCCCTGGGAAAATGAGATAGGATTTTAACAAGGAGGTCGCTATGAAAGGTTATGTGTGTAAGGTCTGTGGGTTTGTTTCTATTGATGGTAGCATCCCTGATAAATGTCCTGCCTGCGGTTCGCCGAGCAAAGCTTTTGAAGAGAAGATGGATGCAATTAAGACGGCCAAAGATGAAGAGAAGTTAAGCGAGAAACACACGCCGGTGATTACGGTAGTAAGAAAATGCGGCCTTATTCCTGAGGGCTGCGCTGACGTACATGTAAGAATCGGCTCGGTTATACATCCCATGCTACCAGAACATTATATTACGGCGATAGATTTCTATATTGATAATAAATTTCTGGCGCGCACGATACTTACTCCAGAAAAACTCAATCCGGCGGCGGCATTACATCTTAAAGTTGCTACGGGCAAACTTTCTGTCGTCGAACATTGCAATATTCACGGCAACTGGATAGCAGAACAGAATCTATAAAATAAGGAGGATCAATGGCGAACATTTTCTCGGGTACCGAGATCGTCATGATGGGTATCCAGATTGAGAAAAATGGCAGGGATTTTTATAATGCCTTGATTTTGCAGTCTCAAAATCCGAAAGCCAAAGAGCTGTATAAATTCTTAGCTGGTGAAGAAGAAAAGCATATCCTTGCTTTTCAGTCCATGTTAGATAAGCTTGAGGAGACCCAGCCTGTTGATTCTTATCCGGGAGAATACATTTCTTATATGAAGACTTTGGCAGCAGAGTATGTCTTTACCCAAGAAGATAAAGGCCAGGCATTAGCTAAAACCGCTAAGAGCGACAAGGAAGCAATCGAGATGGGCATAAGGTTTGAGAAGGACTCGATACTTTTCTACGAGGCGATGAAAAAATCGATACCTCAAACCCACCAAGTAATAGTTGATCAGCTGATATTGCAGGAAGTATCCCATCTTAAAAAACTGTCGGATTTAAAAAATAGCTTAGGCTCCTGAACAAGTTATAGTTACAAAACTTAGGTCTCCTTCGGTTATGGGGGGACCTCATCATTTTCTAAATGGAGTTTCGTATTCCGCAAATGCCTATGGAACTTAATCAATTTCCTCTAAGAATAGAGATTACTAATAAATGCAACCTCAAATGTGATTACTGTTTAAGCCTTACTAGTTCTTTTTACCGCAATAGGCCCGAGACTGATTTTACAGCCTTGAAGAAATTCATCAAATCCTTAAAAATACGGGCCTTATTTTTGCTGGGCGGGGAAGTATGTTTTTATCATAAGATCAAAGAATTGGCCAAATACTGCCTGGATAATAAAGTCGGCATAGGGATCGTTACTAACGGCACAATTTTGGAATCCTATAAAAAACTTTCTAGGATAAACAAGGATATCAGCTATCTTGTATCTTATAATGAAGAAGGACATCCTAGAAGGCTTGAATTATGTGACAAATTCATTAAAGAGATGAATGTCAATTCAGTCAATATATTAGTTAATAAAAATAATATTGATACTGTTATAAAGCGGGTTGACAGATTCAGCAGATTAAATAAGATAAAGCTAATTAAGATTTTCTCCGACGAGAGAACGAATAAGGGGAGCTATGACAAGCTTTTTGAATCTTTAGCCAAAAAATATAAAAAGGTTTATGTCCATGATTATTCGCTGATGAAGGGATATTTGGAGAAGGTTAAAGACATCAAGGGGCTTGGGGTGCGTTGCGACAATCCTTTATCTCTCAAGGGCAATAGTATCAGTTTCTGTAAAAATATAGAAGATTTCGGTATGGATATTACTAAAATAGATTTTAGCAAGAAAGATAATCACGATAAGCTAAGAGATAAATTCTTGCGCTTTCAAAAAACAATCAACAGCGGCAAGATAAGATATTGCAAAAGATGCAGATTTAAGAGTTATGTAACAAGAGACGAAATGGTGGCTCAATGGGTCATCAATAATTTAAGAAAGCATAAGAAATATCAAATTTTAAAGAAGATGTTCGATAAAAAAGCAAGATGGGCTTGCTAAGTTGAGGTTATTGAGATGAAAAGAACTCAGTTGATAACAATATGGCTGCTTCCTGTTGTGGTAATTGGCGGGATTTTTTATCCTTTGTTGGGATATTTGGTCTTGGCCATGATGGCATTTTTCTTGACCTTATCATTTTTTAAAAGCCGATACTGGTGCTGGAATTTATGTCCCCGGGGAGCATTTTTAGATATAGTGATATCAAAGACCAGTTTTAAAAAACCCATACCGAAGATTTTCATAAAACAATGGTTTCGCTGGGCAGTTTTTGCCTTACTGATGTGTTTTGTTGTTTTTCGGATTATGCGTACGGGAGGCAATTTAATCGCCATTGGAGCCGTTTTTGTCGGCATGTGCATATTGACTACTATAATTTCAATTATTTTGGGACTAACCACTAGGCACAGGAGCTGGTGCGCAATTTGCCCGATGGGGACTTTGCAGGGGGCTATTGGTAAAATAGGAGTTTCAAAACAGGAATAAATGGCTTGTAAATATCTTTTGCATATGGTATAAAAACAGCGGTGAAATAAAATGGAACAGGATTACAGAGAACCAGTTTATACAATAGGAATCGTTGCCAAGAAGCTGGATGTTTGTCCGGCTACCCTTCGTATCTGGGAGAGAAAGAAGTTGATTAAGCCGAGACGTCTTGGCAAGAACCGGTTCTATTCTCAGTGCGATTTAGATAGGCTTGAACAGATTAAGGAGATGCTTCAAGAGAAGCGTATTAATATTGAAGGGGCAAAGAAAATACTTGAGACTACGCGTTGCTGGGAGATAAAAAAATGCAAGCCACAGCAAAGGGATTCTTGCCCGGTATTTATCAAATACGGGAATGCCTAAAATTTTTTTATCCGTTATATATAAATATCGTTAGTATATAATATAAAAATAGTATTGACACATAGAACTTTTTATGTTAGACTTCCTTTATCTTTTCAACGGTTTCATTTAATAGTGGAGGTTGCAGATGTTTCAGAAGACTACAGAAGCAAAGATAAGTAAAGCTATTATAAAAGAATTCAGTGATTGGCTGCAGGATTATATTATTTCAGATGTAATTGTGGTAGGCGGCGGCCCAAGCGGTCTTGTTGCAGCGCGTGAATTAGCAAAAAACAAATTCAAAGTATTGGTTGTTGAAAGCAATAATTATATAGGCGGAGGTTTTTGGATCGGCGGGTATTTAATGAATACGTTGACTTTCAGAGCACCAGCGCAAGAAATTCTAGATGAAATAGGTATTCCTTATAAAGAGATAGATGACGGTATATTTGTCAGCGATGGCCCGCATGCCTGTTCAAAACTTATTGCTAGCGCCTGCGATGCAGGTGTAAAGATTTTGAATATGACGAAATTTGACGATGTAGTATATAGGAATAATAGAGTAGAGGGTGCAGTTATTAATTGGACGCCTGTATCTGCTCTTCCTAGGCAGATTACTTGTGTTGATCCAATTTCATTAGAATCCCAAGTCGTCATCGACGCCACCGGCCACGATGCATTTGTTTGCAAGAGTTTAGAGAGAAGAGGTATTCTTAAGCTTAAGGATTTTGGTGCTATGGATGTTAATTCGTCTGAGGATTTAGTGGTTGAAAAAACCGGTGAAATTTATCCGGGCCTAGTTTTGGCAGGAATGGCAGTTTCAACTGCTTATGGAATCCCGCGCATGGGCCCGACTTTCGCGGGGATGCTTTTTTCTGGCAAAAAGGCAGCAGCAGAAGCCAAAAAAATGATTTTAAATAATAAAATGAATTCCGAATCTATGATGATGCAGGAGCAGATGACGGCCTGACGGGAATGAAAGGTCTTTAAAGCCTCTCGTCCCCAGAATCGAGGCTAAAGGGACGAGAGGCTTTTTTATTTTTTAACAGATATTTTAAGGATAGGAGGCAGAATATGGCGAAAATAGCCCAGGATATAACCAAATTAATCGGAAACACCCCCTTAGTTAAACTTAATAGGTTAACCAAAGGACTAGGCGCTGAGATTGTAGCCAAGCTCGAGTCTTTTAATCCGCTTTCCAGCGTCAAAGACAGAATAGGCGTAAATATGGTTGAGGCCGCAGAAAGATCAGGACTTATTAAGGAGGATACGATTCTTATTGAGCCTACCAGCGGCAATACCGGTATAGCATTGGCATTTGTCTGCGCAGCCAAAGGTTATAAATTAGTTCTGACTATGCCTGAGACCATGAGTCTTGAGCGTCGAGCTTTGCTTAAGGCATTCGGCTCCGAGCTTGTGCTTACGCCGGGAGCTGAAGGCATGAAGGGAGCAATTAAAAAAGCCGAAGAGATAGCTTCCAGCGGCCCCAGGTATCTATTATTGCAGCAATTTAGAAATCCGGCAAATCCGGAAATCCACCGAAAGACTACCGCAGAGGAAATCTGGCGTGACACCGAAGGGAAAATTGATATTTTGGTGGCTGGCGTTGGCACAGGCGGGACGATTACTGGAGTATCCGAGGTAATCAAAAAAAGAAAACCGGAATTTAAAGCTATTGCGGTTGAGCCGAAGGACTCGCCGGTTCTTTCCGGAGGAAGCCCCGGTCCGCACAAAATTCAAGGAATCGGCGCTGGTTTTGTCCCGGATGTATTACGCAGGGATTTGGTCGATGAGGTAATCCAGGTAAGCAATGAAGATGCTTTTGAGACAGCGAGAAGACTATCCAGGCAGGAAGGTTTATTAGCAGGTATTTCGTCTGGAGCTGCAACTTGGGCGGCAATCCAAGTTGGTAAAAGAAAAGAAAATCAAGGTAAACTTATCGTCGTAGTTTTACCCGATACGGGAGAGAGATATCTTTCTACGGAATTATTTAAATAATCATATGCATTAATTAGGACGGTGATGAAAATGTTATGGATTATGTTTAGGCCCCTTAAAAGGGCTGATTCCTGCAGGCAATCTATCTTTTAAAATAATAACAGGAGGTTTTTATGTCCAAGACAATTGCAGAGATTAATGAAAAAATTAAAACTGGAGATGTGGTTGTAGTTACTGCCGAGGAAATCATCGATATCGTCGAAGAGAAAGGAATCGAGCAGGCAGCCAGAGAAGTAGACGTGGTTACGACGGGAACTTTTGGCCCGATGTGTTCATCAGGTGCATATTTTAATATCGGTCATTCTAAGCCCAGGATTAAACTGGGCGGCGGAGAGGTTTATATCAATGACATACCGGCTTACGGAGGTTTCGCCGCTGTAGATTTGTATGTCGGAGCTACAGCTTTGCCGAAGGATGATCCGCGCAATAAAATATTTCCCGGAGAATTTAAATACGGCGGAGGCCATCTGATACAAGATTTAGTCGCCGGAAAAGATCTAAGATTGGAAGCTGTTGCCTATGGCACAGATTGTTACCCCAGAAAGAAACTGGAGACACTGATAAACATCAAGGATCTGAATGAGGCAGTTTTGTTTAACCCTAGGAATGTCTATCAAAACTACAATGTCGCCGTAAATCTTTCGGATAAACCCATTTATACTTACATGGGAACGCTTAAGCCAAAACTGGGCAATGCCAATTACTGTAGCGCCGGACAATTGTCACCGCTTTTGAATGACCCGTATTATAAGACAATCGGTCTCGGGACTAAGATTTTCTTGGGCGGAGGCGTAGGTTATGTCGTCTGGCACGGAACACAGCATAACCCGACGGTAAAAAGAAAAGATAACGGCATCCCCCAGGCGCCAGCAGGAACACTTGCAGTTTTAGGCGATTTAAAACAGATGAAACCGGAATGGCTCGCAGGTACTTCTTTTCAAGGGTATGGCGCGACGCTAACCGTGGGCATTGGTGTTCCTATTCCGATTCTCAATGAAGAGATTTGCCGTTATACCGCAGTAAAAGACGAAGATATAGTAACCCAAATAGTGGATTATAGTAACGCTTATCCGAATTGTATACCGGGAAGTCTGGGCGAGGCAAACTACTCTCAACTTAAAAAAGGTAAAATAACGATTCAGGGTAAAGAGGTGCCGACAGGAAATCTATCAAGCTATTCTAAAGCAGTGGAGATTGCGGAAAGCCTGAAAGATTGGATTGGGAGAGGTGATTTCTTCTTAAGCCAGCCCGTAGGGTATCTGCCGAGCCCGGAATCCGGTTATTCATTTAAGCCGTTGAAGGAAAGGCCGCTTGGCGATAGACTATAAAAATATTGCTTGCATATTAGGTTTTGTTGGAGTAAATATATTGCTGTGAATAAGTTAAGACTATAGGAGCAATATGGCAAAAAGACAAGTTTATATGGATCATAATGCGACGACGCCGCTTCATCCTGAGGTTAAAAAGGTAATGACAAAAGCTTTGGAGGATTTTGGCAATCCTTCCAGCCTGCATTCTTTCGGCAGGCACGCCAGAAAATTGGTTGAAGATGCGCGAGCAACGGTTGCTTCTTTTATCGGAGCCAGCCCAGATGAAATCATTTTCATGGGCAGCGGCTCAGAAGCCAATAATACCGTATTGTCTATGTTTAGTTGTCCTTCCGGACAATGCCTGTACCGGCAAAAAGCCAAGACAGAGATTATCACTTCTAATATAGAACATCCCTGTATCCTGGAGACTTCAAGATGCCTTCAAGACAGAGGCACCTGTGTTTCTTGCCTGGGCGTAGATAAATATGGCAAGGTCGATTTAGAAAAATTAAAGAATATAATTACAGAGAAGACCGGCTTGGTCTCGGTAATGATGGCAAATAATGAAATCGGGACCATTCAAGATATCAAAACCATAGCCGATATTGTGCACAAACGCGGCGCATTGTTTCATACTGATGCTGTTCAGGCGGTAGGTAAAATTCCCGTCGATGTAAATGAGTTAGGAGTTGATTTTCTGACGATTTCTGCTCATAAAATCTATGGACCCAAGGGAATTGGGGCGTTGTATGTAAAAAAAGGGATTCCTTTCTGTTCTTTGATCAGAGGGGGTCATCAGGAGCAGGGCCGCCGCGCCGGAACGGAAAATACTCTTGGTATTGTCGGGCTTGGCAAGGCAATCGAGATGCGAAAAAAGGAAATGAATCAGGAAAAAACTCGCCTGCTCAAATTAAAAGCCGTTTTAAGAAAAGGTATTGAAGAAAATATTTCAGAAATATCTTTTAATGGCCATCCTGCAGATTGTCTGGCCGGGACATTAAATGTTTCCTTTGACGGCGCAGAGGGAGAGGCAATTCTGTTGTATCTTGATTTAGAAGGTATTGCTGTTTCCACCGGGTCTGCCTGTGCATCGGGTTCGCTTGATCCCTCTCATGTGCTTTTGGCAATAGGACTTACTGCTGAGAGCGCCCATGGGTCTATACGCATAAGTATGGGCAGAGACAACACCCTGGAAGATGTAAATTATGTTATTGATAAACTTAGCAGTGTAATCAAAAGAATCAGAGGTATGTCCACAGCATACACAAAAAAGGTTAGAAAACAATGACGGCATTCGATTGGGTATATTCCGAGAAATTGAAAGAGCATTTTATGCATCCCAAAAATGTTCTTCAGGATGAAGATATAAGCGCATATGACGGAAAAGGCGTAGTAGGCAATATGAAATGCGGCGACGAGATGATGATGGTTATCAAGGTTGATAAGAAAAATAATACCATCGCTGATTGCAAATGGAAGACCTATGGTTGCGCCAGCGCTATCGCCAGCACCTCAATTCTCTCGGAAATGGTAAAAGGCATGACGTTAGATAAGGCATATCACGTTTCTCCGAAAGACGTGGCAAAAGAGCTCGGGGGTCTGCCGGAACATAAGATTCATTGTTCTGTTTTAGGAGATAAGGCGCTTCGCGCCGCTATCAATGATTATTATTTACGTAATAACATGCCCCAGAAGATAGAAACGGAGAAAGCTAGGATTATCTGCCAGTGCATGAATGTCACCGATAAAGAAATAGAGCATGCCGTACTTGAAGGAGTAAGAACCTACTTGGAGCTGCAGGAGCATACCAAATTGGGCACAGTTTGCGGTCAGTGTAAAGACGAAGCCACCCGCCTGATGAATGAATATATCCAGAAGCATTTTGGCAAGTAAAAAAATTAGAGTTGATGAAAATAATAATTTTGATTATTTCTTTTTTGATTGTTTTTTCTTTTTATAAAAATGCCGCAGCCGAGTATTTTTATAAGGAGATAAATCTTATCGGCGGGTATTCCGATATGGATAAATGGATAGGTAAAAGTGAAACGCTATCCAATTCCGTCGGTTTTGAAGATTTCAGGAAATTCTCCAACGAATATGGTGATTTCTTAACCAGCGATTTACAAATGCGCCTTGCTTATGATAGTACGGAAAATTCCCAGGAAGCCTGGGCTCTAGAAGTGCATAATGCCTGGCTGGCATATAAATTAGGGCTGGGGCGAGACCTTAAAATCGGCCATTTTGATCCGGAATTCGGACTTGAACCGATACTTGATACTCATGGTACTATACTGCAGACATTGGCGATGAAAGATATCGGTTTTAATAAAGATTGGGGAGTGGCTTTGGAAGGATCGTTATCCGAATTAGATTACAAGGCAGCTTTGCAGATTGGGTCTGGTATGAGTGTCCGCCACAGAGACGGCAGTTATCTTTTCACCACTAGAATAGGAACTCCTACCACCAACAATCTTCAGTATGGTTTGTCTCTTATGCGGGGAGAAGTTCTGCAATCCGAAGGTATGTCGACTTTCCCCTTGGATGATCTTTTGTCCGATAAAGTGGTTACAAAAAATAGAATAGGATTAGACGGCCAGTACCTTTTTACTTCCTATCTTTTTAAAGGCGAAGTTGCATACGGCAGAAATGATGACGATGATGTGCTTGGATATTTAGGCGAGGTGGATTATACTTTGCCGCGGAATCAGAAAATACAGATGGAGCTTCAATTCCAATCTTGGATTAATGATTTGACAGAAGACAAGTCTGACGATTCTACCCTTATCGCAGGTCTGTCTTATAAGCTTAATCAAAACACCACTCTTCGGGTGGCATTTTCGCATGATTTTAATCTTATGGAGGGACGCGAAGATGATAAAATTCTGGTCCAGTTTTATTATTTTGGAATTTAAAAAAGTTTGTTTGGTTATATTTATAGCATTGGCATTATTAGCGGCTTACGCGAGCATATCTTTTGCTGCTGTCGGGTGTTCGCTTAATGATCCTGACCGCGATGTCAAAAGACTTTTTCCCGAGGCAACAGGATATAAAACCGACTTTATTACCGTAAAAGAAGCTGGCGGCGAGGAATTATTTAAAAAAATAGAACAAGAGCTCGGTGGTAAATTAGACACTTTGTATGAGACTATCGATGTGCCTTATGCTTTTTACGATGTCCTCAAAGGCAAAGAAGTAATCGCCCATATTCATGGCGTAAATCAAAAAGGCATTTATGGAGGTATGCAGATTATTTTAGCCACAGACTTAAAAGGCAAGATATTGCATTTTTACTATCAGAAAATGTCTTCCCCGGAAGCCTCTAAATTTATGGATAATAACTTCACCAGGCAGTTTGCGAGTCTTAGCCTCGATGATTTTATTCAGGGTAAGATTTCGATCAAGGACCCCACTAAAGAAAGCCACGAGGATTTCCTGGCTACTTTAAGAGGCGTTAAGAAAAATCTTATCCTTCTTAAGGAGCTCAAAATTAATAGAAAACCCGGCACTAAATAAGGAGGCTTAAAATGAGAATAACCACTATTTTTGTCTCGTTGTTAGTAATCACATCTGCCGCATTCTTGGCTTTTGGCTGCTCGAAGAAAGCTCAAAGTTTTGGCCAGCCGATTACAGAATCTATCGTTACGCCTATCGGCAATATTTTATCTAACCCAAACAAATTTATAGGCAAAACCGTTAAGGTTGCCGGCAAAATCGTAGATGAATGCCCGGCCGGAGGATGGTTCTTTTTAAAAGACCAAAGCGGGAATATATATGTTAATCTTCATCCTTCCTATATCGCTATCCCTCAGGCTCGGGGTCATGAGGCGGTAGCTCAGGGCGTGGTCAAAAATGAATATAACCAGTTATCGGTTATAGGCGAAGGGGTAGAATTAAAATGAAAAGTTTTAATATAGCTTTTAAGAATTTAACCAGAAAGAGAATTCGTAATATACTCACCATAGGCGGCGTAGCAATCGCAGTAGCGGTGTTGGTGAGTTTATTCGGTTTTGATGCCGGATATCAAAAGGGTCTTAATAATGATATCGATAAGCTCGGTTACCATCTTTTAGTTACCGCCAAAGGTTGCCCCTATGAAGCGGCGACGCTGATGCTTCAAGGCGGAGGGGGACTGCGTTATATGGAGGAAGATGTATACAGGCGTATCATTAAAGATCCGCGTATTGATAGCATCACTCCGCAGCTAGTTTCGAGCGTTTACAACCAAGAGGGAGCGGGTGGACGTGGTTCAATTGCTTTGTATATGGGTATTGAAAAATCGTATATTGGTTTAAAGCCATGGTCAAAATTCAAATCCGGCGGTTGGTTTTCAGGTAATGATGTTGATGAAGCAATCATGGGTTATGAGGCAGCTGAGCTTGAACAGCGTTCCATCGGAGATAAAATTTTTATTCCCGGCATCGGTAAGGTGCTTACTGTAGTGGGAATATTTGAAAGGACAGGAACCCAAGATGACGGTATAATATTTATTCCGCTTGCCTCCGCCCAAAAGATTTTTAATCTTCCGGGAAAACTGACCGGCATCGGAATAAAACTTAAAGATATCCATGATATTGCTAAATTTGAGGAGGATTTGTATAACGAACCAGGAATACAGGTGATAAGTTTGGCGCAGGTACGCGGAACAATTTTAAATTTAGTTTCATCTGCGCGGGCGATGGCAAGCTCTGTTGCGCTTATTGCCATATTTATAGCCGTGATTGGGGTAACAAATACGATTCTGATGTCAGTTTTTGAACGCACGCGGGAAATTGGGATGATGAAAGCGTTGGGCGCCTCAGCTGCCGATATATTTAAGATTATCTGGATAGAGACTACGCTTATATGCGTAATCGGGGGTTTTTTGGGTATGGCCTTGGCGTTTTTTGGCAGCCACATTGTCGAGCAGATTATCAGGCATGCATTACCCTATGCTCCGGCGGGAAAATTAGTATTTATCAGGTCGCAGCTACTTTTCGCCTCATTTTTAGCCACGGTGATTATGGGGCTTGTTGCCGGGACATATCCGGCATTAAGAGCTTCCTTGATGAAACCCATAGAAGCAATACGTTCGGGAGAATAGATATGAAAGAATGCCTTATAAAGACAGAAAAATTGACTAAAATCTATAAGTTGCCTGCGGAACAGATAAGGGCGGTTAGAGATATTGACCTAGAAATTTTTGCGGGTGACTTCATTTCCATAATGGGACCATCCGGTTCGGGGAAAACTACGCTATTAGATAGCTTAGGGTGCCTGACGACAATTACAAGCGGCAGGTTGATTGTGTCGGGCAAGGATGTTTCGCACGCCAACGAAAGCGAGCTTGTATCCGTGCGCAGAAAATTTATTAGTTTTGTTTTTCAGGATTTTCTTCTTATCCCTAGCCTGACGGTTTTGGAAAATGTGATGTTGCCCTTGTATTTTGCAAGGCTGCCTCAAGATCGAAACAGGGCAGTAGAAATTCTTGAAAAAGTTGGATTAGGCCATCGTATTAATCATTTGCCTAAGCAGATTTCCGGGGGAGAAAAGCAAAGAGTAGCTATCGCTCGAGCCTTGGCTATTTCTCCGAAACTGTTATTGGCTGATGAACCCACAGGAAATTTGGATACTAAATATGCGCAGGAGATATTCCATATTTTTAAGAAGCTAAACCAGGAAGGCCTGACAATAGTTGTGACTACTCATAATCCCAATCTCGGTTCTCAGGCTAGCCGTATAATTTATCTTCAGGATGGTAAAATCATTTCTGAGAACAAGCCAAATTGATTGGTCCAATATAAAGTAAATAATTGCATTAATGAATTATATAGAAGCCCAAGATTACCTTAATTCCTTCATCAATTACGAAACCAAGCTCGAATTTCCTTATAAGGAAAGCTTTAAATTGGAGCGGATGCAGGATCTTCTTGAGTCGCTTGACAATCCGCAAGACGCGGTAAAATCCATCCATATTGCAGGAACCAAAGGCAAAGGCTCTACCAGCGCTTACTGTGCCAATATTCTAAAAGAAGCTGGATTTAGAACAGGGCTTTATACCTCTCCGCATTTAAATACCTTCCGCGAAAGGATCAGAATCCTTGATGGCAAAATTCAGGACCAAGATCCATATTTTTCGGGTATGATTTCCGAAAAAGATGTTTGTATTTACGTCGAAAGATTAAAACAGGGAATTGAGAGGTTTAATAAGAAATCAAGTTGGGATAAATTGAGTTTTTTCGAGGTTTATACGGCACTCGCCTTTTTATATTTCAAAGATAAAAAAGTTGATTTTGTAGTCTTAGAAACTGGCTTGGGCGGTAGGCTTGATGCTACTAACGCCGCCGATTCGCTTGTCTCGGTAATCACGCCTATAAGTTTTGAGCACACCCAGAAACTCGGCAATACTTTAAAAGAAATTGCCACGGAGAAAGCAGGGATAATCAAGAAGAAAAATCAGGTTGTAGTAAGCGCTATTCAGCCAGATGAAGCTTTAAGCGCCATCAAAAAACGTTGCCAGGAATTTGATGCTAAGTTGTACGTCATGGGTAAAGATATATTCTTTGAAGAGTTATTTTCAGATATAAATGGACAGGTTTTTAACTATTTCGATAGTTTTTGCGAATACGCAAATTTAAGAACTAGTTTATTGGGTTCTCATCAGTTAATTAATGCTGCTACAGCTATCGGTATAATCGATGCGTTAAGATTGTTTAATTTTATTGTGCCGCCCGAAGCAATCAAAAAAGGGCTAGAAGCGACTTCATGGCCAGGAAGGTTCGAAATTATGGCAAAGGATCCTTTTGTGATCCTCGACGGAGCACAGAATGCCGCATCGGCAGAAGTGCTTAAGAAAACCATTAAAAAGATTTTCGGAGACCAAAAAGTGATTTTGATTCTTGGTGTTTCTCAGGATAAAGACCTGCAAGGCATCTGTCGAGAGTTAGAGCTGATCGCCAAAACTGTTATTTTGACTAAGGCCGATAATCCGCGCGCAAGCGAACCGAAAAACCTTATACAGTTTTTCCCGAAAAATAAAGAAATAAGGTTAACTTCAAGCGTAAAAGAAGCTATTGAATTATCTAAAGCAATTTCTGAAAAAACTGATATAATATTGGCCTCCGGTTCGCTATTCGTGGTAGGAGAAGCAAGGGATTTATGGTTAAAAAAGACAAAACAATAAATACTTCTAAATTCGGCTTAAACGATACTATCGCCGCGGTTTCAACGCCTTTAGGCCAGGCAGGCATCGGTATTGTGCGTTTAAGCGGGAAAGATTCTTTATCCATTGCGGACAAGATTTTCATCTCAAGAGAAAAAAACAAACCATCAAAATTCAAGACTTACACTACGCATTACGGATGGATTTGCGAGAACGGTAAGGGCAAAATTATCGACGAAGTTATCATGACTGTAATGCGCTCACCCAAAAGCTACACCAAAGAAGACATCGTGGAGATAAATTGCCACAGCGGTTTTCTGCCGTTAAAGAAGATATTGAATATAGCTGTTAAGATGGGAGCGCGTCTTGCCGAACCGGGCGAATTCACCCGTAGAGCGTTTATTAACGGCCGTATTGATTTAGCCCAAGCAGAGGCAGTCTTAGACATCATCAATGCTAAGACAGATTCGGCTCTGGAAATCGGCGTCAGCCAGCTAAAGGGTGAGCTTTCCAAGAAAATAGAGGAAATAAGAAATGGATTAGTTGAAGTTCTGGCTTATCTAGAGGCTTCGATAGATTTTCCTGAGGAAGATATCGATAAGCTTTCCTTAAAACAACAGACTAAGCACTTGGTGCTTGCGAAAAGAAATATTGAGAGTTTGTTAGAATCATCCGAACATGGCAAGATCATGCGCGAAGGAATCGATGTGGTGATTTGCGGCAAGCCCAATGTGGGTAAATCTTCTTTATTAAATACTTTGATCAAAGAAGAGAAAGCAATCGTTACCCATATTCCCGGTACCACTCGTGACATCGTCGAGGAAGTAATAAATTTAAAAGGAATACCTTTAAGATTTGTCGATACCGCTGGGATTATCGAGCCCAAGGATTTGGTTGAAAAGGAAGCAATCAAACGCAGCCGCAAGCAACTTGAAAATTGCGATTTGGCGCTTTTTGTTTTGGATAATCACCAAAAGATATCCAATCAGGATAAAAATCTTATTAATAATCTCAAAGGCAAAAATATAATCTTCGTGGTTAATAAAATTGACTTATCCTCCAAGATAAATATAAAAACATTGAAATCATTGGCTAAAAACTCTACAATAGTGAAGATTTCCGCCTTGCATAAATTGGGGATAAGAGATTTAGAGGATGCCATTATTAAAAATATCTGGCAGGGCAGATTTAAAACCAATAAAGGAGTTTTTATAAGCAATATCCGGCATATCCAGGCTTTAAGAAATGCCTTGTTTGAAACTGATAACACGCTAGAATTAATTTCTAAGAAGATCTCCGTGGAATTGATTTGTTTTGAATTAACTTCGGCTGTTAAAGAGCTCGATTCCATTACCGGAAGAACCATCGAAAAGGATTTATTAGATAAAATTTTTTCGGAATTCTGCATAGGAAAATAACAAGGAGTAATTAATGGATAAGAAAAAAATCGAAAATGCAGTGAAGATGATTCTGGAGGCTATCGGAGAAAATCCGAAAAGGCATGACTTGGAAGAGACGCCGCGAAGGGTCGCCGAGATGTATGAAGAAATTTTCGCGGGCGTACATCAGGACCCGAAAAAAGAGCTGGAGGTTGTGCTTGAGCAGAAACATCACGAGATAATTCTGCTTAGAGGAATTCCTCTATATTCTGTCTGCGAGCATCATTTACTTCCTTTTATCGGAAGGGCGCATGTGGCCTATATTCCCAAAGGTGGAAGGGTCACGGGATTAAGTAAAATAGCCAGGGTCGTCGATGTTTTAGCTAAAAGGCCGCAGGTGCAGGAGCGGCTTACCACGCAAATTGCCGATATAATTATGTCCAAGCTAAAACCTTTGGGTGTTATGGTAGTTTTGGAAGCAGAACATCTTTGTATGTCTATGCGCGGAGTAAAAAAACCTGGAACCATGACCGTAACTTCTGCGGTCAGAGGAATATTTAAAGAGAACCAGAAGACACGTTCGGAGACTTTAGCGTTAATTAAATCTTAATATGATTCATAAAGCTAGATCGTTGATAAACAGTTTCACATTTGCAGTGCGTGGCTTGATTACTATAATTAAGACTGAACGTAATGCCCGGATAATTTTTATTTTAGGTGCTATCGCGATTATCCTTGGGGTTTATCTAAAGATTTCAACCTTGGAATTTTTGATTATCATTTTAACCATAGGCATAGTATTTATGGCGGAAATATTCAATACCATGGTTGAGGAAACTCATAACATGTTCTCGGAAGAATTCGATCCAAAAATTAAAATGATCAAAGATATGGCAGCCGGAGCGGTGTTGGTCTCGGCCATTATATCTTTGGTTGTAGGGTATTTAATTTTTGTAAAACGATTGCTACAATAAGAGAAGGAGAGGAAATGATAGAGAGAAGCGAGTTCAAAGGCAAACCACTGATTGTTTTGAAAAGAAGCGAAGACGACCAGTATCCTTTTTCATTCGGTCTAAGCAAAGCCAAATTAATTCTTGAGAATATAGAAGAGATAAAGAAATTTGTAGAAGAAAATTCTTAAAAATAAGAAGAGGCAGATCTTGATAAAATTTAAAGGGCTGGTTTATCCGGCCCTTTTGTTTTGACTGATTTTAAGCCTTGCCAAGAAAGTTAATCGGGGTTAATATAAAATAGTTGATAAGAAAGACGAGGATCTTAGCCGATAAAATGCCTAGCCCATTATTGCAAAAGTTTAATAAAGGATTAAAAGCAGCTATGCCTTTTCTTGCTGTCATAGTTGTTTTGGTGTCCGCGGGGTATGTATCGTGGTTAAATCATAATGATTTCGAAAAAGCAATAATTCGCCAAACCCAGACTCAACTTTTGATAACGGCTTTATCCGAAGCCAAGATTATCGAAAAGAACATTTATGATATCGGCAGCTCTCCGACAGGCATAAATCAGCTAGTAAAGAATATAGATGATCTGGAAAAAGTATACACTATTGTAGTAACCGATAATGGAAAGATAATAAGCTGTCCTTACGCAAGTTTCCTCGGGATAAACATCTTAGAGTTTACAAACAATAAGATTCCGGAAAGCGATTGGGAGAAATTAAATTCAGTGATTCATGAATTTAAAAACGGAAAAAGTGGCACGGCCATATTAGACTTTCTTTCTGAAGATCCAAGCCATAAGATCGTAAAGACAATAATAGCCTTTTCTCCTATGCGAGTTGGCAAAAATAGAAACGCTATCATTATAGTCATGGAATATAGCCTTATAGCTAATTTAATTCATAGAAATTTAAGAGATAATCTTCTTTTCATGGTTCTTACTAATTTTGTTATCGCAATTTTTGGTTTGGCTCTTTTTAGAATTCACAGAGAAAAAGATAAGCTTGCGATATCGGAAGCCGCTTTAAATATTATTAACAGGCAATTGCATTCGGAAATCGATGACCGTAAGAAATCCGGGAAAAAATAATTGACTTTTGTTATCCTTCCTGAAGTAGCTAGTTTTTATCAGGTTCCCCAAATTAAAAAGCTAAAATAAAAAATGTTTTCATTAGTATTAACGGCAGTATAATATCAAGGAAATTCGCGCAAGTTATAATTAATAAAAATGCCTAACGGAAAACAAAAACTACAAATTTTGGATTTTGACCATATCAATTGCCCGCAAGACGAACTTTTGGCGAAACTTAAGACTTCCCAGCGGGGTTTAAGCGAGGAAGAGGCAAAAAAACGTCTTGATGAATACGGTAATAATGAGCCTGCCCGAAAGAAGAAGCGGACTATCCTAGCCCAAATTCTTTCTAAGTTTATAAATCCTTTGGTTATTGTGTTATTGATTATAGCGGGGTTTTCCTTATTCTTTGGAGAGAAACTTAGCGCCTTCTTGGTAATCCTGATGGCAATCATGAGTGTATTTTTGTCTTTTATCCAAGAATACCGTGCCGGTAAGGAAGCGGAGAAGCTTAGCGAAATGGTCAGGGCAACAGCCACGGTCTATCGTAATGGAAGAGCCAAAGAAATAAAAATACGAGAGATAGTCCCGGGAGATATTGTTGATTTATTTGCTGGGGATATGATTCCCGCCGATTTACGTATAATTTCGGCAAAAGATTTATTTGTTAATCAAGCGTCTTTAACTGGCGAGGCCTTTCCAATTGAAAAAGTCCCGGAGCCGCCTGCATCAAAAACTACATCCATAACAGAATTAAAGAATATTGCCTTTATGGGTTCAAGCGTAGTAAGCGGTACGGCGCTTGGTGTTGCGGTTAAAACTGGAATATCTACTCAGTTTGGCGAAGTGGCTAGAAGGCTTGCCACGATGAGAATTGAAACTAGTTTTGATAAGGGCGTGCAGCAGTTCACCTGGCTTATGATCCGCGCCATGTTTTTTATGGTTTTGTTTATTTTCGCAATCAATGCTTTTCGTCGGGGATCTTTTATTGAAGCCTTGCTTTTTTCTCTCGGCGTGGCGGTGGGTCTTACTCCCGAGATGCTGCCGATGCTGGTAGCCATAAATCTTTCCAAAGGCGCCATTGCCATGTCCAAGAAGGATGCGATCGTCAAGCGGTTAAATTCCATTCAGAACTTCGGCGCCATGGATGTGTTATGTACAGATAAAACAGGAACGCTTACACTTGATAAAATCGTTCTGGAGCGCCACTGCGATGTCGTACGACAAGAAAATGAAGATGTTTTGAGGCTTGCTTATATAAATAGTTTCTACCAGACAGGGCTTAAGAATATTTTGGATCGGGCGATTTTAAAACACGAAAAATTATTGGTCAAGCAATATAAAAAGATTGACGAGATACCTTTTGATTTTTCCCGAAAGTTAATGTCGGTAGTTGTAGATATGGAAAGTAAGCATAAACTTATCGTCAAAGGCGCTCCAGAAGAGATTTTTAAAAGATGCACCAAATACGAATTGGATGGCGAAGTCTTCGAGATGGAAGATCTAATCCTATCTGACCTGAAAGAAGAATACGATAATTTAAGCGCGGAGGGTTTCAGGGTTTTGGCTGTTGGCTATAAAGACACGGACAACAAAAAGAATAGTTATTCCAAAAACGATGAACAAGATCTGATTCTTCAAGGTTATATGGCTTTTCTTGATCCCCCCAAGCCTACCGTTAAAAAAGCGATTGAGGCTCTAAAGAAGCTAGGTATAGACTTTAAGGTTTTAACCGGCGATAATGAATTGGTTACCAAGAAAATCTGCAGCGAAGTTGGGCTAGATGTTAAAGGGCTTGTTATTGGAGACGAGGTAGAGAAAGCGACGGATAGCAAACTTAAAGAATTAGTTAAGGCTACCAATGTTTTTGCCAGGCTATCTCCTTTACAGAAGGAGAGGGTAATCCATGCTCTTCACGAAAACGGCCATATTGTGGGTTACTTAGGTGACGGGATAAATGATGCTCCAGCCTTAAAGGCATCAGATGTTGGAATCTCGGTAAATAATGCGGTTGATATCGCTAAGGAATCAGCTGATATAATCTTGCTTAAGAAAAGCCTGATGGTTTTAGAGGATGGAGTTATTGAGGGTAGAAAGACATTCGGCAATATCGTCAAATATATAAAGATGGGTTCAAGCTCGAATTTCGGTAACATGTTTAGCATGACTGGCGGCAGCCTGTTTCTGCCGTTTTTGCCGATGCTGCCCATACAGATTCTTTTAAATAATTTTCTTTATGATATTTCTCAGGTTGCTATTCCTACCGACGAAGTTGATAGAGAATATATCGCCAAGCCTAGACAATGGAATGTTAACTATATCAAGAAATTTATGATTATCATTGGGCCGATTAGTTCAATTTATGATTTTCTGACCTATGGAGTTATGCTTTTTATTTTTCATGCCCAAGCTGCACTTTTTCACACAGGTTGGTTTATCGAATCGCTCTGCACCCAGACTTTGGTTATCCATGTCATCCGTACGGGAAAAATTCCTTTTATTGAGAGCCGGCCCAGCAGGTTTTTGATTTTGACTTCCATTCTTATAGTCTCGATAGGAATTTTTATTCCGTTTTCCCCTCTTGCCAAAGCTTTTGGCTTTGTTGCTCCTCCTCCTATGTATTTTGTCGCACTATTTCTTATGGTGACTACCTATTTATTTTTTGTGCAGAAAGTAAAGAAGTGGTTCATAGGAAAATATGGATATGAATAGGTAAATTATTAAAACCAGAGATTTCTGTCCAGTGAACGATATTGTATTGCTTCCGAGATATGTTCTGACCTGATTTCTGAGCTGCCCGCCAAGTCTGCGATCGTGCGGCTGATTTTCAGGATTTTGTCATAAGCACGAGCGGAAAATCCCAATTCATTTATCGCCATTTTAATTAGTTGCTTGGCTTCTTCATTAATAGCGCAATATTTTTTAATCTGGCGGTGGTTCATCTGGCTGTTAGAATGTATGTTGTTGGCAAATCTTTCTTGTTGGATTTTTCGCGCCAGGTTTATTCGTGATTTGATTACCGCCGAAGCCTCGGCCGCCTGCTCGCATGCAAGGTCTTTATAAGCAAGGGAAGGCACCTCAATATGCAAATCAATCCTGTCTAAAAGCGGACCGGAGATTTTTGAAAGATATTGGTGAATTTTTGTAGGCGTGCAGCGGCATTGTTTTCTAGGGTCAGTGAAAAATCCGCACGGACAGGGGTTCATCGCTGCCACAAGCATAAACTTTGCCGGAAAATTTAAAGATTTTGCAGCCCGTGAGACCGTGACGAATCCGTCTTCCAAGGGCTGTCTTAATGCTTCGAGCACATCCCGGTGGAATTCAGGAAGTTCGTCTAAAAACAGCACTCCGTTATGAGCCAGGCTTATTTCGCCGGGCTTAGGATTTGATCCTCCACCGACAAGAGCGATATCGGAACAGGTATGGTGCGGAGCCCTAAAGGGGCGATTGGCAATAATCCCTGTCTTGTGCGGTACCATGCCCAGTATCGAATGAATCTTAGTGGTTTCCAGGGCTTCAGCCAGATTCATGTCTGGAAGTATAGTAGGGATGCGCTGTGCCAACATAGTCTTGCCGCTTCCCGGGGGGCCAATTAAGAGGACATTGTGTCCACCGGCGACAGCCACCTCCAGGGCGCGTTTGACGTGCAGCTGGCCTTTTACTTCCGCAAAGTCTACTTCGTAGTGTCGGGATTGGCTTAAGATTTCCTTGGCATTTATCTTAACGGACCGAATTGAGTCATTATTGTGCAGGAAGTTGACTACATCTTGGAGATTTTTTACCGGGTAAATATCAATGTTGTCCACCAGGGCGGCTTCTGTCGCATTGTCTTGGGGAAGCATAGCTGAGTGAAATCTAGTTTTTGAGATTGACAAAGCCAGTGGTAGGCTGCCATTTACTAATCTTACAGTGCCATCCAATGCCAATTCACCTAAAATGACGAAATCTTTGAGTTTTTCTTTATCAATCTGTTCGGTCGCGGCAAGTATGCCCAAAGCTATGGCTAAATCAAAGAGAGGGCCTTCCTTTTTGATGTCTGCTGGGGCGAGGCTGACCGTAATCCGATCGGCAGGATAAGTATAGCCGCTGTTTTTGATTGCGGACCTGACTCGTTCGCGGCTTTCCTTAACTGCATTATCTGGGAGGCCGACGATGACAAAGGTAGGCAGGCCACGGGTTATGTCTACCTCGATCTCTACCGGGAAGCCGTCCAGCCCAGATAGTCCGAAACTGTAACATTTAGATAGCATTTGTGTTAGATTAAATTAATGAGGCTGGATGGAACGAATTTCTGGTTTGGTTAATCCTGAAGAGGACTTTTGTGGTTTAAATACTGATACAACAACAAAAAACTTGCCTTTTTAACGAGCTGTATTATAATATGTGGTAAGCTTAACACGATTTTTGTGTTAAGTCAAGCCAAATTAAGAAAGGAACAATAAATGAAGAAATTCTTTACTACCCTTTTTGTCTTTTTAATCATAGCCTTTTCTATTTTTTCCTTTTTCCGCTATTTTACCCTTTTAAAGATAAATTATAGCCTGGAACAAAAAATAAACGAGATAAACACCAAGATAGCCGAATTAGAGTCTACCAAGAAAAATCTAGAAATAGTTTTGGATAAGAAGAAAGAAGAATACCTGGCGCTTTCTAAAGAAAACCAGGATTTATTAGCTAAGCTTCAGGATACCGAGAAGAAGTTGAATGATAAAAATGCCGAGCTAGAAACTTTCAAAAAAGAATCTCAAGATGCTACAGCAAAAATAGAGAGTTTAAATAATGAATATGTTAAATTGCAGGAAGAGATTAAGCAGTTGCAGCAGGAAAAAGAAACTCTCCAGTCCAAATTCAATTCCTTGCCGGAGCTGAAAGAAGCATATGACATATTGAAGAAGAAGTTGCGTGAGGCTAAATTGGCACAGCGGAAAACCAAGACTTACAAAGAGATAAAAGAGGAAGACGGTAATAAAGGTTTTTTGCTTTGGCAGGGCGAACCCACCGTCGCAAAAAAAGTTAAAATCGAAGTAGCCCCAGTTTCCGAATAGATGAATCAATTTATTTTACCTTTACTAAAAAACAAGATTCTGTGGATAACGTTGTCTGCTTGGTTTATCGCCCAGACTATTAAGGTCATTTTGGGCGTAGTCAGGGAGAAGAGATTTAATTTCAGATGGTTCATTGGAACCGGCGGGATGCCTTCAAGCCATGCTGCCGGAGTAAGTGCTCTTGCCACAACTTGCGGTTTAAATATCGGATTTGATACAGTGATTTTTGCGATGGCCGTGGTCTTCGCTATCGTTACGATGTTTGACGCCCAGGGTGTCAGGCGTTCCACTGGGCAGCAGGCGGAGATATTGAATAAAATTATGGACGATATATATTGGCGCGGCAAAATCGAAGAAAGCCGGCTTAAGGAACTTATAGGCCATACGCCAATCGAAGTGATTATAGGTTCGATTCTA
>Ga0116153_10001207_pt1 | contig 25519 bp, 22 predicted proteins | sample AD_UKC028_MetaG_FD_89896 | JGI IMG/M metagenome (GOLD analysis project Ga0116153, IMG submission 89896) | Active sludge microbial communities of municipal wastewater-treating anaerobic digesters from USA - AD_UKC028_MetaG | ecosystem: Engineered > Bioreactor > Anaerobic > Digestate | place: USA...
GACCTGGTGGCCTAGGCCGGCACCCGAACCAGCGCCCGACAAGCGAACGACCTCCCGGAAGTCAGGGAGGTCGTTTTGCATTCGTCCCCGCTTCCCCGCTTCCCCGCTTCCCCGCTTTCCCGCTTCCCCGCTTCCCCGCCTATTCCGCCGCGAACTTCCGCAGCACCCGCTGCAGGATCCCTCCGTGCCGGTAGTAGTCCACTTCGACGTCGCTGTTGAGCCGGACCACCGCCTTGAAGCTGACCGTCGTGCCGTCCTCGCGCCGGGCCTCGACCTGGACGGTGCCTCCCGGCGTAAGCCCCTTGGCGATGCCGGTGATGGTGAAGGCTTCCCGCCCCGTCAGGCCGTGCGTGGTGCGCGTCTCGCCCGGCAGGTAGGTCAGCGGCAGCACGCCCATGCCCACCAGGTTGCTGCGGTGGATCCGCTCGTAGCTCTCCGCGAGCACCGCCTTCACTCCGAGGAGCATGGTGCCCTTGGCGGCCCAGTCGCGGCTCGAGCCGGTGCCGTATTCCTTGCCGACGAGCACCACGAGCGGGGTCTTCTCGGCGATGTAGCGCATGGCGGCGTCATAGATCGAGGTCACATCCCCGGTCGGGAAGTGCACCGTCCAGTTGCCTTCCTTGTCGGGGACCAGCGCGTTCTTGATCCGGACGTTGCCGAAGGTGCCGCGCATCATCACTTCGTGGTTGCCGCGCCTGGCGCCGAAGGTGTTCCAGTCGGGCTGCTCGACGCCATGCTCGCGGAGGTACTGCGCGGCCGGGCCGTTCTTCGGGATGGCGCCGGCCGGCGAGATGTGGTCGGTGGTGACGGAGTCGCCGAGGACGGCGAGCGCCCGCGCGTCGCGGATGTCGACCAGCGCGCCCGGCTTGGCCGACAGCTGGCGGAAGAAGGGGGGCAACTGGACATAGGTGCTGGCGTCGTCCCAGGCGTAGCGGCTCCCGGTGGGCACCTCGAGCGCCTTCCACTCCTCGTCGCCGTCGAAGACCTTGGCGTATTCGTGCTCGAAGAGCGCCGGGGTGAGGGCGGCGGCCATCGCCTCGGAAATCTCGGCGGAGGTCGGCCAGATGTCCCGCAGGAACACCGGCTCCCCGGCGTCGGAGATGCCGAGCGGCTCCGTCGTCAGGTCGGCGTCCACCCGTCCCAGCAGGGCAAACGCCACCACCAGCATCGGCGAGGCGAGGTAGTTGGCGCGCACGAGCGGGTGGACCCGGGCCTCGAAGTTCCGGTTGCCCGACAGGACCGCCGCCACGACGAGGGAGTGCTCCTCGATGGCGCGCGCCACCGGCTCCGGCAGCGGGCCGCTGTTGCCGATGCAGGTGGTGCAACCGTACCCGACGGTCTGGAACCCGAGCTGGTCGAGAAACGGCGTGAGACCGGCGTCGCGCAGGTAGTCGGTGACCACGCGCGAGCCGGGGGCCAGGCTGGTCTTGACCCAGGGCCGGCTCCGGAGCCCCTTGGCGACGGCCTTCTTGGCCAGGAGGCCGGCGCCGATCATCACAGAGGGGTTCGAGGTGTTGGTGCACGACGTGATGGCGGCGATCACGACCGCGCCATCGCTCAGTTCGTGCTCCTCGCCGTTGATGTGGCATTTCACGCACGGCGCCGCGGTGACCTGCGACTGGCCGCCGCCCTCGTTGGCCCAGCGCCCCGCCTCGGCGGAGGCGTAGTCACGTCGGGTGGGGGGCACGCTGGGTTGCATCAGGCCCGGGAGGCTCACCGCGAAGTTCTTCCGGAGCGAGCGGAGCGGGACCATGTCCTGGGGGCGTTTCGGCCCGGCGAGACTCGGCTCGATGCTCGCGAGGTCGAGCTCGATGGTGCTGGTAAACTCGGGGTCGGGGGTGGCATCGGTGCGGAAGAGGCCCTGCTCCTTGGTGTAGCGCTCCACCAGTTCGACCGTCTCCTGGCTCCGGCCGGTGCGCCTCAGGTACCCCAGCGTCTCCGCGTCGATCGGGAAGAAGCCGACGGTGGCGCCGTATTCGGGCGCCATGTTCGCGATGGTGGCCCGGTCGGCCAGGCCGAGCGCGGAGAGGCCGGGACCGTAGAACTCCACGAACTTGTCCACCACGCCCTTCTGCCGGAGCATCTGCGTCACTCGGAGAACGAGGTCGGTGGCGGTGGTGCCGGCGGGCAGGGCGCCGGTGAGCTTCATGCCGATCACGTCGGGCACGAGCATGAAGTAGGGCTGGCCGAGCATGACGGCCTCCGCCTCGATGCCGCCGACGCCCCAGCCGACCACGCCGAGGCCGTTGATCATCGTCGTGTGGGAGTCGGTCCCGACGAGGGTGTCCGGGTAGGCGGTCAGGAGGCCGTGCTGTTCCCGCAGCTGGATGGCGGGGGAGAGGTGCTCCAGGTTGACCTGGTGCACGATGCCCATGCCCGGCGGCACCACCCGGAAGTTGTGGAAGGCGCGTTGGGCGAACTTGAGCAGCTGGTACCGTTCGGCGTTCCGGCTGAACTCGAGGGCCACGTTTTGGCGGAAGGCGGCCGGCGTCCCGTAGTGGTCGACCTGCACCGAGTGGTCAATGACCAGGTCGCAGGGGACGACCGGGTTGATGCGGTCCGGATCCCCGCCCATGTCGGCCATGGCGTCGCGCATGGCGGCCAGGTCCACGACGCAGGGGACGCCGGTGAAGTCCTGCAGGACGACCCGCGCAGGCATGAAGGGAAACTCGGGCCGGTCGGCCAGCTGCGCGGGCCAGGTGGCGAGCGTCCTGACGTGCGCCTCGGTGACGACGCCCTGTCCGCACCAGCGGAGGGCGTTCTCCAGGAGCACGCGGATCGAGAAGGGGAGCCGGTCGAGATTCCCCACCCCTTGCCGGGCAAGCTCGGGGATGCGATAGATCGTCACCGGCTTGCTTCCCAGCGTCATCGTTCCGCGGGCGCCGAAGGGATTGGGCAGGGGGGCAGGCATGGCAGCTTCCAGGTGGCGTGGTTCACGGAGTCGGCGAATGCGACATGGATAATATCACCCCTTCCGGGCCGGAGACGAACCGCGCGCCGCACGCGATCACCCGGCGGGACGACGGGCTCTGGTTCGAGTGGGCCCCCGGCGAAAGCGAGCGGCGTGTTCCCGCGCGCGCACTCCGGCTCGCCTGCCCCTGCGCGATGTGCGTCGAGGAGATGTCGGGGCGCCCGCTCCTCGATCCGGCGAGCGTGCCCCGTGACATCCACCCCGTCGCGGTCCAGCTGGTGGGGGCGTACGCGCTGCGGGTGACCTGGAGCGACGGGCATTCCACCGGCATCTTCCCCTGGGACCGGCTCCGTGCGCTGTCGGAGTGACGCCCGGGGGCCGGGGTATGGCGCGTGGCAGGTGCGCGTGGTATTGTCGGGGCCGGTCGCTCGAAGGAGTGGACGTTGATGATCGCAGGGCGTCGGTATTGGATCCTCATCTGGTACGGGTTCCTCCTCATCGGGGTGGCCGGCGCGGTGGCGTCGGTGTACTGGGCCCGCCGGAACCAGGCGCGCAATCTGGACGAGATTCTCCGCGCCCTGGCCACCATCCTGCTGTCGGTCGGCATGCTGCTCCTCCTGTACGGGGTGGCCGTGCTGCCGGGGCGGTTGCTGCTCGGGGTGGCGCTCGCGCTCTTCGTGGGGGCGTTCTGGGCCGGCCGGACTCCGCGACGGCCCCCCCCTCCCGGCTCGGGGCCATCCCGGCTCCACTGATCCTCCTCACGCCCCGGCCCGTCCGGGGTTATTCTTTTTCGGTCACCTCCCCCGGGAATACATGCGAATCCGCTCCGCCGCTACGGCGCTCGCCGCCGCTCTCCTGATGTGCGCCAATCCCCTGCATGGGCAGCTGGGGCCCCCCTCGACGGGCGGTGCCGTGGCGGCGGAGCACGCCCGCCGGATGCTCGGGCACAACAAGCGGGTGCTGGTCATCGGGGCGCACCCGGACGACGAGGATACCGGCCTCATCACCGTGCTGGTGCGCGGCGAGGGGGCGGAGGCGGCCTACCTCTCGCTCAATCGGGGAGAGGGGGGCCAGAACCTCATCGGCCCCGAACTGGGCGAGGCGCTCGGCTTGCTCCGCACCGAGGAGCTGCTGAGCGCCCGCTCGCTGGACGGTGGGCGCCAGTACTTCACGCGGGCCTACGATTTCGGGTATTCCAAGACGCTCGACGACACGTGGCAGCACTGGCTGCGGGATTCGATCCTGAAGGACGTGGTCCGGGTCATCCGACAGTTCCAGCCGCAGATCATCGTGTCGGTCTTCAGCGGCACCCCGGAGGACGGCCACGGCCAGCACCAGGCGGCGGGGTGGGCGGCGCAGGCGGGGTTCGAGGCGGCTGCCGATCCCTCGCGCTTCCCGGAACTGGCCCGAGAGGAAGGACTCCCGGCCTGGCGCGCCGACAAGTTCTACCGCGGGGCGCGCTTCACGCCGGTCCCGAACATGTTCACGATCCAGACCGGCGGGCTCGACCCGGCGGTCGGTCAGTCGTATCACCAGATCGCCATGGCGAGCCGCAGCCGGCACCGGTCGCAGGACATGGGCGCGCTGCAGACCCCCGGCCCGGCCTCGACCCGGATCGCGCTGGTCACCGACCGCACGGGGGCCGGGGACACGCTCTGGGCGGGCGTGGACACGACGCTCCCGGCGCCGTTCGTGACCGGTCCCCTCGAGTTGCGGCTCGCGCGCCTGAACTTTGCTGCGGGCGCGGCATCACGGCCGCAGCCCTGGCCGGCGAACTGGGAGGACCAGGCCCGCTCCCTCGAGACGGCCCTCGCGAACGAGCGCGGGCTCGTCCTGGACGCGGTGGCCAGCGTGGCCGATCTCGTTCCCGGGCAATCGGTCGAGGTGACGCTCACGCTGTGGAACGCCGGCTGGGAGCCGGTCCATGCGGCGCTGGCGATCACCGGTGCCACCACCGGACCCGCCAGGCCGTCCGTGCCTGTGGCGCCGGGCGAGCTGCTCACCGTCACCGACACCGTGCGCCTGCCCCCTGCGGCCACGACCGAGCCGTACTTCCTGCGGCTCCCGCGTGACGGTGCGATGTACCGCTGGGGGAATTCACCGGACGCGGGCCGGCCCGCCTCCGCGCCCCTCCTGACCGCAGTGGCGATGCTCGACAACGGCCTCCGGCTATCGCGGGAGGTCACCTATCGCTGGCGGGACCCGGCCTACGGCGAACGCCGAGAGCGGTTGCTCGTCGTCCCGCGCGTCGGCGTGCGGCTCGATCGCTCCATGCTTGTCTGGCCCCTCGAGTCCCGAGATCCACGCACGGTCACCGTCACGCTCTCCCACGCTTCGTCCGACACCACCTCCGGCGCGGTCCAGCTCGAGGTGCCCGCCGGCTGGGCGGCGCCGCCTGCCCAGCCCTTCCGGCTCACACGGAAGGGCGAGGAGGCCTCGTTCCGCTTCGTGCTGTCGCCGCCGGACTCGCCGACCGCCGGCGCTTTCGAGATCCGGGCCGTCGCCGTGGCGTCGGATGGTGCGCGCTACGACGAAGCGAGCCAGACCATCGCGTATCCGCACATCGCCCGCCGGGCGATGAGCCGCCCAGCCGTCGGGACCATTCGGATAATGGACATCGCGGTTCCGTCGTTGCGGGCGGTCGGGTACGTCCGCGGCCCCGCGGACGGCGTGCCGGAGGCGCTCGCCGGACTCGGCATCCCGGTGGTCGAACTCACGCCGGATTCCCTCGCGCGCGGCGACCTCTCGCGATTCGACGCCGTGGTGATTGGGAGCCGGGCGTACGAGACGGTGTCGGCGGTGCAGGAGTTCAATTCCCGCCTCTTGGCGTACGCGCGCGCCGGCGGCCTCCTCCTCGTGCAGTACCAGCAGTACGAGTTCTTCGGCGGCAGCTTCGCCCCGTTCCCGATGACGCTCGGTGGCCAGTCGTTGGGGTCCTTCCTGTCGGGCAAGGCCACCATGCCGAAGCCGGGCGAGCGGCCGGACTCGCACGACCGCGTCACGGATCAGGGTACGCCGGTGCGGATCGTGGATCCTTCGAGTCCCGTGGTGCGGGCGCCCAACGCCATCGGCCCCGACGACTGGCAGGGGTGGGTCCAGGAGCGCGGGCTCTACTTTGCCCGCTCGTGGGCGCCGGAATACAGGCCGGTGCTCGAGATGCACGACCCGGGCGAGCCGGCCCTGCGGGGAGGACTGCTGGTGGCCCCGGTGGGTCAGGGGACGTACGTGTACACCGGCATCGCGTTCTTCCGGGAACTCCCTGCGGGGGTCCCCGGTGCCTACCGCCTCTTCATGAACCTGCTCGCCCTGCAGCCGGCAGGGGAGCATCCGTGACGCGAGGCGACCGTCGGCGGGGCTTCGCCCTGCCGCTGTGTCTCCTGGCGCTCGCCGCGGTGGCCGCGTGCGGGCGGGACTCGCGCACCCCGGTGGTGGTGTACTCGCCGCACGGCCGCGACCAGCTCAAGCTGCTCGAGACGGCGTTCGAGCGGTGGCGGCCCGACATCGACATCAAGTGGCTCGACATGGGCAGCCAGGAAATCCTGGACCGGCTCCGGTTCGAGCGCGTCAACCCGCAGGCCGACGTCTGGTTCGGCGGGCCGACCACCATCTTCGACCGAGGCGTCGCCGACTCGCTGCTCGCGCCGTACACGCCGAGCTGGGCCGGGTCGGTCGGCCCGGACGGCGTCGGGCCGGCGTCGCTCTACTGGCCGGTGTACCGCACGCCGGTGGTGATCGCCTTCAACAACAGGGCGGTCCCCGCGCCGGAGGCGCCGCAGGACTGGGACGAGATCCTGGCGCCGCGCTGGCACGACCTGGTGCTGATCCGCGACCCGATGGCGAGCGGGACGATGCGGGCCATCTGGGGCTACATCATCGAGCGGAGCCTCCGGGAAACGGGCGACACCACAGCGGGTATGGCCTGGCTGCGCGCGCTGGACCGCAACACGAAGACCTACGCCCTGAATCCCGCAATCCTCGACCAGAAACTGGCACGGGAAGAGGGGGTCGTGACGCTGTGGGACCTGCCGGACATCCTGATCAGCCAGGGGAAGGGGATGCCGTTTGGATACCTCTTCCCGCGGAGCGGCACCGTCGTCATCGACGACGCGATCGCGCTGGTCACCGGCTCGCAGCACGCCGAGGCGGCCCAGGCCTTCATCGACTACGTGGGTGAGACGGAGGCGCTGCTCCTGGCCGCGCGCCAGGTGTACCGGCTGCCGGCTCGGCAGGACCTGCCGGTGGATTCCCTGCCGGCGTGGGTGGCCGAGGTGGACCGGACCATGAAGGTGGTGCCGATGGACTGGCCGCTGCTTGCCCGGGAGGGCGCGGCGTGGATGAGCTACTGGGACCAGCATGTGCGGGGGACCGGGAAAGCACGCAAGGACTGAGGACCGAGGAAAAGGAGCGTGGGTGGCGTTTCTTGAGCTGAGCGGGCTGACCAAGAACTTCCAGAGCCAGCGGGCCGTGGACGGGCTGTCGCTGTCGCTGGAGCGCGGTGAGGTGCTCGCCTTGCTCGGGCCGAGCGGCAGCGGGAAGACCACGACGCTCCGGCTGCTCGCGGGGTTCGAATCGCCCGATGCGGGGACCGTGGTGCTCGACGGGCGGGACATGACGGCGTTGGCGCCTGTGGCGCGGCGCTTCGGCATGGTGTTCCAGCATTACGCCCTCTTCCCGCACCTCGACGTCGGCGCCAACGTCGCCTTCGGGCTGGAGAGCCGGGGCGTGAAAGGGGCGGAGCTGGCCCGCCGGGTGGACGAGGCGCTCACGCTGGTGGACCTGGCCGGCTTCGAGCGGCGGCCGGTGGCCAACCTGTCGGGCGGGCAGCAGCAGCGGGTGGCGCTGGCGCGGGCCCTCGCGCCGGAACCGAGCGTCCTTCTCCTCGACGAACCGCTCTCGAACCTCGACCCGGCGCTCCGGGAGCGCACCCGGCGCGAGCTGCGCGCGCTCGTGCACCGGCTGGGCATTACGGCGGTCGTGGTGACGCATGAGCAAGAGGACGCGTTCGACCTCGGCGACCGGATCGCGCTGCTGCGCCAGGGGCGGCTCGAACAGCTCGGCACGGCGGACGAGCTCTACGCGACGCCCGCCACCGCGTTCGTGGCGGCGTTCATCGGCCGGGCGAGCGAGGTCCCGGCGACGATCCTGAGCGACCGGGAGGCCCGGGTCGAGTCGTTCACCTGGCCGATTCGCTGGGGTGGACCCGGCGCTCCGGTGTCGGGCGCGCCGGGCCGACTGCTGGCGCGGCCCGAGGGGCTCCGCCTTGCCGATGCGGCTCCCTCCCGCCTGGCCGGCACCGTGACCGGGCGGCGGTTCACCGGAGCGGTGGCGTACTTCTCCGTCGAGACCGCTTCCGGGTTGTCGTTCGAGATCGCGGGGAACCCGGCGGCGGCACGCGAGGGCGAAACGGTCGGGATCGAAGCGTCGGGCGCTGGCCTCCATCTTTATCCGGCGGCAGGATGACGAAGCGGCGCGCCGGCTGGTTGGGCTGGCTGTTGGTGGCGGTGCTGGTGTGGCTGGTGGCCTACCCGCTCGCGCTGGTGCTGGTGGAGGGGGTCCGCGGCTCGGCGGGATGGACGCTCGACGAGGTGCGCCGCTTTGCCGGCCGCTCCACCGAGTGGCAGGCGCTGTGGGCGACGCTCTGGCTCTCGACGGCGAGCGTGGTGCTGGCCGGCGCCATCGGGGTGCCGCTCGCCTTTCTCTTCGAGCGAGTGGATTTCCCCGGACGCAAGCTGCTCGGGACGCTGGTGGCGCTGCCGGCGGTACTGCCGCCGCTCGTCGGTGTGGTGGCGTTCCTCTTCCTCTACGGCGAGACCGGCTTCATCGGCCGCTTCGTGCAGTACCTCTTCGGGCTCGAGAACCCGCCGTGGCGCCTGGCGGGGCCCGGGGCCATCCTCCTGGTGCACGCCTACTCGATGTACGTGTACTTCTATCTCTTCTGCCGGGCTGCCCTGTCCCGGCTGGACGGCGCCATGCTCGAGGCCGCGTCCGCACTTGGCGCGGGGCGCTGGCGGACGCTCGTGCACGTGATTCTGCCGCACCTCCGGCCCGCCATCGCCGGGGCCGCGCTCCTCACCTTCATGACCTCGCTCGCCTCGTTCAGCGCGCCGTACATCTTCGGCGGCGGCTATCGCGTCATGACGACGCAGATCGTCTTCACCCGCCTAAACGGCGACGACCGGCTCGCCATGGTCGAGACCGCGGCGCTGATGCTGCTGGCGCTGGCCGCGATGGCGCTCTTCCGCCGCGCCGACCCCGGCGGCTCCCTCGCGGGAGTCGGCAAGGGCACCGCGCCGTCGCTTGCGCGCGCGGGCAGCGCCCGGGCGCGCGCCGGCATCGCGGCCGCCTCCTGGCTGCTCGCGGTGATCCTCCTGCTCCCGCACCTGACGCTGCTGCTGGTCTCGTTCGTCCCCGTGGGCACCTGGACCACGGAGCCCTGGCCGCCGGAATTCTCCCCGGGCAACTACGCCGCCCTCTTCGCGGAGCCGGAGCGGTTCCGCCCGCTGGTCAACAGCCTTTGGATGGCGAGCGTGGCCACCGCCGCCGCCGTCGGCATCGCGCTGGCCGCCGGGTCGCTGGTGGTGCGGCGGCGGGTCTCCGCCAGACGCCTCATCGAGGGGCTGCTTGGCCTGCCGTGGGCGGTGCCGGGGACGGTGTTCGCCATCGCGCTGGCGGCGCTGTTCAGCGTGTACTCGCCGCTGACGCTTCGCACTGTCCTGGTCGGCACCGTCTGGATCCTCCCGCTGGCCTACCTGATCCGGAACCTGCCGATCACGGGTCGCTCGGTGCTGGCGGGCTTCCGCCAGCTCGACCCCGCGCTCGAGGAGGCGGCCGCCTCGCTGGGGGCCGGCCGGATGCGGACCCTCCGGCGGATCGTGCTGCCCGGCCTGGCGCCGGCGCTGGTGGCGGGGGCCACGCTGGCCTTCGTCACCTCGCTCGGGGACTTCGTCACCTCGATCATGCTCTACACCTATGACACCCGCCCGATCTCCCTCGAGATTCTCGGCAGTCTCCGGCAGGGAGACATGGGCGTCGCCGCCGCCTACGGCGTCCTGCTGATGATCGCGAGCGCCATGGTCTTCGCGCTGGGTTCGCGCGGGGAGGCCCGTCCGTGAGCCGCTCGTCCTCGCCCCCGCTCGACAAGAACGACCTCCGGAAGCTGCTGGTGCTGATCGCCGCGAGCGCCGTGGACATGATCGGCTTCGCGATCGTGCTGCCGCTCCTGCCGTTCTATGCCGAGAACCTCAACGCGACGCCGAAGACCATCGGGTGGATCATCGCGTCGTTCTCGATCGCGCAGTTGATTTCCGCGCCGCTCTGGGGCCGGGTCTCCGACCGCTACGGCCGGCGCCCCGCGCTCCTCATCGGGCTGTCGGCGTCCGCCGTGGCGTATGTGGCGTTCGGGCTGGCCAACACGGTGGCCTGGCTCTTCCTCTCCCGGATCATCCAGGGCGCCGGCGGCGGGACCACCGGTGTGGCGCAGGCCTACGTGGCCGACTCGATCCCGGCGGCGGGGCGCGCGCGCGCCCTCGGGTGGCTCTCGGCGGCCACCTCGCTCGGCGTGATGATCGGTCCGGTGGTCGGGTCGCTGGCCGCCCACTGGGGACGGGCGGCACCGGGGTTCGTGGCGGCGGGCCTCTGCCTGGCCAACGTCGTCTTCGCCTGGCGCTTCCTGCCTGAGAGCCGGCGCGCGGGCGACCACGCCCCGACTCGCAAGCCGGTCTGGCACGCGGCGTGGCAGGTGTTCCGCAGCCCCGGCACCACCGTGGCGCGGCTGGTCTGGATCTACGCGGTGGGGATGCTCGCCTTTACCTGCCTGACCTCCGTCCTTCCGCTCTTTCTGGGCGCCGAGTACGGGGTGACGGAGAAGACGATCGGGTATTTCTTTCTCTACGTCGGCGCCCTGTCGCTCGTGATGCGCTCCATCTTCCTCGGGCCGATCGTGGATCGTATCGGCGAGGCGTGGGCCATGCGCATCGGGTGCGCGTGCCTCATCCTCGGGCTCCTGCTCTATCCGGCGATGTCGAGCCTCTGGGGCCTCGCGCTGATCATTCCGTTCGTGCCGATCGGGACCGCGCTGCTCTTCCCGTCCACCACGGCGCTGATGTCGCATGCCGCCCAGAAGTCGGAACTGGGCACGGTGATGGGCTCCGCACAGACGTTCGCGGGCATCGCGCGGGTGGTGGCGCCGATCCTGGCCACGCGCGCCTTCCAGGACTGGGGTCACGACTGGCCCTTCTACATGGCGGCGGCCACCGTGGCCCTCGTCAGCATCCTTGCCTTCCGGCTCGGTCCCGTGGCCGACCCCAATTCGACAGGCGCCTGATGTCCGATCGTGCCGTGACGCTCCCGATCCTCCCCGACTCTCCCGCGGCGTTCGCCGACGCCCGCTTGGAGGACATCCTGCCGTGGTACGAGGCGCTGGCCGCCGTGCCGCTCGACACCCCCGACGCGGTGGGTCCCTGGCTGGCGGCCTGGTCCCGTCTCGAGGAACTCGTCACCGAGGCGGCGGCCGAGGCGATGATCGCCTACACTGCCGATACGCGGGACCCGGCGCGGGAGGCGGCGCACCTGCGGTTTTCGGCGGAGATCTTTCCGCAGCTGGAGGAGCAGGGGGTGCGGCTCGCCCGGCGGCTCGTCGCGACCGGCTTCACGCGACCCGATCTCGAGGTGGTCCTGCGGCGCTTCCGCGCGGGGATCGAGATCTTTCGCGAGGAAAACCTCCCGCTCTTCAGCGAGCTCGAGGAGTTGTCGGCCAGCTACCAGCGCCTGACCGGCGGCATCACCGTCGAGTGGGAGGGCGAGACGCGCACCCTTCCGCAGCTCGGTCCCTTCCTCAAGAGCCCGGACCGTGCGGTGCGGGAGCGGGCCTTCCGCGCGATGGGCGCCCCGTACGTCGCCATGCGGGACAAACTCGCCGGCCTCTTCGACGAGATGTACTCCCGCCGACAGCGGGTGGCGAAGAACGCCGGGTTCGCCGATTTCGAGGCCTACAGCTTCGCCGCCAAGTGCCGTTTCGACTACACCCCGGACGACGTCACCCGCTTTCACGAGGCGGTGGAGGCGGAGGTGGTCCCGGCGGTGACGCGCATCCTGGAGCTGCGGAAGCAGGCGCTCGGCCTCGACGTCCTCCGCCCATGGGATCTCGACGTGGACCCGGCCAGCCGGCCGCCGCTTCGGCCGTTCCGCGACGCCGCCGAACTCGTCGAGAAGGCCTCCCGCGTCTTCCACGCCGTGGCCCCGGAGCTGGGCGCCGAGTTCGACCTCATGCGCGGCGAGCGTCTCCTCGACCTGGAGAGCAGGGCGGGGAAGGCTCCCGGCGGCTATTGCGAGACGCTGCACTTCCGCGGGCGCCCCTATATCCACATGAACGCCGTGGGCCTGCTCGACGACGTGAACACCCTGCTGCACGAGTCGGGGCATTCCTTCCATGCGTTCGCCTCCCACCGCCAGCCGCTGCTCTGGCAGCGGCATGTCGGCGCGGAGTCGGCCGAGTTGGCGTCCATGTCCATGGAGCTGCTGGCGGCGCCCTACCTGGCGGCCCCGGGCGGCATGGCGTCGGAGGAGGAGCTCCGGCTGGCGCGGATCGAGCATCTCGAAGAAGTGCTCATGACGCTGGCGCACGTGGCCGCGGTGGACGCCTTCCAGCGCTGGATCTACACCAGCGGGCAGGGGGGTGATGCGGCCGCCCGGGATCAGGCGTGGCTCCGGATCCGGGACCGCTTCCAGGCGGGGGTGGACTGGTCGGGCCTCGACGACGACCGCATCGCGCGGTGGTACCGTCAGTTGCACATCTTCCTGTACCCGTTCTACTACATCGAGTACGGTCTGGCGCAGCTCGGCGCGCTGCAGATCTGGCGGCGAAGCCAGGCGGACCAGGCGGCCGCGGTCCGGGATTACCGGGAGGCGCTGGCGCTTGGTTGCACCGTGTCGCTCCCGGCCATGTACGCCAGGGCGGGTGCGAAGTTCGGGGCGGACCGGGCGCTGATCGGCGAGCTGGTGGCGCTGGTCGAGGGGGAACTCGCCCGCCTGCGGGCGGCGTAGTCCCTGTTGCTTAATGGCGTCCGCGGGGCAAGATTCCCCGCGGTGCTGGAGCGGCCCGGACGTCCGGCCGCGGTGTGTCCCTACTGTGGAGTGGCCTGGATGGCGAAAGAAGAAGGCATCGAGATGGAAGGGGTGGTGACGGAAGTCCTGCCCGACCGGAACTACCGTGTGTTGCTGGAGAACGGACACTCGATCCTGGCGTACGCCGCCGGCAAGATGAGCAAGTTCAAGATCCGGGTGCTCGAGGGAGACCGGGTCAGCGTCGTCCTCTCGCCCTACGACCTCACCCGGGGCCGGGTCACCTACCGCCACAAGTAGCGCCATCTGTGGGGATATACGAAGCGGGCCGCTCCGATGGAGCGGCCCGCTGACGTTTTGACACCTGCCGAGCGTCACACCTTGACGACGTTCTCCGCCGCCGGACCCTTGGCGCCCTGCACGATGTCGAATTCGACCTTGTCGCCTTCGGCGAGGCTGCGGAAGCCTTCAGCCGAGATGGCCGTGTGATGGACGAAGCAGTCCTTTTCGCCGCCTTCAGGGGTGATGAAGCCGAAGCCCTTCGCGTCGTTGAACCACTTCACGGTGCCGGTTGTGCGTGCCATGAGTCCAAACTCCAGTGTGGTGTGTCCATGCGCCCGGACGGGATGTCCCGGGCGGATTGCCGGTGTGGCCCGGACAATTTCCCGTCAACGCCCTGGCAAGTCAAGTGGAGTCCGGCGGGCCGCTCCCGCGCCACCAGCGCGCCGCCGCGCGGGCCCATTCGCCGCTGCGCTCCCGCACTTTCCGTCCCATGGCCCGCTGGAGCGCCTGCAGGAACTCGGCGGCGGACGGATACCGTGCCTCGACCTCGTTTCGGAGGGCGCGCTGCAGGACGCTTTCGAGCGCTGGCGGCACGTCTGACCGGCGTGCATGCAGCGCCGGGAACCGGTCGGCGGTCTGCCGGGCGAGGATCTGTTCCGGCGTGCCGCCGGGGAAGGGGGTCTCGCCCAGCAGGATGAAGTACGCCACGGCGGCCAGGCTGTAGAAGTCGCTGCGCTGGTCCACCCGCTCGCCGAGGAGCTGTTCCGGGCTGGCGAACTGCGGGGTGCCGCTCTGGCTGGTGGCGCCGCCGAACCGTCCCTCGCCCCGGAGCGCCAGCGCCAGGCCGAAGTCGGTGATCCGGAGGGTGCCGTCGGGCGCGAGCAGGAGGTTTTCCGGCTTGATGTCCCGGTGCACCAGCCCGGCGCCGTGGGCGTGGGCGAGCGCGAGCAGCGCCTGGTGGAGCATCTGCAGCACCAGGTCCAGCGGGAGCGGGCCTTCCCGCTCCACGAGCTGGGCCAGGTTCGGGCCCTTCACGTATTCCATCGTGTACCAGAGCAGCCCCGCCCGGCCTGCGATGTCGTAGATGTCCACGATGTTCGGGTGGTGCAGCCGTGCGGCGAGCTGGGCCTCGCGCCGGAAGCGCTCCACCACCGGTGGCTCGGCGGTGAGGTACGGGTGGAGCACCTTCAGCGCGACCTCGCGCTCGAGGTGCAGGTCCCGCACGCGGTACACCCGGCCGAATCCGCCTGCGCCGAGGGCCTCGAAGAGTTCGTAGTCGTCGCCGAGGGCGCGGCGGAGGCGCTTTTCCCAGTGCTCGGTGTCCTGGCTCGTCGCGATCTCGCCGGGGGACACTGCCGGGCTCTCGTAGGTGCCGGCATCGGAGGCGAAGTCCTCGAGCATCTCGGCGGGCGTGAGGTACCGGTCGTCGGGCGCCTCGCGCAGCGCGCGCAGGAGGATCCGGTCGAGGGCCTTCGGGCAGGTCGGGCGGAGCAGCGACGGCCGCTCCGTCTTGCGCGGGTCCATCGGCGGTTCCCGGCCGGTGATCGTGTAGTAGAGAATGGCGCCGGCGGTGAAGACGTCGCTCGCCGGGTCGCCACGCGCGCCATCCCGCACCTCGGGGGCCATGAACTCGAGGCCGGTCGGCACGTGGCCGGCCGGGATGCTGGCCAGGGTGTAGCTGCAGTAGCGCAGGTCGGTGACCGTGCCGCGCCCCGTCGGCCCGAGGAGCAGGGAGGCCGGGACGATCCGCCGGACCATGATGCCGCGGCTGTGGGCGTGGTCGAGCGCCGCCAGGATGTCGCGGGCCAGGCCATGGACGGTCGGAATCGGTCGCGGGCTCCGCTGGACCGCGTCCAGCGCGCTCTCGCCGTCGATCCAGCTGCCGGCACGGTACGCGATGTCGCCGATGACGCCGGCGTCGTAGACGTGCCGGATGGCGGGGTGGTCGAGCTGCCCCAGCGCCTCCGCTTCGCGGAGGAACCAGCCGCGCACCGAACTGTCCGGGTAGAAATTGACGCGCAGGCTCACGCGCCGCTTCAGCGTCAGGTCGTACGCGTTGAAGAGCACCCGCTCCCGGGAGGCCGCCACCATCTGCTCGAGGCGGTACCGGTGGCCCAGGATGGCCTGCGTGCGCTCGGCGTAGAGGCCGGGATCGGTCAGCGACATGGAACGTGGTTGCGGGTCAGCGGAAGGCCCGGCGTCGGTCGACGCGCACCGGATGCGCCGCCGGTTCGGCGCTGCACCAGGTGCGGGAGAGCCCGGGCGACCGGTCGACGAAGAAGAGGGAGCACGGCTCCGCGCGGCAGCGCCGGACCAGGACATCTGGGTCGGCGAGCGTCCTGGCGGCGCTTCCCGCGATCGCCTCGAGCGCGGTCGCGGGCCTGAGCGGGGAGAAGGCCAGCTGCCACGCGCCGCCCACGCGGGTCAGCTGGTGATGACCCTCCGTGCGCGCGAGCAGCCGGTTGATCTCGTGGATGGCGGAGGAAGGGGGCTGCCGCTCCTCGGCAAGCGCCGAGGCGACGGTCAGGAGACGAGTCCGGAAGTCGAGGACATCCGCCCAGGGCACCTCGTCCGCGTCCGACGCGAGCTTTTGCGCCTTGGTCCAGCGGTGGTAGGCGGGAGGCTCCGGGATCCGGTCGGGAGGGTCCGCCTCCCGGCCGCGAGCGGTGTTGATGAAGTCGATCCAGAGCGCGTCGCCGAGCAGGAGGAATTCGGGGTCAGACATGGGGGGCTCCCGGCAGGTCAGAATTCTCCGGCGACCTCGGCGCGGCTGCCGCCGGCCCGCTTGGCCTTGTACATCGCGGCGTCGGCGGCGGCCATCAGGCTGTTGACCGTCGTCCCATGGCGGGGCGCGGCGGCGACGCCGATGCTGGCGGCGACGGCGTGCCCCTGCCCGAGGTGCGCCAGCGCCTTGAGTCCGGCCTGCACGCGCCCCACGAGGACCATCGCCTCCCGGGGGGAGGTCATCGGGAGCATCACGAGGAACTCGTCGCCCCCGAGGCGTCCGACGACGTCCGGCTGCCGGCACTGCTCCTTCAGGAGCCGCCCGACGCCGCGGAGCAGCTCGTCGCCCGCGGCGTGGCCGCCGCTGTCGTTGACCAGCTTGAAGTTGTCGACGTCGAGGAGGATGATCGTGGTGTCGAGCTGGTGCCGGGTGGAGCGTGCAAGCTCGGCACCGAGCCGCTCTTCCAGCGCGCGCCGGTTGAGGAGCGCGGTCAGTTCGTCGGTGTTGGCGGCGGTCTGCAGCTGCTCCACGAGGTGGGCGTTCTTGAGCGCGATCGCCGCCGCGAAGGAGAGCGTGCCGGCGAGGTCGAGCTCCGCCGGACCGTAGCGGTGCTCGTTGAGCCGAGGGCCGAGCAGGAGGACGGCCAGCCGCTCGGTGCCGGCGTCGAGCGGCACCACCAGCTCGGTCGTCGGCGGCGCCAGCGCGGCCACGGCGATTTCTCGTCCGCCCGTGGCGCCGGCGCCCGCCGGCAGCACCGTGTCGAGCAGGGCCCGAACGATCGGCCCCGGCCGGATGCGGTCGTCGAGCGAGCGGAAGATCCGCGGCTCGTAGGCGTCCCCGACCGGCCTGAGGAGGCAGGCCCACCAGGTAAAGAACACCTCGGCCATGAAGTCGAGGATCAGCTGCTCGGTTTCCGCGGACGAATGCACGGAACTGAGGAGGCGGGCCACCTGCCGGAGCGCGCGGAGCTGGAAGGTGGCGTCGTCGAGCGCGGCCTGGCGCTCCATGAGCACGCTGCGCAGCTCCGCCACCACCGAGAGGCCGTGCGCCAGGGGGAGCGCGACGCTCCGCAAGGCGTCGGCCACCTCGGCGCCCGCGGTGATGACGACCTCCGTTTCACCGCTCCGAATCCGGGCGACCGCGACGGCCCCGTCGTCCATCTGGGCCGGTCCGACGCGCGGGGCGGCGCCGAGCGGCGTCGTGATGTCGAACCAGATGGCGGGGGAGTTGAACCGTCCGACGAGCGCCTCGCGGCAGCGTTCGAAGAGCTCCGCGTCGTTGCGGGACAGCCGGCAGGCTGCCGCGAAGGCGCTGGGGAGGTTGCCGATCGCGGAGGCGGCCACGGGGTGATCCATGGTCAATTATACCGGGAGAGCGGCCCCGCCGCCAACGCGGCGTGGCTGCCGAACGGTCAGCGTTCGAGCTGCAGGAGGACGGCGAGTTCGCGGGTCATGGCCTGCAATTCCTCGAGCATCGCGCGGTTCCGCCATTCGCGGCGCGAGTCGAGGTGGTCGGTAATGGCGCCGTACCACCAGAGCGTGTCGGCAGGAGAGGCGTCGGGGGCGGCGTGGAGGTATTCCGCGCCGAGTCGGCGGACCACGCGGATGGCCGCGCCGCAGTTGTGCAGTTCGTCCGCGGCGCAGATGTCGAGACCGCGCGGCTCCGCGTCGGCGATCTGGATGAGGAACTCCCGCTTGCAGGTACGCCAGGCGCGGAGCCGGCCGAGCGCGTCATGCCGCGGCTCGAGCACCTCGCAGGCGGTGGCCAGGACCACCGGACCGAACTTCTCGAGGACCTTCGCCTCCAGCTCTTCCCGTTCGCGGGGCGCCGCTTCCTCCAGCACCCGGTGCAGGATCCCCGCCACCACCGTCAGGTCCTCGCACCCGTAGCGCGCGAGGATGATCGCGATGTTGGCAGGGTGCGCCAGGTACGCCATGGTCCGTTCCGGCCCCTCGGCGGTCCCATAGTACTTGGCCGCGAAGGCCAGCGCGTGGTTGATGCGGTCAGAGTATCCGTGCATGGCGCCGATCGATGTGAGTCAGGGTAGCCCAATCAGTTTATGCGTCTGCAGGCTGAGGCGCCACGCCGGATGCGCCAGGCAGTAGGCCGCGGCCGCGGCAGTGTTCTCGCGGAGGTCGGGTCCGTCCATCGGCTGCAGGAATCGGTGTTGGAAGTCCAGGTCGGCGAACCCTTCGGGGGGCGCGTCCGCCTGGGGATAGACCAGCTTCAACTCGTTCCCGGAGGTGAGCCGGAGCGGCGCCCCGGCCTTCGGGCTCACGCAGATCCAGTCGATGCCCCTGGGGGCGGGCTGGGTACCGTTCGTTTCCACGGCCACCTCGAAGCCCGCGGCATGGAGTGCCTGGACCGCCGCTTCGTCGAGTTGGAGGAGCGGCTCGCCGCCGGTGCAGACGACATACGGGGTTCCCTGGCCGGCGTGCGGCCACGCCGAGGCCACGGCGGCGGCGAGGTCGGCGGCCGTCGCGAAACGCCCGCCGCCCGGTCCGTCGGTGCCCACGAACTCCGTGTCGCAGAAGGTGCAGGTCGCCTCGGCCCGGTCGGCCTCGCGGCCGCTCCAGAGATTGCAGCCGGCAAAGCGGCAGAACACCGCCGGCCGCCCGGCGTGGGCGCCCTCGCCCTGCAGGGTGTAGAAGATTTCCTTGACGGCGTAGCTCATCGTGCCGCGTACCTGGCCGGATCGGGACGGCCGAGCTGCCGGAACCCCTCGAGCCGCAGCAGGCAGGCATCGCACCGGCCGCACGAGACGCCCCCCGGTGCCGGATCATAGCAGCTCAGGGTCATTCCGAAGTCGACGCCGAGTTCGAGGCCCCGGGCGATAATGTCGCGCTTGGTCAGGGCGAGCAGCGGGGCGTGGATGGTCATGCGCCGGCCTTCCACCCCCGCCTTCGTGGCGACGTTGGCCAGCCGCTCGAACGCCTCCACGAACTCGGGCCGGCAGTCGGGATACCCACTGTAATCCACGGCGTTGACGCCGAGGAAGATGTCGGTGGCGCCGAGGACCTCGGCCGCACCAAGCGCATAGGCAAGGAAGATCGTGTTGCGGGCCGGCACGTAGGTGATCGGAATGCCCTCGGCGCGCGCCGCATCGTCGCGGTCCTTCGGAACGGGCAGGTCCGCGGTCAGGGCGGAGCCGCCGAAGGCGCGCAGGTCGATCTCGATGACGCGGTGCTCCGCGGCGCCGAGGTGCGCTGCCACGGCATGGGCGCTGGCGAGTTCAGCGGCGTGGCGCTGGCCGTACCGGAAGCTCAGGGCGTGGCACGAGAAACCCTGGGCGCGGGCGATGGCGAGGGTCGTGGCGGAGTCGAGCCCTCCGCTCAGGAGGACGACCGCCGGCTGGGATGGCATCCCGCAAAGATACCACGGCGCTCAGCGGTCGAGGACGGTGCGGAGTGCCTCGGCGAGGGTGGGGTGCCGGAACGAAAAGCCGAGGGCGGTCAGGCGTGCGGGCACGGCACGCTGGCTGGCAAGGAGGGCTGCGTCGGCCATTTCGCCGAAGAGGAGCCGGAGCGCGAAGGCCGGCGCGGGGACGAGGGCGGGACGGTGCAGCACTTCGCCCAGGCGGGCGGCGAAGTCGGCGTTGCGGACAGGATCCGGCGCCACGGCGTTGAATGGGCCGCGCATCTCCTTGTTCCGCAGCGCTTCGAGCACGATCGTCACTGCATCGTCGATCGCGATCCAGCTCATCCACTGGCGGCCGTTCCCGATGGGGCCGCCGGCGCCGAGCTGGAACGGCGTGACCATGCGCGGGAGCGCACCGCCCTCCTTGCTCAGGATGATGCCGAACCTGAGGTGGACCACCCGGATGCCGGCATCGCTCGCAGGCGCGGTTGCCCCCTCCCATTCCTTGCCGACCTCTGCGAGGAAGTCGGTGCCGAGCGGGCTGTTCTCATCGAGCAGCTCGTCGCCCCGGTCGCCATAGATGCCGACCGCCGAGGCGGAGACCAGGACGTCCGGTCGAACGGGGAGGCGGGCCAGTGATTCGGAAAGGAGTCGGCTGCCGAGGATCCTGCTGCTCCGAATCCGGGCCTTCCGGGCCGGGGTCCAGCGGCCCTCGGCGATGCTCTCACCCGCCAGGTGGACGGCGGCGCTGACGCCAGCCAGCGCCGAGGCGTCGATGGTGCCGGCGGCGGGATCCCACCGGATTTCGCCTGGGCCGGGCGTCCGGCGTACGAGTGGCCTGACCTGCCAACCGGCGGCGGCCAGCGCGGGCGCCATCGCCGAGCCGAGGAGCCCGGAGGCTCCCGACAGGGCGATGGCGCGGGACATCGAAGGGGTCGGTGTCATCATCCCCTTTTACGGCAACCGCGGGGAAAGGGTCCCTCGAGCAGTTACGAGACCGTGAAGGTCGTGGACATGCCGTGAAAGACGTGGGGCTGTCCGTCACCGGCGTCCGGTACGAAGCAGATCAGGCCGTACGTGCCCGGCGCGAGCTCGGCCGTGAAGTTCTGGACCTGCCCCGGATTGATGTCGGTAATGCCGGCGAACGGCACGCCCGGAGGCGGCCCCTGCATCCCGCCCTTCAGCCATGCGGTCCAAGGCTCCATCGTCTGGCCCGCCTCGAGCCGGACGAGCACCACCTCATGCGGCTGCTGCGCCTGGTTGGTGACGACGAAGGTGTGGGTGCCGGCCGTCGGAGGCGGGGTCATGGAGAAGCCGTAGTCGAACAACCCCATCTGGATGTCGCCGCCGGGCAGGGCCGCCACGGGTTCCGTCGTGGGCTGGACCTCCATGCCGAGGATCATCCCCTTGGACAGGTGGGACTTCCCGTCAGGGGAGGGGATCCTGCAGAGCATCGCGTACGTTCCCGGCTCGAGCACGAGGGTCGCGTTCGCCGAGCTCCCGGGGAGCGCGGCGTTCGGTCCACCGGCATTCACGGCCCACGCCGGGGGAGGACCCTCGGTCTTGAGCGCCTCGGTCAGGTCGGCGAGTGTCTTCCCCTCGGTCAGGCGGTAGAACTGGATGTGGTGCAGTTCCTGTCCGCTGTTGACGAGGGTGACGGTCGTGAGGCCGGCGTGGATCGGGGTGGAGGGCAACTGGTAGCCAAAGTCCGTCGCGGTGATGGTCACCTGCTGCGGGGTGGCCTCGGCGGGGGCCCCGACGGGGGCCGGTTCCTTTGCACAGGCGAGGGCGACCAGCGCGACGGGAAGCAGGTGGATGGAGCGCATCGTCAGGGATCCTCCTTTATGTTTGGTTGAAACCCACCGCTGGGAGATACCACGTGTTCCGCACTCTCGCCAGATCCGCCATGTTCGTCGCCCTCACTGCCGGCGGACTCGCCGCACAGGGTTGGGAAGTCTCTCCCTTCCGGCCGCTCGCGCTGCCCGGCCCGAACATGTACAGGACAGGGAGCGGGCGGCCGGGCCCCGGCTACTGGCAGCAGCGGGTGGACTACCGGATCGACGCCACCCTCGACCCTGCGGCCAACGAACTCCGCGGTCGCGAAGTGATCAATTATCAGAACCGCTCCCCCGACGCGTTGCCGTACCTGTGGATGCACCTCGAGCAGAACATGTGCGCCCCGGGCAGCGTCACCTCCCAGCTGGACCAGCCGCCGCTCGTCTTCCTTGGCTCGACCTTCGATTTCTCCTGCCAGGGGTTCGCCGGCGGGATCATCCTCGACTCGGTGCTGGTGGACGGGCGGCCCCTGCGGCCCGTGGTCCACGGCACAACGATGCGGCTCGACCTCCCCGCCGCGCTCGCCGCCGGCGCGTCGGCCGAAATCGTCATCCGGTGGCGGTTCAAGGTGCCGCCCTACGGCGGCGGTCGCATGGGGCACGACGGCACCCTGTACGAATTCGGCCAGTGGTACCCGCGGATGGCCGTCTACGACGACCTCAGGGGCTGGAACCACGAGCCGTACATCGGCGCGGGGGAGTTTTACCTGGAGTACGGCCGGTTCGAGGTGGACCTGACCTTGCCCGCCGGGTATCTGGTGGCCGCCACCGGCACGCTCCGGAATCCGGAGCAGGTCCTCACCGCTGCCCAGCGGAGCCGGCTGGCGCAGGCCGCCGCCTCCACCGCGCCGGTCGCCGTCATCACCAAGGCTGAAGCCGGGCAACCTGCCCGCACCCGCCCAACCACGGACGGTACGCTCACCTGGCGTTTCACGGCGGACAGCGTCCGCGACTTCGCTTTCGCGGCGAGCCCGAACTTCCAGTGGGACGCCAGTGCGTGGGAGGGGGTCATGATCCACACCCTCTACCGCCCTGCGGCGACCCTCTGGGCCGAAGCGAACAAGATGACGAACGAGGCGCTGGCGTACTTCAGCCGGCAGTGGCTGCGCTATCCGTATCCGCAGTTCACCAGCATCGAGGGACCGATCGAGGGGATGGAGTACCCCATGATCACCTTCGACCCCACGGGGCCGACCCGCGAGGACGTGCACTGGGTGCTGGCGCACGAGCTCGGCCACCAGTGGGTGCCGATGGTCGTCGGCTCCAACGAGCGGCTCTACCCGTGGATGGACGAGGGGTTCAACACCTTCATCGACCTCGCCAACGCCGCGCGGTACTTCAAGGGCACCGCCTACGGCGACTCGATCGAGGTGCACCCGCTGCATCTCTACGCCGACCACGCTGTGCCGGGCGAGCAGCCGCTCATCGCGCGGCCGGTGGAGGTGACCGACCTCTTCTGGGCGGGGTACCAGAAGCCGGCGCTCATGATGCAGCTGCTGCGGTACGAGGTCCTCGGCACGGAGCGATTCGACGCCGCGTTCCGGCAGTACCTCAACGCCTGGGCGTTCCGGCACCCCTCGCCGGCCGATTTCTTCCGGTTGATGCGCGACGCGTCCGGCACGGACCTCGACTGGTTCTGGCGCGAGTGGGTCATGACGGCCACCCGGCTCGATCAGGCGGTGGACACGATCGCGAGCGGCCCGCAGGGCGTCACCGAGGTGCGGCTCGCCAGCCTCGGCACCATGATCATGCCGGCCGAGCTGAGGCTCACCTTCGCGGATGGAACCACGGAGGTCGTGCGGCTTCCGGTCGAAATGTGGAACCTCGGCCCGCGCTTTACCTACCGGGTGCGGGGAAAGCCGGCGGTGCGGAGCGCCGAGCTCGATCCGCGGCGCGCGCTCCCCGATGTGGACCGCGCCAACAACCGGTACCCTCGGTGACCCCCCGCGACGCCGGAAACCTCGAGCAGTTCCTGCGCGAGGCGGGCGCGTCGGACACGGTGGTGCGGGGCGGGCTCGAAGTCCTGCTGGTGGGCTGGGAGCGTACCGTCGGGGCGATCGAGTCGGGGTACACCGGGGACTACGAGGATTATCTCGGCGATCTGGACGGGCGCCAACTGCTGGCGCAGGCGCTCGAGCGGGTGACGCCGGACCAGGCCGCCGCCGTCGCGGCGCGGCTGCAGGACCTCGACGACCGGATGCGCGCGGCCACCGTCCCGGTGACGCGCTGCCTCTGGGGGATGATCGTGGCCGACGAGGAGGGATGGAGTCCGGAGGACAACTGGTGGTACTACGCGCGGCCGCTGAGCGGCCCGCCGGCGTTTCTCGAGGAGTTTCCTTCGGGCTAGCCCGTCCGCGGCGGGAACTGCACACCCGCCCGCCGCACCAGCAGCACATCCGTCACGTTGTCCCGCGTCAGGAGGCCGACCAGCGAGCCGCCTTCGTCCACCACGGGCAGCGCCGGCAGCCCGCTCAACCCGAGCCGATTGAGCGCTTCCTCGAACGGCAGTGCCAGCGCCACCGCCGGGACGGCGGCCGTCATGGCCCGCTCCACCGAGGCCCCGCCGCCAAGCTCCGACAACCCGCGTATCAGTCCGTCCCGGGTGAGCATCCCTTCGACGCGTCCCCAGTTGTCCACCACCGGAAACTCCCGCTGCTCTCCCGCAAGGAGGGCATCCACGGCGTGCTGCAGCGTCGCGTGCACCGGGAGCGCCACGAACTTGGTGATCATGAGATCCCGCACCGTCAGCCCCTGGCCCGCCACCCGGGTCTCGACCGCCCCGGTCTCCGCGCCGGCGGCGAGGAAGACGAACACGGAGATCAGGACCAGCACGAAGTTCGACTCGAAACCCCATTCCGAGAAGAAGCCCAGTCCCCAGAGCCCGAGCACGACCGCCCCCACCTGGCCCACCCGGGCGGCGATGCGGGTGGCGCGCTGGAGGCCGAGGCGCATGGCGAGGAGCGCCCGCAGCATCCGGCCGCCATCCATCGGGAAGATGGGGAGCAGGTTGAAGAGGAGCAGGACCACATTGAGCCACATGACCTGCTGCGCGAGCCCCTCATGCCCCGGCTCGAGGCTGGTGCCGTCGAGCGGGGCGCCGGCGACCCGAAGCCCTGCGAAGAGCGCGAGCGCGATGACGAGGGTGACGGCGGGGCCCGCCGCGGCGATGAGCAGCTCCTGTTTCGGCTCGTCGGGCATCCGCTCGAGCCGCGCCAGGCCGCCGATGGGGAGGAGAATGACGTCCGGGGTCCGCACGCCGAAGCGCCGCGCCATCAGGATGTGCCCGAACTCGTGCAGCAGGACGCAGCTGAACAGGGCGAGCAGGAAGACCACCGCCTCCACGGCGGCGGCGCCGCCGCCGTCCGACCAGGCAGACCAGGCCCACCACGCCACGAGGGCGAGGAAGGTGACGTGAATCTTGACGTCGGTGCCGCCGATGCGGCCGATGCGGAACGACCACTGCATGCCTGCTCCCGATCGAGAGGTTACCGAAATCTCACCCCGCGGCGCCCCCGGCGGGAGGCACCCCGGAAGCCGCCGGGCCGCGGATGCTTTCGGGAGGACGCCATGGGCGTTAACATTGAGGCCGATTCTCCAGCAGGAGCACCGCGATTACGACCGTGACGCCGCCGCCCACCACGCCGGCCACCTGGACCCCCAGGGACGCTGAAAAGCTCTACAACATGCCGGGCTGGGGCCTGGGCTTCTTCCGCACGAACGCCGACGGCCACGTGACCGTCCACGCCGACGGCGACCCCGCCCACGGGCTCGACCTCTACCAGCTGGCCATGGACCTGCAGGCGCAGGGCGTCGGCCTTCCGCTGCTGCTTCGGTTCTCCGATATCCTCCGCGCCCGGATCTCCCAGCTCGCCGAGGTGTTCCGGTCGGCCATCGGGGAGTTCGGTTACGAAGGATCCTACACCACGGTCTACCCGATCAAGGTCAACCAGCAGCGGCACGTGGTGCAGGAGATCGTCGAGTTCGGCGCCGCGCACGGCGTCGGCCTCGAGTGCGGGAGCAAGCCGGAGCTGCAGGCGGTGCTCGGGCTGCACGAGAGCACCCAGCACCTGATCGTCTGCAACGGCTACAAGGACGAGGAGTTCATGCGGCTGGCCCTGATGGGGCAGCGGCTGGGCCACCAGGTCTTCATCGTGGTCGAGCAGCTCCACGAGCTGGACCTCCTCCTGGCGGTGGCCGACGAGATGGGGATCGTCCCGACCCTCGGCGTGCGGATCAAGCTCGCCACGGAGGGGTCGGGGCGGTGGGCCAAGAGCGGCGGGGAAAAGTCGAAGTTCGGCCTGAGCGCGGTGGAGCTCATGCGCCTCCTCACCAAGCTCGACCGGCTGGGGC
>Ga0116153_10001208_pt1 | contig 25516 bp, 19 predicted proteins | sample AD_UKC028_MetaG_FD_89896 | JGI IMG/M metagenome (GOLD analysis project Ga0116153, IMG submission 89896) | Active sludge microbial communities of municipal wastewater-treating anaerobic digesters from USA - AD_UKC028_MetaG | ecosystem: Engineered > Bioreactor > Anaerobic > Digestate | place: USA...
ACCAGATCATAGGTCTCACCGAGAAGAGCATGAGGGAAGAGATCGAAAAGATCCCGGACGGCGTCTACCGGACGAGGGGCGTCATCGAGCAGATGAAGGGAAACGATGACATCGTCATCGAGGCGAAGGTCGAAATAAAAGGGAGCGATATCATCGTAGACCTTGACGGTTCATCGGGACAGGTGAACTGGGGCGGAAACGTGGTCTACAATTTTACCTATGCCTACGTCTTCATGGCGGTCAAGAGCATGTTCGCTCCGGACATTCCCAATAACGAAGGCTGTGCGAGGCCTATATCGCTCACCGCGCCCGAGGGCACTGTGATCAACTGCAAGTTCCCCGCAGCGGTTGCGGCGAGAATGGGCGTGGGCCATTTCCTCACGGAGGTCATCTACCGCGCCCTGTCTGATGTCCTGCCAGCCAAGGTCATCGCCGCCTCAGGCGGTACCCCTGCCGCAATGAATGTCTTTTACGGGAAGAGAAAGGACGCGAAGCCGTGGCACAGCGTTATCATAAGGGGCGGGGGTATGGGTGCCGGTGCCGCCAATGATGGCAACTACGTCTACATATTTCCGGCCAACGGCGCCAACACGCCCGTGGAGATATTCGAAAGCGATACCCCGCTTATCGTGGAGAAACGCGAGATACTCTCCGATTCCGGCGGAACAGGCAGGATGAAGGGCGGTCTTGGCAAGAGGGAGATATTCAGGATACCTGACGATGAATATGCCCCGATCCCGCCGGTCAACCTGGGCATCCAGGCGGGCCGGTACATCTATCCCGCAGAGGGCCTTTTCGGAGGCAAACCAGGCGCCAGGGCGCAGTTCCTTGTGAACGGTGTGCCGGGCAATTCCTATGGATTGACCCAGCTCAGACCGGGAGATGTGGTGACCATCGATGCGCCCGGCGGGGGAGGGTACGGCAATCCTTTCGAACGTGATCCTGAAATGGTGCTCGGCGACGTTCTTGAAGGATACATCAGTTTTGAAAAGGCGCGCGCGGACTATGGTGTGGCCATCGATCCGGAAACTCTCGAGATCGATCCAGAAGAAACGAAGAAACTGAGAAAGTGATCAGCGATATAGCGTAACGCGTCATGCGTTGCGGACCAAAGAGGAGGACATTGTTATGGAGCGGCCATTCGACACAAAAGTGAAATCGGAAAAGGAATTGAAAGTTCTCCAGTTAGACGGACTCAAATGGACGGTGGAGCATGCCTACAACGGATCCGAGCATTACCGGAGGAAACTTGACGAGGCCGGGGTAAAACCCGGAGATATAAAGTCGCTGGAAGACATTCGCAAACTGCCGTTCACAACGAGCAAGGACCTCCAGGAGGGGTATCCCTTTCCGCTCAGGAGCGTTCCCTTTGAAAAGGTTGTCCGTATCCATGCGTCAAGCGGGACAACGGGCAAGAGAAAGGTGCTCTGCTACACCGCGAAAGACGTTGACGACTGGGCCAATATGTTTGCCCGTTGCTATTCGTATGCCGACTGCACACCCGAGGACAGGATCCAGATCGCCGTGGGTTATGGCGTCTGGACCGCAGGCTGGGGTTTTCAGAACGGTTGCGAGCGCTTCGGTGCCATGTCGATCCCCATCGGCCCCGGCAACACGGACATGCAGTGCCAGTTCCTCGAAGATTTCGGTACCACCGCCATGACCTGCACCGCCTCCATGGGGCTTTTGATGGCGGAGCTCATCGAAGAGCGCGGGCTCAAGGGCAAGATCGCGCTCAAGAAGATGATCTTCGGTTCAGAGCGGGCAAGTGACGCCATGCGCGCCAGGATATCGGAGCTTTCCGGGGTTGCCTACGACCAGCTCTTCGATATCCCCGGAATGACCGAACTGTACGGTCCGGGGACGGGTCTCGACTGCCGTTACCACACGGGCATACATTACTGGGCCGCCTACTATATACTCTAGATACTCGATCCCGAGACGCTCGAACCGGTGCCGGAAGGAGAGGTGGGCGAGATGGTGGTGACGACGCTTCGCAAGGAGGCGGCGCCGCTGATCCGTTACCGCACGAGAGACCTGACAAAGATCATACCCGGTGTGTGTCCCTGCGGAAGCCTCATGCCCAGGCACGACAGGATCCTGGGACGCAGCGACGACATGTTCATCTTCAGGGCCGTCAACATCTACCCGAGCCATATCGATCAGATACTGTCCAATATCAGGGAGGTCGGCAGCGAATACCAGGTTGTCCTGTACAGGAAGGACAAGGGCGGCAAGGACCACATGACCATCAGGGTGGAGAGGGCGCAGGGCGTGTCCCATTCGCACGATTCGGACAAGCACATCAGGAAGGCAATAGAGAAAGAGATCAAGAGGCAGATACTGGTGAGCTGCGACGTGGAGGTTGAGGACTACGGCTCACTGCCGAGGTCGGAACGCAAGACGAAAAGGGTTTATGACAACAGGGACGCGTAGTGTGATCGGGCAAGTAGAAAGGATGCTTTATAAAATAGAGATTTACAGATAATTGGGTGAGTAGAAAGGATGCTTCAAAAAGGAGGGTATTGTGAAAGGTTTCGAATACCATAAGCCGCAAACTGTCAAGGAGGCCATCGACCTCATGGAGGGCCTCGAAAACGCGAAGTACATCGCCGGCGGCACCGACGTGATGGTGCTGATCCGGCAGAAAAAGCTTGCCCCGAATTGTCTTATTTCCTTGAGGAACATTGGCGACCTTGCTTACATGGAGACCGAAGGCGGTCTTAGGATCGGGAGCGCCGTTACCCACAACGCGATAGCGAAGAACGAATTCATTCAGAAACGATACTGCGCTCTCGCTGACGCGGCGAACAAGGTCGGTTCCCGGCAGATACGCAATGTTGCCACCATGGGCGGGAACATCTGCAACGCGGCACCGTCGGCGGATACGGCATGTCCGCTCCTGGTTCTCGACGCGAAGGTTGCCATCGTGGGAAAGAAAGGGGAACGAGAGGTCCCCATCGATGATTTCTTTCTGGGGCCCAACAAGGTGGCCCTGGAGGCGGGCGAGATCGTAAAAGGGTTTAACATGCCAGCTTTTGGGGAGAACACGGGCTCAGCATATATAAAACATACGAGAAGACAGGCGATGGACCTCCCCATGCTGGGGGTGGCCGCGCGGGTCACCATAAAGATCGGCGGCAGCGAGGTTGGCTGCAAGGATGCATTTTGTACCGTCGACAGCATCTCCAATATACTCAAGAAGCTCGAGGATGAAAATCTTGTGTGTGAGGATGTGCGGATAGCCATGGGTGTTGTTGCTCCAAGGCCGATAAGGGCGAAGAAAGCCGAAGAGGCCATGAGGGGTAAGGTAATCTCAGAGAAGCTCTTCGAAGAGCTCGGTGAGATCGCGGCGTCTGAATCACAGCCGAGAGACAGCATCCGCGGTGAGGCATGGTACCGCCGGGACATGGTGAAGGTGCTCACGAAGCGGGCAATCCTGAAGGCCGTAGACCGCGTCATCAGGCCCGATGATACGATCTGGCCAGAAAGGCTATGGTAGGGGGTGGACAATGAAAAAAGAGATCACATTCACATTGAACAATGAAAAGGTAGTCGTCGAGGTCGATCCCAAGTGGACGCTCCTTTATTTTCTCAGAAATATCATGGAGATGACAGGGACAAAAGAAGGTTGCGGTTATGGTGAGTGCGGCGCGTGCACAGTTATTGTTGACGGTCAGGCCATAAATTCATGCATCTACCCTGTTCTGGAGGCCGAAGGCAGGAAGATCGTGACCATTGAAGGTCTCATGGCGAAAAACGGCGAACTCGACCCGCTCCAGAAGGCTTTTGTTGATGAAGGCGCCGTTCAGTGCGGTTTTTGCATCCCCGGCATGATCATGTCTTCAAAGGCGCTTCTTGATGAAAAGGAAAAACCGACAGAAGACGAGATCAAGGAGAGCATAGAGGGCAACCTGTGCAGATGCACCGGCTATGTGAAGATCATCGACGCCATAAAATCCGTTGCGGGTGGGAGGTGAGTATGGGCGATCTCAAGATAGTAGGACAAAGAATACCGAAGAAAGACGCTCCCCTGAAGGCTACCGGCGACGCCATATATATACAAGACATGAAGGTGCCCGGCATGCTCTACGGCAAGATCCTGTACAGCAAATATCCGCATGCCAGGATAGTGAAGATCGATACCGGCAGGGCAGAGGCGCTGCCCGGCGTGAAGGTCGTACTAACCGGTGCCGACGTGCCCAATAACTTCAAGTTCGGCTTCCTGAAAGACAACCCTCCCCTCAAGTCAGGCAAAGTGCTGTCGACGAGGGATGAGATAGCGGCAGTGGCGGCCATAAGCGAAGAGATCGCCGAAGAGGCCCTTGACCTCATTGAGGTCGAATATGAAGAACTGACCGGGATCTTCGACCCCCTTGAGGCCATGAAGGAAGGGTCAGCTCTAATACATGATGAGTTCAAATCGAATGTCCTGAAGATGCCCTGGAAATTTGTCCACGGTGATGTGGAAGCAGCGAAAAAAGAGTCGGCATTCATCGCCGAGGACACCTTCAGCACGCAGTGGGTGACGCACTGCTGTCTCGGCACGAGCGGTTGCATAGCCTCCTTTGACGCGAGCAATAATCTGACCGTTTACAGCAACACCCAGATACCATCGCTGGCACAGAATGATTTTCTGGAGGCGCTCAAAGCCTTCGGTTTGAAGAAAAAGCGGGTAAGGGTTATACAGGCCGTTATAGGAGGAGGTTTCGGCAGCAAGCTCGATACATATGCCTATGAATACATTGCAATCCTCCTGGCGATGAAAGCGAGAAAGCCCGTGAAGATAGTATTCTCCCGAGAGGAAGAATTCTTTGCCACGTCACCGAGGCAGTGCACGATAACAAAGATATCCCAGGGATGCGACAAGGACGGCAGGCTCACTTTCCGCGAAATGGAAATGGTCCTCGACAACGGTGCTTATACATCCTGGGGCGCGACTACGCCTTCCGTCATGATGGTGCCCATCTCATCTCTTTACAAGGTGCCCAACATCAAATATACGGCAAAGTGTGTCTACACCAACAACACTTACTGCCAGGCGTTCCGTGGCTATGGGAACCCACAGGCAACGTTTGCTATAGAATCATGTCTCGATCAGCTTGCCGAGAAGGCGGGTATCGATCCTCTTGAGATACGCCGCATCAACGTGAACGAATCGGGCGAGGTGACGCCCCAGAATTTCAGGATCACTTCCTGCGGAATGAAGGATTGTATAGAAGAGGTGGTGAAAAGGCTCGGCTGGAAGGATAAAATTGGAAAGCACAACGGCAGGGGTGTTGGCATGGCGTCCCTCATCCACGTGGGCGGCGCTGCCAGAGTGTACAAATCCGACGGTTGCGGTACGATCATCAAGGTCGACGACAATGGAAAGGTCGATGTCATAACCGGGTCTTCCGAGATCGGCCAGGGTTCGGAGACGATCATTTCCCAGATCGTAGCTGAGGTGCTTGGCGTCAGTATGGATGATATCAATGTTATCAACAACGACACAGACGTATGTCCATGGGACGTCGGGGCCCATGCCAGCAGGACAACTTTCGTGGCTGGCAACTCGGCCCTCGGCGCTGCCAAAAAGATAAAGGACCAGATAATGGAGATCGCGGCGAAAAACCTCGGCGAGCCCGTGGAGGCTCTGGAAATGATGGATGGTGTGATCTTCTCGAGGAACGATAAAGAAAAGAACATTCCTCTCGGGAAGGTATTGCGGAAGGTGCACTACACACTGGGCGGCCGGATGCTCGTCGCGGAACATTTCTATGACCCGCCTAACGAAAATTTTGATCAGACCTTCAGGGGCAACCTTTCTGTGGCGTATGCTTATGGCGCCCACGGTGTTGAAGTTGAGGTGGACAAAGAAACTGGTCAGGTGAAGATCCTCAACTACATCGCCGCACACGATGTGGGGAAGGCGATCAACCCTTTGCTGCTCGAAGGCCAGATCTATGGCGGCGGTCTCCAGGGCATTGGATATGCCCTTGGCGAGAGGATGATCTACGACAAGGGATATTTGAAAAACGGCAATTTCTTGGATTATAAGATGCCGACTGCCAGAGATATACCACCTGTTCAGGCAGTCATCGTCGAGTCCGACGAGCATGCAGGTCCCTTCGGTGCGAAGGGTATCGGGGAGCCGGGCCTTGTTCCGACCGCTCCAGCAATTGCGAATGCCATCTACGATGCTGTGGGGGTCAGGATCAAAGATCTTCCTATTACGCCTGAAAAGATATTAAAGGCGTTAAAAGAGAAGGCAAATGAGAAGGGGTGAAGGGGGCTGATATGAAGATTGAAAGGATCGACCATATCTGTTTTGCTGTCAAAGATCTCGAAGAGACGAAACGGGTGTACCGGGACGATTTCGGATTGGTTCCTTCGTGTGAGTATACGGCTGACTCTGAAAAAATAAAGGTTTCGAGGTATTACATAGGCGAGGTGGCCGTGGAGTTCATGGAATCGACGGCGCCTGACGGGGAGGTGGCGAAATTCATCGACAAGCGGGGGGAAGGAGTTTTCCTCATATCCTACAAGGTTGACGACCTCACGAATGCGATGCAGGAGCTCAAAGACAGGAACGTCGACCTCATCGACAAGAAGCCGAGAGAGCTTTTCGGGACAAGGTATGCGTTCGTGCATCACCCGAACAAGCTTCACGGGGTGCTCACGGAGCTTTTGGAAGGGGATTTCGACATAAATAAATGATGATAAGACCGCAAAGAGACGAAAACAAAAGTGACCGCAAGGAGGGCGAATGAAGGTATTGGTGATAGGCGGGACAGGGGGCATGGGACAGGGGGTTGCCAGGGACCTCATCAAGCAGGAGAGGATAGAGAAGGTCATCCTTGGCGATATCAACATCGATCCCGCCAGGGTTCAGGAGAAACTGCGCGCCAGCGACAAGGTGTCCCTTGTGAGGATCGATGTTAACGATCATGCCGGCATGGTCGGCGCCATAAAGGGTGCGGATGTTGTCGTAAACTGCGCGGGGCCTTTTTATAAGACAGCTGTTGCCGTGGCCAGGGCGGCCGTTGAAGCAAAGGTGAATTACATCGATATCTGCGACGATTACGAGGCGGCGCAGATCCTTTTCGCCTCCGATATCGATGCCGCGGCGAAAGAGGCGGGTATAACCGTCCTGACCGGAATGGGTTCCGACCCGGGTACGAACAACGTGCTCGTCAAATGGTACGCGGACCGGCTGGACCGTGTTGACGAGATCTACCTTTACTGGGTGGTGAGCATTGCCGAGCTTGCCGGCGCGGCCTGGGACCACAGCCTCCACATGGTGCTCGGGAAGATCCCACAGTATATAGACGGAGAGATGGTTCAGGTGGAAGGCGGCGGCGGGGAAGAGGTGGAGCATTTCCTTGAACCCCTTGGCGAGTGCCTCATCAGCTACGTGGGCCACCCCCAGCCGTTTACCATTCCCCGCTATATAAAGGGGGTAAAAACGGTGGTCATCAAGGGGGCCCTCATACCGCTGTGGGTGGACAAGCTCATCAAGGAGCAGAAGGCCACGGGTCTTCTCAGTAATGAGCCCATGGACGTAAAAGGCGCAAAGGTGGTACCCTACGATATGACCCTGAAACTTTGGGACACGATACCTGCAGGCAGGGACAACGGGCCCCAGGCATCAGGCCTGAAGGTTATCGTTAAAGGCGAGAGAGGGGGAAAACAGGTGACCTACACGGCCGATATCGTGGGCAGGATGGCGCCGGGAACAGGTCTTCCCGCATCTATTGCCGCCCTTATGATGGACACAGGTGAAGTCACCGTTAAGGGAGTGGTGGCCCCGGAGGGATGCATAGATCCGGACAGGTTTCTTGCCGAACTGCTAAAGAGAGGCGCCAGGATACACCAGACTGAAACGATACGGTCAATGTTCGCTCTTTAAACTTGAGGGTGCCAATATAAGGAGGGTTTATATGAAAGAAGCTCCAAAATTAAATATCACAAAAAGTATAGAGCTTTTTGAAGAGGCCAAGACGCTGGTTCCCGGCGGGGTCCTGGGCGCCCGTAAGCCGGGCGATTTCATCATGGGGGAATATCCCATCTTTCTCGAATACGGTAAAGGCTGCAGGCTTATTGATGTTGATGGTAATGAATTCATTGATTTTCTCTGCGGTTACGGGCCCATTATCCTCGGCTATCGCGAATCAGAGGTCGATGACGCCGTGATCCGGCAGATAAAGGACAAGGGTTTTTGTTTTTCCCTCACCCAGCCCTACCAGAACGAACTTGCGAAGAAGCTCAACGCTCTTGTCCCTTCCGCGGAACTGAGCATTTTCCTTAAAACGGGTTCCGACGCGACCACGGCAAGCATACGCATTGCCAGGGCATACACGGGAAGGGTCAAGGTCATGCGCTGCGGCTACCACGGATGGCATGACTGGTGTGTGGAAATGAAAGGCGGCATTCCCGAGAAGTTCTACGATGACGTCCATGAGTTCCACTACAACGATCTCGACATGATTGCGGACCTGATGAAGAAACATGGAGACCAGACGGCGGCCATTATCATGACGCCTTTCGGACACCCCCTTCATCAGAAGATGCAGGTGCCCAAACCTGGCTTCCTCGAAGGCGTGAGAGAGCTTGCAGACAAATACGGCGCGGTCTTGATATATGACGAGGTCCGCACCTGCTTCAGACTCAGGATGGGTGGCGCGCAGGAGCTCTACGGTGTCACACCTGACCTGACGGTCCTCGGCAAGGGCATGGCCAATGGGCACGCGATCAGCGTCGTCACCGGGAAAAAGGACGTGATGATGGCGGCTGCATCGAAGCTCTTCATCTCTTCCACGTTCTTCCCGAACAGCGACGGTTACATTGCCGCCCTCAAGACCATCGAGATCATGGAGCGTGAAAAGGTCATCGACAATATATGGGATAAGGGCAGCCGTTTGATGGAGAGGATACAGAATATCATCGATAAATACGAAAATACGGGGGCCGAACTGACCGGTGTGGCGCCCATGTTCTTTGTGACCTTCACAAAGGGTGATCCTGCGATGCAGAAGGACAAGCGCACTGATTTCTACACACAGATGATCCGCAAGGGGTTCTTTTTTACTCCCCATCATCACGCGTATGTCAGCTTCCGGCACACCGAAGAGGACCTGGGCCTGACCGTTAAGGCCATGGAAGAATCCATGGCGTATGTGAGCGAGAAATACAAAGGGTAGGGGGCATCTATGAAGGATGATCTTAATATTGTCGGCAAAAGGGTCGTAAGAAGCGATTCCCTTGCCAAGGTTACCGGCCAGGCTCGTTACACGGCCGACCTGAAGTTTCCCAACATGCTTGTGGCGAAAGTGCTCAGGAGCCCGTACCCGCACGCGAAGATAGTCCGCATTGACCTCAAGCGGGCGCTGAAGGTGCCTGGTGTGAAGGCGGCCATCAGCGGTTTTGACGGATACGGCATCAAGTGGGGAGTTTTCCGCTATACACAGGACCATGCCATGCTTCATACCGACAAGGTCCGTTACATCGGTGAAGACGTCGCGGCCGTCGCGGCCGTCGACGAAGAAACAGCGATGGAGGCACTTTCGTATATCAAGGTGGACTATGAGCCTCTGCCCGCCGTCTACGATCCCATCGAATCGATGAAGGACGGCGCGCCGCAGATCCACAGCGAGTACAAGAACAACATCAACATCCATATCCATATTGACGTGGGGGAGGTGGATAGGGCCATGGGAAAGGCCTTCCTTGTCCGGGAAGACACCTTCAAGGCTGCAGGCGAGGCCTACGCCATGATGGAGCCCTATGCTGTTGTCGCTTCCTACGTGAACGGGTACCTTGACCTCTGGATGCCGAATGCCGGCCCGCATGTCCGTGCCAAGGCGCTGTCTAATATGCTCAAACTGCCCCTGAACAAGGTTCGCATCCGCCATATCAATTCCGGCGGAGCCTTTGGCGGGCGGTCAGAGGTGGCACCGGGCGACCTGGTGGCGTCGCTTCTGTCCATCAAGGCCGGCAGGCCGGTGAAGCTTGTTCTTTCGCGTGAGGAGAACGCCACGAGCTCAAGGCAGGTCCACGATATGATCGCCACGGTAAAGACCGGCATGAAAAAGGACGGCACCATCGTGGCGAAGGACTTCAAGGTGATCTATGACGGCGGGGCCTACAGTTCAACGGGGCCCATCGCCACTTCCATACCCTTTTATGTCTACGAAGAGTGCTATCGTTTCCCCAATGTCCGGTACAACGGTTACAGGGTGTTCACCAACAAGGGCATCCGCGGGATGTACGGCTGTCACGGACGTGCTTTTCTCGCCGGGAATGAGGCCCAGATGGACATCATGGCAAAACAGCTCGGCATGGACCCCGTGGAAGTACGTCTCAAGAACGGCCTGAGGTCCGGAGAAATGACCGCGACAAAGTCGAAGATCACGAGCTGCGGTCTCAAGGAAACGATCATCGCGGCCTCTGAAAAGACCAATTTCAAGAAGAGATGGGCGAAACCTTCCAGGCTCAAAGGTGTGGGCATGGGATGCGTGGCCATCATGTGCGGTTTCCCCATGGGGTTCCGTTCAGGTTCATCGTGTTATGTCAAGATCAATGACGACGGCCAGGTAACGATCGTGACGGGGCTCGTGGACAACGGACAGGGCAACGAATCTATGGTGATCCAGGTTGCCTCCGAGGTCCTCGGTGTGCCGATGGGGGATATAAACCTCGTGAATGCAGACACGGAGGTAACCAACCTTGATCCCGGCGCGTATTCGCAGGCCGCCGCCTTCGTGGGCGCCAATGCCGTACGTGTTGCCTGTGAGAACGCGCGCAAAAGGATCGTTGCCATCGCATCGGAAAAACTTGGCGTGAAGGAAGCCGAGATCGGTCTCAAGGACGGGCTGGCATATTCCATAAAGAAACCCGACAAGAAGATGCCCATATCGTGGGTGGTAAGGGAGGCATTCTTCAGGGGAGAGCCCATCGTGGCGACGGGTTCCTTCTTCCCCAACATCGATTTTGAGAGGGAATGGGTTTCAAGGCCATGGGGCCAGATGGCGGGTACTTTTTCTTTCGGCACTTCGGTCGCCGAGGTGAACATCGACAGTGAGACGGGAAAGATCACGATGCCCCGTTTCACGTCGGCCCACGATTGCGGACGTGCCATCAACCCGATGGCGGTGGAGGGCCAGATGGAAGGCTCCATCCAGCAGGCGGGAGTAGCGGCGATCACGGAAGGGAACCTCTGGGACAAGGGGCACCTGCTGAACCCGGACCTTCTTGAATACAAGGTGCCGCTGGCATGTGACATGCCCGATATGGATACGATCATCATAAGCTCCCGAGACCCCGCGGGTCCATTCGGGGCAAAGGAAGGCGGTCTCACCGTCCGTATGAACGCGTACAGCGCGGTTGCCTGCGCCGTTGCCAACGCGACAGGTGAGCTATTCAGCGAACTGCCTCTCACGCCCGACAGGGTAATGAACATACTGGAACGGAAGAAGGGGGTGAAGTAATGGTCCTGCCTGAATTTGAATACAAAAAAGCAAATAGTATTGCCGAGGCTGTTGCCCTGTATAAGGGATATAAGGGAAAGGCGAAGTATCTCGCCGGTGGAACGGACCTTGTGCCGCTGGTGAAGCTGAGATTATCGGCACCAAAGGCCGTTATCGACCTCAAGGGTATCAAGGAACTTAAGACAATATCCCGCGGCGACGGCTGGTTGTCGATAGGAGCCAATGTCACACTCTTCGATCTGAAGAACGATCCCGCAATAAAAGGATATTTCCCAGCCCTATATGAATCGCTCGACGCGACCTCCTGTGAGACCCTCCAAATGCGCGGCACTATAGGGGGGAATATCCTCCAGGACACCCGCTGCCTTGAGTACAACCAGTCCCTTCAATGGCGGACGGCAAGAGGGTTCTGCTTCAAGATGGGGGGGAAGACGTGCAATGTGGTTCAGGGCGCGAAGGCATGCTTCGCGAACTATTGCAGTGACAATGCCCCGGCACTTATAACCCTGTCGGCTCAGGCAAAGCTTGCCGGGCCCAAGGGGGCCAGGACGGTGAAGCTGGAAAACCTGTTCACCGGTGACGGTAAAAAGCCGCTTGCCCTCGAGGAAGGGGAGATGCTTGTGCAAATACAGATCCCCTTGAAGAAGACAAAGGGCGCCTACGAGAAGCTGCGGATCCGGGATTCAATGGATTATCCCCTGGTCGGTGTCGCCGTTTCAGTTGCAGGCACAAAAGCCAGGGCCTGTATCGGCGGTGTGGGCCTTGTGCCCCGTGTGTATGATCTTAAGAATGTCAATGATGCCGCTGTCAGGGAGGCCGCCGAAAAAGCCTATGCAGAGGCTAAACCGGTGGCGAATGCAACACTTACTCCGGCCTACCGCAAGAAAATGGTCGGCGTCCTGTTGAAAAGGGCGTTCAATAAAGCTTTGCAGGAGGGCAAGTGATGAAGACGATGAAAGTTACCTTCCAGGTAAACAGCGATAAGGTCACACTCCAGGTAAAGCCCTACGAGACCCTTCTCGAGACCCTCCGGGAGAGACTTGCCCTTACAGGCGCGAAAGAGGCCTGCGGCATGGGTTCCTGCGGCGCGTGCACCGTTGTGGTGGACGGGATACCGATGAGGTCCTGCCTTGTGCTGACACCCGAGGTCAATGGTGCGGTCATTACGACGGTGGAAGGACTGAAGCAGGACGATAGGCTCCACCCCCTGCAGGAGGCCTTCATGGAGAAAGGGGCCGTCCAGTGCGGTTTCTGTACCTCCGGGATGATAATGACCGCAAAGGCGCTTCTGGACCGAAACAAGAAGCCGACGAAAAAGGAGATCATCACGACGATCTCTTCAAATATCTGCCGGTGCACGGGATACAAGAAGATCGTCGAAGCGGTCGAGGCCGCCGCGAAAAGAACGTGAAGCGTAAGTAAATGCCGTGAGCCGTGAGGCGTAAGGTGTTGAGAAACCGTAAGGTGTAAAGCGTAAGGCGTAAGGTGAGAAATGCTTGACCAACTTACCTCGGCCTTTTGTAGTTCTAACTCTTCACGCCTTACGCTTCACGTTCTTTATGCTTAGCGGTTTTATAGCCCCTGTCCATTTGTATGGTTGTGATGTATAATATATGCGTTGTTAAGATGAAACGGGAGGTGGAAAATGAAGATCAAGGTCAAGGTGGACTCGAACCTTCGGATCAAAAACGTTTTTGAACCTCCCCTGGAAGTGGAGCTTAAGGGCGATAACAATACCCTGAAAGACGTTCTCGGGAAGCTCTCCGACATGTACCCCTACCTGAGGTTCATGGAGAAGGGTGAGATGGGTGATGACCTGCGCAACCTGTACCTCAATGGAAAGAACCATTTTTCATTTTCCGAAGGATTGAAGAGGAAAGTCCTTGAGGGCGACACCGTTCACGTGGAAGCCTACATGGATCCCCTGGCGGGAGGATAAAGAACGGTTCCAGCCGTTTGAACCGCTTAAGCCGTTTGAGCGTTAAAAACAAAAGCCAAAAAGATGACCTCCGGTGTCAGGAATGTACGTCGGAGGCCATTTGTTTTTTAACGTTCAAGCTGTTCGAACGTTCAAACGGTTTAAGCTATTTCTTTAGCACTACCCACAACCCGCCCTCGGTGACGATCTCAAAACCATCCGTTATATCGTTTGTTTCCAAGTCCCGTCGTATCGTTTCCGGAGTTACTTCCGTCTTGCCGATGCGAAGGTTCAGCTCCCGTGAGCGCTGCGCTATCGGCCGGATAGCCTCCTCGGGAGTGTACTTGCCGAACCCGCCTCCGACAAAGGCGGTTCCGCCGGGTTTCAAAACGCGGCGGATTGCCTGATAGTCGATCTGAAAGAGGGAGGGGAAAAAGAGGGCCCCCCTGAAAACGACAAGGTCGGCGGTTTCATCGTCGACGCCGGTAAGGGACGGTCTTGTTTCCACGACATTGATCGTGTCCCCCATGCCCCTTTTCGATATCTCATCTTCGTAAAAACCTTTCATGCCGGAAGGAAAAGAAGCCACCTGGAAAGAGCTTCCCCTGTGCTGCCTGGCAAGGTCGTATATGACGCCGCAGAAGGGGCCGGCCTCCAGGACGTCGCCGTCACTTCGGCCGTATACTTCTCCGATGTGCCGTGCGAGGTGAGGATAGACTTCCTCCCAGAGGATGTTGATCTCCCGGATGAGCTGCAGCATGACATGAGTATATCAGAAAAACATGCCGGAAACACCTCATTCAGACAGGAGTGACGGTATTTTAGCCTGAATAAGATGTTGCCAGAAAATGGCGCATATGAAATAATGGAGGCAGGCCTTTTTTACGATAAGCGATACACTGAACGATTCCCCGTCGCGATCAGACAGGTTTCACATCGACCGGTCCCACTGCCGCTGCTTTTGATCTTTTTCGCTGCCGAAGGTGTAACAGGACATAATCTATGACAAAGGAAGACCGTCAGGGGCCATCCCCGGCAGAAGAGCCTTCCCGTTTCAGGCAGATGATCGAGGCGTCAGCGGAAGAGGTGTACCTGGTCAAGCCCGATGGTGAGCTTGTCTATGTGAACGATGCGGCCGCAGCGGGCCTCGGCTACACCAGGGAAGAAATGCTTCGCATCGGCGTTCTCGGTTTCGACCCCCTTTTCGGTCCGCGGTTCTCATCGCACTTTGAAGAATTGAAGGCAGGCAATCAGGCTCCTTTTGAAACGATCCATATTGCAAAGGACGGCAGGAAGGTCTTTAAAGAGATGAGGTCGGTCTACCTGAATATAGAGGGTAATGAGTACGTGTGCGGTTTCGGCCGGGACATCACAGAGCGCAGGCATGTCGAAGAGGCGTTGAGGGTAACCCAGTTTGCCATTGATCACACCGCTGACCTGGCATTCTGGACGGATGCTGGTTCCCGCTTTATTTACGTGAACGATACCGCCTGCAGGGTTCTGGGATATACGCGCGAGGAACTGCTCGGGATGAAAGTGAACGATATCGACAGGGACTTTAGTGAGGATATCTGGAAAGACCACTGGCGGGAATTGAGGGAAAAGAAGGCCATGGTCTTTGAAACGGTCCACAGGGCTAGGGACGGGAGGACCTTTCCTGTTGAGATGCAGACCAATTTTGTGGAATTCGAAGGCCGCGAGTATAACTGCGCTTTTGCCAGGGACATCACAGAAAGGAAACAGGCGGAAGATCATCGCATTGTCATGGAACGCAGGCTGCTCCAGACACAGAAACTTGAGAGCCTTGGTGTAATGGCGGGCGGCATCGCACATGATTTCAATAATCTGCTCATGGCCATCCTGGGAAACCTGGACCTTGCCCTGGTGTCAACGTCGAGTGTTTCCCCGGCACGGTCCAATATCGAACAGGTCATTCAGGCCACGCACTCCGCGGCGGACCTTACCCGGCAGATGCTTGCCTATTCTGGCAAGGGAAGGTTCATGATAGGCGATATCGACATAAATGAGCTTATCGAGGAGAACGCCCATCTTTTTCGTGCGTCTGTTTCCAGGAACACATCGCTCAATTTCCAGCTTGCAAGCGGTATCCATCTGATCAGTGCCGATGCCGGCCAGGTCCAGCAGGTCATAATGAACCTTGTCGCCAACGCCTCGGAAGCCATAGGTGAAAGGACCGGCGAGATCACTGTGTCCACCTCAATGGCTGACTGCGAAGATGAATACCTGACCAAGAGCAGGATAGAAGAAAAACCTCAGGCCGGAAGGTTTGTCTGCCTGGAAGTGAGGGACACCGGCTGCGGAATGGACCGCGGAGTGCTGGACCGGATTTTCGATCCCTTTTTCTCGACAAAGTTCACCGGCCGGGGCCTGGGCATGTGCGCGGTGATGGGCATAGTGCGCGGCCACAAGGGGGCGCTTGTGATAGAAAGCGCGGCCGGGGAAGGGACGACGGTCAAGGTGTATTTGCCCGCTGTCGACAGGACATCCAAAAGGATTACTGCGGCTGGCGATGTCACTGTGCGCCGCCTCGAGGAGGAGAGAAAGACCCTCTCCAGGCGGACGGTTCTGGTGGTGGATGATGAAGAAATGGTCCGCGAGGTTTGCTGCGCAATGCTGCAGGAGCTGGGATTTGATGTCGTTGCCGCGGAGGATGGGGCGCAGGCGGTAGAGATCTTCCGTGCACGCATCGGCGAGATCGATTGCGTGCTTCTCGACCTCTCAATGCCGAAAATGGACGGATTGGCTGCCTTCCAGGAGATATCCGGGTTAAAGCCGAATGTCAATGTCATTCTCGTGAGCGGCTACAACGAACAGGAAGCCATACAACGCTTCTCAGCCCAGGGGCTTGCCGGGTTCATCCAGAAGCCCTACCGTTTTGAAACCCTCAGAAAAGAACTGGACAAAGTTTTATCTTCCTTATAAAACGGTTTCTCTAGTTTTCTCAGGTTTCTTTGGTTATTCAAACCACACAAACCATATAAACCATACAAACCATACAAACCGTTTCAGGTTTCTTTCTTTTTCAGGATCAGCGAGCCGAACGCCCCAAGAAGTGAGACGCCTGCCGAAAGCAGGAAGGCGTTCGTGAACGTGCCGGAGGTATCCTTGATATAGCCGCCTATGACAGGGCCAAGGGCCTGGCCGATCCCGAAAAAGAGCGTGATAAAACCAAGTCCGGCAGGTGCAAGACGGCCCCCGACCGCGTCACCCGAGGCCGCCGCCATGATCGTGGGTATGGAAAAGGCGGCAATTCCGAAAATGACGGCCGATACGTAAAAACCGGTCGTGTCTTTCCAGAAGGCAAAGATCACATACGAAAGCGCAAGCGTCAGATATGCGATCATGGAGCCGTATCTGCGCCCGAGCACGTCGGAGATCCAGCCGTAGATAACACCGCAGAAGATGCTGAAGATGCCGAGGACCGCAAATATACGTCCCGCGGCCACGGGTGCCACCCCCATCTCTTTCGTGAGGAAGGCGACGAAAAAAGTGAGATATATGATGTAGGAGAAGCCGTACATGAAATAAACGCAGCCCAGTTTCCATATCTCCGATTCGACGACAACGTCCTTGAACGCGGAGAAGAGGGTGACTTTGGGACCGCCCTTTTGTTCCTCCGAACCGCCGAACATGGTGAGGCCTTTTTCAGCAGGGTTGTTCCTTAAAAAACCATAGCAGACAAAGGCAAGAACGAAAACAGCTATACCGAGAATGAACCATGCGTAGCGCCATCCATCCTTCCCGTACGCAGAGATCACGGGGGGCAGGATGATGCCGGCAAGGAAGAGGCCAAGGCCGATACCGGCGGAGACGATGCCCGTGGCGAGTCCCCTTTTGCGCATGACGAACCAGGCGGCTGGAAGGGCCATGATGGGAACATAGCTGCCGCCGTTGCCCAATCCGGAGATAAGCCTCATGATAAAGGCAAAGGAAAAAGATTCGGCGAAGCCTGTCAGGAACAGGCTTACCCCGATGACAATAAGGGACAGAAAAACCACGCGTCTCACACCGAAACGGGCGGCGAGGAACCCTCCTATGATCGCGAGGCTCAGGTACCCGATGAAATTTCCCATAGCGATGGAGCCGAGCTGGGTGTAGCTGAGGGCGAGGCCGTCTTTCATGGGTGGAAGTATGACGGAATAGGACATTCTTCCGAAGCCGTGGGCGAGTATGGTGACCAGTGTGCCCGTGAGGGCGATGATCCACGCGTAATGAACCATTATTCCACCTCCGAAAAAAACTTGATAGTGTTGCCGGCGACCCGCCGTATATAGACGGTTTTCACGGTGTTTCTTCCACGGGGTTTCCGTACAAGAAGGGTACGGGGCCCTGGAAACTCCATGAAGATCGTTTCGGTCATGAAAAACGTCTCATTTTCTTTGTTCAGGGGGAGGGATATGAGTGTGGTTGCCGTTTCGCTGGAACTGGTGGAAGTGTTGTTCCGCTGTTTCTCAAGTGGTCAGTCTGCGCTTTCCCTTATCGCGCGAAGAGAATCCCCATCTATAGATTAATGGTACGTTGTCGCGTAATAAAATGCAAGACCGATCACACATTCCTGCGGTTTGTCCGGGCAAGGGTCGAAAATGTTGCCCCGCCCCCGGCTCCTTAATTTATCATAGAGAACCAGCGATAAGTATGATAGGTTTGTTTATTATGACATTGACGTCATGTGGTCAGACAAGGATCGTCTGTGCTGTGATTATGTATTGTTCGGCCGATAAGAACGGGACCGGCAAGGGCACGCAAAATAAAGCGTCACGATGAGCGCGGCATGAACACGGCAAAAAAACTCTCCCCCATTGCAGGCAGCTGGTTACCCACCTGGTATGCGGTTGTTGCGGCATTGCTGGTTCTCATATGCACATGCCTTATTGGAGCCGGTCCGGCTTTTGCAGCCGGCGACCATAAGAATGTGTTTATCCTCCATTCCTATCACAGGACCGAATGGACAGAAGAGATCATGGAGGGCTACTCGTCTGTCTTGAAGGGTATTAACGGTCTTACCTTTTATGTGGAATACATGGACACGAAAAAACTGGAGACCGAGGAATATCTTAGAAAGCTCCGCGATCTTTACAGGATGAAATATGCCGACGTCAGGTTTGACGTCATACTTGTGTCCGACGATGAAGCTTTTGAATTTGCCCTTCGTCACCAGAAAGACCTTTTTAAGAACGCCCCCATCGTGTTCTGCGGGGTCAACAAGTATGAAGATACCATCGTGAAACACTATGACAATGCGGCGGGGGTCATAGAGAAAGGCGGCATCGGGGAGACGCTGGCCTTCGCCTTCAAGGCATGGCCTGGCGCGAAGACGGTATACGTGGTCCACGATAGGACTGATGAAAGCCGCAGTGATGTGAGAAGGTTTCTCAGGATAATGGAAGAGGAATATCCCCATGTGGGTGTAAGGTTGATAGGCGACGCAACGTACGCCCAGATCAAGGAAACCGTCCGTTCCCTTCCGCGTGACAGCTTCGCGTTCTTTATTTCCTTCTGGCAGGATGCAACGGGCAGGCCCGTTTCGCCTGAAGAGGTGCGGGCGGTTCTCCAGACCTCTCCGGTGCCGGTGTTCGGCCGTTCAGGATGGCTCATAGGAAAAGGCCTGGCCGGCGGAAAATGCGTCACAGGTTATAATCAGGGCGCGGCTGCAGCCCGGCTGGCAAAGGAGATCCTCGGCGGCACCCAGCTGTCCGCCTTGCCCTCGGTCAAGGACAGCCCCAACCAGTTCATGTTCGATCATAATGAACTGAAGGAACACGGCATATCCGAGAAATTGCTGCCCCCGGAAAGCGTTGTCCTGAACAGGCCGAGGTCGTATTTCGAAGAGAATAAGGCCGTTGTATTGACGTCGGCCGTCATCATGTTCTTTCTCTTTATTTTTATCATTGTCCTTTCAGTGAGCCTTGTCCGGCTCAGGCGCATCTCCGCGCAGCTCCAGTCGAGGGAGATGGAGCTTGTCGCCTCTCAGCAGACGCTCTCCGATATTCTCTCGGCCTCGCCAAGCGGCATAGTCAAGATCAAAGACCGGGTGTTCGAATGGGTCAATGATGCCATGTGCGCCATAACGGGATACACCGAACAGGAACTCGTGGGGCATGATTCGCGGTTCCTCTATGCCGATGACGAGGAGTACCGGAGAATAGGGAGGGACGTTTATACCGAGGGCAGGGCAACTTCAAAATGGATCCGTAAGGACGGGACCGCAAGGGATGTAATATTCCAGGCAGCCCACTCCTCGGGTGACTCGTACATCGCCATCGTAACGGACATAACGGACTGGAAGAAGACCAGTGAGGCCCTCCATGAAAGCGAGGAGCTTTATCGGAACATCATCAACAAGATACAGGACGTTTTTTACCGGTTCGACACGAACGGCAGACTGATCATGATCAACCCCGCTGCCATAAAGATGCTGCGGTACGATTCCGTGGAGGAGATGCTGGGCCTGCCCATGGAGGCTTTCTGGTACGACCCTGAAGACCTGCGTAAGATGATCGAAAAATTGAAGGACCAGGACCTGGTAAACGATTACGAGGCCCTGCTGAAGCGGAAGGACGGTTCGGCCTTTTATGTCTCCATCACAACCCATTACTTCTATGATAAGGACGGGAATCTTGCCGGGCGGGAAGGCATCCTCAGGGACATCACGGAGCGCAAGCGCTCGGAGGAGGCCCTGAGAGAGAGCGAAGAGCGTTACCGTGCCCTCTTCGCTTCCTCGCCGGACGGTGTCCTTGTTATGAAAAATAATATCTGCGTTGACTGTAACATAAAGGCCTGCGAGATTTACGGGTGCACGAGAGAAGAGCTTCTCACCAAAAGCCCCGAGGATTTTTCCCCCGAGTACCAGCCGGACGGCAGGATGTCGCAGGAAAAGGCGATGACAAAAATAGATCTCGTAAAGTCCGGAACGCCCCAGTATTTTGAATGGAAGGGGACCCGCAGGGACGGGACACCCTTTGACGCCGATGTCAGCCTGAGCCCATTTTACCTGAACGACGAGCTGCACGTGCTTGTCATCGTCAGGGACATCACGGAGCGCAAGAAGACGGGCGAGGAGATACGTCGCCTCGTCACGGCCCTGGAGCAGGCGGCTGAAGATGTGGTCATCACTGATGTGAATGGAGTGATCGAGTATGTCAATCCGGCATTCGAGTCCGTCACGGGCTATTCCCGGCAGGAGGCGATCGGGAATACGCCGAGGATCCTCAAGAGCGGCATACACGACGATAAGTTTTACAAGGACCTCTGGGAAACGATAACGGGGGGCAATGTCTGGAGCGGTATCATCATAAACAGGCGGAAGGATGGTGCGCTCATCCATGAAGAGGCGACCATCAGTCCCCTGGTCGATTCCGCCGGCCGCATAAACGGCTACGTTGCCCTGAAAAGGGATGTGACGCGGCAGATGCAGCTCGAATCACAGCTGCATCAATCACAAAAGATGGAGGTCGTAGGTCAGCTTGCCGGGGGGATAGCCCACGATTTCAATAACATCCTCAGCGCCATCATGGGGTATTCGAACCTGATCCAGCTCAAGATCCCGCTGAATGACCCCGTACGGCATTATGTCGACCAGATAGTCGTGTCTTCAGGCAAAGCCGCGGCGCTCACCCAGAGCCTCCTTGCCTTCAGCAGGAAGCAGATCATCGATCCCAAACCGATCGAAGTGAACACCTCGATCGCGGGTACAAAAAAGATCCTGTCCCGTCTTATCACGGAGGACATCACCCTGAGAACGGAATTCGGAGAGGGGGAACTGGTGATCATGGCCGACCTGGTGCAGCTCGACCAGGTGCTGATGAACCTCGTGGCGAACGCGAGGGACGCCATGCCGAAGGGAGGTACTATTACGATCCGGACGGAGCGGACCGTTGTCGGGAACTACCTGTTAGAGGGTCACCAGGAACTGAAACCGGGTGATTATGCCCGGGTGTCTGTGATCGATACCGGCGCGGGCATGGATGAGAAGATAAGGGAAAGGATCTTCGAACCTTTTTTCACCACCAAGGAATCGGGGAAGGGAACAGGGCTGGGGCTTGCCATCGTTTACGGGATAATACAGCAGCACAACGGTTCCATCCGCGTAAAAAGCGAGCCCGGTCACGGGACCACGTTCGAGATACTCCTGCCCATCGTGAAGGCCCCTTCGGTGAAGCAGGAGGAAGCGCCTGCCGATATTCCACGGGGCTCGGAGAAGGTGCTTGTCGTGGAAGACAACGGGGAACTAAGGAGCCTGCTGCGAACCATCCTCGAACAACATGGGTACAGTGTTATTGAGGCTGTAGACGGCCTTGACGCCATTGACAGGCAAAACGAATGCAGGGCAGACCTTGTGATCCTCGATGTGGTCATGCCGAGGATGAACGGCAAGGAGACATACGAGGTATTGAAAAGCCGGGACCCGTCCGTGAGGGTGCTCTTCATGAGCGGTTATACCGATGACATAATCCATCAAAAGGGTGTTCTTGACCCTACGATCAATTACATAGCCAAGCCCATCATGCCGAAAGACTTCATGAAAAAGGTGAGGGAAGTCCTCGATTCTACCCCTTGATGCCCTGCCAGTCTTTCAGGAACCTTTCAAGCCCGATATCTGTGAGAGGATGGTTCATGAGCTGTTTCAGTACGTTGAAAGGGATCGTGGCGATGTCGGCACCGACAAGGGCGGCGTCGAGAACGTGCACCGGGTTGCGGATGCTGGCGACGATGATCTCCGTCTCAAAACCGTAGTTGAAGAAGATCCTGCAGGTATCGTCAACGATATCCATGCCTCTCTGGGAGATGTCATCAAGCCTTCCGATGAAAGGGCTTACATAGGTGGCGCCAGCCTTCGCTGCAATGAGGGCCTGTATGGGCTGAAAGATAAGGGTAACATTCGTTTTGATGCCTTCGTTCGTGAGGGTCCTCACCGCCTTGATGCCTTCCTCTGTCATGGGTATCTTGATGACGGCATTATCACCGAGTGACGCGAGTTTGCGCGCCTCCTCGCACATGCCGTCGGACGCGGTGGAGATCACTTCGAGGCTGACGGGACCGGGTACGGTCCTCAGTATCTCCTGAAGGACTGCCTGGGGATCTTTTTTCTCTTTTGCCAGGAGGCTCGGATTGGTGGTGACACCGTCAACAAGCCCCATTTCCATGCCTTTTTTTATCTCATCGATGTTTGCCGTATCGATAAAGAATTTCATAACCAGCCTCCCGTGTATTCGATTTGTGAGTGGAAAAAACTGCAAAGAGTATACACGATTGTACGTTTCTTTCCCATCTTTTTTGGTTTATACGGTTTCTCTGGTTTATTTTGGTTATTAACCATACAAACCGTATAAACCGTACAAACCATCTTTTATAGTTTGAACGCCTCTGTTCTGCCGGTGAACTTGTTCCTGAGTTTCGGTTTTTCGATCTTCCCCGTCGGGTTTCGCGGTACCTCTCCAAAAAAGATCACCCGGGGTCTTTTGTAGCGCGGCAGCTTTTCACAGTGGTCGAGCACTTCCTTTTCGGTCAGCTGCTTTCCGGGCACCACGTCGATGACAACGGCGACAAGCTCTCCAAGGCGCTCATTGGGGACGCCGATGGCTGCGACATCCTTGACGGCCGGGTGTGTGTGCAGAAAGTTTTCGACCTCTACAGGAAAAACATTCTCGCCGCCCGTGATGATGACGTCCTTTTTCCTGTCCACAATGTAGATAAAGCCGTCCTCGTCCTGCCTGACGATGTCGCCCGTGTAAAGCCAGCCGTCCTTTAATGCCTTTGCCGTAGCTTCGGGGTTTTTATAATATTCCTGCATTACGCCGTTGCCCCTAACGATCAGTTCGCCGGGTTCTCCGCGTGATACATCCCTGTCTTCTTCGTTGACTATGCGTGCCTCCCAGTTGAAACCGGGTTTGCCGATAGCTCCCACCTTGTGAGTGTTTTCGATGCCGAGATGGATGCAGTTGGGGCCCGTGCTTTCACTTAGGCCGAATGTCGTGTCGTACTGCATTTCAGGGAAATGCTGCTTCCAATGGGTTATCAATGACGGCGGTACGGGCTGAGCGCCGATGTGCATCAGCCGCCATTGGGAAAGCTTGTAGTTTTCCAGTTTCAGTTCCCCGCTGTCCAGTTTGAGAAGTATGTCCTGTGCCCAGGGCACAAGCAGCCATACGATCGTGCCGCCTTCTTCATCGACGGCCTCCAGGGTCCATTCGGGGGAGACACCCTTCAGGATAACAGACTTGCCGCCGACTATAAAGCTCCCGAACCAATGCATTTTTGCCCCTGTATGGTACAGGGGCGGTATAAGGATGAAGACATCGTCTTTTGTCTGGTAATGGTGGACGTTCTCGGTGATGCAGGCGCAGGTCATGTTGTTGTGTGTCAGGAGGATGGGCTTGGGCTGTCCCGTCGTGCCGGAGGTGAAATAGAGGCCGCATGGGTCGCTGAGTAGAAGTTCGATGTCTGGCGGTCTGCCGGATGCGGCGGTGATCAGGTCATCGAAGGAAGCGGCAAAGGAAGGAATGTTCCGGCCGTTGCAGATGTAGTCCTTCACGTAAGAAAGACCGTCCTTGCCTGCCTCGACACGGCCGGTAAACTCCTCATCAAAGATGATGAGTTTTGGCTCCGCAACGTCACAGCAGTACTTCAGGTCCTCGGTTGTAAACCGGAAATTGAGGGGCACAACCCAGGCGCCGGTCCTCACGATGCCGAAATAGGCGACAAGCCAGGAGATGGAATTCTGCATCCAGTGGACGACCTTGTCCCCTTTTTTGATCCCTTTTTTTATAAGGACGTCGGCAAACCTGTTTGCCCTTTCGTCGAATTCGCTCCAGGTGATCTCTGTGCGTTTTTTCTCCGCGGGCACCCGCTCGACGAGTGCTATGTCGTCGGGATACATCCGTGCGTTCCGTGCCAGCATCTCAGCTATGGTTATATCCATGGTCTCCCCCGTTCCCTTTTTTGCGTTCTATGACAGTTTCTTCAATTTATACGGTTTCTTTGGTTTCTACCGTTTCTTTGGTTCATCTGATCCCTTTAATTGAAAAGATGCTAATTTTCTCCAACCACACAAACCAGATAAACCATATAAACCATATAAACCATATAAACGTTTTCTATCCTTCCACCGTTATGACCATCGATCCAAGGGTGCCTTCGAGCCTGTGCTTCAGCCAGGGTTTTTCTTTTATCATTTCGCCGATGTCTTTCTCATCGCCGAAATAGACGCAATGGGCAAGGCAGACGTTGTCGGCGCATGCCGGGATGAGCCCGTTTATGACCCTGTTGTAACAGAGATCGCACTTTGAGGCCTTACCGTTGCTGTCGTTATAGTTAATTGCATCATAGGGACAGGCCTCTACACACAAACTGCACCCGATGCATTTTTCACTGTCCAGCAGGACGATGCCTGTCGCGGGATCCTTTGTGATCGCCCCTTCCGGGCAGGCCTCAGCACATGGTGGATCGTCGCAATGTTTGCAGATGGTGACACGCCAGGTGAAATCGAGGGTTCCGTCCACTTCTTTCGGGCCGTCTGCCCGGACCGAGAGGTGACAGGTGGAATCAGGGTTTTCCGGATTATACGCGTCATACGAAAAGGGGTTCTTTTCCTGCTTGCAGGCAACCTCGCAGGCCCTGCACCCCCAGCACGACTTCTCATCAAAAACAACCTTAAAATTACTCATGGACGGCCTCCTTCGGGTATTCCGGGCGTATCCTGCAGAGCGCGGTTTTCAGATTCGACGCGCCGAACGTCGGGTCCTGCTCCTCAAGGGCGTCGCTCAGAAGGACGCTGATGTTCGACCGCTCCCAGCCGTGGCGGGGGTCCTTGTCCTCGGGAAACCACCGTGCGTGCTGGGCCGACAGGATCCTCGGGTCCATGCCGGCAAAAAGCGTCGCCTTCATCCTGACCTTTCCGCGCAGGGATTCCAGGACTACCCAGTCGCCTTCCTTTATGCCTTCCTTTGCAGCCGCTTCCGGATGGATCTGCACCAGCGGGTCTTTGCTCAGTTCCCTGACCCAGGGCAGGCCCTGGTATTCCGAGTGGAAGAAACCCGGGATCCTGACGCCGGTGATGAGGATGTACGGGTAATCCTTGTATATCTCAGGCGTTGTGTAGGGGCCCTCGGGG
>Ga0116153_10001209_pt1 | contig 25505 bp, 15 predicted proteins | sample AD_UKC028_MetaG_FD_89896 | JGI IMG/M metagenome (GOLD analysis project Ga0116153, IMG submission 89896) | Active sludge microbial communities of municipal wastewater-treating anaerobic digesters from USA - AD_UKC028_MetaG | ecosystem: Engineered > Bioreactor > Anaerobic > Digestate | place: USA...
GTCTCCTCGGCCAGGACCCCGTCGCGGATCACGAGCAGCCGGTCGGCGTCGGCCAGCGTCGAGAAGCGGTGGGCCACGATGATCGAGGCCCGGCCGGCGGTGATGTTCTTCAGGCCCCGGCGGATCAGGTCCTCGGTGTAGGCGTCCACCGAGCTGGTGGCCTCGTCGAGGAGCAGCACCGGCGGGTCGAAGCACAGCGCCCGCGCGAAGCTGACCAGCTGGCGCTGGCCGGCGGAGAGCGTCTGGGCGCGCTCGCCGAGCTTGTGAGCGTAGCCGTCCGGGAGCCCGGCGATGAACTCGTGGGCGCAGGCCCGGCGGGCGGCCTCCTCGACCCGCTCGCGCCCGAAGCCCGGCTCCCAGAGGCGGATATTCTCCTCGACCGTTCCGGCGAAGAGGAACACGTCCTGGATGACCACCGCCACCTGCCGGCGGACCTCCCGCGGGTCGAGCGCCGAGATGTCCGAACCGTCGATGAGGATCTGCCCCTTCTGCGGGCGGTAGAGGGCGCTGGCCAGGCTGAGGATGGTGGTCTTGCCGGCGCCGGTCGGCCCGGCCACGGCCACGCGCTCGCCGGGGCGGACCTTGAAGGACAGGCCCTTCAGGATCCACTGCTCCTCCTTGTAGGCGAACCACACGTCGCGGAACTCGATCTCGCCGCGGGCCCGGCCGCCGGCGCCCCAGGTCGGGACGGAGCGCGCCCCCACGTTCGGGTCGTCGCTGTCCGGAAGGTCCAGGAACTTGAAGACCCGCTCGAGCGCGGCCACCGCCGACTGCAGCGACTGGACCTGCTCGACCATCTCCATGAAGGGCCAGCCCATGTCCTGGAAGAAGATCACGAAGGCCAGCAGCGTGCCGATCTGCAACTCGTGGTCGAAGTAGCGGATGCCGCCGTACCAGAGGATCAGGGCCACGGCCAGACCAAAAGTCAGTTGGAGCAGCGGCGAGAAGTAGACGTGCAGATTGAGGGCCTTGACCCAGGCGGCGCGGTGGGCCTCGTTGGCCCCGTCGAGCTCCGCGGAGGAGCGCTTCTCCTGGCCGAGCAGCACCAGGGTGTTGTGGCCGGAGATCTGCTCCTCCATGCGCACGTTGAGCTGGCTGACCATCTCCCGGCACCAGCGGTAGGCGCGCAGGAAGTGCGGGCGGAAGAGTATCCCCAGCACCACCGTGACCGGCATGAAGGCCAGGCCGACCAGGGTCAGCCGCCAGTCCACGAAGAACATGAAGGCCAGGTAGCCGACCACCCGCAGGCTGTTGCCCACCAGGTAGACCAGTCCGTTGGCCAGCGGCTCGCCGATGTGGTTGGCGTCGTTGATCATGCGTGCCAGGGTCTTGCCGGCGGGCACCCGGTCGAAGTAGCCCAGCGGGAAGGCCTGGAAGCGCCGGTAGAGCGCCGCGCGCAGGGTGGCCATCAGCTTCTGGCCGGTGCCCAGGGTCAGGTAGTTCGAGAAGGCGCTGACCAGCGCGCCGCCGAAGGCGGTGCCCACGTAGAGGGCGATCCAGAACCACAGGCTCTTCTGCTCGCCGGTGAGCAGCCCGCCGTCGACGATGTGCTTCACGAACCAGGGCCGGGCCACGTCGCCGGCGATGATGAAGAGCAGCCCGACCACCGCCAGGCCCAGCGCCGCCCGGTGGGGCCGCAGCATGGGCCAGAGCCGGCGGACGATGCCGATGTTCCGCAGGCTGGCGGTTTCGGCCAGTTCGCTGTCGAAGGAACTCATGACTCGAACTGCTCCTGGAGCGCGAAGTTCCGGGCATAGAAACCGTCGCCGCGGAGCAGTTCGCGGTGCGTGCCCACCTCGCTCAGACGCCCGTCCTGGATCACCGCCACCCGGTCGCACTCGCGCAGCACCGAGATGCGGTGGCTGACCACGATCACCGTGGTGCCGGCGAGCTTCGGCCGGATCCGGCTCCAGATGGCCTTCTCGGTCTCCACGTCCACGGCGCTGAAGACGTCGTCGAGGAGCAGCACCCGCGGCTCAACCACCAGCGCCCGGGCCAGCGCCGCGCGGAGGCGCTGCCCGCCGGAGAGGGTCACGCCGCGCTCGCCGACCACGGTGGCCAGGCCCCCCTCGAAGCGGGCCACGTCGCCGTCGAGCGCCGCGAGGTTCACCGCCTCCCGGACCAGCTCCGGCGGGCAGTTCTCCCGGCCGTAGGCCAGGTTCTCCTCCAGGCTGCGGCTGAAGAGGAAGGGCGACTGCTCCACCAGGGTCACCGCCCGGCGAAGCTTGCCGCGGCCGATCTCGCCGAGGTCGGCGCCGTCCAGGAAGACCGTCCCCCGCGGGGCGGTCAGCAGCCCCGCGGCAAGGTTGAGCAGCGTGGACTTCCCCGAGCCGGTCGGACCGGTGATGCCCAGGACCGCGCCGGCCGGCACGTCCAGACTGAGGTCCGATACCGCTGGAGCCTCCTTGCCGCGGTGGGTGAAGGTCAACCCGCGGAAGGACAGGCTGCCCCGGAACACATCCGGCCCGGACGCCTCCGGCGGGTGCTGGGCCGGGGCGGTCTGGAAGATATCCTCCAGCCGTTTGGCCGAAGCCTTGGCCCTCTGGAGGATGTTGAGGGCCATGCCCACCGCGAAGGTCGGCCAGATCATGACGCCGACGTAGGCCACGAACTTGACCAGGTCGCCCAGGTCCATCCGCCGGCCGAGCACCAGCCAGCCGCCCCAGGCCAGGGCCACCGCCACGCTGGCCTCGGGGATGAGCCGGAAGTAGGGCTCGAAGAGCGCGTCGAAGCGCGAGACCCGCACGGCCTTGGCGGTGTACTCCCGGTTCAGGGCCTCGAAATTGGCGAAGGCCGCGTCCTCGCGGGCGTAGGTCTTCAGGGCCCGCACGCCGGCGATGTCCTCCTGGACCCGGCCGGTGAGCACGCCCAGCGCGTCCTGGCTGGCCTGGTAGGTGTTGTGCAACCGGGTCATGAGCATGGCGCTCAGCGGCGAGCCCAGGAGCAGCGGAGCCGTGGCCGCGACCGCCAGCCAGGGATTGATGGCAACCATCATGATGAAGGCCGCCGGTATCAGGATGATCGCGTCGGCGAAGCACAGCAGGCCCATGGCGTAGAAACGCCGGACGGCCTCCAGGTCGCTCGAGGCCCGGCTCATCAGGTCGCCGGAGGTGCTGGCGTGGAAGAAGTCCGGCGGGAGCGACTGCATGTGCCCGAACAGGTCGCGGCGGATCTCGTACTCCATCCGGCGGCTGCGCGGCCAGATGATCCGCCGGTAGACCATGCGGGTCAGGGCTATGGCCACGGTCAGCAGCGCGAACTTGAGGCCGGCGGCCGCGAAGGTCGCGCTGGTGACACCGTCGCCGGCGCGGCCCTCGGCGACGGCCTGAAGGTCGGAGAAGGCCCCGCCGAGGATCGCCGGCAGGGCCAGCTGGGCGATGTCGCAGGCCAGCAGGATCAGCAGACCCGCCGCCAGGATCAGCCAGTGTCGCTTGAGGTACCTGAGGATGAGGGACATTCCCAAGGGGATTCCTTTCGGGGGCCATTCTACGCTCGGCGGTGAAGGAGCGCAATCGCGCCAGACTCGGCATTCGGCTTTCGGCTATCGGCTTTCGGCACAACTGCCGCTCCGAAAGCCCAAAGCCCTTCGACTGCGCTCAGGGCCTGGGCCGTGAGCCCGTCGAACGGCCCAATGCCCAAAGCCGGACGTTCCGAAGCACTTGAGCCCTCCCGGCCCCTGGCTACAATCCCGGCCATGCGTGGCGCGACCACCACCCGGACCCGCCCACTGGGCCCCGGCCCCGAGCCGCATGAGGTCCTCCACCGGCTGTCCGGGAAGGCCGGGCTCTTCCTGCTTGAAAGCGCCCTGCCCGGCGGCCGCCACGCGCGCTGGAGCCACCTCGGCGCCGAGCCCTCGCTGCGCCTGCTCGCCAAGGGCCGGCGCAGCTGGCTGGAGCGCCAGCCCGTCCCGACCATCCTGCCCAACGACGCCTTCCGCGAACTCGGCCGGCTCCTCAGGGAGCTGGCCGCCGAGCCGGCGCCGCCCCGGCCTCCCGACGAGCCCGCCTTCCGCGGCGGCCTGGTCGGCTACCTCGGCTACGAGCTGGGCCGGCTGGTCGAGCGCCTGCCCGGCCGCGTCCCGGACGACCTGCGCCTGCCGGACATGAACCTGGGCCTGTACGAGACGGTCCTGTCCTTTGACCACGAACGCCGCGTCTGGCACGCCTCGGCCGCCGAGTTCGGGGCCGGCAGCGCGGCCGAACGCGCCAGGCGCCTGGACGCCAAGCTCGCCGCCGCCGCCGGGTGGCTGGCCGCTCCCGCCGGGGGCGCCGCCGTCGGCGACGACGACGACCTCTCGGCGGCCGAGACGCTCCGCAGCAACTTCACGCCCGGGGAGTACGAGGCCGCGGTGGCGCGGGTCATCGAGTACATCCGCGCCGGCGACATCTTCCAGGCCAATCTCACCCAGCGTTTCACCGCCCGGTGGTCCCGCGGGGCCCTCGGCCTCTACCTGCGCCTGCGCCGGGTCAACCCGGCGCCCTTCGCCGCCTACTACGACTCCGGCCGCGCCCAGATCGCCTCGGCCTCGCCGGAGCTCTTCCTGCGCGTCGACGGCCGCCGGGTGGAGACCCGCCCAATCAAGGGCACCCGGCCGCGGAGCGACGACCCGGAGACCGACCGGCGGCTGGCCGCGGAGCTGCTGGGCAGCCCCAAGGACCGCGCCGAACTGACCATGATCGTGGACCTGGAGCGCAACGACCTCGGCCGGGTCTGCTCCTACGGCTCGGTGCGCGTCGAGGACCACCTCGCGCTCGAGAGCTTCGCCACGGTCCACCACCTGGTCTCCACGGTGGCCGGCGAGCTCCACGACGGCCGGACGCTGGTCGACCTGCTCCGGGCGACCTTCCCGGGCGGCTCGATCACCGGAGCGCCCAAGATCCGGGCCATGCAGATCATCGACGAACTGGAGCGCTCGGCGCGCGGGGTCTACACCGGGGCGCTGGGCTGCATCGGGCTCGACGGCTTCGTCGAACTCAACCTGCCCATCCGGACCTTCACGGTGGCGGACGGGCGGGCCCACTTCGGCGTGGGCGGCGGGATCGTCGCGGACTCGTCGCCGGCCGGGGAATACCAGGAGACCCTGGACAAGGCGCGCGGCCTGGTCGCCGCGCTGGAGAGGTAGACGGTGGAGGTCGGGCTATGAGCGAAGGACGGGTCTACATCGACGGGTCGGTCTCGGCGGAGAGCGAGGCCCGCATCCCGGCCGGCGACCGCGGGTTCCTCTACGGCGACGCGCTCTTCGAGACGCTGCGCACCTACGGCGGCGAGCCCTTCCTGCTCGATCGCCACCTGGAGCGGCTGATGGGCTCGTGCCAGGAGCTGGAGATCACGCCGCGCGAGAGCCCGGCGGAGATCGCCGAGATCGTGCTGCAGCTGGTCGCCGAGCTCAAGGCCGAGGCCTACGTGCGCATCGCCATCTCCCGCGGCTCGGGCTACGGGCCCTGGCCGAAGGAACTCCCCGAGCACGGGCGCACGGTGATCGCCGTCCGGCCGCTGGTGCCGCCGGCGGCGGAGCTCTACGCCCGCGGGATGCGCGTGGCCACCAGCCAGCTGATGCGCTTCGAGGGCTCGCCGCTGGTCGGCCACAAGACCGCCAACTACCTGGAGGCGGTGCTGGCCCGCGGCGACGCCGCCGAGCACGGCGCCGACGAGGCCCTGCTGCTGAACACCGCCGGCCGGATATCCGAGCTCTCCGCCGCCAACGTCTTCGCGGTGGTCTACGGCCGGCTGCTGACCCCCGACCTGGAGGAGGGACCGCTGCCTGGCATAACCCGCCAGTTCGTCCTGGAGCTGGCCGAGAAGGCCGGCATCAAGACCCACTGCGGCCAGCTGACCCCCGAGGCCCTGGGCGACGCCGACGAGGCCTTCGCCACGAGCTCCCTGCTCGAGATCTGCCCGATCGCCGAGCTCGACGGACAGAAGATCGGCGAGGCCGTGCCCGGGCAGGTGACCCAGAAGCTCCAGGCCGCCTACCGGGCGGCGACCGCGCAATCGTGATCCGCGCGGTCACCCTCGACGCCTACGGGACGGTCTTCGACTTCGAGAGCCACCTCTCCGACGTGGCCGGCGAGGCCCTGGCCGCCGCGCGGGTCGACGGCCTGGAGCCGCGGCGGCTGGCCGAGGCCTGGAGCGCGCACTTCCAGACGCTCTACGACGAGTTCGGCAGCTGCCACCACGCCGACGGCCGCGAGTTCCGGACCATCGCCGAGCTGACCACCGACTCCCTGGCCGCCGCCTACCGCCAGCACGGCCTCGAGCGCCTCGACCCCCGCCCCGGAGTGGACATCTGGCTGGGTCGGCTCCGGGCGGTGCGGCCGTTTCCGGAGGTCGAGGCGGTCATCGGGCAGCTCGGCGCGCGGCTGCCGCTGGCCATGCTCAGCGACACCGACGACGACATCATCGCGCCGGCGCTGGAACGATTGCGGGTTGCGGGCAAGACCCAGAGGCCGGCAGCCGACTGTCTCCAGACCATCAACCAGCAACCAGCAACCAGCAACCCACTTCCGTTCTGTTTCGTCCTCACCAGCGAGCAGGTCCGGGCCTACAAACAGGATCCGCGGGCGGTGCTCTTCCGCCGGGCGCTCGAGGAGCTTGAGCTGCCCGCCGCCGAAGTGCTCCATGTCGGCGACTCGCCCGGCGACATCGGCGGCGCCAAGACCGCCGGGATGCGCGTCGCCTGGGTGAACCGCAACGGCGGGCGCCTCCCGGCCGGATGCCCCCGGCCGGACGCCGAGATACGGGATCTGTCGACGCTGCCGGAGCTCGTGGAGTCGATGTCGTGAGCGCCAGGAAGGGCGAGAAGCGCGCCCCCGCCCAGCCCACGCGCCATCTGGTTGCTCAGAACAAGAAGGCGCTCTTCAAGTACCAGCTGGTCGAGAAGCTCGAGGCCGGCATCCAGCTCCTCGGCACCGAGGTCAAGAGCCTGCGCGACCACCAGGTCAACTTCACGGACAGCTACGCGCGCTTCGACGGGAACGAGATATTCCTCTTCAACCTGAACATCGCCGTCTACGAGCCGGCCTCGCGGATGAACCACGACCCCATCCGGAAGCGCAAGCTGCTGCTCCACCGGAAAGAGCTCGAGCGCCTGGGCGGCAAGCTCCGCCAGCGCGGCTTCACCCTGGTGCCCATCGCCATCTACTTCAGCGGCCCGTGGGCCAAGGTGGAGTTGGGTCTCGTCACCCACAAGACCGCCGGCGACAAGCGCCAGACCATCAAGGACCGGGAGGCCCGGCGCGACCTGGACCGGGCGAGGAAATGCCGGGATAGGTGAGGCGCTACCTATGGGCCAAGACAACGACTCATCCCTGGAGAAGGCCAAGGAGCTCTCCTCCCAAGCGCATGATTGTCTCCGGAAGCAAGACTATGAGGGCGCTCTTGCTTTGGCCAAGGAGATTGAAGCCCTTCGGTACAGCGCAGCCTATGAGATAGCTGGCTTGGCCCATTCGGCAATGGGCAACACGAAACTTGCCGTGGAGGCTCTGGAAAGAGGTGTCAAGAAGGTCCCCGAAGTCTGGCTTAACTGGGAACTTCTCGGCAACTGCCTGTCCGACTTGGGACGGTACGACGAGGCTGCTGCCGCGTATGAGCACGCACACCAGTGCCCACACGTGTCCCACTCCTACGTGTATCTGAACCAAGCCATCCTTGCAGGCCGGCGTGGCAAGCACAGCGAAGCCTTGGCGAATCTTGATAAGGTCGACGACCCATCTTTACGCCTTGGTGCTGCTGCTACAAGAATCCGAGCACTGGAGTGCCTGGGGAACCGCAGCCAAGCGGTAGCACTTGCCGAGAAGATCCTGACCGACGAAGTCGAAGATGATAAGAACGGGAGCCTAAGCTACATTGCAGCCATTCTGGGCCGGATGCGACTACAGCTGGGGCAACCCAAGAGACAAGTACGAGACTCCGCGTTTGGCGCACTCAGGCACAGCCGCATCAGCGACGAACTGCTCTCTCTCATCCGGGAGATAGACAACCTGTCCCGTCCCGCCAGCCAGAACTATCGGCTTCTCATCCACGTGCGGATGCCCAAGGAGCGGCAAGAGCCTGCCGGGATTAAGGGGTACTACGTGACCTATCACGTGATGGCAGAATCCCAAGAGCAAGCACTGGCCTTTGCGCGTGAGTTCGAAGAGTGGATGGGGCCATGCCAACTGGAGGTATCGAAGTCAGAGGTGATTGGCAAGACCGCCGGTGGGTTGCTGGGAGTCTGCTTTCGATCAGCTCGGTCAGGATATTGGGCGGAATAGTCGCTTTGGGCAGGTGCCAAGCCACGGGGTATTGACGCTTGAGTAGACTCGCACCCTCCGCCGGTTGCGCGGCGAGCGTGCTGCCCGCATAATGGCCGCCATGGTTGACCGCGACAGCATTCTTGAGTTCCTCGGCTCACCCGAGTACCGGCCGATGCGCCGCCGGGAGCTGGCCCGGGCGCTGGACTCCTCCGGCCAGGACTACCGGGAGTTCTGCGAGGAACTCGGCGAGCTCGAGCACGAGGGCCTGGTGTACCTGGCCCGCGGGCGGCGCTACGCGCTCGCCGAGCGCGAGAAGCGCGCCGACGGCATCGCCGGAACCTTCGTCTCCAAGGGCGCCTTCGGCTTCGTCCGGCCGGACGCCGGCGACGGCGACTTCTACATCGGCGGCGCGCACATGGCCGGGGCCATGGACGGCGACCGGGTGCTGGTCGCCCCGCGCAAGGGCCACGGCCCGCGCCGCAGCGGCCGGATCGTGAAGGTGCTCGAGCGCCGCGCCGAGGAGGTGGTCGGCATCCTCCGGGCCGGGCCGAACGGGCCCTACATCCTGCCCGGCGAGCGGCCCAACGAGGAGGGAGTGGAGATCGTCGCCGAAGACGGCGAGCCCGCCACCGGCGGCGCAGGCCGCGGCCGCCGCGACTCGGAGCTGCCGGTCGGCCACAAGATCGCGGCGCGGATCGTGCGCTACCCGAGCGCCTCGCGCCCGGCGGTGGCCGAGATCGTCGAGGACCTGGGCGCTGCCGGCACGCTCGAGGCCGAGACCGCCGCGGCCATCCGGGAGCTCGGGCTCCGGGAGCGCCACCCGCAGGAGGCCCTCGACGAGGCCGAGCGGCTGCCCGACACGCTCCCCGAGGAGGAGCTCGGGCGGCGCGTCGACTACCGCGACCAGGGCTGCTTCACCATCGACCCGGACGACGCCGCCGACCACGACGACGCCGTCTTCCTGGAGCGGAACGGCGACGGCTGGCGGCTCTACGTGCACATCGCCGACGTCTCCTGGTACGTGCGCCAGGGCACCGCGCTCGACCTGGAGGCGCGCGAGCGCTCGACCAGCGTCTACCTGCCCGGGCGGGTTCTGCCCATGCTCCCGCACCGGATCTCCTCGAACCTCTGCTCGCTCCGGCCCGGCGAGGTCCGCGCCGCCCAGACCGCGGTCATCGACTTCACCGCGGCCGGCGAGCGCCGCGGCTACCGGCTGCAGAGAAGCGTCATCCGCTCGGCGCACCGGCTCAACTACGGCCAGGTCCGGCGGCTGCTCGAGAACGCGGCCGAGCCCGATGACGAGGTGCCCTCCCCCACCCTCGCGCGCCTCGCCGAGATGCGCGAGTTCAGCCAGTTGCTGCGCGCGCGGCGCTTCGCGGCCGGCTCGATTTTCCTGGACATGCCCGAGGTCCGGGTGCGGGTCGGCCCCGACGGCAAGACCGTGGCCGTCGAGCAGCGCTCGCAGGACTTCTCCCAACAACTGGTCGAGGAGTTCATGCTCGCCGCCAACCGGGCGGTGGCCGAGCACCTGGTGGCCGTGGAACTGCCCGGCATCTTCCGGATCCACGAGGTGCCCGACGAGGAGAAGCTCCAGCAGCTCGCCGAGTACCTGAAGAGCCACAAGCTGACCTTGAAGCCGCCCTACACCCGCGGGAAGCTCCAGCAGATCATCGAGAGCGTCCGGGGCAAGCCCAGCGAACAGGCGGTGGCCTTCGCGACGCTGACCAGCCTCAAGCAGGCCCGCTATTCGGCCATCCCGAGCGAGCACTACGCGCTGGCCTTCGAACCCTATTGCCATTTTACGAGCCCCATCCGGCGCTACCCCGACCTGGTGGTCCACCGGCAGCTGGCCGGGCTCTACCCGGCCGCCTCGGCGGAGGTCCCGGGCCTCGGGCCGGGCGGGCGCCGCAAGGGCGCGCGCGCCGAGGTCGCCGACCGGCGGCGCTCCGGCTCGGCGATGGAGTCGCTGGCGGTGCACTGCTCCTTCATGGAGCGCCGCGCCGACGAAGCCGAGCGGCGGCTGACCCGCTTCCGGCAGCTCGACCTGCTCAAGCGCCGCATGGTCGGCGAGTCGGGCGGCGTGATCACCTCGGTCACCGAGTTCGGCGTCTTCGTCCGGCTCGACGAGTTCCTGGTCGACGGGCTGGTACACGTGTCGAGCATGAACGACCACTACAACTACCTGCGCCACCGCCAGGAGCTCGCCGGCGTCCGCACCGGCCGGCGCTGGCGCCCGGGGCAGCGCGTCGACGTGCGCATAGTCCGGGTCGACCCGGCCACGGGCCGGCTGGAGCTGGAGCTGGCCGGGGACGGGTGACGAAGAATCATTCGGCCGCAAAGAGGCGCAAAAGGCGCAAGAAGAACTTGGTTTCTAGTTCCCGGTTCTTGGCCAGTGGCGTGAGCGTTTTCTGCGCCTCTTGCGCATCTTTGCGGCTGATTATGGCTTTGCCGTTGTCGTTTGTCAGCCCCGGGCTATTATCAGCGGCGAAGACTCCCGCATGAAAGGGCCGCCATGACCAGCCAGGAAATCGAACTCCTCCACGAAACCACCCTGCGCATCCTCGAGGAAATCGGCGTGCGCCTGGAGCACGACGGCGTCGTCGCGCGGATGCTCAAGGCCGGGGCCAAGCCCGGCGCCGGGCCGCAGGACGTGCGCTTCCCGCGGAAGATGGTAGAGGAGCACCTCAAGCTCGCGCCCTCGCGGGTGACGCTCGCCCGCCGGGACGGCACGGCCGACGCCCTGACCCCCGACTCCCCCTCGGTCTTCTGGACGAATCCCGGCATGTACCTCTGGAACGGCAAGGAGCGGCGCGAGCTCTCCAGCCGCGACCTCGGCTCGGTCGCGCGGCTCTGCGACAACCTGGACTCGGTTCAGGGCGTGATGGGCATGGCCATGGCCGACGTTCCGCCGCGCCACCGCGACTTCACCGGAGTCAGGGTCATCGCCGAGAACTGCCGCCGGCACGTCCGGGCGCTGTGTTTCACGCCCACGGGCATGGAGGCGCTCGCCGAGATGAAGAAGGTCTTCCCGGGCAACTGGCTGAGCGTCGGCTTCACCGCCCACGGCCCGCTGCGCTGGACCAACCTGGCCCTGGCCATCTTCGAGAAGAGCGCCGGGCACGGCATCCCCACCACCATCAACGGCGAGCCGATGGCCGGGGTGACCGGGCCGGTGACCCTGGCCGGGGCCATGGCCGTGGGCAACGCCGAGATCCTCTCCGGGATCGTGGTCAACCAGGTCCTCGAGCCCGGCCGGCCGGTGATCTACAACCTGGGCCTGGCCCACACCTTCGACATGAAGAACGCCACCGCCGTGACCGGCGGGCCGGAGAACGCGCTCTTCGCACGGGCCTCGGCGGAGCTGGGGCGCTTCTACGACCTGCCGTCGTCCTCCTGGGCCTCCACCGAGTCGGTCTTCGACGACGGCCAGGCGGCCCTGGAGATGACCTTCGCCATCCACAGCCACTCCTACAACCGCTCGAGCCTGGTCTGGGGCCTGGGACAGCTGGAGAGCGAGAAGACCATATCGCTCGCCCAGCTCGTCATCCACGACGAGATCCTGGCCTATTCGCGGCGCTACGAGCGCGGCTTCGCGGTGACGCCGGAGACGCTCCAGTACGACCTCATCAGGCAGGTGGGCATCGGCGGCTCCTTCCTGGAAACCGAGCACACACTGGAGAACTTCCGCGAGAACCTCTGGGACCCGCGGATCTCGAACCGCCGCGCCCGGGAGAGCTGCCCCGGCCCGCTCGAGGAGGTCGCCCGGGCCCGGGCCGAGGAGCTCATCGCCGCCGACCGCGAGGAGAAGATCGGCGCCGCCGAGCGCTCCGAGCTCCTGCGGATCGAGAAGGCCTTCGCCGCCAGGATCGGCTGAGCCCGGCAACGGCATGAAGCGCTGCGTCATCTTCGACCTGGCCGAGGTGCTCATCGCCGGGCTGCCCCGCTGCGAGGAGGAGCTCGCCCCGGTGTTCGGGATCAGTCCGGACGCGGTCCTGCCCGGCCTGCGCGGCGAGGTGATGCTGGCCTACAACCGCGGGGAGATGTCCGAGGACGAATACTGGGCGCGGACCTGCGCCCGGAACGGCTGGCGCGGCGACGTGGAGCGGGCCAAGGCAGTCCTGCGCCGGAACTTCGCGCGCAAGGTGCCGGGCACCGAGGATGTTCTCCGTGAGCTCGCCCCGCTCCACCGGGTCTTCCTGCTCTCCGACCACAACCGCGAGTGGATCGACCACATAGAAGGCATCCACCCCTTCCTCGGGATGTTCGAGCGGCGCTTCTATTCCTACGACCTGGGTTGCGTCAAGACCGAGCGGCGCGCCTTCGAACAGGTCCTGGCAGCCATCGGCGCGCCGGCCGCCGAGTGCGTCTTCATCGACGACTTCCCGCAGAACGTGGCCACGGCCCGCGCGGTCGGCATCGACGGCATCGTCTTCACCGGTGCGGAAGCGCTGCGGGCGGCACTGGCCGGCCGCGGACTGCTCTAGCAGCCCGTTGAAAAAGTGGCGGGGTCGCGACGCTTGAGATTGTGGGCTCAGGCAAGGAACTACGACGAAGGCGTGTCTGAAAGACACGTCGAGGAGGAGAGACGCGGCATGAGGCCGCAAGATCAAGCGTCCCTTCGGGTTGCGTCCCGGTCGCCCTTCTGCGGCGTTGCCCTTCGACTCGCCATCGGGCTCGCTCAGGGCCCCGAGCATGGCCGAGGGGCTCGTCGTCGCCGTGTCGCTGCGGAAACGGCTTCCTCCTCGCGCCTTGCATCCGGCCAACCCGGACGCAACGCGATCCCCGCCACTTTTTCAACGGGCTGCTAGAACCAGTTCGGCAGCGGCGAACCCTTGGGGTCGTTGTTCTTGGCGTCGACCGCGACGTGGGGCGGCGGGCCGACCTCCGGCCGGGGCGTCAGGGGCGACTCCCGGTCGGGGACCAGGGCGATCCGGTTCTGGAACGGCGAGAACCCGCCGCGGCGGATCTCCATGAGGAAGGCATTGGGGCGGATCTCCGCCGGCGCGCCGTCGGAGCCGGGCTTGACCGCCGTCTCGATGAACAGGTACATGCCGTCGGGCAACTTGCGGAAGTCGCACGCCGGGAGGCACTCGACCTGTTCCTTGCCGTCGATGTCCAGGTAGCGCCGGACCACGCCCATGAAGGGCACGCGCGTCCCCTGGTCGTTGACCGCCTTGACCTGCCAGGTCTCGTCCCCCGGAGCCTTCCAGCCGGCAGGGAAGCGCCCGCTGCAGGTCAGGGTCAGACGGTGCCTGCCCCAATAGGTGGCCAACTCGCCGGTCTGCGCGTGCCAGCCGTAAACGTCCGGGCCGGAGGCGACCACCGCGCCCAGGTCGTGCTTGACCGGCGCGGTCGGCAGAGCGCCGTCCGGGGTGCAGCCGGCGGCCGCCACGCCAGCGAGCGCCGCAATGAGCAACCATATCGTTCGTCCGAACATGCGCGTGTCTCCCGAAATGCGACGGGGCACGAGCCCTGCGGCCCGTGCCCCGCCGACGCAGGTTGAACTATTCGCCGTAGACGGTGGTCTTCACCGTTCCGTACAGGCCGAGGACGTTGAAGGTCTCGTAGTCGACGTAGTGGATCTTGGTGATCCCGCCGGCCTTGCAGGCGGCGTCGAGGGACGAGTCGCCGAAAGCGACGATGATGACGCCCTTGGCCTCGGCAGAGCCGGTCTTGGTGCTCTTGACCACGCCGTCAACGGCCTGGCCCGAGCTCTTGGTCATGGTGACCCAGCCGGAGACATCGCTCCGGGTGCCAATGCAGCCAGCCGCCAGAACCAGACCAGCCATCACAACGCCCAGCAACGCAAAACGCATCAGGACCCCTCCTTCACTAATCCGCGGCCGAAACTTCAGCCGCATACTCTAGACCAGCCGGACCGCCCGGCCAATCAGAAGCTTAACTATGGTACCGCTCCGGGGATTCCCTGCAAGTGGATTTCCGGAGGCATGTGCCTGTGGGACGGCGCCTTGCGGACAGCCTCCTACGCTACTTGCCAACCTCGGCCACGTTGCTGAGCGCCGAACAGTTCGCCGAGTCGTCGTAGGCCACCACCGTGAAGAACTTGGCGCCGGCGGGGACGCCGGACACGGCGAAACTCTCCTTGGCGCCAGGGGCCTGCGGGGCGGGCTCGTCCTTGAGGTTCGCCGCCATCCACCAGTTGGTGCTGGCCGCATCCTGGTTCTGCTTCCAGAGCTCCAGGAACTTCACGTAGTCCACTATGGGCTTGTCCGAGCACTTCACCTGGTAGCGTGCCACCTTCCCGCCGCCCTCGTCGGCCGGTGCGGTGAAGCTCACCGTGGCCTTGCCCTCGGCGATCGTCACCTTCAGGTCGGACACCGCCTTGGGAGGCTTCTCGTCGGCGCGCGGGTGCGACCAGATGTAGAAGGTCTTGCCGGTGTAGCAGACCGTCTCGTCGTGGGTGCTGTAGCAGTTGACCCAGCGCCCCACGGTGTTGGCGCGCTTGCCCTCGGCCATGTCCGCCCCGGGATGGGTGGCGCCGTACCACATGTCCAGCGCGCGCTGCTTGAGCAGCGGGTCGCCGGAGAGCAGGTAGCCCCGGGCGATCACATCCGGGTGGAACTCGGCGAGATACCCCTTGATCGGCAGGCCCTTGCCCGAAGTGGCGTCGTCGGGCAGCTCCCAGCTGTCACGGTCCCAGGCCCATCCCTTGGTGGGGAAGTCCACCAGGAAGTGGCTGTAGTTCAGGTTGCCGTGCTTCTCCTGGAACAGCACCCGGCCGACCCCCTGGCCATAGGCGATCAGCCAGTCGTGGGCGTCCTCGCTGCCGGTGAGGTGCAGGTAGAGGTCCATGGCCCGCGAGAGCGGCGGATACATCCAGGTCTGCGGGTGGTTGAGCGGCATCCACTTGGCACCGGTCTTGGGGTCGGCCAGCTGTCCCGAGGCCGCGTCGAAGGTCACGCCCAGCTCCTTCATCTTGGCCAGCCCCTTGGCTCCAACCTTCTCCTCGATGGTCTTCATGTCGATCTTGGCCGGGGCGTTCAGGAAGCCGCGCGGCTCCTTGTCGGGGCGCTCCAGGTAGACCCGGGCCAGGTAATCGCTGGCCTCGACCAGGAACTTGTCGTCCGGGGCGCAGAGGCGCGCGGCGTTGACCAGGTAGCAGGCCCGGGTGAAGTCGCGCGAGAAGCCGGCGGGTTTGCCCGGCTCCTTCTTGAAGCCGCGACGCTGGGTGTCGTAGTTCTGCTCGGCGCAGTCCAGGCCGGTCTCCAGCGCGTCGCGGTCGCCGGTGACCAGGAACCAGCTGGAGATGCCCTCGCCCCAGTTGTGGCAGTGGCAGGCCTTGGCCCGGGCCAGGAAGTGGATGTCCTGGAAGGCGGCCTTGCTGAGCTCGACCTTGAGCTCGACGTTCACGTCCTTGACCGAGTAGGTCCCGGGTTTCTTGTCGCCGCCGGCCAGGATCAGCCGGTTGTGCATGCCCACCACCGGATCGGCCTTGCGCTGCGGAGCGTTGCCGATGGGGCTGCCCCGGTTTGTCCACCAGGTGCCACCGTCCTTCCAGCGCCAGCCGTCGGTGCGCCAGGACTGCAGGTCCATGAAGTAGTTGGCCCAGGTCTCGGCGCTGTCGTAGAAGTTGCGGGCCCCGGTGCGCAGGTACATGAGCAGCAGGCAGTCCAGGGTGTCCTGCTCGCTGGTGTAGTGGTTGTCGTCGCCGCAGGTCCAGCGCGGGATGCCCCGGGTCTGGCCGTCGGGCTGGGTCGGCGCCCGGCCCTTGTCGTACTTCCAGCCCCACTTGTCGTAGCAGGCCATCTCGTCGGCCTGGGTGGCGTACTTCCCGACCGGCAGGGCCTCGGTCTCGAAGTACCAGGCCGGCGGAGCCATGAGGTGGAGCTTGCCCCGCGCCGCGCGGGCCTGCACTCCGAGCCCGGCGGCGTCGGCCGGAGGGGCGAAGTCCAGGAGGTACTGCGAGGACAGGTGCGAGCAATCGAAGAGCCAGCGGTTGGCCTCGTTGAAGGGCGCGTGCGCCGGGTCGAGCAGCTCGGTGACCCCGTAAAGTTCCAGGTGCCCCTTGGCCAGGGCCAGCTTCCGCGGCGGGTCTTCCACAAAGTAGAGGTCGTGGACCGCCACCGCCCCGCCGCCGAGCCGGGCCAGGAGCCAGCCCTGGCTGAGGTCGCCCTTGCCGGAGCTGACCCAGAGTTCCTTGTCTCCGGCCATGGCCTTGGCCCCGCCGGGCCCGGCCGCGCCGGGCGTCCGGTGATAGCAGGGGTTCTCCTCCAGGCTGTCGTTGCCGTGCACGGCGGCCTTGACGGCCCGCGCGGACTGGGCCATCCAGGCCTCGGCGCCGGCCTCGGCGGGCTTGCCCGCGCCGACGAGCGAAGCGGAGGGCTCGCCGGCCAGCTTCAGGCGCACCGCCGACTCCTTGATCCGCCGCCAGGTGTAGTTGGCCTCGTTGGAGTTGGCCAGCGAGTACTTGACGTGCACGTCGGAACGGCCGGCCCAGGCGGTTATCCGGGCGACGTAGGTCAGCTTGTTCTGGTCGTCGCCGACGAACCGGCCGCGGACGCAGACCGTGGCGCGCATCGGCCCGGAGTACTCCACCGCCACCGCCGAGGGCTTGTCGGCGACGTAGCGCTTGCCCTCCGGCCCGGTGGTGATGTCCGTGTAGCTGGCCTCGCCGCCGCCGGCCACCGGCTTGCCGCCGGCCTCGACCGAGCTGAACAGGCTGAAGGGCTTGTCCCTGGGGACCGTGAACTTGACCTTGCCGGTGTCCACGGTGACGCCGGAGGCGTCGTCGGTGACTTTCACCGCCGCGGCCGGCTTGGCGCCCGGCGCGGCCGCCTTGAGCACCAGGTCCTTCTTCTCCTTGGCGCCCAGGTCCACCTGGGTATCGACCAGCACCCAGCGGAGACAGCCCTTCTCGTCGACCACCAGCGGCAGAACCTGCGAGGGGAGTTCCGCCCCGCCGGCGTAGACCGAGAAGGCCTGGTCCTTCTTGAAGGCTCCAGCCGGGAGCGGGATGCCGCCGGAGGCCGGGTGGGCCTGCCGGGCGAGCCCCGCGGGCTCCTCGACGGTCAGCTTGACTTCGAACCCGCCGGCCCACGCCGCGCCGGCCAGGAACCCGGCGGCCGCCAATCTGAGAACCGACTGCCTCATCGCTGCATCCCTTTCTTCCCGGGCGTCACTGCGCCCGCTTGACCGGCCGGATCACCACGCGATCGACCGACATGCTGTTCTTCTCGGAGGCCGTGAACCGGATGGTCACGGTCTTGTCCCGGGCCACGGTGAACGGGACCGCCTTGGAGGGCACGATGGCGCGATACTTGTCGGGCCCGACGCGCGTTCGCACGTTGTCCACGAACACGTAGAAGGCGTCCCGCCCCTCCCCCGGGGCGAAGCACTGCAGGACCAGTTCGTAGTCGCCGGCCTTGAGGGGCACGTCCCGGGTGGCTGCGCTGGTGAACTGGCGCAGGAGCACGGCTTTGCCGTCGAGGGCCCCGGCCAGCTCCTTCACGTCGCAGTCCTTGAGCGCGAAGGCCTTGGCATCCAGCTCCAGGCTGCCGTCCTCCCGGGCAGCGAGGTCGGCGTCGGTGGCTCCGGGCAGCCGCTCGGGCGGGGCGATGATCAGGCCGGCCGCCGCCGCCTCCGCCGGGGTCCAGCGGCCGGAGGTGCGCCCCTTCCAGGCCACGTACTGCAGCAGGCTGCCAGCGCGGAGCCGGCCGGTGGCCCGCGCCGTCCAGTCCATCTCGCCGGGGAGGAACAGCGCTGGCCGGCGCGACTCGGGGAAGGCGTCGGCGAAGCTGTCCATGCCCCGCTCGGCCAGCGCCGCGTCGCCGCGCATGATGCCCACGTAGCCGTAGAGGTCGGACAGGAAGAGCGGGGCCTCGAAGTAGGTCTCCGGGAACTCCGCGACGCAGGCCTCGGCCAGCACCTTGCCCACCTGCGGATCGCCGGTGCGGTAGTGGTACTCGCCGAGGGTCAGCAGCCCATAGCAGAACTGCTCGCCGAGCCGGTGGTACTCCTGCCCGCGCAGCTCCAGGCGCGGCTCGAAGAGGAACGGCCCGCACTTGACGAAGCGCGGCAGCAGGTGGCCGGAGAGCATCGTTCCGACGTCGTCCAGGTACTTCTTCTCCCCGGTCATGGCGTAGAGGGACATCAGGTTCCGCATGGTCAGGAACGAGCCGTAGAGGTAGATGTCGTCGCTCTGCTCGCTCCTCAGCCACTTGACCGCGCGGGCCTCCATCCCCTGGTAGTTGCGCAGGGCGCACTCCCGGGCCTTGGGATCGCCGGTCAGCTGGTAGTAGAGGACCACGCCGGAGAGCCAGTTCTGGTCCGGAGCGGGCGCCGCCCCGGCCCCGTCGTTGCCCCCGCCGCTGTGCACCTCGCTGGGCGAGCCCCCTCCGCGCATCAGGAAGCGGCTTTTGGCGTGATCCCGGTCGGACCAGTTCTGGTCGATATCCATCTGGTGGCGGGCCATCTCCGTGCCCAGGTCCAGGAGGGCCCGGTCGCCGGTGCGCAGGTACTGAACGAGCACCGACCAGACCCAGTCGTGGTGGAGGTGGCGGGGCGTGCAGGCGCCCCCGTACCAGCCGCCCCAGGGCGAGCAGACGTCGCCGAAGTCCATCCAGCCGAACCACACGGCGCCCTTCTCCGCTCCGGCGGTCCGCGCGAAGGGCAGGCCCTTGGGGCTGTCGCGGTCGACCAGGTTCCCGGCCATGTTCAGCTGGAAGCGGAGCTTCCAGTCCAGCTCCTCGTGTCCGCAGACCACCGACGCGGGCGCGAAGAGCGCGTTGGCCGCCTCGGTCGCGGCGACGTACTCCGGGTTCGCCGCGGCGAGCGGCGCGGACAGCTCCGCGCCGGTGACCGCCGCCGGGCGGCCGGAGAAGTCCAGGACCAGTTCGTGTCCCTTGTGGACGCCGCCGGGCAGGGCGTTCAGCCCCGGCCGGGTGATGGCGGCGTTCTTCAGGAGCGCCTCGCCCCCGCCGCCCAGCGGCTCGGGACGCGGCCACTGCGCCTCGCGCGGCCAGAGCCAGAGCCGGAGCGCCTCGCCGTCGAGCTCGATGGACTTCTCGTAGTTCTGCCAGAAGTGGCGCACCGCCGCCGTCAGCTTGCCGTTGGGGCCGGACAGCGCCACCACGCCGTCGGTCCGGGCACCCTTGGCCAGCTCCTTGCCTTCGGCGGTGATGGCATACGCGAAGTTGGCCCACTTGGCCGCCGGACACTTCTGATAGACCTTGAACTTGCCCGCGGCCGAGGCTCCCTCGCAGGCGGCCTCCACCGGCGCGCCCAGTCCCAGTCCAAGTTCAAGGGCCAGGCCGTCGAAATGGAACCACTCCGGCGCGACCTGGTAGCCATGGGCGCCGTTGTTCTCCAGCCACATCCGGACGTGCAGGGCCTTGCCGCCGGCGTGGGCGGACAGGCGCACGGTGTAGCCGAGCTGGCCGTTGTGCACGCCAGGGAAGGATCCCCTGGCCCGCACCACCGCCCGCACCGGTCCGGACTCCTCGACGACCACCTCGCTGGGCGCGCCCGCCTCGACGGCCTCGCCCTTCTCGGTGTAGAGCACCAGGCCCTTGCCGGCCTCGGTCAGCACCGGTTTGCCATCCACCTCCAGTGACTTGAAGAGGTCCGCAGCCTTCCGGCCGACCCGGAAGCGCATCGGCCCGGTCGAGACGGTCACGGCCTCCGCGCCGTCCTCGACCCTGACGGGCGAGGCGGGCTTGGCCGCCTTGTCGTCGTCCCGGATGAGAATCTCGGCCGCTCCGCCCGCCGGCACGTCGGCCGCGAAGGTCACGAGCGCCCAGCGGACCGATCCGTCGTCCCAAGGCGCGAGCATCCCGAACTGCGCGGCCGTCTTCTTCCCGTCCACCGCCACCGAGAGCCGCGCGAGGTCCTTGACGGCGCCCCTGGCGAAGGGCACTCCGCCGCAGACGATTCCCCCGCCGCGGGCCACGCTGCCGGTCTCGCGCACGGTGAGCTTGACTTCGAGCCCGGCGGCCGGGGTCGCCGCCGCCAGGAGGAGCGCGGCGGCCAGTGCGGCAGTCCCGAGAGTTCGCTTCGAGCTGAACATGCTGCAGTTCCCCTGCTACGGCTTGCCGGCCGCAAGCTTCTCGGCCACTTCCTGCGCCAGAACGTACAGCTGGCCGGCGCTGGTCACCCAGTCGGACTTGGCGAAGACCGCTCCGCCCTGGAAAACGGCCCGGCGGCGCTCGTCGATGAGCTTCCGGCACCGCCCGGCCAGGTCGTCGCCCAGCCTGGCGCGCTGCGCGTTGTCGACCAGCGCCCTCTCGATGGAGATGCGCGCCTCCATGGCCTGCACGCACTGGCGCAGCCCCTCGGCGCGGGCGGTTGCGAGCGGCCCATCCGGGCCGGGAGACAGGATCGCCGTGGTGCAGTTCTCGAGTGAGAGCTGGCCCCAGGCCGACTCCGGGTAGCGCCCGCACAGCCGCCGCCGGTTGGGCTCGCCGCGCCCGTCCTTGAGGACCAGCCAGAAATCTGCGCCCATCCGGCCCATGCCCTTGGTGCCGTTGAGGGGGCTGTCTTCGCCGCCCTTGCCCGGGGCCTTGGCGCCCATCCACTTCTCGGCGAGGGTCATCCAGACGGGCATCGGCGAGGAGTTGCCCAGGTCGTAGCGGCTGTTGAGCGTCAGCCGGAAGGGGCTCTTCCATCCGTAGCCGCTCTCCCCTGACTCGGTCGGGTTGCAGCCGATGCCCCAGACCGCCGCGCACAGCCCCACCTTGTAGCCATGGTGGGCCAGGCAGTAGAAGTGGCTGTGCACCGCCCACTTGGTCTGGGGCGCGGCGTTGGCGATCTCGTCCATGGCCGTCTTGGTCGGACGGTGATCGCCCATGATCCCGAAGAGCAGCGAGTCGCCCATGCCGCGGTCAGCCAGGGACTTCTGCAGGGCCCCGCTGAGCTTGCCCCACATCTCCAGCGACTCCGGCGTGCCCCACTCCGGTCCGGTGATGGCCCGGATCTTCCCGGTCTTGGCGCTCTTCAGGGTCAGCAGGATCGGCCGGTCGTGCTGCCGGCCCGGCGAGTTCGGGTTGCCGGCGTGACCCTGGGAGTACGGCGGCTCCCAGCAGTACAGCACCACCGAGGGGACCGCGCCGAGGTGCTTGCGGGCCACGTCCAGGTACTTCTCGACCACGCTCAGGTCCGGCTCGAGCTGGCCCTCGGCGCCACGCACCCACTGGACCAGGGCCTGCTCGTTGCCCAGGTGGGTGCGCCGCACCGCGGTGATGTAGAGCGTCTTGGCCGCCAGCGGGGCCAGCAGGCTGAAGGTCCGGTCGAGCAGCTTGAGGTGGGCGTCCGACCACATCTCCACGCCGTAGCGCATGGCCACGGAATCGGCGGACTCGAAGAAGTCCATCTGGACGGAGTAGTCCTTGGGGGCCGGCAGGCGCCAGCCGGCCACCTGCAGCGCCAGTGCCACCTTGACGGCGGGGAGCCCCTCGGCCGACACCGTGAGTGTGCCGCTGTAGTCTCCGGGCTTGGCGGACTCGGGCACGTTGGCGGTGATCCACAGCGGCTGCAGGGCCAGACCGGTCTTGGCGTCCGGCGCCACTTCCGCCGGAGGGACTTCGGCCAGGGTGTCGAAGCTGGCGCCCAGGTCGACGCCCTTGCCGGGCGGCGCGGTCTGGCCGTCCGGGAGCATGTAGCGCACCTGGACCGCGGCGGCCGGCAGGACTTCAGGGCCGGTCAGGTCGCCGGTCTGGACCTTGAGTCCCTTGAGGGGGGCCTGGGCTCCGACCACCGCCACCCCCATGCTCGCCCCGTTGCGGGGCGCGCTCATCTTGACCGGCTCGAGCGTCGCCGCGGGGTCGCGCGGCTCCCGGACGAAGAGGTTCACGGCCGCATTGTGGTTCCAGACTTTCAGCCCGGCCGGCGCCGCCGCCTCCTGGGCAGCCTCGCCGCCCAGGCCTGCCGGCGCCCAGCACGCGCAGACCGTCACGGCCAGAAGCGCTAGTCGGATCCTCATGCTTCGCCTCCCAGTGGAAACCGGCAACTGGTGGGCCGGACTGCAGGCCTTGGTCATAGCATACACCGCACCCGACGACCGGTCCAAGCACAAAAGAAGCCCCGGACCGCCTCCGCGGCAGTCCGGGGCCTGGAAGACGTGTCGGCGCCGGCTACTTGCCGGCCTCGGCCACGTTGCTCGGAGCGCTGCGGTTGACCGAGTCGTCGAAGCTCACCACCACGAAGAACTTGGCATTGGCCGGAACTCCCGAGACGGTGAAGCTCTCCTTGGCGCCGGCGGCCTGCGGTGCGGGCTCGTCCTTGAGGTTGGCCGCCATCCAGAAATTGGTGACGCCGGCGTCCTTGTTCTCCTTCCAGAGCTCCAGGAACTTCTCGTAGGCCACGATCGGCTTGTCCGAGCACTTCACCTGGTAGCGCGCCGCCTTGCCGCCGCCCTCGTCGGCCGGGGCGGTGAAGCTGACCGTGGCCTTCTCGCCCTGGACGGCCACCTTGAGGTCGGCCACCGCCGCCGGGGGCTTGGCGTCGGAGCGCTCGTGCGCCCAGATGTAGAAGGTCTTGGAGCTGAAGGCCGGCTGCTTCTCGTCGTGGGTGTTGGTGGTGTTCGACCAGTAGCCGACCCGGCCGACGTTGCTCATCTGCGGGGCGTTGTAGCCGCGGTGGCTGCCGTAGTACCAGTAGTCGTAGGCCCGCTGCTTGAGGAAGGGCTCCCCGCACAGAAAGTAGGCGCGGGCGCAGATATCCGGGTGGAAGCAGGCCAGGTAGCCGTTGATCGGCCGCCCGGCGCCGTCCTTGGAGTCCTCGGGCAGCTCCCAGCTGGGCTTGTCCCAGGCCCAGCCCTTGACCGGGAAGTCGACCAGCATGCCGCCGTAGTCCAACTGGCCGTGCTTGGGCTGGAAGAAGACGTGGGCCGCCGCCTGGCCGTAGGCGATGTCCCAGTCGCGGGCGTCCTCGTTGCCGGTGATCCGCCAGTAGCTCTCCATGGCACGCGAGATCGGCGGGTACATGAAAGTGCAGGGGTTGGCGACCGGCAGCCACTTGGCGCCGGTCTTGGGGTCGTTGAGCTCGCCGGTCTTCTCGTCGTAGGTGACCCCCAGCTCCTTCATCTTGTCCATGCCCTTGGCGCCGACCAGCTTCTGCATGTCGGCCAGCGGCATCTTCTCGGCGACGTTGACCATCCCGCGCGGCTCCTTCAACGGCCGCTGCAGGTAGATCTGGGCCATGAAGTCGCTGACTTCCACGGCGAAGGCGTCGGTCGGCTGGCACAGGCGCAGGGCGTTGGCCATGTAGCAGGAGCGGGTGAAGTCCCGCGAGAAGCCCGTGGTGGTCTTGCCCGGCACCTTGCCGAAGGCCCGCTTCTGGGTGTCGTAGCACTGCTCCACGCAGTCGGCCGCCGCCTCGAGCGCGTCGCGGTCGCCGGTCAGGCAGAACCAGGTGCACAGCCCCTCGCCCCAGTTGTGGCAGTAGCACTCCTTGGCGCGGGCCAGGAAGTTGAGGTCGCCGCCCGATTCGGGCCCGTACGGCTGCTGGCCCTTCATGGCGTTGTAGAGGTTCTCGCGGTCGCCGGTGACCGGGTCCTTGGCGCGCTGGGGCCGGTTGCCGAGCGGCCCGCGCCCGTCGCCCTTGAGCCACCAGACCCCGCCGTCCTTGTACTTCCATCCGTCGGTCCGCCAGACCTGCAGGTCCATGAAGTAGTTGGCCCAGCTCTCGGCCACGTCGAAGAAGGCCCGGCCGCCGGTGCGCAGGTACATGTTGAGCACGGCGTCGAGCGAGTCCTGCTCGCTGGTGTAGTGGTTGTCGTCGCCGCAGGCCCAGCGCGGGCAGTTGGCCCAGATGCCGCCCGGAGCCTTGGGGATCTCCTTCTCGTCGAACTTCCAGCCCCACTTCTTGTAGCAGGCGATCTCGTCCTCCTGGGTGCCGAAGCGCCCGGAGGCCAGCTGGTCGGACTCGAAGTACCAGGCGGGAGCGGCCATGACGTGCGACCGGGCCTTGGCCGCGCGGACCTCGGCGGAGATCTCGGCGGCCGCCGCCGGTGCGGCGAAGTCCAGCAGATACTGCGAGGAAAGGTGCGAGCAGTCGACCAGCCAGCGGCCCTTGTCCTTGAAGGGCCGGGCGGCGCCCTCCAGCGGCTCGGCGATGCCACCCAGCACCAGCGCGCCCTTCTCGACCGCCAGCCTCCGCGGCGGGTCCTCCACGAAGTAGAGGTCTGCGGCCAGGACCACCGCGCCGCCGAGCTTGGCGGCGATCCAGCCCTCGGAGACATCGCCCTTCCCGCTGCTGGTCCAGAGGTCCTTGTCCCCGTCCCTGGCTTTGGCTCCACCCGGACCGGAGGCGCCCGGCGTCTGGTGGTACCAGGGGGTCGACTCCATGCTGTCCTCGCCGTGGATGGCCGCCTTGAAGACGCGCGAGGTCTGCTGCATCCAGACGTCCTTGCCGGCGTCGAGGGGTTTCCCCGCCCCCACGATCGTCCCGGCCGGTTCGGCGGCGAGCTTGAGCACCACAGTCGAGTCCTTGACCCGGCGCCAGGAGTAATGGTCCTCGTTGGAGTTGCTGAGCGAGTACTTGACGTGCACCTCGCTGCGGCCGGCCCAGGCGGTGACCCGGGCCGCGTACCGGAATTTGTTCGGTTCGTCGCCGACGAAGCGGCCCTTGGCGCAGACCGTGGTGCGCATCGGGCCGGCGTACTCGACGACCACGCTCGAAGGCTTGTCGGCCACGTAGCGCTTGCCGTCGAAGGAGTCGGTGTAGCTGGTCTCGCCACCGCCGGCCACCGGCTTGCCGCCGGCCTCGACCGCCGAGAAGAGCGAGAAGGGCTTGTCCTTGGCGATGGTGAACCTGACCTTGCCGGTGTCCACGGTGACGCCCGCGGCATCGTCCGTGACCTTCACTGTCGCGGCCGGCGCGGCCGAGCCCTTGACCGCCCGGAGGGTCAGCGACTTCTTCTCCTTGGCGCCCAGGTCGACCTGCGCGTCGATCAGCACCCAGCGCAGCACGCCGTTCTCGTCGGCCGAGAGGGGCAGGACCTGGGCGGGCACCTCGGCGCCGCCGGCGAAGACCGCGAAGGCCTGGTCCTTCTTGAAGGCGCCGGGCGGCAGCGGGATGCCGCCGGACACCGGGCAGGCCTGCCGGGCCAGGCCGGAGGGCTCCTCGACCGTCAGCTTGAGATCCAGTTCCCCGGCCCGGGTCGAACCCGCCAGGAAGACCAACGCCGCCACACTGAACAGGATGCGCATCGTCGAGTTCTCCGCCGTGAAGCCCGGTAGTGGTCCGCATTGCGGACCTCAGGCATAGGATACACCGGAGCGGCAGACGTTCCAGACGCAAAAAGCGGAGGCGAAC
>Ga0116153_10001212_pt1 | contig 25412 bp, 17 predicted proteins | sample AD_UKC028_MetaG_FD_89896 | JGI IMG/M metagenome (GOLD analysis project Ga0116153, IMG submission 89896) | Active sludge microbial communities of municipal wastewater-treating anaerobic digesters from USA - AD_UKC028_MetaG | ecosystem: Engineered > Bioreactor > Anaerobic > Digestate | place: USA...
AGCGAACTGCGCGCCAATCCCAGGCAGTGGATGCCCTGGAACTACCGGGAAAGCCTCACGCCCACCCACTCCAGCTGACCACGCCAAAAAAATCACGCTATGCAGGCTTGCCGAAAAGACACGTTCCTTCAGCGAGTTGGCGTGGGGGCCGTCGGACTGGCCGCAGTTTCGACGGGACGGTCGGCCTTCGGCATAGAACTGCCGGCGAATTCCACAAGACTCGCCCAACACCTGTTCGTCTATCACGGCCCCATCAACGTGGGCATCGTCCGAGACGGTACCCGGGCACTACTGATCGATTGTGGCGACGGGGGCGTCACCAGCGTGCTTCCGAACCTTGGTGTCGTCTCCGTTGATCGGGTCCTCTTCACTCATCATCACCGTGATCAGGCGTGCGGTGCCCACCTGTTGACGGAGGGAGGAACCCGAGTGGTTGTACCCGCCGCCGAACGGGCCTGTTTTGACGACGTCGCCGCCTACTGGAACGATCCGAAGAGCCGCTGGCATCTTTACAGTCTGCACCCTCATCACCTCATGCTGGCCGAGTCTGTGCGGGTGGACGACGTTGTCCATGACGGCGACGTACTGACCTGGGGGCCAGCCCGCATCCGCATCCTTTCGACACCTGGTCATACCGACGGATCAATAAGCTATGGGGTCGAGGTGGATGGCAAGCGGATCGTCTTCAGCGGCGACGTGATTTACGACGAGGGTCGCGTGTGGGATCTGCACAGCCTCCAGAAGGGTGTCCGCCGGGGCAAACTACAGCTCACCGACTATCACGGCTTCCTGGGCGCCCGGGGTGAACTCGTGGAGAGCCTGAACCGCATCCAAGAAGTCAGGCCGGACACGCTGGTTCCTTCGCACGGCCACATGATGACGGATCCCCCGAAGGCGATTGATGCCCTGGTACGACGTCTGGAGACTTGCCACGACAAGTACGTTTCCATCTCCGCCCTCCGCCATTACTTCCCGGACCTCTTTCGCGAGTATGCCAACCGTCCCGGGCAGATGCCCATCCGCAAGGGCAAGCCTGTTCCATCTTGCCTTCGCCATTTCGACACCACGTGGATGATCCTGTCCGACAGCAAGGCGGCGTTCGTTATGGACTGCGGAGGCGCCGGTGTGGTGCAGAAGATCCGGGAACTCGTGACTCAAGGAGAGGTGAAGACGGTCGAAGGGCTCTGGGTCACGCACTACCACGACGACCACACGGACGGGATCCCGGAGTTCCAGAAGGCCTTCGACTGCCCCTGTATCACCGACCGTGGGGTGGCTCAGGTCATTTCTGATCCTCGGGCGTGGCGGCTGCCCTGCGTGTCACCCAACCGATCTCGGGTGGACCGGGCAACCAAGGACGGTGAATCCTGGAGGTGGCACGAGTTCAAACTGACCGCCTACCATTTCCCCGGCCAGACACTTTATCATGCCGGCCTGTTGGTCGAGGGGCACGGCACCCGCATGTTGTTTGTCGGCGACTCATTCACCATGGGCGGCATCGATGACTACTGCACCAACAACCGAAACTGGCTGGGTCGGGGTGTCGGCTTCGACCGATGCGTGGCCTTGATCGAGGAGCTCCAGCCTACCCACATTCTCAACTGCCATGTGAACGAGGCCTTCGACTTCACGCCCGAACAATGCCGATTCATGAGGTCCAACCTGGCGGAGCGTGAGCAGTCCTTTCGGCAGATCGTGCCCTGGGACCATGCCAACTACGGCATGGATGAGTCATGGATCCGGTGCCATCCCTACGAGCAGGACGCCAAAACCGGAGACTGGGTGAAACTCCGCGTCATCGTGACCAACCACTCCATCGAGGAGCGTCTGGCGGCCTGCCGGGTTATTCTCCCCCGCGGGTGGGACAAGCGTAATGATGTGGACACTGGCTCGCTGAGTAGTGCTCCGGCCGATCGATCGGGATGGCAGAAAGCGACGATCCCCGCCAAGAAGGAACGGGAAATCGTGCTTCAATTTCAGGTTCCCTCGGGAATCACCGCAGGGCGATACGTTGTCTGTGTCGACATCCGGTACGGGACCTGGTCCCTGCCGCAGTTCACGGAGGCCATCGTCGTTGTGCAGCCTTAATGGCCACGATCGCTCACCGTGGACGCCCGCCGCCACCCACAAGACCTGGTCAAGCCTCAGTTGGCACATTCTGGGTCGGCCGACCTCGATCCGCTGAAACACCGCTGGAACTTGCCGAAGTCAGCCTGGTCCACGTCGTTGTCCCCGTCATAGTCCTTGGCGGCGCAGCCGGTGGCGTACGGCACGGCCGGTCCTGAGAAACACGCCTCGAACGCCATCAGATCGTCGAGGTCTACGTCGCCATCCGCGTCAAAGTCGCTGCCGACGAACGGCCGGACCTCGATGCCGATGGTCTTCGACACACTGTTGCCAGCCTCGGCTCCTACGATCGTGCAGGTGATGAAGTAATCGGCCGTTTGACTGCTCGACGGCCCGGGAGCGGCGAGGATGAAGAAGTTGTCATCTGCGCCTCCTCCACTCACAACCGTCAGTCCCACACCAGTGAGTGCGTTGATGTGAGCCTCCCACTCATAGGAATAGCCATTGTTCTGGTGTGGATTGTTGACATACTCAGCCGTGATCCTGATGGGCAGCGCGGTCGCGCCTTCAGGCGCTCCATAAACCCACTCCCGGTCTGCGACCAAGCTCGCCCCAGACACCGGGGCCGCCGTCTTGGCGTTAAGCGGCTCACTCAACTTGGTCTCGATCTCGTCACCGTTGCGGGCCATGCAACTTAGAAGGCACATCGTGTCGAAGCTCAGACCCGATACTCCCACTGTGCCCCATTTGGCCGCATCCGCCCACGCAGGAACATCCGCTGCACTGCCGTCGAGTGCTACCCACTTGCCCGTCGAGACAAGCCTCACTGCCAGCTCAGTGCTCGCCGGATTTGCACCACTGCTCAACTGGACCGAGAGTGAGTTCTCCGTTGCCGAGACGAAGCTCGGAGGCGGCGGAACCTGAGCCAGCGTGTACGCTTGCACCGGGCTCGACCAGGCGGTTCCATGCGACACTGGTGCGCGATCGGTGGCCATCATACCGAAAGTGTGGGGCGTGTTGGGAGCCAGACTCTCCACAACCAAGGAACGACTGCTTTGCCAGTCGCCCGCCGTGCCGTCGCGCTCGAACCGGAACTGCAGCGTGCCCGATTCGTCGCCTGGAATACCGGCATCGAGTTGAACGGTGTCGGGGCCAGAGGCCGACACGCTGCCCCAGCCCACATCGGGAATCAGCGGCGGTTCGGTGTCTACGAGAACCATGAAACGCTGGAGAGCGAACCGGCTGCCGCCATCCGTCACCTTAATACGACAGTTGCGTTTTCCGTTTCCGGGTTCTGTAGTGACATCGCTGGGCGGTGGCCTGGTGCCTGCGACGCCAGGCTGACCACATCAGGGTTTGCTCGTCCTCGTTCAGTCGCGGCCAGATGATTCGAATCAGGAGTCGCCGGACTTCCGGTTCCGTCAGCGGGATGAGGTCACAGCGCTTTTTGAGCGCGGCCGCTTCGGCGAAGTTGCAGCCGAGCGAACAACGGTCAAGAATGCCAGTGCAAACATGGACAGCGTGATGTGCCGATGCCAGCCATCCCATGACCGGACCTCGTACTCATCCAGCCCCGTCTCCTGCTTCGCGGTCTCGAAGCAGACTTCAATCGCCCAGCGCTGCCCGGCCGCGGTCACCAGGTCTTTTGCGGTGGTCCTCTTCAGCGCGGCACAGAGGTAGTACGCCCGCTCTCCGGTCCCGATGTTCCGCCGAATGAGCAACCACCGAATGAGGCCCTTCTCCGTCGCAAAGCCGTACTTCGCGGCTGCCCAGTCGTACACGCGGGGGCCTTTGGCGCCCTCGCCGACGCTCATGCGGAACCATGCGTCCGCAGGCATGTCCGCCGCGATCTTGTCCACGCGACGTTGCCGGAAACCCGCCCACAGGTATTGGCTGGATTTCACCGCGACGACGAACGGCTGCTTCCGATTTTCCAGGAATCGCCGGAAGTTACGGTCGTTTCCATAGACTTCGTCCGCCAGCACGAACTCGGGCCTCAGCCCGGCAGCGAATGCGTGATCGAGCATCTTCACGGCCAGTTGCGGCTTCGTGGCAAATGTCATGCCCTCGGGCACGCCGGCTTCCTCGCGGCGTGGGGCATCGGAGCACCATGCCTTCGGGAGGTACAAGGCCCGGTCCACCAGTGCTCGGCCGCGTGAAGTGGATAGCGCCAGAAACACCCCGATCTGGCAGTTCTCGATGCGGCCGGCTGTGCCGGAGTACTGACGTTGCACGCCGACCGACTTGGTGCCTTTCTTGAGAAAGCCGGTCTCGTCAATGATCAGCACACCGCGGTCGCCGGGGCTCACCAGATGATCGGCGGCGTACCGAATCAACTCGTCACGAACCTGGTCGGCGTCCCAGCTCGCCCGGCCGAGCAGTCTCTGGATGCCGTAGGGCTTGTCACGCCCGAGGTGCTCCGACAACTGCCAACTGTTCTTGCGTTCCACCGAACCCAGCAGGCCGCGAAGGTAACCGCTCGCCTGCGACCGAAGATCGTGTCGCCCGAAGCAAGGACCGACGCGATCCACCAACTCGTCAAACCGTTTCGACCAACCTCGCACCGTTCCAGCATCCATGCCGATACCGCTCCCGGCGGGCCTTCCCTGACCCGCCAACACAGATATCGGCAGAATTCAACGATGCGCAACTGTAGTACTAGCCCAAGTTACGGGGCAATACCGCCCTCCAGGAGATTCGTGCGGCCTGATTTCCTTGGCAAATGGAAAGCACACACCGGCACGCCCGCTGCCTTGCACAGCTTCCGGAAATCGCGTCTGACGTTGTTGACTAGCACCACAAGCTGTTTTGTGGAGACCCAAGCAAGACCATGGCACGGGAAGGGATGATTCTCAAGGGCCAGGAACGGAAGAGAAGTCGGTGGAGCCTCCCACTGTGCTGCCGCGAGCCACCAGTTGCGGGCCTACGAGCAAGTGCTCCGGTTGGGCTTGTTGTTGGAGCATTCGCTTCATCAGTTCCACGCTCTGGCGGCCTATCTCGTCCACCGGCTGATGGATGCTGGTCAGCGAAGGGATCGAGTACTCGGCTTCGGGCTGATTGTCGAAACCCACGACCGCGACATCTTCAGGAACGCGAATTCCGTTGTCGGAGAGATACTTGATCGCACCCATCGCGACCGGATCATCGTAGGCCATGATCGCATCGATGCGCGGCAGGTGTTTCTCCAGTAGCTGCCTGGCGCCCAGATATCCCAGATTCCAATACCTCTCGTCGCCCAGGCCGTCGGCCACCATCGGGGCGTGGTGTGCGTAGATGAATGCTTCGTAAGCACTTAACCTCTCGGCGGCGTCGAACGACGTGGCCGGCCCCGGAATGTAAGCGATTCGCCGGCGGCGTTGCTCAGCCAGGTGGCGAATAGCCAACTGAATCCCGGCTCGGTCGTCCACGCGCACGCTGGCCACCTGGGTGAAGTACTTCGGACTCCTTGCCGGGCGGCGGTAGTTCCCCGCCATCAGCGACACGATGCCCTCGCGGCTCAAGTTGGCCAGCAGCGACGGTCGTACCTGCGGGTTGTCCCCGCAGAAAATGACGCCCTCGACGCGGCTCCTGCGCCATGTCGCCTGCGCCTCTTGCACTCCCGTCTGCTCAACGGTGACGATTGGAAAGTAGCCGTGAACGTGCAAGTTCTTCAGAACAGCGTGGAGAATGCCGGCCGTGATCGGGTCTGTGGCATCCGCCAGGAAAACGGCGATCAAGCCAGACTTGCTCGCTCGAAGCAGGCGCGCGGCATGGCTGGGCACGTAACCCAGCTTGCGCGCGACTTCCTGGATGCGTTGGGCCGTCTGTCGGCTGATGCGGAACTCGAGCGCGCGGCCGGTCAACACTTTGGCGGCCGTCGTCGCCGCGACGCGGGCTTCCCGGGCAACGTCTTTGAGCGTGACTCCACGCCCCGGCTTGGACATTCGCCAGTAACCTCGCGACAACTTCACCGTCCTCAATATACCCACAATGGCAAACCCGTTCAACGCAGAACACGGTCCAGGTTCGGTCCACCGCATCCCCGCCTTCACGGGCTGCTCTACCCTGCGGCGATTGGGCAATCGCCTGCAGGCATGATGTCCAAAGTCACGCCGCCCCATGAGATTTTCTGTGAAATCGCTTGCGGAACCGAGATCGCACCTGTATAGTGCTACAACGATGTAGCTGCAACGTTCAGTGCGATTATGGAACACGATGGACATGGAACATCGACCGGTCTCGACCAGGCCGCTTCAGGCGGAATCCTGACCGGCCTGATACGCGAAGATCTCGCTGTGGGCCGCGCGGACCGCGCCGTTCGATGCTGGCCGGCCGAGCGGATGGCAACCATCGCCGCGGATCTGTTGGGCGATCTGCTCGCCGTCCGTCTAAAGGGAATCTGGTGGCGGTCGGTCTGGAAGGCAAGTGCGTTTTCTCCGACAAGCCCAATCCGGTCGCGCTCGCCGTGCCGAGGATCGACACCGCGCGGCCGCACGCGTCGTCCGCGAGGGAGCCGATAGCCGCGAATGGTTGACGAGGGCATTGCCATGCTCGACCTGCACGCAGACGGCGAATTCGAAACACGTTACGAATGGATGCGGCCCGGCCAGCTACGGAAGCGTCAGGCGCAGTGCTCGCTGGTCCTCTTCCCGCTGGCGCCGCTGGAGTACCATGGTCCGCATATGCCGCTCGGCACTGATCCAATCAGCGCCGCCTGTGTCGCGCATGCGTGCTGCAAGAAGCTGCGCCGCGGCGTCGTCCGGCCCACAATGTTCCTCGGGACGGAGCGCGAGCGCGACCCGGACGTGTGTGAGTCGCTCGGCTTCCAGCGCGGCCAGTATATCATCGGCATGGACTTTCCCGCGCGACAGTGGAACAGCCACTATCTCCCTGAAGAGGTGTTCGCACTGGTCGTTGCGGCGGAGGCCCGTTGTCTGATTGCTCAGGGATACCGGTTCGTCTTTTTCGTCAACGGCCACGGGGCCCGCAATCATAACGCGGTCCTGCAGCGGCTCTGTATCGAGCTGAGCCACACGACCCCGGCGCGGGTGGATTACTCCCTTGCTTTCCCGGACGAGGCCGTGGCGGCGGGAACGATTGGCCACGCCGACATCGTCGAGACCGCGCTGCTCATGTACTACCGCGAGGCCGCGGTGGACGTGGGTACGCTGCCGCCCAGGGAGGCACCGTTGAAGTACCCCGACTTCTCCATCGTGGACGGTCCGGGCTTCACGCCGGCCGCGAAGCCGGACCACGAGGTGCCTCGGGACCGTGATCCGCGCTACGCGAACGCCCAGGCCGGCAAGGAGTACTTCGAGAAGACCGTCGCCGACGTCTGCGCCAAGATCGTGAGACTACTGAGTCCATCACCGCAACCGCAGGGGGGGATCCCATGAGCGCGAACGGAACCTTGGCCCTGGATGGCGGCGCCCCGGTTCGGACCACGCCCCTGCCCCAGGAATGGTGTGGCGCGCACTACATGGATCAGGAGGAGATCGACGCCGTGGCCCGGGTGCAACTCCGTAAGCTCGATCGCATCATCGGGGCCATGCGCTCCCCCAAAAACAGAATCAAGCAAGTCCTGGGCAACATCCTGACGTTTCGCGAGGTACTTGACCCGGAGGGCGACGGCGGCTCGTTCCTGATGACCGTGTTCCCCGCCCGCGCGCAATCGTTGATGTTTACCGAAGCACTGCGGGCCGAAGGCATTGTCGCAGACAAGGACGGCCTTTACCCGGTCCACATGGACCAGTGGGGCCTGCACATTTACTACAACGTGGCCAGTCTGGTGAATAAGCGAGGCCTCTCGGCAATCTCGCCGTGGGACCTGGCGGAGAATCGCGCCTCGGCCGACGTCGCGTACGGCAGGGGCGCCTGTCCCCGTCTGGATGATCTGCTCAGCCGGACGATGCTGTTGTGCGTTGCCTCCGTCCTCACCGACCAGGACGTGGAGGACATCATCACGGCCTACAGGAAGGTTGCCACGGCAATCTACGCATAGATGATGAACTTCGCGCTCAGTTCCCTGGACGTCGGCATCATCCTCGCTTCGCTCTGCGCGGTGGTCGTGGTGGGATGGTGGGCCGGGCGCAACCAGGAGAAGTCCGTACGCGGCTATTTCCTCGCGTCGGGCCGGCTGCCGTGGTACATCCTCGGGGCGGCGTTCGTCTCGACCAGCGTGTCGAGCGAGCAGATCGTCGGCACGGTCGGCGCTACGTACAAGGACGGCATGGCCATCGCCCAGGCCGTCACCATGTCGGGCATCGTCCTGGTTTCGCTGCTCACCGCGTCACCCGAGGAAAGCCAGTGGCGACCGTTCCAGGGGACGCTCGCGGCCCTGACGCGGTACGACGAGGGCGTCAAGCGTCCGTGGTATCAACGTCCGCTGTTGTGGTGGTCGCTGTATGTTGTCGGCTGGGTGTATCTCTATCAGCGTTTCTGGCGAATCCGTGCAGAAGATGCCGCTTTCTGGATCCCGCCCCGTTTGCATAAGGAGCGTCGAGCATGCGCTTCCCTGTGGTTCTGCTCGTCTGGTTGCTGTTCGTTCCATGTGCCGGGCTTGCGCCAGCGCGCGGCGCCGGGCCAGTCCCAAAGCTGAAAGTGGCGCTCTCCACGGATTTCGGGAATGAGAACCACTGGCGGCGCCTGATCGAGTTCGCCAAGACACACGACGTGGAGCGGCTGGTCTATTGGAGTTACGGCGAAATCTGCGGGTTTCCGACGCCGTGGAGTTATCCCCGGCGCCCCGAGAAGTTGCTCGATAAGGGCGAAAGAAGACAGGCGTCCGAGGTCCGGGCCAGCCTCCAGCGATCGGCCCGGATGACCACTGCGGCGGGCATGGAGTTTTGGTACGTCTATCAAGTCCTGATGTTGCCCGATCTGGACCGATTGCGTCCCATCGCTCCCGATTTGTTTAATGCTCACGGCGAGCCGGACCTGGACGGTGACGCGATGTACGCGCTTCTCGCGGAGCAGCTGGAAGAGCTGCACGCGATGGCTCCCGAACTGGACGGCCTCGAGGTCTGGATCATGGAGTGCGTCAACGTCCAGCTCTTCCGGCTCGCGCATCAACGTCGCACCACCGCCGAAATCACTGATCGCGTCGTGGAGACCATCCACGACCGATGCCGCAAGTATGGCTGGAAAATGACGCTCGACCTGCACACGGCGGCGGGCAACACCCAGACGCTTGAGGCCATTCTCGCCGCGGCCGGGAAGCGGCCCGGCATCATCGTCTCCGGCGACAACGTCATCGGCGATTTCTCCCTGGTTCTTCCCTTCAACCAGCGTTTGCACCAGGCGGCGAAAACCAATCCCATTGCCATCCACTTCGACCTGAACGGCGAGTACTGGGGCCGAAACTACGTTCCCACCAGCGCCCTGGGCCAGTACGAGCGGGATCTCGAAGCGGCCCGGCGACTGGGCGTCGAAAGCGTCAACGGCCGCGTTAGCACGGCCCACGACGTCTGGAGCCCGCACGGCAACCTCCTGCCGCGCTATCGGCAGGAGTATCCGCCTTTCGCGAATCGAAGTCTCCAGGTGTCCTCAACCGACACGCTCGGCCGGTTGAACGCGCATTTCTTCTGCCGCCGGGCACGAGACCCAAACATCACGCGCGCGCAGGCCGCAAGTGAGTTTCTCGTCGAGCAGTTCGGAGCATCGGCCGAATCGCTCGTGCCCGTCTTCTTGAGAATCGAGGAGGTGGACCGCGGCATATTCTTCATGGACGGAAACTACTTCGCGGCCCAGTCGGTCGTGCGCGCCCCGTGGCATTACCCGTTGTGGGGCTGGGACGAACACCTGACCGCGCCGGCGGGTACGCCGTTTCCAACCGCTGAGATGCTCGCGGCGAAGCGGGGCATGGCGGCATTCGCGGGTTGGCCGACGCCGGTGGGGCATCGCACCGGCGGGCCCAAAGCCATCCTGGCGGAGAAAGCCGCGGCCCAACGTACAGCCGAGCAGCTCCGGGAGCAGATCCGAGCCGCCGGCCCCTCGCTCGATCCGCCGGACCGCGAGTTTCTCGTTCGTCAGTTTGAGGATCTCGTCCTCTTCGCGCGAATCTACCGCCTGGTGGCCGAAGTGGATGTGCACGCGACGCTACTGCGGCGACACCGCCCGGTCGACGGTCTGCCCAACCGCCCAATGCTCGATCGGGCGATGCAGGAACTGCGCGGCGTCAGAGACGAATGGAGAAGCCGCTATCCGGCTGATCCTTTCGGCCTGATGAAGTTGATCGACCATGGACTGGCTCGAGGTGGGTTAGATGGAGAGAGCCAGGAATAGTGGTGAATTGTCGCCGGCTCGCGCGAGGAAGCTGGACGTTCGCTGCTTTCTTCGATCCCCGGTAGCCCCGGATACGCCCGGTATGAGGAGTGTGGGATATGACCTGTGCCCGTCTTCGAACAACGCGGCGGTGCTGCCTGGCAGCGCTGGTTCTTCTCGCCCTGTCGGGAACGCTTTCCACCGGTGCTGCCCCAGCCGAGAGCACTGAACCGAGTGAATGGACGATCGAACAGGCCCGACGGTGCTGGAAACCGATGACCCGCGCCGTGCAGCACGTCGGCGTGCCCGGCTATCAATTTCAGACCGGCGTGACCTGGGACGGCGCGCTGGTCTTCGGTCCCTTGGAGTTCTACGACTTCAAGGTCATCCGTGATGAAATGGCTCCCCTGGGCAAGCACTTGCTGCACGTCTCGTTCGGCTTTGGCGACGTCCTGCGGCTGGTCGACCGCCAGGGAACGCTGCATCCCGGCATCCGCCGGTCGCTCGAACAGGGCCGGCTTCCGATTCCCAGCGTTGAAACGCGCGACGGCGAATTGGAGTGGCGCGAGACGGTGTTTGCCCATCTCTTGGACCGGCCCATGCAACCGTGGCCCGAACCCAGGCCGGGTGACGTGCTGTTGACCCACGCCGTCTTCCGCGTGCGCAACGCGGGATTGGCCCGGCGTACCGGGCATCTCTGGATGCACTTCGGCGACACCAAGAAAGTCCTCTTCGGCTACAAGTGCCGGCAGCTTCCCGAAATCGCCGAGCCCATTGCATTCCGCTTCGATCCGCCCTACGGACGATTGGAGGATGGAATCCGGTTCGCCCTGCCGACGCCGCAAAAAGGTGTTCTGAACGTCCACCCGGAGGTTAAAGGAGTGGAAGGCGTCAAAGGCCCGGCCAAAAACGTCGTCGAGTGGGCCGTGCCCTTGGCCCCCGGCGAGAAGGCCGAGCTGCGATTGATGATTCCCTTCGGCGTCGTGGACGAGAAAACGGCCGAGAGGATCGTTGCCGTAGATTCTCAGAAAGCGCTTGACGAGGTGCGCCGTTATTGGGACGACTTGCAGCGCGACACGCCGGGACAAATCCGCACTCCCGATCCGTTCATCAACGACTATCTGGCCGCGCTCCCCGGACAGATCGCCCAGCAGGTGGCCTACCGCGAACATACAACCCAGGTGTGGATGTACAAAACCAGCCCCAATCTCTACGAGAAGTACTGGCCCGTCAGCGGGGCCAAGTCTCTCCCGGTTTTCGATCTGCGCGGCATGGAATGGCTGAACCGGCGGCTTCTTCAAAGCAGCATCGACATGCGCACCGACGAGGTCGGCGGGTTGAACCGTGCGGACATGGGCAGCGGCCAAGTGCTCGAAGGCGAGGGATACGCGAAACAGCCCGGCTTCCTGGGCGACTATCGCGGGTGGACGGCCAACCCGCTTTTGCTGAGCCACGGACTGAATCTCTGCGCCCTGGCCGCGCATTACCGGATCACGCGCGACGACGCGTGGCTTCGTTCCGGCCACCCGTCACCCCTGGACGTCATGATCGAAGCCTTCGATTGGATAGCCCAGCAGCGCCGCCGGACGATGCGCGAGGTGAACGGCCGACGAGTTGACCACTGGGGGCTGCTGCCGGCCGCCTCGGCCCACGACTGGCTGGCCGGCAACACGATCTTCAACGACGCCTATTGCGTCGTCGCCCAAGCCGACGTGGTCCGACTGCTGCGCGAGATTGGCCATCCGCGGGCTGAGGAAATGGCCCGCGAAATGAACGCCTATCGCCAGTGTTTGCGCGATCGCTACGCCGAGGCCCGCGATCGGGCCCGGCCGCTGCCCCTGGACGACGGCACGACCATTCCCTATGTACCCCGCGTGATCCAGGAACTCGATTGGGCCAAGCCGGACTGGACCTACACGGGCTACAGCGCCGTCCGGGCCGGGGCGTGGGGCGCGTTCGACCCGCACGATGAACTGGTCGACCAGGCCCTGGCGTTCCTCGAAGCCGGTCTGCCGCGCGGCGAGGGTCACTACTTCGCCAAGGCCGCGAAGTCGGACAATGCGGACGTGAACTTGACCGACGTTTCCGACCCGGCTGCTTCGCGGCACTACCTTTGGCGCCATTACGTTGAATACGAGACGATGTGGCCGGTCGGCGCGCCGTTGTTTCTGGCCCGCGACGACTTGCCGCGGTTCTTCGAGTGGTTCGCCCACAATTTCGCCTTCGCTATCCACCAGGACTTCCGCGTGGGCGCCGAGTCGATCGATGGCGTCCCGGCGTGCGCGCCGGGCGACACCGAACGGTGGCTGGCGGTGCGCAACATGTTCGTCCGCGAATACGGCGGTTACGACGGTTCGGCTCAGTCGCTTTGGCTGCTCCAGGCCATCCCCCGTGAATGGCTCAAGCCCGGCGACCGATTGAACGCCAGTCGCATCCGCACCTGTTTCGGTGGCCAGGTCGACGTGAACCTCGGCGTGGCTGACGACGGCGGGTCCGTGACGATCGATGCCGTGCTCGGCAAAATGGCGATTCGCCCCAAGGAAATCCGCATGAGGCTCCGCTCCGGCGACGGCTCGCCGCTCGTCTCGGCGACGCTTCAAGGCACCGCTGTGCCGGTGCAGAGGGGTGACGCGATCCTCCTGCCAGCCGGCACCGAAGGCCCCATCAAGGTCGTCGGACGGTTCGACTGAATCACCAACCCCTGAAAGGCGGTGGGTTCTGATTGCGGACTCGAAGTCCTGTTCCGGCCACGGGCCGGCTTGAAGCGGACCCGCTGAGAGCGGGCTTAACCGTGAGATTGTTGCGCCCCGGTGGGGCTCCAGGGGCTGTCGGATGGGGTGCCCAGGCCGTTGGCGTTGGTGAAGCTCGGGCGGCCGTAGGCGGAGTAGGAGATTCCCGCACAGGTGCGTGCGAGAAGGGATTCTCGCACGAGCGGGCTCTACAGCGGGCAGGGCGGCCGGCCGTTACAGTGATGAGACAGCCTCTCGCGGTTAGCGCGCCGGGGCGGATTTCGGAGCGACGATATCGTCGGCGGAGAGGATCTGTCCCTGCTTGCGGAGCGTTTGCTGGAGGCGGTTGAGGTCCAGTCGATGGACCTTCGAGTTCGTCTGGATGGCGAGGGCGGCGGCGGTGCCGGCCGATTGGCCGGCGATCATGTATTGCGGCTCCATGCGGAAGGAGGCGTAGGCGATGGTACTCATGGAGGCGCAGATGGGCACGAGGAGGTTGTCACACTCGTCCTGCTTCGGGAGGAGGGAGCGGAAAGGGATCTCGTAGGGCCCGACCGGGTAGCTCAGGTAGCCCTCCTGGAGCACTTCCTCCTGCACGCGCGGGAAGCGGGAGATCTCGCAGGCGACCCATTGGACCTCGCGGACATCGATGTTGTAGCCGCCCATGCCGATGGAGTCGTACTTGCGGCGATGCTGCTGGAGGTCTTGCTGGGTCATCAGGTACTCGCCGAGCATTCGCCGGCCCTCGCGGATGTAGAGCTGGTGAGGCCAGTGGCCGGTGTCCGGGAATTCGTCCTTGGTCAGGCCCCAGGGGGCGAGGGTTTGCCGGATGTTGGGCGGCACCGACGGGTCGTTTTGCAGGAAGTAGATGAAGCCGTGGGCCCAATCGAGGTGTTCTTTCCAGATTTCCTTGCGGCGTTGGGCGTTGGCCTCGGGGTATTCCCAGGCGGGGCCCAGCGGGGCGGTAGAGACGAAGCCGCAGGTATTGATGTCGGTCTTGCGGTTGGGTAGCCGGGAGAGGCACAGGAAGTTGCGCAGCTCGAGTTGGTCCTTTCCGGCTTTCAGGTAGTTGCGGACGAGGCCGAAGCGCGCGGGATCGTAGTTGTCCGGTTTGGGGATGGGGAGGCGATTGGCCGGGTCGTCGGTCAGGCAGAGGCGGAAGCTGTAGAACTGGAACTTGCCGTCAGCCGCGCCGACCGGAGGCAGGTCCGCTTGGCGGACCACGTAGGGCAGGAGTCTCCCGTTCTGGTCGTAGGCGGGCACGGGCGCCACGGCCTGGTGGTGTCCGGGCAGGATTTCCCGCCGCCCGGCCAGGGACTCGCCGTATTTGTCCCGGCCTTCACGGCCGACCGTGTAGGACACGCCGGCCGCCTTCATCAGATCGCCTTCGTAGGAGCAGTCGATGAAGAGGCGGGCGGCGAATTCCCTATGGGCAGTCTTGATGCGGACGATAGAGTTGCCGTTTTTCTCGATGGATTCCAGCGGCTGCTCGAAGCAGGCCTCGACGCCGGCTTCCTGGAGCAGATCGTTGAAAGTGGACTCGGCGACCTTGGGTTCGAAGAGCCAGGCGATTGGTTTGTCGTAGTGACGACCGACGCGCTGGAAAAACGTTCGGGCCAGGCCACCGATCACGCGCTCCTGACGGCCCATATCGGTTTTGCCCAGCCCGCCGGAGACCATGCCGCCGACGTGCCGGCCCGGCTCGATCAGGACGACGGTGGCGCCTTGCTGTTTCGCAGCGACGGCGGCCATGACGCCGCCGGCGGTGCCGCCGTAGACGATCACGTCGGCCTGCTGCCGCGGCTGAGCGTGGACGGTGGCGCCGAGGAACAGGACCGTCAGCAGGGTCTTCATTACCTTCACGGGTTGTCTCCTCACGAGACGGCCGGTACCGAGCCCGGCCGCTACAGGGCCACGAGAGCTGCGGGCCGAAAAGCGGGCTGACCACTGCTTCCCAACACCAAACCCACACATCAGGGACCCGCGCGGTGTTGCGATCAGGCCTTGCCCGGTACGGGAATATGCGCGCGGATGTTCTCCGGCGTCAACGCGTAGTCGGGCTGGCGCAGTTGCAGATCCGATTTCATGACCTGGTGCCACGTGACCTCTGCTCCGGTGTAGGCGGACATGCGGATCATGATGTTGGTGAGCGTGGACTCGGCCACGTGCTGGGACTCGTTGAGCGGTTTCTCGCCGCGGATGGCGGCGATCAGGTCCTGGTGCTCCTGGACGTAGGCGAACTGCGGTTTCACGGTGGAGGGCTTGTGGTCGCTGAGGTTGCTGATCCAGCCGTTGCAGTTGGAGACGCCTTGGGTGCCGATCACGCGTTCGGAGATTTCGGTGGCGCAGCCGTTGACCTGGCGACACTGGCTGAGGACGTGGAGCCGGCCCTCCCGGTCTTTTTCGTCCAGCGGATAGAACAGATCAGCGGAGAAGTAGTCGTATTGATCGCCGGTGACGCGGCGGGCCCGGCCGCCCATGGCGACGACCTTGAGCGCGTGCCGGCCGAGGACCCAGTTGATGACGTCGACGTTGTGCATGTGCTGCTCGACGACGTGATCGCCGGAGAGCCAGGTCCAGTTGACCCAATCGCGGATCATCCATTCGAGGTCGTTCCAGCCCGCCTGGCGTTGCTTGTACCAGAGTTGGCCCTGATTGAAATAGCACTGGGCCGAGAGGATGTCGCCAATCGCACCGTCGTGGATGCGCCGGATGGTCTGGACATAGCCATCCTGGTGACGGCGGTGCGTGCCGGCGACGACGCACAGGCCTTTCTCGCCGGCCAGCGTACCGGCGGCCATGAACCGGCGGACGCCCACCGGGTCTACCGCGATGGGCTTCTCGGTGAATATGTGCTTGCCGGCCTGGACGGCGGCCTCGAAATGCTCCGGACGGTAGTAGGGTGGCGTGGCGAGGATGACGTAGTCCACGTCGGTAGCCAGCACCTTCTGGTAGGCATCGAAGCCGACGAAGCAGTTGCGGTCGTCGATTTGCTGTTGGCCCTTCTTGGCGAGGGTGTTGCGGGAGGTGTCCAGCCGGTCCTGGAACACGTCGGCGAGGGCGACGATGCGGACGTTGGGATCGGCCTGGATGGCGTTCAGGGCGGCGGTGGTTCCGCGGCGGCCGCTGCCGATAAGGCCCACTTTCAACGGACGGTCGGCGCCGCGAGCGCGGGCGAAATACGGGAAGGCACTCGCTGCCGAAACCGCGGCCGCGGCAGTCTTGACGAAATCGCGGCGCGACACTTCCGAACAACCACGTGGCATGAAGCACTCCTCAGAACAACATTCCGACACCGGCCTAGAACAAGCGGTCCCGCCGGATCGCGGGACCACCTGTTCTGGCAAGACTCAAACCATGGCCGCGGTCTCGACGTCGCGGCCTAGTGCAGACACGGAAGAACCCAGGTCGCTTCGCCGGTTCAGGCCGGCCGCTTGCGGCGCAGGTATCCGGCCGCGCCCAGCAACAGCAGACTCAGGCTCGCGGGCTCAGGCACGACTTCGGCGAACGTGGTAGCGACCCTTAGATCATCGAAATTGACCCGATCGGTGGCGGCCGTATAGCGCATGCGAACATGCAGCGCCGAAACCGTCGCCCCCGGCCCGCTGGCGGGGACGGTATTAACGATCGTGTGGGTCGGGGTTGCGTCAGTCGACTGATCGACGAACACATCCAATTGGTCATAGTCGCCACCCGACACGGTCTTCGAGAATCTCAGCACAATGCGATTGACGACGTCGTCGACGTTGGCAGCGAAGATCGACTCATCCAGACCGCCCGCCCGCAGGGAGCGATTTCCTTCCGTGATCATCAGCGCCAGGCTGGTCCCATTCGTACCCGCCGAGGTGGTGGCGTTGTTGTCATTGAAATACAGGTGGAAGAGGTCGCTGGAATCGGACATGCCCGTCGTCTGGAGGAGGAAGCCGACATAGAACGTGTCGGTTTGCGGAGTGAACTGACGAGTCAGGGCGTTGTTGTGAAGGGTACCACTCCCAACGTTGTACCCGAGCGCCAGGGATTGGTTGCCACTGGGAGCGAACACATCCGCAACGACATCCCGGACCGGGATGGGATTCGTGGTGCGAGCATAGCCGCCCCACGTGTTGAGCCAACCATCGGCGATGGTACCCTGGTCGGCGATCGACCCCAGCGTATAGGCATCGAAATGGTCCTGGGCGATGATGGCCGCATATCCGGTTGGGGATAATGTGCCGCTGACCAGGGCCGCGACAAAAACGAGTGTTCCATACCGCTTGTGCATCCTTTTTCCTCCTCGCAGTCTCTGCGCGGGATACCGTGAGGCGTTCCGCAGCTTGATGTTACCAGCGGCACACGCGGCCGCTGTGGCGTTCAACTCCAGATCGAACCTCGAGCAAGCTCAAGGGATCTTTACAGCCGTACAGTCCGGGATACTGGCTTGGACACCCGACCCGCGGAAGCACGCCTGCCAGATGCCGAAATCACTTTGATCGACGTCGCCGTCGCGGTCGAGGTCGCTGGTGGCGCACGCGAGCTCGACGAGCAGGTCCGGTCCCAGGGCACAGGCGAGGATGGCGCTCAAATCCGCGGTATCCACATCGCCGTCGCCGCCGGTCGGCTCGATGTCCGCCACCTTCGGGGGAAGCGTGACATCGCCGACGCTCAGATAGACCGCATTGGCCTCGGGGATGACGGCCAAACTGACCCGCGCAGGCGGGTTGTTGCCAATGAAGGTCAAGGTCGGCGTCACGGCGGGCGGTGTCAGCGTGCCCGAGGTCGAAGCCAGCAGGTAGTTGCCGTCCGGCAATAGAGGATCACCCGGCGACGTGGCCTGGATGGCGATGGCCGTAACGGCCGAGAGATCCAGTGCCCCGGTCAGGACGATCTCGTCATCGGTCGTGCTGTCGGGGTCGAGCAACCGGAAATGAAACGCCGCGTTATCGTTCACGACCAGGTCGGTTGCATTCAAGGGAGCGGCGGTCATGTTGGTCAGATCGAGGGTGGCGCCGCTGCCCACCGTGTACTTCCCACCGTTGGTGTGCGAAGCGAACTTCAGCGTGCCGGCACTGATCGTGGTCGTGCCGGAGTAGGTGTTGTTGCCGGTAAGGGTTACGACGGCGCCGGCGGCGTCGAGGTTGACGTGCCCGGTGCCGGAGATGTTATTGGGGAAGGTGAAGGTATCGACGCGATTGAAGCGCAACCGGCCGGGGGCGGTGACGGTCACATCGCCTGGCCCGATGCTGCCGGTGGTTCCGCCGTTGCCGATGGAGAGGGAGACGCGATCGCGGGCCGCGACCACGTTCTTGAAGCCGCCGCCACCGCTGATGGTGGTTGGTCCGGCGTAGTCGTTATCGTTGGCGGTGAGTGCGACCATGCCCAGGCGAGAGGTGGTGGTACTGGCGTACAGGTGGACGGCGAGGCCGCCCCCGCCGGTGAGTTTGCCGTTCAGCGTGATGGTGGCAGTGCTGTTGTTGGCTATGCAATAGGTGGTGGTCTCGAAGTTGCCGTTCATCGTGATCGGTGAGTCAACGGCCTTGCTGCCGGGGTAGACCTCGACGCAGCCGCCGACGGGGTCAACGACGATGGGCTTGGTGAAGGTGATGGTGCTGGGCGGCGCTTCCGTGCTGGCAGGACCGTAGAAGCCCAAGCGGGCGTTGGCTAGGGTGACGGTGCCCGAATCCGGCCCCAGGGTGCTGTCACCGGCGAGATAGAGCGGGCGCTTGTCACCGCCGATCACCACGTGGTTGATGTTGGTCTCGCCCACGTTCTGAAGATCGACCTGGCTGGCGGTGTCGACGAACACGTACAGATCGTGGCCGTTGCCCTGGAACGCGCCAGCTTCGCCGCCCACGACGAGGTTGCTGGCTTTGCCGTTCAAGGCGATCGCGGCGATGCGGGCGTCGCCGGTGAGAATGGCCTGGTTCACGCGGCTGATGGCATCGGTGCCGGCGGTGGCGACGAGGGCGCCCTGGCCGTCCACGCCGGTACCGGACATGGTGATGATTTCGGTGCTCGCGCCATCGGTGGGGAGCACGTCGAGAGTGGCGCCGTCAAGAATGGTCACGCCCGTGGCTTCGGTTCCGCCGGCGCCCAAGCCGGTATTGCCATTGGCTTTTAGAGTGCCGGCGGCGATCACGATGGGGCCGGCGAAGGCCGAGTTGTCGCCGCCGAGGGTGGCCGTGCCGGCGCCATCCTTGCGGAGTGTACCGGCGCCGCTCAGGTTGCCGGCCAGCGTGAATTCAGGGGTAGCGGGAGGGTCCAGGATCAAAAAACCACTGTTGAGGCCGAGCAGGCCGCCTACGGAGAGGGCAGCGTTGGAAACGGTCACGTTGCCCGAGCCGTTGAGATTCATGTTGCCCGCGACGGCGATGGTCTCGCCGGACAGGGTGTAATCGTGGCCGGTCGAGTGAGCGAAGGTCACGCTGGCCGGTGCGACTGTCCCCACGACGTTGACGGGCGGAAAGTTGGAACCGGTGTCGTCAAAAGTGACGAGGTCGCCATCGGTGAACCACGTTGGTCCGAGCAGGTCGGTCCAGTTGAGGGTTGCCCCGGTGCCGACGTCCCAGGTGTTGTTGTTGTTCCCTCCCAGCCAGGTGAGGTCGGCTGCGGGCAGGGTGGGTGCAACCAGAAGGGTTGCCGTGATGGCCACGAGCAGTTGAACCGCGTGCGGCCCCGAGGTCATGGATGGTCTTGCCATGCGCCAGCTCCTTAGTCTCCGTGCGTACCCTTAGCGAAGCGCCTCCCGGCGCCCGAGTATGGTCTCACTGCGGCTGCCACTCCTTGACGGAAGCATGGGTCGGATCGTTTTGGGCAAGCCACCGGCCGTAGTCACCGAGATCGGCCTGCCACCAGTAGCCCTGGCGGCCGCCCTCGCCGGAACTGGTCCAGGCGTGGATGGAGATCATCCGGTGAAAGGGGATCCACGCGACGGCGGCGTCGAAGGTCAGGGTATTTCCGCCGGCGGGCACCAGGCCGGACGCGAGGTGCGGCGGTACCTTTTCAACCGCGGCCACCCTGCGCATGACATCCGGGTCGCCGCCCACCCAGATGTTGGAGTCGCTGGCCAGCGCCCAGGTGGGCTTGGCGCTGCTGTCGATCGGAGCACGACTCCTGAAATTCCATTTGGGGGTTTGCCACTGCAGGATACCACCGAAGTATTGATAGGCGATGCCCCATTCGTCGTAGTCCGGCGTTTCGGTCACCTTGTAGCCCTTGGCCCGCAGCGAGGCGGCGTCGTAGCCCTGTTCGGCAACGGTAGGCGTTCCTTCATAGGTGAACTGTCCGAGCCGGTTCGGGCATTCCCAAATCTCCCTCATGACGGTGTATTTCTGGGCGGCCAGCAGCCAGTCCACGTGTTCGTAGGGCTTGGTAGAGCCTGCGAATCGGGGGGTGAGGGCGGTCTGGACCAGCGGGCCGGTGGCGGGTACGTTCGGGGCGCGGGGCGCCCGGTAGTTTCCCACAGCGCACTGGATGATTTTGCCGTTGTTGGCGCTCGAATACTCGTGGATCGCAACTCCCAGGTTATGGAGGCGACTGGCGCAGACCGTTCGCCTGGCCAGCTCACGAGCCCGGGACAGGGAGGGGATGAGAATGGCGACCAGGAGGGCTATGATGGTTACCACGACCAGGACTTCGATCAGAGTGAAGCCGCGTGGGATCCATCGAGGCATCAATATGGTCCTCCGCGTCCGCAGCCATGAATGACCCCCTGAAGCTACAATGCCTCAGACGTGCCACCTGCGCTGCACATACCCTGCCGCCATCACGAAGAAATGCGGAAGCAGGGGGAAAGCGGGGTAACAGCGGTAGTCCGAGACAATAGGGACCCTTTGCCGCGATGACCTCGCTCCCATATCCAAGAGCCGACCGGCTTGACAAGTCACCCGGTATTTGGGGTGATTTCTGAGCACGGGTGATGGCGGGTGGCAGGTGAGGTACTGCGTTCGGGCGTGGAAGGCCGATGCACCACAGATGTGGTTTCCTTCCAGATTCGTGGGTGACGACCGTTGGGGGTCGGCTCTATGGTTTTACAAGGCGTGCGCCTTGGGCCGACGACCAGGGCACCTGGATGGCGCGTGGGCCCATGCCCGGCAACGCGTGGATGCGTTAATATCCGGCGGAGAGGTTGGATCAGGCAGGACCGTTTGAAGCGTAAATCCATAATAGGGCTGTGTTTAAGAGTGTTTACCGATTTGCCGGCGGCGCTGGGTGGTCAGAGCCGTATCGTCGGGTGAAAGTGAACAAGCTTCGGGAGAAGCATGCGATGGCGCCCAATGCCGCGGAGCAGGAGGTCGAGTTCCTCAAGTTGCTGGCGCGCCACAAGTACGAGCTCTTCAACCTGATTTTCTGCATCGTCCCGAGTTTGGCAGACGCCGAGGATGTGTTTCAGCAGACGACGCTGGCCATCTGGAGCAACTTCTGCCAGTTCCAGCCCGGATCGGATTTCATGGCCTGGGCGGGTCAGGTGGCGCGGTATCGTGCCTGGAATTTCGCCCGCTCCAAGCGGAGAGAGAGGCTGCATTTTTCAGAGCAATTGGTGAGTGAACTAGCGGAGGCGCCATTCGAGTCCACGGAGATGCAGGAGGCTCGGTTGCAGGCGTTGGCCCGCTGCCGCGAGAAACTCTCGACGACGGATCAGAACCTGCTCGCGTTGTGCTACGGCGGCGGCACGATTCGCGAAGCGTCCATGAAGCTGGGGCGGCCGGTTCGTGCCGTTCACAACAGCTTGTCGCGGATTCGGCGCGCTCTGTACGCCTGTATCGAACGGGCGCTCGCGCAGGGAGAACAGGCATGAAGTCACCCGATGAGGTGTCTCCTGAGCTGCAGACGCTGATCGACGGGTTGCTGGACGGGCTGCTCTCGGAGGAGGAAATCCAGCAACTGGAGGCCTTTCTGCGGGGCTGTCCGGGCGCGCAGGTTTATTTCCGGCGTTATTGTCAGTTGCACATCAATCTGGATACGGGGACGCGGGTGCAGCGGGCCGTGGACGCCTTCAGGAACCGCAGGGTGGGTACCGCCCAACCTGCGCCGGTTGGGGTGACGGTCTGCTCTGGACAACGGCTCTGGGCCTGGGCGGCGCGCTGCGGACGAGCGTTTTTCCAATCGCCGCAGGTGGCCTGGGCTTCGTGTGCCGTGATCGTGGGCTTGGTGGGTGTGGGGCTGTATTTCCGCGTGTTTAACGGGGCCCTTCAGCAGGAGGCCGGGCAGGTTTCCACTGTCCGGAGCAGCGAGCGGGACATGATCCACGTTCGCCTGGACACGGAGGAGACGCGGACGGTGGGACTGGGCGATAAGGGCCAGGTCATCGTGGAGGGGCCGGCGGATCTGGAGTTGATCGGCACATCACGCGGCCGGTTGCAGCGGGGGCGGGTGAAGATCAACAAGACGGATGGTGGCGGATTTGTGCTGGAGACGCCGCGGGGGGTTGTGACGGATCTGAGCACGGAATTCGGCGTGGATGTGGCGCATGATCTGGCTACGGAAGTGATCGTTTTCGACGGCAGCGTGGAACTGGCCGCCGGCGGGAAACCGGGATCCGTTCGCCTGGTACGGGGAGAAGGCGTGGTGGTGGGTGCGGCCGGAGAATTGGACCGGGTCATGTCCATTGTGACCTACGGCGACCGGCTGTTTCGTCGGGCGAGTGCGCCGGATGAGGAGGAGGTTCCGTTGATCACCGAGGTGCGCGACAACATCCGCGTCTCGGAATCCAAGCAGTTCTACGAGATCGTGGCGGGCGGGCTGGGCGAGGATGCGTTCTGCTACGTGGATCGTCCCGAGGACGATTGGAACGGTGTGGACAAGCGCGGGATGCCCGCGTATCTGATCGGCGCCGACTACGTGAAGACGTTTTGCGGCGACCAGGTTCGCCAGGATTTGAAGATCAGCGTGACACTGAGCAGGCCGGCGAAGTTGTACGTGTTCATGGACGACCGAGTGGCCCCGCCCGACTGGCTGCGCACGGGCTTCGTGGACACCGGTGACAACATTGGCCGAGACAACGGCAAGATGAGTCCGCTTTCCGGCATGAAGGATTACGTGCGCGATCTCGGCGCGGGCAATTCGATCGATCATCGCCACTCGATATGGATGCGCGTCGTGGACCAGGCCGGCGTCGTCGATTTGGGGCCCATTTGGGGTGCGGTTGACGAGACGGCGATGTACGGAATCGCCGCCGTGGCGATCGAACCGGATGCGCCGGTCGTTTCGGTTTCGGCGGGCGTTGAGCCCGTCGATTGGTCCCGGTTCGCGGAGCTGATGGGGATGCGGTCCGAGGATGCGTTTGGTCAGGATCTGATCGGCTTGGTTCAAAGGGAATCCGGCCACCTGTATGACCTGATTCACTCGACATACCCTCTCGAGCACTACTCGTATTTTGGCGAGGCCGAGGGTTACAGGGTCAATGCGACCGGTCTGGGCAATTCCCTGCGAACGCTGGCGCATTTTGCCTGGGGGAATGCCGTGATGATCCGGACGGGCGTTTTCGATCCGTCCCTGGCCAGTGTGTCCCAGGGCGAGGCCCTGCGTCGAACCGAGCTGGCGATTCGGGGCGTCGCCATGACCCACATCGCGAACAACAATGTTCCCAAGTACTACCATTGGGGCCAGGGAGTGCGTAACCGGTCCTGGCAGGCGGCGTATTGGGCCTCGCGAGGGGCCCAGGCGGCCTGGATGCTGTGGGACTCACTGAGCACTGAAACCCAGCAGGCGGTGGCCACGATGGTGAAGTATGAGGCCGACGCCCTGGCCAACGACATCGTTCCCTACTGGCGAAGCAGGGCGGGGACGTCGCTGACGCCGGGAGATACCAAGGCCGAAGAGAACGCCTGGAACAGTCGGATCGTCACTGTCGCCCAAGCGATGATGCCCAACGATCCCCACGTCGGCCTCTGGCGGCAGAAGGCTTCGGAGCTGATGATCAGCTCGTACAGCCGGCCAAGCGACGTTCATAACACCACCCCGGTGGATGGACGACAGGTGAGTCAATGGCTCAACGGCTACAACACGTTTGACGACGGCGTGCTGGTTAACCACCACATCGTGCACCCGGACTACATAGCCGCCCACACGCTGACGTATGACACGCTGGTTGATGCGACGCTGGCGGGCCAGTGCATTCCGGCCAGCGCTTTCTTCAACGAACAGCTTACATGGGACGCCATGACCAAGCTGGCTTTCGTGGTGGGGACCAATCCCTACGGCACCGGTGAAGCCCGCCCCGTCCTTCCTCCGGGGGGTACCGTGTTTCACCGCAGGCCGGACGGGCGGCTCGATCCGACGCTGTATTTCCCGAATGGAAACAACTGGTCATTCAATTCGGCCGTGGACAGCAATTACGTCCTCTTCCTGATCTACGGCCATGTCCGGGGGCTCGATGCGGGTCAGAGCCCGTCGGCTCTGGATTGGGCTGCCGCGCAGATCGACGCGTTGGAGGAGCTGCAGAATCGAACGGGGCACACGGGCAATCTGTATGCACCCGGTGACTGGAACGGGGATCTGAATACCATCGAAGCCGACGCCTACCGCGAGTTGGCGGAGACCTGGCTGGTTCATTGGCTGCATCAGCACGACAAGATATCGCCGATGGGGGCGTGGGGTGCGGTTCCCTGAGCGGTGGTCCGGGGCGGCGGCGCGGAAGGGGGTAAGTCCGTTCGCCGAAACGGCGGACGGCTTCATCGGTGGGTTCCAGCACCGATCGGAGGCCGAGTGGTTCCCGGCGGAGCTGCGGGAGCGATTCCGCAAGTTCCACCTGGAATTGTACCCCGACAAGACCCGCCTGTTGGAGTTCGGACCGAGTGGGCTGGCTCTGGCAACGGGCGCTGTCGCGACGTAGCCAAATGGGCCGCGGCACCTGAGTACGGATGCAACGGCTCATCGAAACGTGGCTGCCACTGGCCCGCGTATGTCATCCTCATCCCTCGCACCGCATGGGCGTCATCACCTGAGGCAAGAGCCCAGTGCGGTAATGCCGCTCGCCGGGATCCGTGGAGGGGGTCATGGGTACCCGAAGTGGCCATAGCCGTAGTTGTGGCAAAGCCAGCAGCCGCACTCCCAACGACCACGAGGAACCTGCTCCTCCATCTGATTTTGAACACATACTGGGAACCGCTCGACTTTGAGCTGCCGCCCGTGGACAGCAGCGAGGAACACCCATGGCGCCGCTGGCTGGACACGGCCCTGGATTCGCCCCACGACATTGTCGATTGGCAGATGTCGCCGCCGATCCAGGGCTGTACCTATCGAGTCGAGTCGCGCTCCGTGGTCGCGCTGGTAGCAACGATAACGCCACAGTGAGCGTCGCCGACTTGCCGGATTGTGGTTTGCACGGACTTCCATCGTCCTGTAGCATGAGGGTGTTTTGGAGCCGGAACAAGAGATGTAAACGAGATCAGGCCAGGG
>Ga0116153_10001213_pt1 | contig 25386 bp, 16 predicted proteins | sample AD_UKC028_MetaG_FD_89896 | JGI IMG/M metagenome (GOLD analysis project Ga0116153, IMG submission 89896) | Active sludge microbial communities of municipal wastewater-treating anaerobic digesters from USA - AD_UKC028_MetaG | ecosystem: Engineered > Bioreactor > Anaerobic > Digestate | place: USA...
AAGAAAACGGATAAAGAAGAGAACAAGAGATGTTTCGATCGAATGGCCAAGAAGATCCAGTACTAAGAAAACCGCATTTTCAACTCGCCGCTTTCAATCCGTTTTCAGACCGCCGCTGGCAGTCAGGAAGGGCAGGCAAACGGGCGGATTGTCGAAGTCGCCTTCAAGCCCGCCAACCCTCGTTTTCGGGAAAGTTTGGCCAAACCACCCCGAAAGCCACGGAATGCCGAGCGCCGGAGCCGGGAGTTCCTGTCACCAGCGGAGGTCGAGAAACTGATCGAGGCCGCTCAGCGGGTCGGTCGGCACGGGCATCGGGACGGCACCATGATCCAGATCGCCTACCGCCACGCGCTCAGGGTCAGCGAGCTTACCGCGCTCCGGTGGGACCAAGTTGATCTCGCTCAAGGGGTGATCCATGTGCGGCGGCGAAAGAACGGCAATCCCAGCACCCACCCCCTCCACGGGCCGGAGCTGCGGGCATTGCGCCGCCTCCAGCGGGATTACCCGAACTCGCCCTACATCTTCACCGGCGAGCGGAAAGGGCCGCTGACGGACTCCACGGTGCGTAAGATGGTCGCCAGGGCGGGCACCGCCGCTGGGTTGGAGTTTCCGGTCCATCCCCACATGCTTCGCCACGCTGCTGGCTACAAGCTGGCCAATGACGGGCAGGACACCAGGGCCATCCAGCACTACCTCGGCCACAAAAACATTTCCCACACCGTCAGATACACCGAGCTTTCACCGGAGCGGTTCAAGGACTTCTGGCAAGATTGACCGCGAGGCGTCCACACGTCGTGGGTCTCAAACAGACCATCAATGGCAACCCGGTTTATCATCACTGCCGACCTGCACCAGAATATCGCCAAGTGGCGCGAGCTGGTGCGCGTAGTAGAGCAGGCGAAACCCCGCTTCGTCCTAGTCGCCGGTGATCTGTTGCCCAAAGACGGCGGCTTCAACGGCCAGCGCAAGTTCTTTGCGGTGCTGGGCGATTACCTGGGCGCGATGCGCGGCTCCGGGAGGACCACGATCCTGACCTTTTTTGGCAACGACGATTTCCACCCCCTCGAACCATTGCTCGATGATCTTGCCGCGAAGGGGCTGTGCGTGAACCTGAACGGTAAGGTCCATCGGGAGGACGACCTGGTCTTCTGCGGGATGAACTACGTCCGGGACTACCCGTTCGGTTACAAACACTGGTGCGCCCCGGATGGTGATTTCGTTGGCTGCCCGGTCCAGTTCTGCGGCGAGGGTCTGACGCTGGACGCCCAGGGCCGCTGGATCGAGCTGCCAGACCTCCGGGAATACTTACTGGCCAAGCCGAGCCTCCACGACCGGCTCGAAGCTTTGCGCTCGCAGCTCGCGCCGCAGGAAATCCGCCGCAGCGTGTGGCTGGTCCACAACCCACCCGCCGAACTCGGCATGGACATCTGCTACGATGGTCGCCAGGTCGGATCGCCGAACATCTTGTGCTTCATCCAGGACACCCAGCCGCTGTTCGGTTGTAGCGGCCACATCCACGAATCACCCTATCAGCCGGGTGGAAAATGGTCGGCGCGAGTTGGGCAAACACTTTGGTTCCAGCCTGGACAGGAAGGGCCGAAGCTCCATTACGTGGGCCTGGAGGTCGCCGACGACCTCAGCATCCACACACGCCGCCACAGTGTTTTCGGCGATGCCACGAGCTGAACTGCCGATCACAAACGCAGGTATCGCTCGCAAATCCATCGAGGCAGAGCTTTCAACGGGCGGGGACAGCTTCCGGTTGACTTTAGGGCCGATGACGGGATTGACGCATCACGGTCTGATTTTGAGCGGATCACAAGTGTCCTGGTATCGCCGCACCAGATCATCCAGGAGTCTCTGGCGCTCCGCCGCTCCGCGATATTTTTCGTAATGCTCCGACATGTTCAGCGCCGACAACAGCAAGCTGTAGATGCTCGATTGGACGCTGTAGTGCGGATACTTCGAGGGGTCAAAAGCGGGCGGCAGCTTGAGCGGCTGCTTTGAGCGGCTGCTTTTCAATCGGCAGCTCGCTTTCAGAAATCGGAGGCGGTTCTGGTGGAGGAGGAGGCGGTTCTGGTGGAGGAGGAGGCGGTGGTGGTGGTGGCGTTGCGTTGTGGCGTTTCATGGTATTGAGGACTGGTGGGGCTGTCAGAGGTAATCCACCCCGCGCCGTGCGAGCGGGATGGAGTCCAGAATCCGGCTCGCCTCGGCGAGGCTAAGCCCGGAATGGCGGACCACGTTCTGCTTGTCGGCGAGGGCGACCTTGCCACGTTCATGGTATCCCCGGCTGTTCTGGTTGATCTTCACCAAAGACCACAAGCGGCGCTTGGCTTTTCCACGCACACCACTTTCAGTCGGTTGATTTGCTACAGTTTTCATATTGTCTGTTCTGTTGTTGCTACATTACGCACTACCGTTTCGTAATTCGTGAGCTTGGTCTTCAACCGGCACACGAGTTCCGTTCCGTGCGCGTAACGTGCCAGCGATGGGAGGAGCTGAAAATTGGCCTATTCGGTGTGCAGCGCCCAGGGGCAAGTTGCCTGGAGCGCCTACCGACGCTGGAGGCAACTACCAGGTAGGTCCGTGATGGACTGCCGTTCAGCGGATTCTGCGCTGCGGGGAGCAGCGATCAGAACTTGGGGAGAATCAGTTGCACCCTGCGCCGTCTTGCCAGTTCTGGAAAGTCATCAAGGACAAGCAAGACGCCAGGCAACGTCGCGCCCGAATACGGCGGGTTACCAAATGCCAATGATGGCTGGGACTTGAACGCTTTGCGAAGGGCTTTGGCCTGACGCAATGCGCGGCTCCAGTGTGACGGCGACAGCAATCCGGCCCTGGCCTTGTCGATTTGCCAATGCCTCCACAGCTCTGAGGTCTTCTCTATGGCCGCGCTTCTTGTGAGATTCGCCTCCGTTGCCCGCAGCACAACGATTCTAGCGAGCAGACTACGCCAACGAGTGTTCAACGTGGCAGCCGTTTCCCTCCACTTTCTTCTGCTTGGGGAGGACCTGAGCCAGGCTCGAAAACCGTGAACCAGCGTGTCTTCGGTTTCAGTGAAATCCACCAGGAATGCGATCACTTCTAATCCCTGGAGCGGCATTCCAGCCAAGTCCGGGTGCGAGTGTTGCCCGGAATGGTCCGCGTGGCCATGCACCCAGGTATGGGCAAACTCCATCGGTAGTTCCTGCAAACCTCCCTGCCGTGAAGTCAGCCGCTTCAGTCGCTTCTTTGTCGCAACTGTCAGCTTCAACCACGGCTTCTGCTTCCTCCCGCAGAGGCGGGCGAGTTCCCACTCCGCGCACAGCCGTAGCTCCTTCTTGTGCAGTCTATGAAAGGCCCACTCCGCTTCCGGGAAAGGCTTAGGGGCTTTGCGTCGCTGTGCCATGAGGCCGTTGTTTACTCCACTATCGCCTTCAGGAGCGCCTCGCGGGCGTCGGTGTAGTAGAGGATGTTGACTTTCGTTATGAGGTCGTCGGGCAGGTCGTTGAGCTGCTTCCGGGCGGACACCGGCACCAGCAATGTGGTCGCGCCCTTCTCGATGGCCAGCTCCGCCACGTTGACGGCGTTGTGAACCGGATCAACCGAGCCGCCGAGGTTCAGCCCGCCGATGACCACCAGCCCACCCTTGGTGCTCTTTTGTAGTAGAGCACTGCACAGGGCGACCAAGACCGCCAGGCCCGTGGCGTTCCCACTCTTGCTGGCGTCAAAGGCCCGGAGCTGGACGGAGAACTCATGCTCGCGGGGGTCACGGTCGCCGGTCAACTGTTTGGCCCGCGAGTAAAGGTTCTGCTCCGCGTAGCGCACGCTCTCCGAAAATGGAGCCGGGGCTGGCCGGTTCAGAATCTTCACGCCCGACCCAGGGCCTTCGGTGACCTCGATCCGGTAAAGCCCGGCGTTCTCGTCCAGCCCGCCCGGACTGATCGTCCAGATTTGGCCGGGCGGCAGCGGGTCGGAGCCGATGCTGTCCTCACTCTGAAGCTCCGGCGTCACCACGAACTTCTCCACGCCGTCCTGGCCGAGCGTGTAGCTGAAGTGCGTGTTCCTGAACTCCGCCGACCCGATACGCTTCTGCTGTTCCTTCACGCGGCGGCGGCATTCCAGCGCCAGCCGCACGGCCCATTCCAGGGCCTCCTCAGTGATTGGGCTGTCCGGGTTGGGGTGAAGCAGCTTGAGCAGGCCGTTGACGGTCTTCTGGACCGCCGTGGTATCGCGCCCGCTCAACGCCCCACCGAAAAATACCCGCCCCTGGAGCGCCGTCAGTCGGCTTTGTTTACGAAGATGAGTCCAGCACTCCGACAGGAAGTCGCTGACCAGGCCGAAGTGGTTGGTGAAAAGCTGCGCCGAGACTTTGGGCACGTCCCAGCCGGGCGCGTAGCAGTGGATGCGATCCTGGAAGGCGGTGTCGTCGCGCATCTCTGGCGGCAGCGGCCCGAACAGGTGCCCGATCTTCTGCTGGTGCTGCACATCCACGTCGAAGTTGCCGACCATCACGATGCCGCCATCGGCCCGGATGCTCTCCTTGCCCCGGCTGAACTCCCCGGACTCCATGTAGCCCTTCATGATGTTCACGCCGTCCTTCTGGTCGAACGACACGCCGGAGATTTCGTCGAAGCACACCACATCATACTGGCAGACCAAGCCGCGCTGGCCGTTGGCCATGTTCACGAACATCCGCGCCACGGTGGTCTTCCCGCCCGACACCAGGTGCGCGTAGGGCGACACCTGCTGGAACAGATGGCTCTTGCCGGTGCCACGCGGCCCCAACTCGACCATGTTGTAGTTCCGCTCGACGTAGGGGACCATCCGCAGCAATACCACGTCCTGGTTGCGCGGCGTGAGCGCGTCCGGCTCCAGGCCGATGCTGCGGATCAAAAACCTCTTCCACTCCTCCAGGTTGAACAGCTCGCGCCCGCGATACATCGCTTCCAGGACATCGCGCTTCGAGAGCTGAATCTCCCGGATGCTCTCGACCCCGAAGGGCCGACCGGACTGCTCCTCGGCGATGGTTGCATCATAGACCAGCTCGATCTCCGCGTAGAACCCGCCCGTCAGCATCCGGTCATGTTGCTGGACCAGGGCGGGCGTGATCCGCACGTCGCGCAGGCGCAGGCTGGGCAACTCGGCCACGTAGGAATCGGTCTTGGCGTCCAGGCGGGCCGTGATGATGTCAATGATGCGGATCGAGCCGGTCTCGCGGGCCTTGGATTTGAAATACTCCTCCTCGCCGGGCCGCACGGTGCGGTCGGCCAACTGGCGCTGCACGATCTGCAACCCCTCCTCGATCTCCTTCTCGTCGGTCGAGGAGCAATAGCGTCCGAGCAGGAACTCGGCGACGTAGGTGGGCACCGGATACTGGCCCTTAAACTTCCTGACCAAATCCTTCCGCACGATGTAGCCCTCGAAGGCTTTGGCGGCGAGTTTGTCGATGGCATCAAGCTCCATAAATCATTCTCCAATCACGGTCGGGAATTTGGCGACCACGGTGTCGCTGGCGTCCACGAGGACGACCGTGGCTCTGGCTCCCGACTTCCGGTCATCCAGCACCAGCAGCGAGGTCTGACCATCAGGTTCAATTTCTTTGGGTTTGGCGACCAGGGACGTGGCCTTGTCGGCGATGCTTTCCCGGATGTCGGCCAACAACCCCACGGCCCCGGCGCTGGCCTGGACGCGGCACCGCAGCCCCACCCACTTCGCGGACACAATCGCAATGTCGGCCTCGACCGGCGCGGCGGAGCTGACCGTCAACTCCGGCACCAGGCATTCCTGCACGCTCAACCCGCCGTGGGCGTATTCCAAACTGGCCTTGAAGGCTCCGACGCCGGGCGGCACCGCCACATGGACCGTGCTGGCCCAATGCCACGGCACCGAGGGCAGCTCGCTCTGCACGCCCTCTTTGATGAGCGCACACCGACCCCAGCGGGTTTCGGCCAGGTATTTGGGCAGGTCGAGCTTGGGCAGACCCCCTGGCACCAGCAACCAGCCGTGGTCGGTCACCACCCTGACCCTCTTCCAGCCGCCCTCCAGGAGGCCCACAATGGCCCCCAACAGGCCCTCCAGCTCCTCCGGCACACGCTTGGCCAGCTTCCAGCCCTCCTTGTGGCCGGTGCTGTCAATGCTGCCATATTCCAGCCAGGCCACGCCGTCCGGTTGGCCCAGCTTCTTGTCGCTGAGCACCTGGCAGCCGCGTTCTTCCAGGAGTTGCTTAAACCGCTCGCTGGTCAGGTCTTTGCCGCCGTCCTTGATCCGGGGCCGGAACTCCTCACAGCCCTCATCGCCTGTAAACAATTCCGCGATGGGCGAGGCGGCGGGCTTGGCCGTGGGCGTCACGGTCGGCAGCGCCGTCCAGCGCCAGGTCAGCTCCAACTGCAACCCTTTCTCCGCCAGCTTGGCCTTCAGTTTCTGCGCCAGGTCGAAGCGCAACCCATCCGCGAACAGGATCGCCGTGCCCTTGGCCACGTCTGAGACGCTGGCCGGTGCCTTCGACTGGATCGCTGCGCCGCCCGCCTTGACCAACTTCTGGAACGCCAGGGCGCTGGCTTCCAACCAGGGCAAATAGACCGCCCGGATGACCGCCTGCACGGCCTCGATGTCGTCCTTCTTCTCGACGACGCCCAGGGCGTCCACCACGGCGGCATCGGCGCACCAGCCGCCGTTGACATAGCCTGCTACTACATCATCCAGGGCACCCCCGGCCACGGGCTTGCCGCAGGTTTCGGCCATCGTGGTCAGGTGCTTCAACGCGACCGCCAACGGGGCCAGGTCCAGCTCGGCCCACACCCAGCTCCGGCGCTTGCCGTGGACCGTCTCCATCTCTTTGACCCGCTCTACTACTGCCTGCGCCGTCTTGCCCGCGCAGCCCTTGAGGACATTGCGGAGGGCGGTCTCATGGATTTCGTTCGACTGGGGCCAAACCTCATCGCTCTCCTTCAGGAACAAGTCGTCGTCCTGCGGCTTGGCCTTCCGCAGCCAGCCCGGCAGATTCGGGTAACGCTTCGGGGCTTCCCGGAACCGATCCCACACCTGGCCCCAGTTCCCCTGGCGCAGGCCCATCATCTCCGCCGCCCGGAGCGGGCCATCCTTCATCGGATGGAAGCCGAACTTGTCTTTGCACGAATGGCAGAAGGCTTCCCACTGCTGCGCGGTCAGTTTGGCCTGGGCTGCTTTCGGATCATTCATCCAGCCCAAGATTTCGCGCACCGGATCGGGCGATAGCAGGGCATGAAAGTCCGAGGCTTCGAGCCGATGGCCGGTCAGGTCTTGGATGTCCGTTGCGACCAGCTTCACCAGGGCGGTCTTCATCGCGTCCAAGGTCGCGGTATCCCGCGCCACATCCAGGCCCAGGCCCCCGTCCGCCGATTGCAGGAACGCCAGCACGGTCCAGTCCTTGTGGTTCACCTGCGACCAGAACGCCCCGCGAAATTGCAGCTCGGCCAGCGGCATCAACGCGGGCGGACACTCGGCGACCGCACGCAGTTCCTGGCGGCTGATGCCGGGCAGGTAAAGGATCGGCGTGGTCTTCTCTGACCAGTTGGCCTCCGGCAGCGTGCGGCCAATCATACAACGAAGCCAGATGGCTGGCCCGGATTTACAGTTGGCGGCATACGGCCCCAGCGTGAGCAGGTGCGGCAACCGCTCGCGCAACACCGGCAGCACAGGCTCCCATTGGCGCTCTTTGTCCGGCCACAGGATCACCGCAGGCGCAACCTGGTCGTCCCGGTTGTATTCACCGGCCCGGCTGAGCGAGGCAATCAATGAGTCCAGGATCGTCATACGGGTCGCAGCGACTTCAGAAATTCAGCTTCAGCCAGATCAGGCATGGCGCAATCCCTCCTTGATTCGGCGATACCGCAGCTCAAACGCCCGCTCCCCGCCCTCCATGATGTCGCAGATGGTCTGGCGGACTTTCCCGTCCTGCAAGCCTCCCTGAGCCTGGTAAGCCGTCTGCCCTCGCTTCGCTTCCAGCGCAAGCACAAGCTCGGCGTCGCCGTTGACGACAATGTTGGCGTTGTGGGTCACGATGATGACCTGCCTCCGAAGTTTGTTTGCGACAAGTTGCTGTGTCACCAGGCCGAAGATGAGTTGGTTGTCCAGGTCATCTTCTGGTTGGTCGAGCAGGATCGGTTCGGTGCCATAGGACAAGAGAAACGCCAGCAACGCTGCGGTTTTCTGTCCGGGCGAGCCTTGGGAGATGGGTCTGAAGGCATCGCCCTCCCGTGGACGATACTCCACTTCCAGGCTGTCTTCGGGATACCACCAGTCCAACTCGCTCATGTCCTCCTCCTTGACCTTATTGGCCAGGTGTTTCACGAACCAAGCCCCAACCCGGTCACATGTGGCCGAAGCGTCCGTGGCAAGCTTCCGCGTCTCGTCCTTCACCTGCTGAAGCTTTACGAGGAAGTCCGTGGCGGGGGTGCCCCGGCCTGCGTATAGGGGCTTGAGCATCCCCTTGCCCGTGGAGAACTCCAGGACATCCTCGTCAAGTCCTTCCTCACGGCGGATGATGCGCCGATACTCGCGCACGGCGCTGTCGTGGTCGCCAAACTGCACGACACTAATTCGCACATGGTTGTTGTCCTTCAGAACACCGCGCAAGAACGCTGCACGCTTGTCGGTAAGGGCTTGCCGCAGCGCCGACAACCGCTGCAATGATTCACTGCGTTGGACCTCAAGTTTCTTGAGCGAGTCCTTCTTGGCATCCAGTTCTTTGAGGTTTTGCTCCAGCGTCTGCTTCTGCTTTACGCAGGTGTCAAACTCGTTGGGGTCATTAACACCCTGGGCTTTGAGTTGCGCGACCAGGTTCTGGTAAGCAGTCGCCGCTGCCGCGACCCGCTTGCCCCAGTCGGACCCGCCCAGGAAATCGTGCCACTTCTTGGAGATACCCTCCGCCTTTTGTGCCAGGGCTTCAAAGTCAGCCGCCAGCAACCTGACGCTCTCCGCCATCTGTTTTGCCTCGACGATCACGTCGGCGTCCTGAACGGGATCGAAGTTCGTAGCATCGAGATCGGGCAGAACGCACTGAGCTGCACACTGCCGGATGCTCATTGGTAATCCGTTTACGGCGCTGCCCCATTCATCGAGCTGGCGAGACTGATCCTGCGTCCGCTGGAAAGCCTGAAGGATGGCTTGATTCCCCGATGATTCCAGCACCTGCAATTTGCGGTTCACATCGTCGAGTTCGCCACGAAGGCGGCTCTCATTTGCCAACGCAAACCTGGCCTCCCTGATCTTGACCATCAGGTCACGGTGCTTGCTTACCTCGCCACTCCACTGCTGGTCCCAGTCGGTCTTGGCGACTGCTCCGTCCTGGTCGATCACCTGGAGCAACGCGGTCGGAGTGTCGGCGAGTTCATAAATCTGTTTCTGGCTGTAGATGCGAATCGGAAAGCGGGTTGGAATATCACCAGCCGCAGTCCGCCATCCACCAGCGCCGTCAGGTTCTTCAATCGGCGGCAACGAACCATCCCGGCAATAGTTGACACGGTAGCACTGTCCGTCCTTCCGGTAGATCAACTGGAACTTGGTCTCTTGAGTCTGGAGTCCTCCGGCATCGCGTCCGGCCCACACCGCTGAATACTTTTTGTCGAACTCCTCCTTCAGGTCTGGGAAGCCGTCCAACTCGTTCTCACGTCGAAGCGTGAGCCGCACGAACTCAAGCAACGAGGACTTCCCAGTGCCCCTTCCTCCGATGAGGGTGTTCATCCACGGATTGAACTCGACGACGAACGGCTGGACATGCCCAAGAAACTTGGCTTTCTGGACCTCAATCCGCTCGATCACATGCGTCGCCTGGACGTGATTGGGATTCCCAGTGACGGCGGGATCATCATACCGGCGCAGGGAAAGGTTCCCGTCCAAAAGAGCCAACCGCAAACCATCGAGGGACGGCACGCCCATCTTGACCCAGGTGTAAGCACGTCCCGCGTCCCCGACTTGATGGGCGTCCGAACCGACGACCTCAGCGAAGCTCTTTCCAAGCGTCGTCACGGCGCTGGGCGGCGCGGATGACATGGACTTTCGCTCAACCGCAAACAACTCACGGTGACTGAGGGCGTTGGTCTGCGATCCAAAGTCAGGAGCCTGCCACAGCCCATTCACGTCATCGACGTGGGCAGGGATGACGATGGCATTCTGTTGCCGAGCGACATCCAACACCTGTTCCAGCGACATCGTTGCTCGCCCCGCTGAGACGCCCCAGGGACCAGTGTAACCGCATGTGCGGATCAGCCCGGCCACATCGGAAGTGCCTTTGTCGGGCGACAAGACCAGCAGGACATGTGTGCCGCCGCTCACTGCAAGCTCAACGCCAGGAAACATCGTAAGGTCACGGTAGCCGGGAGCATTCTGATCCTGGAGCCTTTGGCCCGCCGCTTTCAAAGCGTCAACCCATTCGCCGGAGTTGTGGTCGCTGACAACGACGGCATCAATCTCCGCTGCCATGAACGCCAAGAGCCACTGTTCACCGGTGACCGACTTGTCCGGGTAATCGTCGGACTTCGGGGTGTGCGCGTGGAAGTCGAACTTCCACCACTTTGAACCAGGTATTTGGGCTGTGCTCATTGGCGTGCTCGTCCTTCAGCCCTTCCGGGCCTTTCGCTTCTCCTCCAAAGTCAGGTGCCGGTCGTTGTCGCGCTCCTCGCCCCAGGGAGAGCCGGGCGGGTTTTTGCCACGGTCTTTGCCCCACTTGATGTTCGGACGCTTGCGGAGCACGTCAGCTTCCATGAACGGGCGGATGTTCAAGCGCACGCCGTCGTTCAGATCGGGATGCCAGCCGATGGGTTGCTGCTCCAGCGGCTTCCACCGGACGAAAATGTCGTAGGGGGCCTCCCCTTCGAGGATCAGCTTGAGATTGTCCTGGAGCTGCTGGGCCTTGAGCAGACGGTCGTCGGCACCGGACTCCTCGTTGGCCACGGCTTCCTGCTGCTTCTTGATCCAATCGCCCAGGTAGGTGTAGGTGAGTTTCTCCAGCAGCTTGTGGTCGAGCTTGTGGTAGTTGACCAGGGCGCTGAAGCCGTCCTTCCGGCTATCCCAAATCTGCCAGATGAACGGGCGGTGGTGGAACAGCTTGCTGTGCTGGTCGAAGAAGCCGTTGCGGAGCCAGTCCTCCAGGTTCGATCCGGCGTAATCCACCGCGCTCAACAACTCGTCCAGTTTGCCCGGACTCCATGCCTTGCCGCCTGCCTGCGCCGAGGCTTCGGCAGGCAGGTATGCGGCTGCCAGCAGGGCGCGGAGCCGCTCCGCCGCTGGCGGTTCGCCGCGCACGGACGGAATGCAGACGATGCCATCTTCATCTGCCAGCTTTTCCAGACCATCGGGGCCGAGCGTCGAGCAATCGGGAAAACTTGAACCGGTCTGGCGTGGCCACTGATAGTTGAGCAAACGCGCCACGGCCACCTGTAAAGGCTGGTCTGAGTCTCTGGGATGCCCGTTGAAAAGCCACTGTGTCGGGTCGCTGGAAAACGGCATTGGCAACCCATGCGGATATTTTTCTGCCGCCACTTCCCGCCAATGCTCACAGTCAAATGGAACCTTTGATAATGTTGCCGGAGTAACGCCGACTTTGTTGTCCAATAGCCGCACTGCTTTGGCGTATTCTTCGGAAGAAACAAAACACCAGATCGCCGCGAGCAATTTTTCATTGGCGGGCACAATAGCCGCCCCGTTTTGGTCGAAAATCTCCCCAGTATAGAGAGTCACTGGAAGCGTGCCCATTCGATGAACTAAAAGCCCACGTTTTCCCCAAACGCTATTCCCTCTTTGGTCTGAATCGTGAAGCCGCTCTCGCCGGATTTCCGCGTCCTCGCGTAAATGCCCGTTCACTTCGTCAAAGAAGACCATTTGTTCCCGGCCACCAAATGGAATTGTCGTTCCAACCGTGCTCTGCTGGAAGGCCCATTCACGTGGACGGGCTGAGAATTCCCAAAAGCACCTTTGAAACTTCGGAGAATCACCATTTAGTATCCCTGTGAGACAAGTAACGCTTTCTTGCAGGATGGGCAGCCTTGACGGCTCGGTCAGGGCGACCCTTCCATCTGGATTGCTCAACTGCGCCTTTTGGACAAATAGAGCCAAGGATTCGCAGCAAAGAGAGGAAGCTTTCTCCGGTGGTGCGGGGCGCTCAGCAACATCCAGGCCCATGAAGTGGTGCTTTTCATCTGGCTTTTGGTTCGTCAGAGACAACAGCACTATGCTGAAGTCATACATTGGGGTCTGAAAAGCCTTCGGACCTAGACAAGAGACAAAGTCCCACTGCGCTTCCTTCAGAAGGCGACGCCTGATTTTCAGATATGCACCAAGGAAAAGCCAATTGTGAGGCGTCACGAGTGCCACTGATCCAAAGTTGGAGCAGAAGTCCAAACATCTCTCCACAAGGCAGGTCGCAAGGTCGTGTTTGCTGTCAGGATGAACTTGCCCGCAAAATTCTTTAAGAGTTTCCCCCTGCTTCTTGTATCCGAGAAAAGGCACATTCGTCGTAACGAGAGCAAACTGCTTTGCCAAGAGATCAGCGGCTTGCGCCATGCCTTGAGCAGCGACGCCTATTTCGCTGAGATCATCGTTCCGTTTGGCCTTCTCGGACTGGAGCGCCTTGGTCAGGAGCGGCTGGATTTCGCCGAAGCTGGCCGTCACCAGATCACCGTGGGCGAGTCGGCGCGGGTTGATGAGGCTACCCAGTTCCGGCGCTTTCTGGAACAGGTCGTAGAGCTGCTCCAAGCCGCTGCGGAGCCGCGTGTCGCCGTTGGCCAGCGCCAGCCAGTCTTCCTTCCGAGCGTTCACACCAAGGCCGGAGCACGCGATGCTCAGCGGCGGCAGGGGCCGGAAGCCCTCAGTGAACTTCCAGGCCGTCAGCGCCAGGGCGAACGCGGCGATCTGGGTGCAGCGAGGATCGAGTTCGAGTCCGTGCAGGTTCTCACGGAGCACGGCATCACAGGCGTCCTTGGCGGTGAGCTTCTCGTCCCGCATCCGCATCAGCACGAGGAGCACAAACGCGGCGACCAGAAAGTGGCCGCTGCCGCAGCACGGATCGAGCAGCTTGAAATCTTTCAGCGACTTCGGCCAGCCGGGGAACCCGCCAGCGGCAGGCACCCACTCGCCGTTGCCGTCCTTGATGAACCGCAGGTAGGTGAACTCGTAGCCGGGCAGCGCCACGAGCTTCCGGCAGTCGTCCTCGGTCTGGCACTTGTCCCATTCTGACTTCTGAACTCTGCCTTCTGTCCTCTGTCTTGCCGCCCACCACGCGCCGATGGTGTTGTGCAGGAGGAACAGCACCATGTAGTGCTCGGTGAACAACTGCGTCACGGCGGGCAGGGTCTCGCCCGTGATCTTGTCGCCGGAGGCGTTGACCTCATCTTTGCGCTCCGCCTGCCAGAACTGATAGACCCACCCCAGGCTGTCTTCGGCGGTGAAGACCTCGATTGGCAGCTCGGTGACCAGTTTTTCCAGCGCCCGTTTGTGCTCCGGCGCGAATCCGACCTGGAGCACGGGATCATCCGGTCTGAAAATCTGCGGCAACATCCGGGCTGCGTAACGCGCCGCCAACGTCCAGCCGTCCGGCGCACCTTCGTCCACGGCCAGCTCATCGCACTCCGCGAGCGTGACCGGCATCCCTTCCTTCTCGTGGATGAGCAGATGGTTCTCGGCCAGGAAGCGGGCGAACAGCATCCGGTGCCAGTGCTCGTAGGCGCACTCGTGGATCAACCGGTTGATGGACTGTCCCCCGGCCTTCGGATCGCGCTGATCGCCAAGCTGGCGTCCATGTGCCCGGAGCCGGTTGCGGAGCTGGCGCTCGTCCACACTGAGATGCGTGCCCGGCTCCGCGCCGCCGACCGTCAAACGCTCCAGGGCGACCTTGGCCGCAGCCTCCGCCGTCCGCCGCGCCTGTTTGACGGCGGCTTCGAGGCGATTCCGAAGTTGGGTGTGGAGGGGGGGCATAGATTAGCTCGTAGGCTCAGGGATCGCGTCAGGTTCAATGCTTGTGGACGAGGAGGGCATCTGCGTGTGTGGAACCTTGCTCGCTGCTTCGAGCGCGTTGCGGACTGGTTCGCACCCCTGGCGGCAATGCTGGGCGACCATTTTTCGCATCTCAGAAACCGAGCGGCCTATGATTCTCAAATGGCACAGCGCAATCAGATTCAGCTCAAAAGCAGGGGCGGCAAGATACTTGGGAGCCAATGCTTCGATCCGCTGTCTCTCGGCCTGGGAGAACTGGTCGATGAACCGGAAGACGGTTGGGCCACGCCCCCGACGTGGTTTAATCAGATGATGCAATAGCCGGTAGCGGCTGTAGGGACTGAGAGAATCGTCGCTTAGTAACTCGATGATGGCCTCCCTCGCCCGTTGCTGCACTGCGGGCGGCACTCCCCGATACGCGGCAGTCTGAGCGAGCAGCCACGCTGCGTGCTTCGTCGGCCCGCGCCAGCGCGACACAACCTCCCGAAGCCGCCCAACGTGCCACGCTTGGCGTGCGGCGAGACTGACAACTGGTTGACCGTTCGCGTCGTGCGCTCCAAGGAACTTGCAGAAGTCCTTCGCATCCCCGCCTGATTCCAGAGCCTGCCCCTCGGTGAAAGTCCTGGCGAACTGTTCAAAGGGCACATCAACCCTGCCCACGATCACTGATCCGGCCTGCTCGTCCTCCTCCTCGCCGTAGCCCGAACCCTGGTAGAGCCGCGACATCAAGTCGCTCCTCGACGGCTCGTCCTCCGCGATTTCGGTCTTCGATGAGTTTAGGTTGAGACCCTTGCGGAGTAGTTGCTCCTGCAATATGCGTAGGTTCTGGAGCACTTCCTGTCTGGAATTTCCAAAGAGCCGGATGTCATCCACGTAACGACCATACGGAGCTTGAACGCGCACCATCGCATCGTCCACGTCTTTGAGATACAGATTGGCCAGATACCCTTCCACGCCGTCGCCAATCGGAAGACCCTGGTGCGTTGTTGCCGGGCCTTCTATCTGACCGGTGCCCGGTGAGTAGTAGATGACCGGAACTCGCAGAATGCGCTGTAAGAGCCGAATCAAAGCGCAATCACGCGGAAGCATCAGATGTCGGCACACTGAATCCAGAAGGTATTCGTGAGAGATCGAGTCGTAGAAGGACGAAATGTCCGTGCGGAGGAGAACAGAGTTATTGGTGCAACGCTCCGCTTGCCACTGGCAGAATCGTGCCCATCCTCCCGTCGAGAAATCCTCAATGAAACGAATGCTGGCGTCGGTGCCTGTAGCCCGGCGATTGGCGAAGCACTGCGGATGAATTTCCGATTCGATCTGCTCGGATAGAACCAGCGCCAGCGCATAGCGGACGGTGAGGTCTTTGATGGGGATGTAAATCATCCGCCTGTCGCAGAGGTCATTCTTCGGAGGAAAATAGGCGAAGGCTGGCCTTGGCTCGAACCGGTCTGCTTCACTCAACTCCTGGACCAGTTCGCCGATCAGAGTCGCGGAGTTAGCACGGGCATTCTCGATTTCCAGCGGGTCGAAGAAGTAGTCGCCGTTGCTTCGGTCAAACAGGACGTAATTGAGTGCTGCCGCGAGAACCTCACGGCTTCGCAGACGGTTTAGTGCGTGCTGGTGGTCCATAGGTTTCTCCTCTAGCCAATCCCGACAGGGCCATCCTTGAGTCTTTCCTGAACCTGCTTCTTCACCTGCGCCAGCCACGCTTCCAGCTCAGCGTCGTTGTGGATCGTGGCCGAGGGCAACGTGACGTAAACCACCTTGGGTTCGATCAGCTTGGCGGCATCGCGCAGGGCCTTCTGGAACCGCTGCGGCAGCGCATCGCACCGGGCCTGCCACATATCCAGGCTCATGGCCTCCAGGCTGGCGATGACCTCCGCTTCGGTGCCGACTTTGATGCCGGGCACCGTGGTCAGGCCGTGCTGGTCCAGAATGGACTGGCGCTGCGGTTCCGTGAGCTTCGGCCAGGCGTCCGACTGCTGTAGCCCCGCCATGCCCTCCTGATGGAGCTGCTGGTAGCGGGCGTGGTGCGCGGTGAGCTTCTCCCGGAGAACCTGAGTGAGCTTGTCGCACAGGGGCGCGACCGGATCGGGATCGGCCAGGAGTTGGCGCTCGCCCTCGATGGTCTGCATCTGCTGCCGGGCGTCGTCCGCCTCCGGCAGCTTGGCCGCATGACCGGCCAGATCGTTCAAGCTGGTCCACCGGGGCAGCCGATCCTGGATGACCTTGGCCGTCTTGGTCCAGTCGGTCAGGTTGTTGGTCAGAGCGTCGCGCTCCTCGTAGAGCTTGGCCAACTGCTCGTTGCCCGTAAGCGCCTTGATCTCCTTGACCGGGGTGAGGTTGGGCTTCTCCGGTCGGGGGGCCTCGCCGCCAGCGGTCTCGGCCAGTGCGATGACCTTGGCGATGAACTCAGGCGCGACCGCCGTCTCCTCGCCCGGCTTACAGCCCACCTGGGCGGCTTGAAAAAGTTTACGAACGGCGAGCTTCTGCGCGGCGGAGATCGTGACGTGCTCGGTGCGGAAGTCGCAGATGCCGATCTTCGAGTGGTCGAGCTGGCGCGGATCGAACGGCTGCCCATTCTGGGTGACGCGCAGGTGACCCGCGACCGACAGCAGCACCAGGGCACCGTCAATAGCGTCCTGGGGCCAACCGTATTGGCCTGAGGAAAATTGTTTACGAATCTCGCTGCCCTTCTTCCCGGCGTTGACGAAGCCGAGGATGGCGGCGCACACCGGATGCTTATCGGGGTCGCCCTTGAACGCGAGCGCCTCCAGGGCGTTGCTGTCGCCCTTCTTGGACCGCTCGACCACCTTTTCCCAGCGGGGATCGTCCGCCACGTCGAACTGCGGATACAATCGGGTCAGGGCGTTTTTGGAGGCTTCCTCGACCCGATCCCGCATGAACATCCCGGCGATTTCGTTGCCGCCCGCCATGAAGACCCGCGTGCCGTTGACGATCTCCGTGACGATGCCCTTGAGCTTGGTCTCGGCGACGGTCTTCCGGGTCTCGATGGCAGCCCGCGCCTCCAGCCCTTCCGGCGTGGTAGGCGTGCCCTTGATGTTCAGGGTTTCCTCCGCTGCCTTGAGGCTGGCCACGGTCTTCTTCAACTCGTCCGCCGAGCGACGTGGAATGTAAACAAAAACGAGCGGGCTGTCGGTGCCAGCCTTTTGGGCCTCGGCCACGATGGACTTCTCGTCCACCGTCCAGCCGTCCCGGACCCACACGGGCACGCCCTGGCCGGTCGGGATCGGGGTCTCGGTGCCGGTGAACAGCTCGACCTTCCGGGCGACCTTGCTGTTGCCGTGGATGACTTTCAGGTTCTTCAGATCGGCGCATTCGGCCCGGAGCAGGTCGGCCCGCTCGCTGGCGATCCGGGCGTCGTCGTTGACGATGCGGTTGAAGTTCTTTTTGAACTCGGCATCCCAGCTCGCGCTCTCCGGCGTTTGGAGCCGGTATTCCTCGTCCACCACCATGAGCTGCCCGGCCTGGACCAGGGACTGGAGCAGTTCGGGCACCTTTTTCCGCAGCTCGGTGCTGCCCGCCTTCAGGTCTTCGACCAGCAGGTCGGCCAGCACGTCCGCCGTGGCGCGGACACCAAGGTCAGCACCGGCCTCACGCGGCAGCTTGTTGATCAGAAAGACCAGGGCGCAAATCCGGGCGCTGAGCCTGCCGGTCGCGCTGCCGTCATCCAGCTTGCGGATCATCTCGTCGATCTTGGGCTGGAGGATGCCGGTCTGGAGCAGGTCCGTGGCTTTCACCCAGTAGATCGAGTCGCCGCCCACGACGGTTTCGACCGGTCGGTCGGCATAGGTGCGGACGGATTCGTAAACAATTCCGAGCTGGTTGCGGAGTTGAGCTGCCGTGCCCGCCACGTCCACCGCCCGGAGCACCTTCTCCCAAAACCGCCGCCGCACCGGCAGCAGCGGGAAGTCGGCGACATACACCGCATCGTCTTCGGCGCGGGTTTCGATCTTGGTGCCGGTCAGGTGCCGGGTGATCTCGCCTTCATGGGCGGAGACGACCTGCTTGATGGTGGAGGTCTTGTCCGGCTTCTTCGCGGTGATGACCTGGCGGATGACGGCCTCAACGTCGGTGTCCGAGAGCTGGATCGGCACCCGGAAGCGGTCGCGGAGCTTTTGAAGCTGGGGCGTGCCGCTCAGGGCCGACTGGCCCGTGGCCACGATCAGCACCCGGCTGTTGAGCTGCTTGGAACAGGCTTCGACTACTTCTTGAATTTGTAGGCTGCGGTCGGAGTCGTCGCCGATGAATTGCTGGACCTCATCAAGCACGACCAGTGTGCAGGGCAACTGGCCCTTGACCGCCAGCGCCTCGCGCATGGCCGAGAGCATATCGTCTATGGTGATGTCCTTGACGTTGGGGAACTGCTGGGCCAGGGACTTCGAGATGTCGCTGGTGGATGCGCCCAGCCCTTCGTCCACGAGCGCCTTGTGGAGCACCGGTGACACCCACAGATTGTTCAGCTCCTTGGTGAAGTCCCGGCCCGCTTTCGTCACCCGACCCTTAACCGCATCCAGTTTCCCATTGTCCCTGAGCCACATGACGAACCGTGCGACCGGATACTTCGGCGGCAGGCCCACCGACTTGAAGATGATGTTCAGCACTGAGAGCCGCACGTTGTCGCCCAGCTCGCCGCGCAGGGTGCCGGACGCAGCGTGAAGACCACCCAGGCGTTTGCCCGCCGTGGTCAGCTCCTTGAGTAGGTCGGCGACTTCGGTGGAGAGGTTCGTCAAGCCCCTTGCTCTGGCTTTGTCTTCGGGGAACTCGTAGTCGTTCCAAAGGTAGCGCAGGATTTTTCCCAGGTGGGACTTGCCCGATCCGTAAAAACCGCTGACCCACACAGCCGGTTGCTCCGGGCGATCCAGGCTGCCGATGTAGGTGCGGAGGATTTTTTCCAGGCCCTTTGAGTATTCGCCCTCGCACACGAAGGTCTTCAACTCGAACCGCAGCGTCTTCAACTCCTCCGGCGTCACGGCGTCCTTCACGACCGCCACGCCGTTGTTGAGCAGTTCGAGGGTCTTCGGGTTGGTGGTGAATAGTTCGCCGAGGTTCATGGTCTGATCGCTCCTTCGTCTGCCGTGATCGGCACGGCCAAATAGTTCCAGCCCTCGCGGGCGTCCAAAAACCTGTAGGTGTTGTTTTCGTGCTCGCCGGGGAAGAATACCAGGAGCCGTCCACGGATGGCGGACTCCACCTTCGATACCAATTCCGAGGTCTTCAAGAACCCGAACAGGCTGGCCACGCCGTAGATCGCAACGACCGTGTTCTCGTCCGCCTTGGGCGAGGTCAACACGTCGGTCACCTGGCGCACAATGGCCTCCTTGAAGTCGTCCACGGCGGGCGATTCGCCTTCGAGATGCTCCGGCGTCCCGAAGTAGCCGTCCCGGTATTCGTGCTCGGACAACCACTGCGCGAAGGCGTCGGTCAGGTCGATGGTGATCCAGCCGTGTTTGGCGCGTTTGGTCGAAATCTCGAACTCATCCAGCCGCCTGCGTAGCCGCCGCTCCTCGCCCTTGTGATAGACCGCGAACCAAACGCGCTGCGGACCCGCCAGGTTGCGCTCCCACGGAAGCGAAACGCGGGTGTCGAAGCTCTGGATCAATCGTTCAATTTGGGCCATGTGACGCTTTGATCTCCGTTGGGGTTAGGAGTTGCCGGAAGTTGATCTCGAAGACGTTCCCCGCGCCTTTGAAATCCAACCAGCCGCGCTTCGACGCTTCCTGGGCCAGACGGATCACCTGGTCGCGTTGCACGTCGAGGAGCCGCGCCCAATCGCTTTCGATGAGCAGTTGGCCATGCAGACCGCACAGGTAGCCCAGCGCCAGGGCGTAGGCCGCAACTGCGGGCGTGACCACGGGCCGGATGCGGACCTTGTTGACCTTGCCTTTGAAAAAACCAGCCTGTGCCCACGACGCCGCCACGTTCTGCGCCAGGGAGAGGGTCATGGACTCGCTGAACCTGCCCGGCAACTCGCGGTTGAAGAAGTTTACAAAATCATCACTCGTTAGCGTCTCGCCGGGCTTGGTCTCCAGGACTTTTTTCGCCGACAATCGGAGCAGCGCGTCCCGCGCCTGAGCGCACAGCAGCGCGAGCATTGGGCGCGACGGAGGCTCCGTGTCCCAGAAAAACCGGAGCAGCCGGAAGACGGTGACACCGTGGTCCAGGGCGTAGAGGTCCGCCAGGTGCCGGGCGGTGAGCCAGCGGTTGCTGGTGGTGCGCTTGCCGAGGATGTTCTCCTCGACGATCAATCGGTTGAAATCGTCGCGCTTGGCATCCTTGTTCTTCACGGCAGCCAGGAGGGCGGTGAGGTCCGCCAGCATCATGGTGCGGGCCGTGTGCGCCCCGCTCGCTCCGGCCTTGAAACCAAACTCCGTCCCCAGCTTGCCCAGGGTGCCTGGGCTGCCGCTCACACTCGCCGCCGACTTGGATGCACCTTTCATGGGGTTCAAACGACAGTCAGGGTGTGATTCAAGCAAAAACTTCCGCGAGCTACAACGCCAAATCCGGGGGAAATGTTCCGCCGCACCACCCTTAACCAACGCTGAGCGAACAAGCTACAGGGGTGAAAGAGGTGCGGACTAAACCAAGTTCCGGGCGACGGCGTAGCCATTCAGCGCGGGGCGGAGACATGAATGCGGTTGATTTGGGAAAGGTGTTCGACAGGTTCGCGCTGCTGGTCCTGCGAGCCGGACAGCGCAACGGCAGTAATTGGAAGTCAGGCGCGATGGTGAAGGCGCACACCGGAGCGTGACGCATGTGCTCAACGCCAAAGGGAAACCATCAACGACACCGCCAAACCCGACACCGTGTTTACAAATTTGGTTCTATATGGAACATGATTAGGCGCTGGCGACGAAAACGAACCGCACCGACCCTCCGGGAAGTGGGCCGCGTCCAAGCAGTCCTGGAGCGCGACCCAGCAGCTCGACACTGGTTGGGACCGAAGACGGCACCTGTCCGCAGCCGGAGCGGTGACGTGGCTTTGTTCTCGCCGGAAGCCGTGGCCGTCGCCGAGGCGTTGATGGCCGACAAGTGCAACCCGGAACGAGTAGCCTTGCGGCAGGTGCTGGCCGTGGCTGTGCGACTCCTCAGCAAGAAGGACTCAGGCGCTGCATAGCGAGGCGCGTAGGTAGGTCATGGGCCGCGTTGACGGCCTCCAGAATATGATCGCATTCTTGATCGAACCACCTGCTGCCTCGGCTCCTTGTCTGGGGCAAGTGCTGCCCGTCATGCCCATTCCGACCAAAAGCTCCAGGCTTCCGCCGCCCGGTGAGGGAAGCCTGCGGCAGAGCGGGGACCGGTATTGGACGGAGATCATCATCGAAACGCTCAGAATCGAGGACGGGCCGATGCTCATCACCGCCTTGGTCAACGCCGCCGCCAAGTGGGGCGACTACAACTGCCGCGCTGACCGCGAGCAACGAAAACTTCAGTTGTTCAAGCTCGTCGGCCATCTGATCCGCACCCGCATCCTGGACAGGTATGCCCGCAACTACGTCATCATCCCGGCCACGGACGAAAAACGCCGGGCGTATCTGAGCAAGTTTGCGGTCCCCGTTGATCTGCCGGAGCCTTCCGTTTGACCGTGCGCCGCACGCTCGCGCCGCGAGTGCAAATGAGAGTGCGGTGACGCGCCAGCGGCGTGAAATCGTTGGATGTCGATCTCGCAGAACTTGTCACGGATCATGGGGATACCGGGTCCGGCCATCACGGACCTGGGTGGACGGGCAAGAGAGTGGTGTGCTCCGGCCAGGGGATGCAGCAGCTTCCATAACGCTCCGTGTCGTCCCGGCGACAGCGTGTTCGAGGATCAAAAGTGCGTCCGCCGTCGCCAAGGTTGGTTTCAGGTGCGGATGCAACCGCTGAGCACACCCCTTGAGCTTATTCTTCCATTCGCTTTTTGATGAACAACCGGACGCATTTCCCAGTCCCAAAGCCTTCTGCCATTTCTGCGGGCGCACGAGTTCAACTCGAACGCCCAGGGTCTGGAGCACGCCCAGCAGGAAGCCGAAGTTGCGGCCAAACTTGAAGGCGCTCGAACCCGGCTGGGCCTTGCCCACGTAACCGCCGACTTCCTCTACCACGGCGACCGTGTTGGCCGGGTCAACGGCGAGCTGGCGCAGCAGGTTCAGCACGTCGCCCTCCGTGGGCGGCATGGGCATTGCGTCAGCGGGCTGGCCATCGCGCCAGACGGCGATGCCGCCGCTCGCGCCGGGGTCGATGGCGATCAAGGTATTCATGACGGATAGAACTGAGATTGGGAGGGAAGACATGGCCGACTGCCACTAGCGCCGCACGGCTTCGTCAATCGTGCAGGCGGTCAAGACCCTTGATCTGAATCCGTCCCACTTCAGAGAGCACTTCGCGGATGTGCTCGATGAAATACTGCATGGACGTGGCTGCCTGGCAGGCGGGATACTTCTTGGGATTCTTCCGCGCCCGCCGCCAAGCTCCATAGATCAGATCGACCAACTGCCGGATGTTCACACTGGGATTGGCTCTGAGGAAGCCCTCGGCAGCCCGGACATCGCCGTCGTGGAGGCGTGCGTCCATGTGAAAAATGTCGCGGAAGCCCCGTTGCCAAATCCCAATCCATCGGTCGAGCGGGCATTGGTCGGTCTGTCGCGGTTGGCCGGGCTTCACTGGCTTCGCAGCAGGGTCGAACTCGTAGTATCGCTTCCAGACCGCTTGGACTGCGGCTCTTTGGAGCTGCCGCCGCGAGACCGGACTCAGCCGAACGAGCTGCCAACCTCCGTCCTTGGCAAGCTTCGACTTCTTTGAGTCGCGGATTTTCCGGCTGACGCTGCCGTGGGTGCTGTGCGGGTCTATCTCCAGGAGGAGTCTGAGTTCTGGAATGGCGAAATCGAAGTAGTAGGGGCCGAGCGGGAACTCGGCTCTGATGTCGAACTTGCTGCAAGTGATCCGCAGCGCCTCGCGGACGATCTTTTCGTGGTGAGACTCCTCACCTTGGCGGTGCTGGCGCGGGATCGAAACGCTGGCGCAGGCCGAGCACAACCACAGCCAGCGGCTGTATTTGTGGCGGCTCTTAATAAAGTGGCCCTCGTCGGGCATCTTTTGTTTCCAACATCGGCAGCACAGTTGGGGCAACTTCGGGTATTTCATGATTCAAAATGTTTACAATTTCTCTTTCATCGCCCTGCGGGCACGACGCCGTGGCGGTAGAGCTGTTGGGGGCGATCCGCTCCGCCTAAACGGCGTAGCGCCCCCAACACCCCTAATAGTGTCGCGTTCTACACCGGCTCATCGAACCGATGCGAAAATCAGGTGTGACCGGGTGCATATAGCCCTGGACACACCGGGGGTGTTGTCATTAGGGGCAGCCTGGTGCTCTTACCAGGCATTCGACCATCTGAGCGCCAGGACGGACCTTCAGCGCCGGTGTTTGGCACGCATCGCCCACATAAGGCCCGTTGGACCGAGTGACGATGGCGGAGCGTATCTGCGCCCGTGCCGGGCTATGTGTTTAACGCCGGTGCCAGGGGCGTCCGGTTTGACCGGAGACGTGGTGCCGTGGTCTCAATGTCCACGGCACTCGTTCATACAGCCGCAGGTTTTGTTGCGTCGGGCGGCGGGGACGCACCCATACTTTCCTATCGCCCCTGGCGTGGGGGCCTCGTCATGACGGTTGCGCCCATGACGCGGCGCTGCGACTTCTTCACACCGGTCGCTCGGTGGGCCACGCATTTGCGCCCGAGGCTGGCGGATAAAGTTGCCACTCAGCGGCCCTCCAGAACGTAATCTGAGACTCCTTCGGCGAATCCGTTTCGGCGCGGGTTGCGATTGCCCCGAGAATGCCGACTGCCAGAGTCCTCCGATTCATCCTCGTCCGACTTCCACGGAACCCGCTCGTCGATGGTCATACGCATCGTGGTGGGATCAACATTACCTCGGTAATGGTGGTAGGCTTCGCCGTGCCGGTTCAGGAAGACGAAGTAACGAATCTGGTTGGCCACGTATTCGTCGTCGCTGGCGCACAGGCCGATGGCCACGTCCACGATGCCCGCCTTCTCAAAACTCCCCTGGAACGACTTCATGCTGGGCACCCGACGCCCCACCGTCTCCTTGTTGCAGCGGTCGGGCAGGATGACCGGGCATCCCATTTCCGCGCCCAAAGCGCGGGCCTCGACGTAGATTTCGCCCTGAGCACGCCAATCGCTCGTTGTCTTGGGGTCCGAGCTGGGTTTCACCGTTTCTGCGAAGTCAATGATGATGGCCTTCGGCTTCAGGTTGAAGCGCGAGGCGGCGGTCAAGGCGTGGGCACGGATGTCGCCGCTGATGGTAGCTGTGCGCGACGGAAAGCCCTTGATGAGCAGTCCCGACTTGAGCTTCATCTCGGCGGCTTGATTGGCGATCTCCCGGAAGCTGGCAGTGTTTTGGTAGAGGTATTCCAGGGGCTTGTTGGTGAGGTTGCAGAGGCAGCGGATGGCGGCAAGTTCCTGGGTGATCTCGCACGGGTAGTAGAAGACCGGCGAGTTGTATTGCTCGACGATGTTCATCGCCAGGTTGATGCAGAACGCGGTCTTGTAACGCTTGGGCGGGGCCAGGATCGAGATAAGCCAGCCTGGACCCCAGCCAAACGGCCATAGCCGATCCAGATCGGAGAAGCCGGTGGGCGTGCCGTATTCTTTGGCCGTCACCTTGTCGATGATCTTGTCGATGTCTTTGTCCGGCCCGGCCATGATCCGGTAGCCCAAGTCTTCGAGGTTCTGGCCGATCTTCAGCGCGTCCTCGAACATCTTGCCGTAGCCCCCTGGCGGGGTCTCCCCGGCGACCAGGAACTCGTGGGACTTCTCGATGGCGATGTAGAGCGCCCGCTCCCGCGCAAAAGTTACGACGCGCTCCACCACGTAGTCGGCGTCCGAGGTATCCATGTCCCGGAGCTTTTCCACGTATTTGTTGATGTTGTCTTCTTCCTTGGCGTCGGAGGTCCGAACGATGGAATCGTAAACGATCTGGCAGAGCGCGTTTTTGGTCGGGAACTTGTGGTTCTTGCGCCAGTAGGCGAACAGGGCACGGGCGGCAGCAATGCGCTCCACCCCAAAGAAGTAGCCGGAGTTCAGCGTGCCGACGTTGTGCATGAACTTCTCCGGCTTCTGGATGATGGAAGCCAGAAGCAGGTCTTGGAAGTCCGTGCCGAAATTGTATTTCTCAAACATAAGTCTTAATCCACAAAATGGCCGCGCCCCTGAACTGTCACGGAATGAAAGCGGCCCATGCAGGCTGGCGTCCGTGACGGACAGAGGCGCGGCAAACTGTGTGTTTTCTTATCCTGCATATTTTAGAGCTTGTCCCAAAAGCCGGGTTTTCGGCCAACCTGTGTGAGCGGCCTCGGGCCAGTGTAAATTTTCCGATGGATGGATTAGAAATCGAGCCGGGAGCGTCTTTCCTGCGGCCTTTTCT
>Ga0116153_10001214_pt1 | contig 25379 bp, 27 predicted proteins | sample AD_UKC028_MetaG_FD_89896 | JGI IMG/M metagenome (GOLD analysis project Ga0116153, IMG submission 89896) | Active sludge microbial communities of municipal wastewater-treating anaerobic digesters from USA - AD_UKC028_MetaG | ecosystem: Engineered > Bioreactor > Anaerobic > Digestate | place: USA...
AGCCCGCGGCTTGTGGCATAATTGACGGGTATTCATAGATTTTATGGTGGGTATAGCTCAGTTGGCTAGAGCACTTGACTGTGGCTCAGGTGGTCGCGGGTTCGAGCCCCGTTACCCACCCCAATTATCCTATCTCATTGCGCTGCAATGAGTTGCAATTAGTCCTCGACGGGGAATATCTGTCGAGGACTTTTTATCTGTCGATGTCCCTAGGAGATGGGGCAATAATTTATTTTTGTATCTGCGCATTTTCTAAGAAAAAGATATCTGTATATAAGATAGGCGATAATATAGGTTATTCTCCGTCGGGAAAGTTGAATTCCTATCTTATAAACAGGCGCGTATATACAGGCATTTTGGCGGATATATCGCATTCATACGCATGGTAATATTGTCTGTATATAAAACCATAGGTTACTCCCCGGGCAATTTACAGGAAGAAATTATTTTTTATTGACAAATGATACTAATATGGTATCATTACTGAGGGTAATATAAGGAGACATCGTGAAATTGTTGACTCGTGATACTGATTATGCGGTAAGGGCATTGCTGGCGATGGCAGCCAGGAAATCCATGGTTGCCGTTTCTGATCTGGTTATAGAGTTAAAGATCCCTCGACCTTTTTTGCGGCGCATCCTGCAGCGGTTGACTAAGGCAGATGTATTAGGGTCACTGAAAGGTAAAGGAGGCGGGTTTGTTCTTAAACGCGAACCTGCCAAAATCAGTCTGGTTGATCTTATGGCTATTTTTCAAGGTCCGGTACAGCTGAGTGAATGTTTATTTAAGAAAAAAATTTGTCCTAATCGCAAGACGTGTCCTTTGCGATCTGAGATTAGCGAAATAGAGGATTTTGCTTTAACAAAGTTGCGGTCTATAACGATAGCCAAGCTTTTGCGTAAGTAGGAGGCGGTATGGGGATTGCTCCCGAATGTCCAGGCCAGGATAGGCGTAATATCAAAGTTGAGAACATAACCTGCTCTCATTGCGGATATCAGGTTGAGATGTTTTCTGACGAGATGAATGTCCGTTGCCCTATGTGTAAAGAACAGGTTTGCAGGCAGCGGCTGCCTTCGTGCGTGGATTGGTGTGCTCATGCCAGGGAGTGTGTCGGTGAGCAACGGTGGAAACAATTAAAGGGGGGTTAGCGCGGTGGCGAAAAGAAAGATCATTAAGATCGATGAAGCTAAATGTAATGGTTGCGGATTATGTATTCCAAACTGCCGCGAAGGCGCGATCAAGATCATTGACGGCAAAGCAAGGTTGATCGGCGATGTTTTGTGCGACGGGTTAGGGGCCTGTCTTGGACACTGTCCCCAGGGAGCGATCACTATGGAGGAGCGCGAGGCTGTAGCGTTCGATGAGGCGGCGGTTCGGGCGCACGCAGTTCAGAAAAAAGCTCCTTGCGAGTGCCCCGGCGCTAAGGTTATGGATTTTCGCAAGGAAAAACCGAGTGTAGCGGTTAAGGTGTGCACACATCAGGAATCGCAGTTACGCCAGTGGCCAGTACAGCTAAGGCTTGTGCCTGCGCAGGCGCCGTATCTAAACGGGAGCGATCTTTTGATCTGCGCTGACTGTGTGCCTTTTGCCTGCGCTGATTTTCATGCCAAGTTCCTTCGGGGGAAAGTGATTTTGGTAGCTTGTCCCAAGCTTGACGATCCCCAGGTGTATAAAGAGAAGCTTAATCAGATCATCGCGCAGAACGATTTCAAATCGATAGTCTATGCGCGTATGGAGGTGCCCTGTTGCGCTGGGTTGGTCAATGTGATCAAGCAGGTTTTAGCCGATAACGGAAAAACGGGAATTCCGTTTCGCGAAGAAATCATCAGCATACAAGGAGGATAATAATGTTTTGTTATCAATGTGAACAGACGGCAGGCGGTACAGGGTGCACGAAAGCAGGAGTTTGCGGCAAAAGTGAGGATATTCAAAGCCTTCAGGATACCCTGTTATTCGGGTTGAAAGGGATTGCTGCGTATGCTTATCACGCCCGTCAGTTGGGCGCGCGGGATGAAGAGGTTGACGCGTTTATGCACGAAGCGCTGTTTGAAACGATTACCAACGTCAGTTTTGATCTGGATCAATATCTGGCAATGGTGCTCAAATGCGGACAGATCAATCTTAAAGTTATGGAACTCTTGGACAAAGCCAATACCGGCAGGTTCGGGAATCCTGTTCCCACTGAAGTCGAAACAGGTACCAAAGCCGGTCCAGGAATCTTAATAACCGGCCATGACCTGCTCGATCTGTATGAGCTTCTGAAACAGACTGAAGGGACCGGGGTAAATGTGTATACTCATGGTGAGATGCTGCCTGCGCATGGGTATCCCGAACTTAAGAAATTCAAGCATTTGGCCGGTAATTACGGCGGGGCCTGGCAGGAGCAGAAGAAAGAGTTCCTCGCATTCAGCGGTCCGGTCCTAGCCACGACGAACTGCGTTTTGATCCCGCCGCCGAATACTTATCTTGATCGTTTATATACCATTGGAACTACCGGGATCCCGGGAGCGAAACACTTGGTTAAACGCGATTTCAGCCAGTTGATCGCGCAGGCCAAATCTTTGCCGCCGTTGCCTGCAACTCCGGGCAAGAAGATCATGACCGGGTTCCATCATACGGCTATATTGGGTATTGCGGATAAGATCGTAGCTGCGGTCAAGGCCGGAAAGATCAAGCGCTTTTTCCTGATCGGCGGTTGTGATGGGGCCAAGCCGGGAAGGAATTATTTCACTGAACTCGCCCAGAAAGTTCCCCAGGATTGCGTTATTCTTACTGTGGCTTGTGGCAAGTATCGTTTCAATAAACTTGACTTCGGAGCGATCGACGGAATCCCCCGTCTGATTGATGTAGGACAGTGCAATAACGCGTATTCTGCCATCCAGGTAGCGCTTGCTTTGGCTCAAGTATTTAAGTGCGGGGTTAATGAATTGCCGTTGTCTATAGTGTTATCGTGGTTCGAGCAGAAGGCCGTGGCGATTCTGCTTACTTTGTTTGCTCTCGGTGTCAAAGGGATCCGTATAGGCCCGATGCCGCCGGCCTTTGTGTCAGCGAACGTGCTCAAAGTTCTACAGGACAAGTTCGATCTGAAATTGATTTCAACGCCAGATCAGGATTTGGCGGCTATGCTGCAGGGGAGGGGAAAATGATCAATGTCCTGGAGAATATTCCGTTTCAGGAACAAAAGATGGGAACCCGGAAACTTGCCGATGAAAAATATCTCTTGTTGATGCAGGCAGCTTTGAGGCCGGGTCAGAGCATACCTGCGCACAATGCGAATTCCAACGTTCATATACTTGTTGTCAGGGGTGAAGTAGTTATTAACTTGAACGGAACAGAACATGGCGCTCAGGAAGGAGCATTAATTCCCGTTGTCTTTAAGACCGCGATGAATATAATGAACCGCTCTAATAAAGATGCCAGTTTTTTAATCATTAAAACCCCAAATCCAACTGAGATGTCCGGGGCGTAAACCTGTAAACAAGCGATATTGAATTATTCTTGTGCTGGAAAAGAGAGTGGAGAGGTGGCCAATTGCGCCCCGGGGCTAGACCTATGTAAAGTTCGATCCTCTCTCCGAACCCCAATCATTCCCCTCTTAATGATAGGTTGAGAGGTTCAAGGCTATGATCATTAACCCTGATCATAGCCTTTTTTATCTCTCGAAGTCCCTAGGAGTTGGGGCGTTATTTAATTTTCGATAACCCTAAGATTTTAGACATAACCTCAGCTGTATATAAACTTGCCTTTTCAGCGTCTTCAGCGGCCAAATTCGGCCAAAACCTATCTTATATACAGGCGCGTATATACAGGCATTTAGGCGGGTATTACGCATGTATTGCTATCCCAAAATGTCTGTATATAAAACCATAGGACCTTCCCCGGTAAATAAAAATGGTGGATAATTCCATAGGCCGTTGTAAGGATATTCTTGCAATGGTTTTTTGTTTGGGCTATCATAATCTTAGCTTGAATTCATAGAAAGATCTCTGATTGCGACCACTATTATAATATTTCAATGCCTGAATTTATAATACCACTAGTATTTATTTGTGTTCTATGCCTGATTCTATTTAGGATTTTTACCATTAGATGGACATTCGGTGAAGCGGGAGTGGCCAGGAAGCTTGAGTCTTTGCAAAGAAAAAACAAAGAATACCACCCATTCAATAATATCATATTAAAAACTCCAGATGGAACTACGCAGATTGACCATATATTAATATCTCCTTATGGCGTCTTTGTAATTGAAACTAAAAGTTTTAAAGGATGGATTTTTGGTGATGCACATCAAAAGAGATGGACCCAATCTCTTTTCGGCCCGTACCGCTCTTCTATTAAGTACCAATTTCAGAATCCGATCCACCAGAATTATAAGCACGTGAAAGCAGTTCAAGACTTCTTAGGTATTGATTCGAAATCTATATTTAATCTTATCGTGTTTGCTGGATATGGTGAATTTATGACGAAAATGCCAGAAAACGTTGTTGGGTTGTATGACCTTATCCCGTATATCGAATCTCATGCTGAAATATTATTTGATAGTGAAAAAACCAATAATTTCTCACGAAAACTTAGCGATTATGTAGAACATGCCCCATACAATGAGGAAAGCCATATGGAGAATCTTGTGCAGAATATGGAGCATCCCATTTGTCCCAAATGTGGCAAACCGATGATTCTGAGAACGGCGCGTAAGGGGGCAGGAGCGGGTTCTGAATTTTGGGGCTGTCCAAATTTCCCCTCATGTAGGGTGACCAAGAACGTGCTCTAATGTTAGCAATTGGCATAGTTTTCGGAATGGATCCCTGTTTTGGGTGTTCAACGAATAATTGTTGGCAAGTCAAAAAGGTTCGAGGCTGATTTTTATATTAGGTATAAATTATGAGAGCAGTTATAATAAGCGAAATCGATGGGATTTTTAAGAAAATAGTGTGGATTGAAGAATGTGCTACGGGAATATATTTAGGGTTTTATGGGAAATCCCAGGGGATGCATTTTTCATATCATCAAGATGGCAATGTGCATATAAAGCACGGCGCCCAATATTTGCCCATGTATAAAACAACCCCGATAAATGAAATTGACAAGTTTGTAAGTATTACTAGTTACGGAGTGCCATTAGAAGCTGGGTATGAGTTTGCAATGAGTGACTATGTTAAAAGCAAAGATGCAACTGCGGTTGTTTACATTAACCCTGAGATTATCCAAAGGAAGAAAATACTTAATGTGAACGCATATATAGTTCGTAAAGGCGCAGAAAAAGATTGCATTAGTAACATCCAGAAATTCTACCAATCTTTGACAGGGCAAAGCTTTGAAGTGCTTAATGCCAATTTTTTTAAACTTGATATTTATAAAGGGTTCTTAGCTGGCGTAATATTGTGTGGTGGAAAACAACACTAATTTTGTGGATTCAAAATCACTATTGCTAGTATTTTATGCAATTAATGAGAGATTTTGACATAGTTTCCGTGTCTGCGCCGTAGTCTGTATTTAAAGATATAGGTTTAAGAGGACTGCTTGGCGAGGCCTGCGGTGAGCTGCTGCCATATCTGTTTTTGCTTGTGCCAGGATATTTCTCTGGTGATCTGATTCATCTTGTATTCGGGGATCAGTCGGATGAGGTTGTTATTCGAGAAGAGGATCTCTTCCTGGATGCTCGGCGCAAGCATGGTCATATTCATCAGCACATACATCTTGGTCCGGGTCATGCTAAGCCACTGCGCCACTTGTTTGGGGCTTTTAGCTTTGCCCTGATCGAGTAGTTCTTGCACCTGATAGGCTAATATTAAGAATTGACGCAGCTTCGGCTCTTTCTGTAGCGCTATAGCCCGGGGTACTGCTCGGATGAGACTGGTTTCCATGTCGATCTTGCACTCATGCACTTGTGTTGATCCTTGCAGCGTTACAAAAACCGTGCTGGTTTCGGCTTCAAACAAAATAATCTTGACCAAAGCGAGCATAGTCTCGCGTTGCTGGGCAAAGGTGAGGTTCTCCCACGTTTCGGGCAGCATATTCTTATTGCTGCAGATCTCCCGTAAGCATATCAGTATCTGATTCTCTAGTCTTTGCGCATTGATGGTTTTAGTCGGGCAATTCGCATAACCGCGCTTCTGGGCAATCGAGCAATAATAGTAGAAGTATTTCCACTTGTGATTCTTGGTTGTATACGAGTAGATCATTGCGCTGTCACAGTGCTTACAGCGGATCAACTGGCTTAAGAGACCGATATTCTTCTGTGGTTTATTCTTTACCTCGCGCCTATTCTCACTTAATATCTGCTGGGCGTCGTTAAAAATCTCTTCGCTGATTATCGCTTCATGCTGGCCCTGGTAAATCTGCTTGCCTTTATAGTTGATCTTACCGGTATAAAGCATATTCCGCAGCACCAATTTTACACCCATTGCTGTAAACGGCAGTCCTCCTGATGGTTTGCCTTTCCTGAGATGTTGCTTGGTTCGATATCCTTTATGATTCAGAGCTATAGCAACGGCCAGAAGAGATCGCTTGTTAAGATAAAGATCGAACATCTCGCGTATTATTCGGGCTTCGGCTTCGTTTATCACGATTCTATGGTTTTCTTTGTCGATATTATAGCCTAATGCCGGCCGTCCGCCCATCCATTGGCCTTTTTTACGCGCTGCGCCCATCTTATCGCGTGTGCGCTCAGAGATGATCTCGCGCTCGAACTGCGCAAAAGAGAGGAGGATATTGAGCGTAAGCCGCCCCATTGAGGAGTTAGTATTGAAATGCTGCGTTACCGAGATAAAAGCCACATTATTCTGATCGAAGAACTCCAGTAGTTTACTGAAATCAAGCAGTGAGCGCGACAACCGGTCTACCTTGTATACAACCACACAGCCGATTTTCCCGCCCTTGATATCTGTTATCAGCTTTTGAAGCGCTGGTCTTTCAGTGGTAGCTCCAGAGAATCCAGCATCGTCATATCTGTCAGCTAATGCAAAGAAACCTTCGGATTTCTGACTGGCGATGTAGTTTTCCGCAGCCTCGCGCTGAGCATCGAGCGATGTGAATTCTTGCTCCATGCCGTCATTGGTCGATACGCGCGTATAGATCGCGCAGGGGATAGGCTTCTTAGTCTGTGTTAGTTTTTCATCCATAGTTATAGCTTAAAGAAATCAAAAGCGTTCCAGTTCGACCCGGTGATCATATGGGTAACCGCAGACAATGATTTATAGATCTTACCGTCATATTCGAATCCGCTCTCTAGCACCTTGATCTCAAGGTTCCTGCCTTTATACATCCTAATAATCCGGCTTCCCGGAATAGGGAGCCGTTTATCCCTGTACGGCCTATTTGAGAAATTCTGGTTCAAGGAATCCATATTAGGCCGGACAGCTTTATTGTTGATCGGGTCGTATTTCTCGATCAGTTCCTTGATCCTGCGCAGCGCTCTTTCGGATATGCCCCCGTATTCTAGCTCTTGAAGCCTGTGGCAGATCTTTCTGATCAAATAGCGCCGGTTATGCGAGAATTTGCTCTTTTCCGGAAAGAGCTTTTTATATGCTTTTTGCAGCTCTGCCGCATCCAGCTTGGTAATGGCGGTTATCTTGTTTTCAACGGTCGTTTCCATAGGTAGCATACCTCATTACAATATAGGCATACAAATCGGCATATAGCAAGTTATAAGGTCAGGGTTTTTGATTGTGAAAATGCTCTAAAAGTAGTATAATTAATGATCAAATAGTGTGGAAATGTTTATGGAGAAGGAATGAAATTATCTGTAAAATCAGGAGTTATAGAAAGTAGTTTCAATTACGAGCTAGCCGGGATAATAGCCCGGCTTTTAACTTTATGAAATCGCCAATTCTAAATTCCCCATATTTGGAACCTGCTCGTCATTTTAAGTCGGACGATCGTGGGATAACTGAAGAGGTCCTTGAATTTCGTAGATCTAGCAGTTTCTATATTCCTGTTCCACGCGCTAAGACAAAAGATAAGCAGCTTGAGTTAAATCTTGCTGAGGGCGCTTTTGGTAGTGAACTGCAGAGAGAAAATGAGTTTATTAACAAAATTAGAGCCAAAATTAAAGCATGGAGAGATGCAGGATATCAGGGGCTTACTAAAACTTCTCGGGATTTACTAGCATATTGGTGCGATGACACAAGAGAAAATAAATTGTTTTTCTGTCAAATTGAAGCGCTTGAAACGCTGATGTTTATAAATGAAGTTGCAGAGAAGTCTGGTGAGAGTTGGATAATTAATGAGCTTAAAAAAGCTAGCACTGATGCAAATCCCGGGTTATATCGTATGGCTTTTAAAATGGCAACAGGTTCAGGTAAGACTGTTGTCATGGCAATGATCATTGCTTACCATACACTTAATAAAATTCGTTATCCTCAGGATACTCGATTTACCGATGCGTTTGCGATTATCACGCCAGGGATTACTATTAAGGACCGACTTAATGTCTTATTGCCAAATGATGTAAGTAACTATTATCGGAAACGAGATATTGTTTCCCATCAGGATTTTGACCTACTGCAACAAGCAGTTATCTTAATCACCAATTTCCATCAGTTGGAACTTCGTCAAAATCCTCGTTTCCAAATCGGGTCAGTTATGAAGGCAGCAGAAATCATCAAAGATGAGGCTGTTAAAGAGACTCCGATGACTATGGTTAATAGAGCTTTTAAGAGTTTGCTAGGCAAGCCAAGGATTCTTGTAATTAATGATGAGGCTCACCATTGTTACCAAGAAAAACCAGCTGAGGAAAAATTATCTGGTGATGAGCGCCAGGAAGCCGATGAAAATAATAAGGCAGCGAGAGTATGGCTTAATGGAATATTAGCTCTATCAAAGAAGAACGCTATTACTGGAGTGGTTGACCTTTCAGCTACTCCGTATTTCTTGAGCGGTTCAGGATATCAAGAAGGCACGCTTTTCCCTTGGACTGTTTACGATTTTTCGCTCTTGGATGCATTAGAGTGTGGCGTAGTAAAAATCCCTCGCCTCCCGATCGAATCAGACACCATTAGACAAGAAGAAGAGCCCGAATTTCGTAATCTATGGCTGTATGTCCGCGAAAATTTACCTAAGAAAGGCTTAAAAACAGGTGGTAAGGATTATCTATCAACGCTTGTGTTGCCCACTAAGTTGCAGGAGGCGCTGGAGTCCTTATACGGTAATTATGAGCAATATCATAAACGCTTTGCTGACATTAAGAAGACCAATTCTTCCGTAATGCCACCAGTTATGATTGTTGTTTGTAATAATACGGCAGTTTCAGAATTGGTTTATCGTTGGATAGCCGGCTATGAAGTTGAAACGCCGACAGGAAGAATTAAGATAGAGAAGGGGAATTTAGAACATTTCCGGAATGAAAATGGAGCGCAGTTTCTTGACCGTCCTAATACGTTACTTATCGATAGCGCTCAACTGGAAAGCGGGGAAAAAATAAACGATGACTTTAAAAAGATTTTTGCCAAAGAAATTGATGATTTTCATAAGGAATATCGCCATCGATTCCCCGGAAGATCCGAGCCTAGCGATGAAGAGCTTTTGCGTGAGGTAATGAACACTGTTGGAAAACCGGGCAAGCTAGGGGAAAGCATTAAGTGCGTAGTATCTGTATCTATGTTGACTGAAGGCTGGGATGTAAACACGGTTACTCATATTTTGGGTATTAGAGCTTTCTCTACGCAGCTATTATGTGAGCAAGTAGTTGGAAGAGCCTTAAGGCGCGTTGATTATAGCGTTGATGAAGGAACAGGTCTCATGACCCCAGAATATGCGGAAGTATATGGAGTCCCTTTCAATTTCTTAAAGGCTGAAGGAACAACGCCTCCTCAGCCACCAAAAGTTATCCATCGCGTACGTTCATTGGAAGAACGTGAACAATATGAAATTACATTCCCACGGTTGGAGGGATATAGATATGAGTTGGATGAAACAAAACTCAATGCAAAATTCACTGATGAATCAAAAACTATAATTGAAAATGAACCTACCGAGGTTATATCTGGCGGTATTATTGGTGAAACGACCGTAGAAAAACTCGAAAAGATAAAGAGCCGTAGAGATGGTGAGGTTATAATCCGACTTGCTGAATCGCTACTTAAACGCTACTATATGGACGCTGATGGGACGGAGAAATACTGGTTATTCCCACAGCTTAAGAAGATTTGCGAAGAATATGTAAAAGAGTATGTTGTTTTAAAGGATCGCATGGTAATTGGCTATCTATCTGTAGGGGAATATTTCACCGGTGCTTTAACTAAGATTCAGCAGGGGATTGTCTCTGCCCACTTAGCCGAGCAAAAAGAAAAGAAGCTGCTTCCTGTGCTCGCTCCGTATGATACATTAGGTTCAACTCGGTACGTGGATTTCTTAACTACTAAAGAAGTGCAAAGCACAGTAAAGAGTCACGTTAATTATGTCGTGGCTGATACTCAAGAATGGGAGCAGGGAGTCGCAAAAAGGTTAGAACAAATGCCTGAGGTTTTATCCTATGTAAAAAATCAGAATTTAGGTTTTGCTATTCCTTATGAGCACCAAGGCGCAGCGCACTCTTATAACCCAGATTTTATTGTAAAACTTGAATTGCAAGATAAAACAATTCTAAGTTTAATACTTGAAGTCACAGGTAAGAAAGATGACAAGAAAACAATAAAAGTTAAGACAGCTCGTGAGCTATGGATTCCGGCTATAAATAATTATGGGAAATTTGGCAAGTGGGCTTTTTTAGAAGTACAGGATATTCATGAAGTACAGAATTTAATACGAGCTGGCTTACAGAATGGATTTGATAAAATAGGAAATGATTTATGGGACGAAAAAGGTTAGAATCACGCACTACCGATGCTGCCGCAGTAGCGTCATATAAACATAGGGATAAGCGCAAGAGGATTCCTACTCAAGAAGAATCCGTTAAGCTTTCCGCCCGCGAGAAGCAACCGGTAAAGAAAAGATACGATTACGATCCTTCTCTTGATCCGCAATTAGTGTGGTCTGGGAAAAAGGAAGCTGGAAGCGAGCTTTCTGTCTCAACGGTTCCTATCTATGTTCAAGAGAAAATCGCTCCAGAAGCCATCGTCGCCCGATTAAAACAGGGGGCCAAAGATGAAATGCAGTTGACCCTTTTTGGGGAAACTACCCAACAGCAATTTGATAAGGCTGTTGAATTTTATAAGCATGAGGATAATTGGCAGAATCGTATGATATTAGGCGACTCGTTATTGGTAATGAATAGTCTGCTTGAAAAAGAAGGGATGCGAGGCAAGGTGCAGACGATTTATATCGATCCACCTTATGGCATCAAATTTGGTTCTAATTGGCAGGTCTCAACTCGCAAGCGCGATGTCAAAGATAACAAAATAGATGACTGGATTCGACAGCCGGAACAGGTTAAAGCTTTCCGTGATACTTGGGAATTAGGCATTCATTCTTACCTTTCTTATCTACGCGACCGACTAATTGTTGCAAGAGAACTTTTAAATGAGAGTGGAAGTTGTTTTGTGCAAATTAGTGATGAGAATATTCATTTAGTTAGGGCCGTCCTTGATGAAGTTTTTCTGCCGCATAATCAGGTTGCTACTATTGTTTGGAAAAAGGGTACGCCAGACGCCAAAGCAATTCGCAATGCCTTTAATTATTTACTTTGGTACTCAAAAGATATTGATTCCCCGAAAGTCAGGAAGTTATTCCTAGAACGCAGTGGTATAGAAGGCACTACAGAGGATCCGAAAAAACTGGCCCTATGGGGAGAGTTCCACAATGGCGAGGTAAGGACTTTGACTTCGGAAGAAAAGAGAGATATTTATAGTACTCGAGAAAAAGCAAGAGTTTTTCGTGTGGATAAAGTTATTGAACGAGGTGACGATCCAGAAAGATATTTCAAATTTGATTTTGGTGGAGAAAAATTATTGCCCAAGAAAGGATATGTTTGGCGGGGCTCGCCTGAGCAGATGGCTCAGTTGTTATCGGCAGGGCGTTTAGTTAAAACAAAGGAAGGTTTAGGATATAAGTTTTATATGGATGATTTTCCGGTTATCGAAATAACAAATTTCTGGGATGATACGGGAGGTAGAGTACCTGATATGGTTTATGTCGTTCAAACGCACGATAAAATAATAGAGAGATGTGTATTGATGACAACCGACCCCGGTGATTTAGTCTTTGACCCAACCTGTGGCGCAGGAACCACTGCTTATGTTGCTGAAAAATGGGGGAGGAGGTGGATTACGACCGATACTTCTCGAGTAGCCCTTGCTTTAGCTCGTACGCGGCTAATGACGTCACAGTTTCCTTATTATAGTCTTAAAGATAAAAACAATCTTAACATTGGTTTTGAGTATAGAACAGTTCCTCATATTACATTGAAATCAGTAGCAAACAATGTGGAATCCGAGCAGGAAGTTTTATATGATCAGCCAAAAGAGGATAAGAATATTGTTAGAGTGTCTGGTCCTTTTACAGTTGAGTCTCTTTCTCCACATCGCGTTTCTGATGCGCAAGAGGTGGTTTCTTCCGACCGTTTTGTAGAGACAATTGTGGCTAATTTACTTAAGGCTGGTGTGCAGACTGGTGAGAAAGGTGCGAGAGTGGAGTTTGTCAATTTAGATATTCTTCCTGGTGGGCCTGAGATTCAGGCTTCAGGCGAATATAAAACAGCCAAGGGATTAAAGAAAGTCGCTGTTGCTATTGGTCCAGAATTTGGGAGCGTTGACGATGATTTTATTCGCGATGCAGCGAAAGTTGCTAAGAAATTTGCCGATCTTCTCGTAGTAGCGGCTACTTCATTTGAAGCCTCAGCATTTACAGAACCGTCCGAGTTAGATAAATTGCGCATAATGAAGGTAAAAATCAATCCGGACCTTTCAATGGGAGATCTCCTTAAGAAAACTGGCTCAGCCAATCTTTTTCTTGCTTTTGGAGATCCGGATGTGAAAGTCAAGCAAACAAAAGAGGGGATTATTGTTGAGATACTAGGTGTGGATATATATGATCCTGTCAAAAGCGAAATTCGCTCAAGTGGCTCCGGAGATCCAGAACACGAAATCGCCGCTTGGTTTATAGATACTAATTATAACGGTGAGGCATTTTTTGTTACGCACGCATATTTTCTTGGAGCAGATAAGCCATACGAAAAGCTGAAGAAGGCCCTCAAGGCAGACATTAAAGAAGACGCCTGGGATGATCTTTATTCTACTGTTTCTCGCCCGTTCTCATCACCAAAAACCGGCAAAATCGCCGTAAAAGTCATTAATCACTATGGTGATGAGGTTATGAAGGTCATCGAACTCAAAAAAATATAGTTGACAACTGTAAACTTGCATGGTATAAGGATAGCATGATCCAGGTCTCCAATATAAATACTTCCAGTAGCAGTAGTAAGGCCATAGTGAATCTATGTATAGATGGCATTGGGGCAAGTGCTGTTCCTTTAAAAAATGCCGTCACCCATATAATTGATTTTCGTCTAGATAAGAATGAGCTGCGACGAGAAATGTCGGTAACTGAGTTTGCTAGTGAGGCAAAGATTTCTCGTCAAGCAGTGGTCAAGATGATTTCCTCTGGAAAAGTAAGGGCGCAGAAAATCGGCGAGCAGTATATTATTAACTCGGAAGAATTGGTAAGGTACCTTAAGGCAAAATAATTTTTTTTGCCCTAGAGGTTGATAAATGTCAACCAATGGAGGATAGCATGGAAGTGACTGATTTGATCTTGGCGGACTATGCTGCAGCTAACGATAGGGGGAAATTTACGCTAGTCGGGGCCGGAATATCAGAGATTACAGCAGCAAAGTTGCCTTGTATACACCCTCTAATGTTTTTGTTAGTTCGGTTTAAGGTTACTCGCCAAGATATTGGTCGGAATCGGTTTGATATTCGTATGATTGGGGAGAAGGGCACAATTTTTAAAGCTGAGGGCGATATGGAGGTCCCAAACCAACAAGACGGCGAACAGCATCTGCCCATGCCTATACAGTTGGTTAACCTGAAATTTGAAGATGCGGGGGATTACAGCATTGAGGTAAGAATAAATGGCGAGTTAAAGCAAAGCCATAATTTAAAAATAAAATTTGTACCACCCTCAGCTGGTATGTCAAAATAGGCTGGGGTGCAATTAGCAGGAGGAGATTATGTCGATAGTTCTATCAGTTTCTGTCCCTGAAGGAATAGTTGTGGCCGGGGATAGTAGGCAGACTTATACCAATGGGAGAGGTGTTATAAGGATAGGGTCTGATTTCGGCTCAAAGGTTTTCCAATTGACCCCTAGGCTTGCTGCTGCAACTTTTGGTTGGGCATTTTTGCAGCCGCAAACTGCCAATGCCCTTATTAGCGTTGGAGCGTTAGTTGAAGATTTCCGATCAACACTCGATCCAGACATCAATGTCAGCGATGCTGCAAATCAGTTAGCTGGATATTTCCAAAATATTTATAATTATGACGTGAATGATTTAAAATGGAATCCAGCTCCACAGGGAGGATTAGCTGTAGGATTTCAGGTGGTTGGATATAACAAGGATTCTACCGTTGGAGAGGTACACTTATCTCAGATTCCGCCCGGAAATTCGCGGCTACTTATGAATACAAATAATGCTGGCTGTAATTGGAATGGTCAGACTGATGTTATCACGAGACTTGTCTGTGGTTTTGATCCACGTATTGAGCTTTTGCCTTTTGTTCAGCATGCAATTGCAAATCCTCTGTCCGGTCAGCCTTCAGCAGTAGATCAAATCCGCGGCCTGCAGTATGTAATTAACTGGGCAACTATGACACTACAAGATGCTGTTGATTTCGCTTTGTTGATGGTTAATAGCACTATTAAGATGCAGCGGTTTTCCGATGGTGTTGTTATGAATCCTGGTGACATTCCGGGTTGCGGAGGCGATGTTGATATTGCTGTTATTACTCACAGGGAAGGTTTCAGATGGGTACAGCGTAAGGAATTGGGGGTTGCGAAATAGCAGGATGGATAGATTAAACGATAGCTACTTGATTTTTCAAAAATATTCGTTAAACTAAAATCGGTGCAGGATTAAGTTCCTGCACCAAGATGCTTAACGGCATCGGATTCAAGCCTTAATTGGCAAGAATGTAACTGAGGGTAACTCCTCAGCCTAGAATGAAGACGATCGAAAGATCGTCGGAAACCTAGGTCTTAACGGACCTAAATCTTAGAACGGAAATGGTCGGTAATAAGATTTAGGTCTTTTTGTTTTTATAGACATAAAAGACCTAATTCAGGGAAGCGGTAAAGAGTTTGTGGTTAAACCTGACAAAGGAGGTCTTTTATGGATATTAGAGAAATCTCTATTTCCAGCATTAACCCCGCAGTTTACAACCCTCGAGTCGATCTTACCCCGGAACATCCCGAGTATCAGAAGCTCAAGCAGAGCATCACCATGTTCGGTTACGTTGAGCCGATCGTCTGGAATTCTAGGACCGGCAATCTCGTCGGCGGCCATCAACGACTGAAAATCCTCATTGAACAGGGACTCTTATGCGTGCAGGCCAGTGTCGTGGACCTGCCGTTAGAGCAGGAGAAGGCGTTGAATTTGGCACTCAATAAGATTCAAGGCGCCTGGGATAATGAGAAGCTCGCGGCATTGCTGGATGAGCTCTCCAAACTGCCTGATTTCAATACCGAGATCACCGGTTTCGACAAAACCGAGATCAGCCAACTTTTTGACCGCTACGGCCATCAGAGCGATCCTGACCAGTGCGATTTCGGATCGCTTCTTGAAACGGTTAAAGAACCCAAGACCAAACGTGGCGATCGGGTCGTATTGGGCCGCCATGTGATTATGTGCGGCGATTCATCGGAATATGACGATATGAAGCTACTTCTAGGGGATGAATCCGTGCAGCTAGTGAATTGTGATCCGCCGTATAACGTGGCATATCTAGGAGGTGATCGACCGCATCCTCAGACTGCCCGGCCGAAGAAATCGCATAACTGGGATCGAATCTATAGCGATAACTTAAGCGACGAAGCGTATGCGGACCTACTTAAGAAGGTCTTTGGTAACATGGATAAGTTTCTCATGCCGGGGCGTTCGTTCTACATTTGGAACGGGCATTATCAGTTCGCGCTTATGCACAGGCTTTTGAATGAGCTCAAGTACCATATCGGATGCGTTATCACCTGGTCAAAGCCGAATTTCGCTATATCGTATGCGGACTACAATCCCCAGACCGAATTTTGTCTCTATGGCTGGAAGGAAGGCGTAAAGCACAGGTGGTACGGAGGTGCTACTGAATCGAGTCTGTGGGAGGTTAAGCGCGATCCTACCAGTCAGTACGTTCATCCGACTCAAAAACCGGTTGAACTGGCTCAACGTGCGATGCGTAACAGCAGCCAGCGGGGAGAAGTAGTTCTGGATATGTTTCTGGGAAGCGGAAGCACGTTGTTGGCGGCAGAGACGCTTGATCGCCGGTGTTTTGGTATGGAGCTTGATCCGCGGTATTGCGATGCAATCGTCATGCGTTACATCAATTATGTTGGGCCGGATAAGGTATCCGCAGAGATCAGGGCGAGATACCTGAAGGAGGCCTAAAATGAGTGATATCAACACAAACGCGGTTAATAAATCGGTTATACAACTTTTGCAGGAGATCAATTCTGGAACGATTGATCCTACGGGTCTCGATAAATCAACCAGGCAGAGATGCATCGATTTCCTTGATCTAGAGGGTTATGTTCATGCGCATATCGCTCAGATCATGAAATGTTCCGAGAAGACAGTCTATCGTGATATCAAAGAAATTAAAAAGAATAACGAGCTTTCTCCTGACATATCGTTCGCCAAGAGTTTTGTTGGAGACGTCGTTAAGAAAGCGATCAATCACCATAGTTCTCTTGTGCGGATGGCCAGAGCTAAAGAGCTGTCTGCTTCGGAGAAGATCCTTGCCGAGTCGGCTGCCTGGAAAATACTCAAAGAGCTTGTTGAGAAGCTCCAGTCCCTGGGGTATCTGCCTAGCAGGCCACAGGAGATCGTTGGCGATATCTTCCATCATATGGGCGAAAACAATGAAGAGTCGTTAGCCGAGATACAAAAGATGGTGATTGAGCTGGAGATTGTGGCTAAAGAAGAAGGGGCGAATGCGGCTTTGACTCCTGAAATCGAAAACATTAAAAAACGCATTGAAAAGGCAGAAATAGCCGTTGAATTGACAAAACTCAACGAAAAACAAGCGCAGATTAATCAAGAGGAGGACAAAAATGTTTGACCGTCTTAAGCAGGATACGTATGCATTGATGCGTAAAAGCGGGCAGGAGTCATTGCTTATGTTCGCTAAGTTATTCCTTTCCGAGCACCTGCAGTGTGCTCCGTCAGAGGCGCATCGAAAGATTTACTCGATCTTGGAGGATGCAACCAGGGTAAGAGGTCAAAAGATCGCTATTGCCGCGCCGCGTGATTTCGGCAAAAGTACACTTGTTACGCTTATTTATGTGCTTTACTGCATAGTTTACAAGGTAGAACAGTATATCATGCTGTTATCTAACACCGCAGGGCAAGCGGTTAATCTGCTTGAACATGTTAAAAGAGAAGCAACCGAAAATGAAAAGCTTATAGAGGCTTTCCCGGAAGTTTTTAAGCAGAAACCGCTTGTTTGGCGGCAGAACGAGGTGGTGTTTGCGAATAATGTTAAAATCGTTGGGTTTGGCAGCGGCCAGCAAGTCAGGGGCAGACGTCATGGGACTTTTCGACCAACGCTGGTTATTGGAGATGATCTTGAGAATGCCGAAAGCGCACTTTCGACCAAGGCTCAGGAGAATATACGGGAATGGCTGACCAAAAGTGTATTGAAAGTCGGCTCTGCTAATACGAATTATCTCTTGTTGGGCAACCTTTACCATCCGTGTTCTTTGCTTTCGGAGTACTTGCAGTTGCCGGGATGGACCCGGGAACGTTTCAAGGCCATCATTGATTGGCCAGTCAATACCGGATTATGGGACAGCTGGCGCAATATCTATAATTCGCGCACCAAGTATAACGGAGAAAGCGGCCCTGAAGCGGCGCTTAAGTTTTATCTGGCGAATAAGGATACTATGGATGTCGGAGCGCGGCTGTTGTGGCAAGAGAAGCATTCACTTTACCAGCTCATGCTTCAAAAAGAAGAAGACGAAGCTAGTTTCATGAGCGAGTTTCAGAACGAGCCGTTCGATCCGCGGGATAGGGTTTTTAACTTGGAGGAACTGCATTACTGGAGTGATCACTATAGTTCGGTGGAAGAGTTGTTGCATTCCTTGGGCAGCAATGCGGAGTTTTACGGCGCGTGTGACCCGTCATTGGGTAACCATTCGTTTAAGGGGGATTTTTCGGCGATAATCATTTTGGTAAAAGATAAGCGAGACAACTGTCTCTACATAATCGAAGCTGATATCAAGCGTCGAAGTCTAGATGATCTTCTGAGTGATATCTTGGCGTATTATCGCAGGTTTAAGTTCGAGAAATTTGTAGTCGAGGGAAATCAGTTCCAAGCGGCCGTGATCAAAATGTTGGAAGACAGGGCCAGAGAGCAGGGGCTGTATTTTGTCCCGGAGAAGGTGATCAACACTTCGGATAAGATCAAGAGGATCCAGGTGGTCCAGCCATTGACTAAAAACGGCACCATAAAGTTCAGCAAAGCGTTGCGGCGGCTTTTAGAGGAGTGCATGTATTTCCCGCGAGGCCAGCACGATGACGGGCTTGATGCTCTCGAAATGGCTGTTCGTGCTGCTGAAGAAAATCCGAGGGTAGTAACCGCTAAGATTCTAGGAGAGGACAGGGATGATAGGAATTGGATTAGCGATTATCGCAGAGGTTTCGGATGGAATCTCTAGCTTCGAATCGTGAAACCCATTGACAAATCAAGCGGTTGTGATAAATTAAAACTATAAGCAGCCGATAATCGTCCCGAGTTGGAAGGGATAAATCCCGGACGTTAAAAAAGAAAAACCTTCGTTGGGCCAAAACGCCCGGCGACGGTTTTTTTGTTTTTACATTATAAATGAAAAAAATTCCTAATATATTCTTCATCATTGTTATTGTAGTGGCATTCGGTTATTTAGGTCACCGGATTTTCATATTATCCGATCGAATCCAAAGAATAGAAAATAAACTCGGTGGATCAAAAAAGATATCTTGTAACGAAAAAGATACCGTTCAAAGAGTGCGTCAGTCAGTGGTGCGCATTATCGGCGGAGAAGGCGAGGGTTCTGGTTTTGCTATTAACAAGGATGGCTATATTTTGACCAACTTCCATGTGATTGACTCTGAACCAGCTCCTAAAATTATATTGCCGGGTAATACTTTTGAGACAGGTGAAGTTGTCATGGCGGATAAGGACGCAGATCTTGCAGTAATCAAGATTAAGAAAGACCTCCCGGTGCTGAGATTTGCGCGCCTTGCCTCAATTTGTCCGGCAGAAGAACTTTTAGCTATAGGATATCCGTTAGGGGGCGAATTATCTGGGGAATCTTTTGTCGTTCGCGGAGCTTTCTCGCGAAGCTCAAAAGATAAGAAAAACGGGGTACAGTATCTCCTTACGGATATGACTATGGTTTCCGGAATAAGCGGTGGTCCAATGGTAAATATCTGCGGGGAAGTAGTCGGAATTAATACCGCTGGATTAGTGCTAGGGGGAATGGGCATAGCCATATCCTCCGATTCTATATTTGAGAAATATCAGAAGATGTCCACGTCCAAAGAATCATTAAAAGACGTTAAGAAAATGACCTTTGATCCAAACAAGAATCCTCTTGAAACAGTTAGGTGTTTTTATAATTATCTCAAAGCCAGAAAAATGGAAAAGGCATTTGAGCTTTTATCCGAGAATTTTGTCATGGATTACAGTTTTGATTATTGGGCTCGAGGCTACAGGCCTATGCTTGACACCTCTATCATTACAATTAAAAGCGATAAGAAAATACCGAATAGAATACTCGTTAAACTGTCTACCAAAGACTTAATTGAAGATGAAATTGTTTATAAGTATTTCGAGGGATATTGGGATGTTCAGCAAATAAACGGAAAATGGTTGCTCTGGGCTCCGAAGATCGAGGAAGTTAAAGATCAGGAAAAAGAATGGTTTTTGGACTCGGATAGGATAAATGAGATAGAGGAATTCGTAAAGGAAAACAAGGATTCCGAAGAGTATAAGTATGAAATATATCAGATAGCGCAAGAACCAGGAAACGAAGATTTAAGTTTGCAGGTACTTTACGAGAAGGCCAAAGAAAAGGAATAATCTTTCTGTGGAACTTAGTAAATGCAAATTAACAGATGTTCGTTATGTTAACTTTGAATGTTAAAAGAGCGATATCTGTTGTGCTTATCTTGATTTTTCTGCAATCACGAGTTATACTTGTTGAAATATCTCTCAGAAGTCTTTGTTATTTAAGCGGATAGAGTTTTTTGCTATTATCATTATTAGGATTTAACGAAAGAATATTATGGTTGGCTTGATTGTAGTAATCATTTTCATAATATGGTGTGCAATAAGTTCACGATATAATAACAATAGATCTGAAACAAGACAGACGCCCACAGATACCAATATCCCTAAAGTAGGTCCCAAGCATAGATATGGATATAAACCACGTTCTTCTTCAAGTTCAAGTCAAAAAATCAAATTCGTTACTACAGAAGCAAAAGGCGGGAAGGCGGTATTAAATGAGGATTTATCAGGGCTTGTTGATGCTTTTACCGGTGCACTTCTGGATAAAAGCAGAAATATTTTTCAATGTTCTCGCTGTAAAGTTTTCTATCAAGAAGAAAGTTTTAAGCTTCTGCAAGAAGAGAACAGTGGGAGATGTGTGTCATGTAGTTCGACCCACACAATTGGCGTTGTTATTGGGAATAGGTTTGAAGTTAAGGGCAAAAATCCTGAGGTTGGAGTCATTACCCTTAGTAGCTATAGACAATATGAGGGTAGAGTTATCACTTTTGAAGGATCGGTGTTAAACGTTAAACAAAGTAGGCGTGGCGGTGATTATGCAGTTATGTTTGAAGATCGTAGCTGGAAAGATGGATTGAAAATGGTTGTTTTTCGCAGAGACGTCCAGCGGGTTGGAGGAGATTCTTTTATCCTTAATCTTTATGGTAAAAGAGTTAAAATAAGAGGATTGTTAATTGACCATCACCGCTTTGGTTATGAAATAATCGTAGCCGAAAGAAGCATGATTTTGTCTATATCATGATATGGCGTGATCTTGCTAAAAAAAGAAAAGATTTTATTACAAAGCTCAGAGAAAAGAGCCCGTGGGAAATATTAGGGGTGAGTAATTCTGCTTCACGATCTGAAATTAGAAAAGCCTATCGGGAGCTAGCCTTGGTGTATCATCCTGATAGAAGTCATGCTTTTTTGAAGTCGTATAACCAAGAAATTATGAAAATTATAAATGAGGCATATAGTCAAATCATAGGAGATAAATAATTAATGGTTACTGAGCGATATTTACGTCATTCCATGATAGATTGGCTTGACCAAGAGAAGCTCAAACAATCGTACATCATTGTTATTGGAGCTGGCGCAGTAGGCAATGAAGTGCTAAAGAATTTGTGTTTATTGGGTGTTGGGAAAATCCACATTATTGATTTTGATCGTATTGAGGAGCATAATCTAACAAGGACAATTCTTTTTTCTGTTAAAGATCTTGGGTTATATAAAGCGGAAGTTGCCTCGAGAGAATGTCAAAAAATTGATTCTAGTTGTATTGCTACTTTTTCAAATGGCGATTTTTGGGATGTCCTATCTTTGCAGGAAATAAAAAAGGCCGCTGCAGTTGTCTGTTGTGTTGATAATTATGAGGCCAGGTTAAAATTAAATCAATTATGTTTGTTGGCTGGGGTTGATTTTTACAACACGGGGATTGATAGTAGATATGTATGTGTAGAGAGTTTTCCATATTCTAAAGAGCCTGATTGCGCTTGCTATGAGTGCGCATTGCCGTCGTCAGTATATGAAGCCGTTAAAAAACGTTACTCGTGTGGTTGGTTGAAAAAAGTAGCTTTAGAAGAAAAAAAGATTCCAACCACTGCAATTACTTCAAGTATCGCTGGTGCTACTGCTGTAGGTATAATTCTTCAAAGATTATGCAATCATTCTCAATCTCTTAAAGGATCAAAGCGTTTCTGTTGTGATACAATTACTTTAAATTCAACCATTTCAGATATTAGACGTAATGATAGCTGCCCGGGGTGTTATAATACTTTACATGATTACAAATATTATCGTAGTAGTGGAAACGAAATACCCTCTAAATTAGAATCTTTACCCTTTGTCGAAGATTTTGAAATCACCTTTAGCGAAGATATCGTTTTTTATCTAGAGTGTAAGCGCTGTGGACAAAGAACGCCATTGTTTGAATCAGCTCATAAACTAAATGATGCGATAACCTATTGTTCAAAATGTAATATGCAATCAAATATCGTTTATATTAAAGATAGATTGGTATTTAGTGAATTCCATGAGATTTTTGGGAAAAGAAAGTATCCGGGCAAATTCATAAAATTTAGCCTGAAAGGTGTTAACTTATTAATCGAAAGGGAGGTGTAGTATGGCGGATTTGAAATTAGTCATCAGAACTGCGGACCGTAGTAGAAAAGCGGAGATTACTGTGGCTGATGTGCAAACGGGATCTGAAGTTATTCAAGCTTCAGTTGACAATTGGGCTCTACCAAAGGATACAGAATATACTCTTGTTAATGTTACAAAAGACCCACCGCAAACACTTGATCCGGCGCAGAATTTAGCAAAAGCAGGAGTTGCTGAAGGGGATACTTTAGAAATTCAACCAGTGTTAGTGGCTGGAGTTTAAAATGCCAGATCCAAGGTTAGTCCGTAAACAGGAAGATATAGAAAAGTTGAGGCAACTTCAAAAGCAAATGAGTACAGTACTAGAAATTCTTCTCGTAGAAGGTAATCCTCCGAATAGGGTTGAGTTGAAAATAAAATTACCTACTGCAGTTGATAAAAATTATCCTCAAAATGTCAGCAATGTTAGTACAATATCAATTCAATTGCCATCAAATTATCCAATTCAAGAGCCAGCGGTGACTTTCAGAAGCTCAATATGGAATCCCAACGTATACCCGAGTGGAAAACTCTGTATAGGTAAATGGACGATAACCGAGAATCTCGAATTATTAGTGAAGAGAATAATACAAGTTATTGTTTTGGATCCTGCGATTATTAATGTAGGAAGTCCTGCAAATGGAGAAGCAGCACAGTGGTATTCAAGTGCGCATAGGAAAAACCCAGCCTTGTTTCCGACTTTGCGGGTAGAGAATCTTTTTAAGTCAGAACAAAAGAGAACAATTACTTGGAGATCAATAAAATAATGCTGCGATGGAATAGCGTTGCGCCAGATATTAGAGTAAGTAAACTTGGGGATTCTATTGGTGAATGGAATCTTGTTGATTCTATTAAGGTGGTTTCTTGTTACCTTACGGGTAGGCAAATATTTATGAAAAAGGAATGTTTGGAGTCAATAACGGAGCAATTATCTTCTGATATGCACGAGTTAGGTGGCATCTTGTTGGGTGAGGTCTTTGAGTGCGATATGGCATCTACTACGGGATACAACTACATTACATTTATAACTGAGGCAGTACGTTGTGATATATGCGAAAATTCCGCGGTGTCATTGAAGATGGGATTGGATGTTTGGTCGAAAGCAGGGCCTTTAATTACCCGGGACCATATTGTCGTTGGTTGGTATCACAGTCATCCCAACCTGGGGGCCTTTTTTAGCGGTACTGATCGTGAGACGCAGAGGCATTTTTTTAAGAACGACTATTCTATAGGGTTAGTTGTTGATCCTTACAGACAAGAGCAAAAATGTTTTGTTGGACAAGATGCTAAGCAATTTAGAGGTACTATTGAAATATTATCAGAGAATCCGCGTAATGTCCTAATTTAAGCACACAAAGTTGTCTAAATTAAAACAGTTTTTTAAATGATCTTAAATTCTGGCCCACTCTGCAATAAGAAACGCGATAGGGCTCCGCATATTGGCGGAAAATGTTTTTTCCTTTGTTGGAGATGTTCTGGTTTGGTTATTGGTTATTTCTTTTCTTATTTATTAATAACAAAAGGAGTAATTATACATTACAAGTTTTCTTTTATTGTAATGGTAATGTTACTGATTCCATTTATTATCGATGTTTACCAGCAATACTTTCTAAAGAGATTAAGTAATAACTTCAATCGTTCAATGAGTGGATTTTTGTGCGGTGTATCCTTGGCGCTAATGTTCCCATAAAATTATAACTAGTGTCATTAAGGTAGGTGAGAGATGGGCAAAAATTTTGGCTTTTCGTTTTCTTGGAGACGAGCATGTGGGCTTTCTGGTTTAAAGGGGAAAATATCTAGAATCATAGGTATTCCTTTAACTAAGAGTGGAAGAGAAAGAAAAATAGGGCGTCTGATACTAAGATTTTTGGGATTAAGTAAATAATGATCGGATGTCGATAAATAAGAAAAGTGTTTTAAGGGTTTTCTAGGGAATAGGAGCGTGGGTTGTGAGTATTAGGAAAGTTTTCAAGATGCCAAAGCCGGTAGGTATTGCTGGTAGGACATCTACTGTAACGAACAGTTTCGTTAATGGCATTATCCCTGTTATAATCCCGTCAGATAAAGAGCTGGAGGAATCTCTCAAGATTCTGAGCTTAAATAAAGATGATCTGCGTTGTGCGTATTGTGGTGATCGTGCCACAGAGTGGGATCATCTACGACCGATAGTTGCTGGTAAGAAACCGACAGGCTATATCTCTGAGATACGTAATCTAGTTCCTGCTTGTGGTAAATGCAATCAATCTAAAGGCGGGAGATACTGGAAGAATTGGATAAGAAGTGATGCAAAACTTTCGCCTAAGAAACGTGGGGTAGTTGATCTTGAGGATAAGATTAAGCGGCTCGAAGCTTATGAAAGATGGGGAGATGTTAAGCCGCTTGAATTTGCAAAGATCGTAGGCGATAAGCTATGGGCACAACATTGGAAGAATTGTGCTGAGCTTCATGCCCAAATGAAAGAAGCGCAGAAGATTGCTGAACAGATACGGAATGTAATACGAGCCAAGTTTGAGAAAAGATAGGGACGCATGTCCGGTTTAGTGATAGGGACAATTTATAACACTATATTTTGTCAGAGGTTATGATTATTAAAGACGATAATGTCTTGACAAATCGGACATTTTGCATAGGGACTGACCTATAGGAATTGCCGAATTTCGTTGATAACAAGGGTATTTGGGCTATAATGGATAGCTGCAGATTTACATAGGTCACTCCCCGGGTTATAATGGGAGCGACCCCATATTTTATTTTGAGCGTATAAAGCCTCCCAATCTGTAACAGAATCAACGGCTTGCGTTGGTTCTAACCGGTTGTGGAGGCTTTGTATGTCTGGGGCGACCTGTTCGA
>Ga0116153_10001215_pt1 | contig 25375 bp, 27 predicted proteins | sample AD_UKC028_MetaG_FD_89896 | JGI IMG/M metagenome (GOLD analysis project Ga0116153, IMG submission 89896) | Active sludge microbial communities of municipal wastewater-treating anaerobic digesters from USA - AD_UKC028_MetaG | ecosystem: Engineered > Bioreactor > Anaerobic > Digestate | place: USA...
GACTCCCCGATACCGAGGTCAAGGAAGCGCGCGACCGCGTGCGGGCCGCCATCGTCAATTCCGGATTCGACTTCCCGAGCAAGCGCATCACGGTCAATCTCGCCCCGGCTGATCTGCCCAAGGTCCAAGATATATCGCTATTTGAGACTGGGCGACGGTATTTGAGAATGGCAGTCGTTATTTGCGACTGAGGAGTCGATGACCAACACCATTCATCAATCCCTAGAGTTGCCTGGATACTGGGCTATTCGCTGGTACGGCAAGCTTCAATCGAATCCTGGAACGAATCACCACGATCTACGGATTCTTACCTTCTTAAGAAAGATTTTGGTCCAGGAATCAAGCGGCGAACCCAAGGGAAAGCTCGAGGGCCCGTTCGTCACAGCAAACTTACCAGTCGGAGAATTACCACTACTCCCCATCAACTCTGTCCTCTTGGATGGCTGTCTCGTTGAAGACGGATATCAAATCCTCTCTGAGGATAGAACACTCACCCGCCGACTTGATTGCCATCCAACGAAATTGCGAGTATTCGATAGATTTCACAAAGACGAATCCGGTGACTTGATTGTTCCGGCCCCCAAAGGAGCGCGAGCCAACCCCAATGGTGAGCACAATGCGAATTTCGTTGGCTTCGAAGTCAACAACGAAAAATACGCGGTCGTCATCCCTGCTGTAGAGATATTTCGATTTTTCTATGCCACCTCCGACGTACTTACAAAATCTGCCCTAAGTGACCGTTTTCTCGACCCCAACACATACCTGTGGAGTATTTCAAATACAGCGATCGACGCATCGGGTCGAGCCGCAATCTGGCTCCGTCGAAAAATGCTTGATGCAGATGCAAAGTTCCTCGCCCGCTTTGCATTCGATTCGTACGCGCTAAAGCAAGCCCAAGAGATTTTTCTCAGAACGGCAGCTATTGGCAATAAACGTGGCGAGCGAATGATTCACGCCCTGCCACCATTTAATACTCCTGCCGAATTCAAATTTCTTTGTCGAAATCTCCCCTCTAATAACGGTCCGCGGCTCTTTGTCACCCGCATCATTCAATGTGATTGGAAGCCGCCGTTCACGGAGTTGAAATGGGATAGAGACAATGATGGACGCCTCGACAAAAACAACCGGGATGAACGCCCTGTAAGCAACATGCCGGCCGGTACGTTCTCTACCCCTGATCAAAACACGCCAGCACCTAGCGCACTGGCGGTGGAAGCGCCTTCCGGCGCTGGATTGCCATCTCGCCTGTCTGAATCGGAAATATCAGAACGCTTTCCCGAACTCGGAAAAATTCCAGCGATCAAACTTCCTCAAAGTGACACGAAAACCCGATCCGAGCCTAAGAACTGGCGCGCATTTATGAGCGAAGCCTACCAAGGGTCAGTGATTGATGGACAAAGCTCCGGGCAGCTAATCGGACGCACAGTCATTGAGGGCATCGAGAAACGACAAAACTTCCGTCCCACAGCAACCGATGATATTGATCCGCATATCGGTTCGGATACTTACCGCCAAATTCTCGATTTGATTTTGGGCATTCGAGACAAGAGCTTGGCTAGAGTCGATTTCTTATTGGTTCTCGAGGATTTTGCTCGGGTTCGAGGCATTGAATTCAATGTTTACCCAGGCGAGTTGGATGGAAGACAAAAAGCATGGTTGTACGCCGATCAAAAGAACAGACGTCGCCGATTAGCATTTCTTGTGCGAGTCGAACACGAAGGTTCCCCCAGATATGTTTTGGAGCTTCAACAACGTGAATCCCAAAAAATATCTACCTTAGTCATGTGGAATCAGTCGGGCGCAGACCTCGCGAAAGGGGCACTTATCATGATGCTGATGGACTGCGCCCACAAAGGCAGTGCAACCCTTCCATCTGCGTCAGACCACGGCATTTCGTGGGCGCGGCTTCATCACACGTTTGAATCAGAGGCATCAAAGACTGCTGAACACTATCTAAACCGCATCCTTGAGGCGCTTCCGATCGAAGAGAAACAATAATCGGGTTCCGGATTTACTGAGGACAACACCGATCTGCGGAGTGCGAAACACGCCCCTACGAGGCAATTCCCTAATCATCATTACCCTGGTCGGCACGCCGCCAAGCCTCTAGGAACTCCCGAATTTCCGGGTTCGCATCCACGCCGGCAACGGCTTCAACGCGCAATCGGAACGCATCCAAGTCGATCAATCGATCCATGCCTTTGGGACTAACTCGTGTCGTGCGCCTTGCGACCATATCGCCCATTCCTTGGGTCCAGCCGTATGAGGTGAAAGCCTTGGCGAAATGCCGTACGCCGTCATCGGTGGACAAGGCTGCAGAAGTCCATGCTCGGACTCTGGCGCCATCGTCGGCATCCAGCTCCAGCCACCATTGCAGGAGAAAGGGCAGATCTCTATGTGCGATGAGAGTTCCATCCGCTGCTGCGGCTTCGATTCGTGAGCGCAGGACGACGCGGAGATCTTCCGCATCCGCTTCGGTAGTCAGGCAATTCTCCGGCGGTTCGGTCGCCTTGCCTTCCCTTGGGTGATAGTCGGTCCAGGCCGAACGTGTGAAGTCGGCAAGCCAGCCAAGAGAGGCCGTATTGCAGGCCCGTCGAAAGATCGCGGAGCGTTCGTCGAGCGACGTTCGTCCCCTCGTCAGCGCTCGAAGCAGCCAGTGCAGGCGAAGCTCGTTATTACCGATGCTGAAGGCCTTTGCAGCATCAGCTTCAACGTTGATCTCATCGGCAATTTCGAAAAGTGCGGTAAAAAGCCCCTCGATCTTGCCGAAATCCACGCGTTCGGCATGCGTCGTCAACTCGCCGAGCCATACGGCCACCTTGGTGCCCCCCGACCGCCGCAGCACGGTTAATGCGTGACGCAGCGTGGTCTTCACATACTCGATGTCATCCGCGCGGGCCAGGAACGCATCAAGTTCCGTGCTCGTGAGCACCTCGTCGCCGATCGAGAAGCGGAAGTAGGTGTCGAAATGGTCTGAAGAACACACACGGCGTTCCTGCGCCCATTGCCTTGCGAATCCTTCGCCATAGCCCATGTTTTCCCAAGCGGATTCCAGTGCGGGAAACAGCCGCATCAGCAGACGTCGCATCCGGTCATGGTCTGGCTGTGGTGTAGCTCCGAAGAACAGGTCGTTGAAGTGCTGTGCTGCCGCCTCACGATCACGCCCCTCTCGGCGTCCGCTACCGCTCAATTGCTCCTTATTCTGGCGGATGGCGCGATATATCGTGGGATGCAATAGTCGAAGCATCTCCAGCGCGAGGAAATCGGCACGATCCACCTCGCCGGCCACAGCTGGCCATGACACGCTCATTGAATTGGTAAAGCGCGTAACATCTCGCGGCGTCCGCATCGTCGGCGAGATACCTTCGTAGAAGATATTCATGAAACGGACTATATCCGCCTCCGCGGGGGCACCGCAGATCGACTCGACCAGCGCCAGCAGATGCTGTTGAACATCCAGCGCCGACGGATCAGGCAATTCGAACGCAGCCTGGACGATCTTTTCAAGATAATGTGGGCCTTCCGACGGATAGCGCTCACTGACGATTCGTTCGGCGAGCTGACGATCATAAACCAACAAATACATGACGTTCGGCAAACGGCCGACGGATTTGACCAGCCGGAAGATCAGCAAAGCCTCGTCTGGCGAGAGCCGATCGATGTCGTCAATGACAATGAGAAAGCGCTTTCTCTGTTCCCGCAAGGCAGTCGAAAGCTCGGCATGAAGCACCTCGACACTTTCATCTTGCTCAATCAGGCCCGCAATCCACTCCATACCTTTCTCGGCGATGCCTCCGGCGATCACAGCACCCGCCGCTTCCGCGACTTTCCCGACCAGCGCGCCGGCCCGGAGCAGGCGCGCCCCGAGTTTCGGCAGCTTTTTCTTGGCCCTTTCGCCAAGACTCGGGCCCAAACCGGCATAAAGCTCTCGAAAGAAGGCGAGTGCAAGGGCGTCCTCGCCTCTAAACCACCAGCAGGCAAAATCGATGATGACAAGCTCATTCGCCATGACCGCTTCAGCCAGATGGTGCTTGCAGAGATTGACCGCACTGCTTTTACCGGAACCCCACGGACCATTGAGACCCATCACGGCCCCCTGGGGGGAGTGCATCTTGCGAATGCTCGCCGCCAGGGCGCGCGCAAACGGGTCAACGCCAAAACGATCATCACATGGGCTTTCAATCGGTTGGTCGTTATAAGGCAGGTGCTCGGTCATGGCTTCATCTCATCACGCCGCTTGAACAGCTGTCATGTTAGCAGTGCACACGCTAATTGCCGGCATACGGTATGCTACACAGGTAATCTAGGTGGGGGACTATCGCTCTGCCGGAAATTAATAGTTGGAGGAGGAGCATGCTTACGCTGATCAAAGCGCAGGTTTGGAAGTACAAATCTATCGAGGGCTCGATGCCTGTTGAGTTGTCTCCAAACGTAACAGTGCTCGTTGGTAAGAACCTCGCCTATCCGGTTGACGCAGACATACGCTAGATGTAGGATCGTATGGGCGGTATTTGGAGGACGCTCAATGAAAGGTTACGTGCCAACACCGGACGCTCTCGTCGACCTGATGGTTGATCGTTTGTTTACGGGTATGAGTCCAGCCGCGACTGATTTTTTGCTCGATCCTGGGTGCGCGGACGGGCAATTCATCGCCGGCGTTTTGCGTTGGTGCAAAGCGCATAAGACACACCCGCCGAAGATTATTGGAGTCGAACTCAACCCGGCACACGCAAAAAAAGCCCGGCAGCGTTTCAAAAATGAGAGTTGCGTTGAAATTGTCAATGCGGATTACCTAAGTCGAGCTTCGCTACCGAAATTTCGGTTCGTTATAGGCAATCCCCCGTATGTGTCACTTGAGCACATCAGCGAAGCGGAACGAGCGCTATATCGCATCAAATACCTATCGGCTCGGGGACGGTTCGACCTCTACATGCTGTTCTTCGAGCAAGCGCTTAGGGAAATGCTCGATGGTGGCCGCCTGGTGTTCGTCACACCGGAAAAATTTATCTATGTCGAGACGGCCAGTCCGCTCAGGAAGTTGATGGCTGGGTTCAACCTTGAATCGATTGAACTGGTGGCCGAAGATACTTTTAGCGACCACACAACTTATCCTGGCATTACGACGCTGAAGAATGAACCGAGAGGAAAGGCGACTACCATTCGTCTCCGGAACGGCGACAGCCGTGATGTCCGCTTGCCGACCAATGGCGCAACATGGCTGCCCACCGTAATGGGCCATGAAGCCGTACAGGAAGGAAGGGTCGCCTTATCCACGTGTTGCCGACGAATCAGCGCCGGAATCGCTACGGGCGCAGACGGGGTGTTCGTGCAACCTGCTGACACCGTTCCTGGCGCGTTGCGCCGATTTGCCCACCCTGCGCTTGCTGGCCGCGACTTGTCGTTATCGAAAGAAAGGATTCCGGAGCCAAACAAGGTGCTGCTACTTCCCTACGAGCCCTCCGGCGCTCTGATGGATGAACGTAAGCTGGGCCCCCTTGGGACATTCCTTCGCAAAGAGGAAACCAGACAGAAGCTCGAACAGCGCACCTGTGCCAAGAACAAGCCATGGTATGCCTTTCACGATAATTGTCCGCTACCGGACATCAGAATGCCAAAGATTCTCTGCAAGGATATCGGTGAGCGGCCGAAATTCTGGATTGACCGCACGGGCGCAATCCTCCCGTTGCATAGCGTTTACTACATAGTTCCGAACGACGGCATCGATATCAATGCATTGGCCGAGTGGTTAAACGGGTCCGAGGCAGAAACTTGGCTGATCAATCATTGCCAGCGTGCCGCTAATGGTTTCATCCGCCTGCAAAGCAGAGTTATGAGGCATTTGCCCGTTCCAGCACACCTATTCGATAACCTCCGGAAGGCCGCATGATGGCATCTCCCTTCGATCCAATCCTGGATAACATCATCAGTGCGGGATACCACAATCAGCGCAAGGAAGGGCACTCAGACGCTCTTGTTCGCCAAATCGTTAAAGACCTAGATACCCATTGCGAGGCTTTCGCAATTGATCGGAAGGCCGGCGTCATCCGTGAATGGTTGAATGAGAAAGCATTCGACGGCCGTACAACGGATTTGCTCATAGGGGCCGCAGATGACAACGGCAGGCCTGATCTTCGCAACGTGCGAATCATTATCGAAAACAAGTCGGTAATTACCGCGCACCGCAACAAAAATGCGCGGTTCCAGGATATAGAACGAGAAATGCGGGCAAGCCATGCCAACAATCCGTTAACGATTGTCGTGGCGACGCTGATCATTGGCACTTGCCAGCGATACCTTAATGTCGCCGACAATCGGAAGAAAGATCCACGGTTGGAACCTGGACAGTTCGAATCCGATGTATTGGCAAGGCTGTCCACTGGCGACGAATCTCTTTGGCTGGATTTCAGTAAGTGGATCAGCAGCAATACGAAGGACGACCCATCTAAAACGATGGAGTATTTCCGGCGGCTACCGGTACGCCAAATGGCCGATGCACATGAGGTTGGTCTCGACTTCATGCTGTTCATTCCGATGGCGATCGACAACGTCACCCCGCCTAGTCTGGCAACGCTTGACGGTCTTGATCCTAGTGCTAGCTATTGGGAGATGATCACGCATATTTGTCAGCTTTACCAATTTCGATGGCACAGACGTCAACAAAGAAAGCCGTAGACATCCTGGCCCGGGATGATCTTCCGTTTCCAGAGTCTCTGCCAGAATTTCAAGAGCTTTTCCCTGACGACGCAGCGTGTGCTGCTTATCTCGAGCGAGCGCGGTGGGCGGATGGATTCTCATGCCCGCATTGCGGTGTCGTGGGCGAACCATTCCGCATCGCTAACCGCCCCGGCATTTTGCAATGCCGTTCTTGCCGGCGACAGACGGGTTTATTGGCCGGAACCGTAATGGAACGGAGTCACACGCCGCTATCGACGTGGTTCTGGGCTGCTTATCTTGTTGCTAGCCAAACGCCAGGGATATCTGCCGTTCAGTTTCAGCGACAACTAGGCCTTTCCAGGTATGAGACTGCATTTGGGATGTTGCATAAACTGCGGGCGGGAATGGTGAGACCGGATCAAGACCGTATTGGCGGTTTGCCAGAACAATACGTGGAGGTCGATGAAACATGGGTTGGTGGTCGAACACGCGGCGAAGGTCGAGGCGTCCATCATAAGACCCTAGTCGCCTGTGCAGTTGAAGTTCGGAAGCGCAAACCGGGAACTGCCCAAAATAAAAGAAAGGGAGGGCGGTACGCAGGTCGTGTCCGTCTGACTGTTGTGCCAGATCGGAGCGCGGACTCGTTATGTTGCTTTGTAGAAAGTGCTGTCGTACCTGGCACGTTGATCGTCACCGATGATTGGAGAGCGTATGCCAGTTTGCAAAAGCGCGGTTATAACCATCATGCCGTTGCTCAATGTGGGGATCATGAGGTAGCCGAAGAATTCTTACCAATAATCCATTTGGTGTTCGCGAATCTCAAGACGTGGATTAACAGCATTCACCACGGGGTCAGCGCGCAACATTTGCAGGCCTACCTGAACGAATTCACTTTTCGATTCAACCGCCGCTTCTATCCGTTCAACACCTTTCGGTCACTTATGGGGATAGCGGGCAGCGTTGTAGCGCCAACCTACACCGAGCTATATTCCGGTGAATGGAAGCACCCTGCCTCCAGTATTCCATCTGCGTCAACCGGATAGGCAAGGATTACACATGCAATCCTTTGGAAGGCAGAGCGCTGAAGATGTTTTACGCGTATTAAGAGAAAAAGCGGCCGCTTTCGAGCAAGACCCTCTAAACGCTGAATTGGCCAATCAATGCGCAATCGATGCGTGGTCGCTTTGCGACTGGGTATTCAAAGAGTATGGAAATAAGCTTGGCATTCAGACGCTGAAACAACTTCAAACCAGAATGACGCACCAGTGTCCGGAGCTTTCACTCTTTCAAGACGTTGCAAACGCCAGCAAACATGGGGGCATAAGCAAGTACGTGCCACAACTCAAAGAAGCCAAATGCCACCAAGGCGCTTTTGCCAGAGAAGCGTTTTCCTCAGGCTTTGATGTTTCCGCACTTGTTCTCGTCGGAAACGACGGTTCAGAAATCTGGTTCGATCATGCGCTCAACAAAGTTGTCGATCACTGGGTGCAGTTTTTTGACCAAAACCAGCTTCAAATTAACTCCTAATTTCTACGGCCGTTCGTGCAAGACACCAAATATTCAATCTGCGCAAAATCGAGTATTCATTACCGCTTCCGTGCACAACCAAACTTGGCAAGTCTTACTTCGATAATCCCATCGCAGAGCATTCCGCACAGAGCGGGTAATACGGGACGCGCGTGAACACAACTGTCGTTTCCGATAGGTGCCGGCGCCGATGACATCTGGTAATTTCCAGAGAATCTGCATGCCGCTAAAATATTAAATTCGGCAGATTGCCAGTCATCCTTTTGCGGAAGCATTCAATGGAAGCAATTCATTTACTCATCTCGAACATCGAGAAGGTCATCATCGGCAAACGGCCGGTCATCGAGCTGGCTGTCGTCTCGCTCCTCTGTCGCGGGCATGTGCTGCTGGAGGATGTGCCCGGCACTGGCAAAACCATGCTGGCGCGTGCCCTGTCGCGTTCGGTCAATGTCGAGATGAAGCGACTGCAATGCACGCCTGACCTTCTGCCCTCGGACATCACAGGCGTTCCCATCTACAACCAGAAAACCAGCGATTTCGAGTTTCGCGCCGGCCCCGTGTTCACGCACATTCTGCTGGCCGATGAAATCAATCGGGCGACACCGCGCGCTCAGTCGGCGTTGCTGGAATGCATGGAGGAATTCCGGGTCAGCGTCGATGGCGTCAGCTACGACCTGCCCAAGGTGTTCATGGTGCTGGCGACCCAGAATCCGATCGACATGGCCGGTACGCACCCGCTGCCCGAGGCGCAGCTGGACCGCTTCTTCGTCCGCCTGCATGTCGGCTACCCGACGCTCGATGAAGAGGTCCGGATCCTGGCGGCACAGGCGCAGGCGCACCCGATTGACAGTCTCATGCCAGTAATCGACGACACCGAAATCCTCACTGCGCGCGAAGCGGTGAAAGCTGTCCATATCAACGCCGACGTTGCGGCGTATATGGTGCGAATCTCAGCAGCAACCAGGGAACATGCCGACCTCCGCCTGGGCGTCAGCCCGCGCGGCACCCTGGCGCTGGCCCGCGGTTCGCAAGGCATGGCCTTTCTGCGCGGCCAGACGTTCGTCACGCCCGACATCGTCAAGGCAATGGCCGGGGCAATCCTTGAGCACCGCCTGATCGTGCGCCCGCAGGCTGCTGCCGCCGGCCGAACGGCGCGCGACATTCTGAACGAAATCCTCAACCAGTTGCCGCCGCCGGTCTGAACCATGGCCTCCGGCAGCATCTCCGACTGGTTTTTGGCACGGCGCAAAATACTGGTTTTGTCGGCATTGACCGCGGTCGCCTATCTGGCCGCCATCAATCGCGCCCAGGTTTTCATGTGGGCCATTGCGGCACTGTTGAGCGCCACGCTGATCACGGGGTTTACCTGGCCGCGCTGGCTGGTCAAGCAACTGTCGGTCAGCCGCCGCGGGCCAAGCCGGGCGGAGGAAGGAGAAACGATCGAGTTCGAAGTCGTTGTTGAAAACCGTGGCTGGCTGCCCCGCTTCATGGTCGAACTGGTGGATCACTTGCCATTCGTCGGTTTCGCCGACAGCAAGGGGGCAAATGGCGAGAAAGTGCTTGGCATGCTGACGTATCTGCCGGGCAGGAAGCGTCAGATACTCAAGGTTCCTGTGCTATGCGAAAAGCGGGGGTATTACCGTCTCGGCCCCGTTGGCTTGGCGTCGAGCTTTCCGCTGGGGCTGACCGAAGCGAGATTCAGCCGGAACGAAGGGCTGCAAACACTGACCATCTATCCGGACGTCTTCACCATTCTGGCGCTACCGCTGCGCGGCGCCCCGAGTCAGATCCATCGTGGCGGCTACCTGTTGCCCGAAGGCGCGGGGGCAGCGGAGTTCTCGGGGCTGCGTGAATATCGGCGCGGCGACAACCCGCGCCATGTCCATTGGCCGACGACTGCCCGACTCAACGAATTGATGGTTCGCGAATACGAACCACTGGCCTCGGCCTGTCTTTACATCGCGCTCGACCAAGCCGCCGAGGCCAACGTCGGTACTGGCCGGGAGTCTACATTCGAGTACGCCGTACGGATCGCCGCCTCCATCGCACGCGCGGCCTGTGCACAAAACACACGGACGCGGATAGCGGGACAAGGCAAAGTTTCGTTGCGCGGACTGCCCGGGGCCGGCGACGGACACTTCCAGGGCATACTCAATGAACTGGCCGTGGTCGCCTGTGATGGCAACATACCCTACGCCCATCTGCTCACTGAAATCGGACCGCACTGCCTACGCGGCGAAACGGTTGTCGCATTCCTTTCCGAAAAGCAGCCGCGCTGGGCGGATACCCTGCAAGCACTGGCAACGCTGCGCGCCCGCCAGGCCAACCTGTTCGCTGTGGTCTTCGATCAGGCGAGCTTCCTGCCGGAAGGCGCACCCTCTGAGCTATTGACCAACCACACCGAGATCACGGCAGCGCTCCTGGAACTTGGGGCCTACTGCGTGACCGTGCGCCGGGGTGATGATCTGGTGCGGCTGTTCAACACATGAGTGCGCCACTGACCTACCTGCCAGCCTATCTCGGCCTTTTCGCCTCGCTGATGCTGGCGGTGGCCTGCAATGCCTTTCTCGATATCCAGTACGGCAGTTTCGGGTTCGAGATGTTTTTCTGGATGCTGGTCTTTGGCTGGACCTTGCTGGTGGGCTGGAGGCAGCACGGCCAGGCCAACGAGAGCGGGCCGCGACAGCAAAAGATCGTGCTGCTCCTTGGTCTGGTCGCGTCGGTCATAGTCTTCATCCCGATGTGGGGTTTCCCGCGCGCCGGTCTGTACATGCTGGTTGTCTTGCAGGCCTCGCTGAACTGTGTGACGACGACAAGGCGCCAATTGCATTTCGGCTTGCTCGTTTCGGCGGTCATGGTCATGTTTGCCGCAGCGCATTACCGCGCCGACTGGACGATGCTGTTCTACCTGATTCCCTACATCATCGCGGTCGTCTTCACGATGGTGTCGGAACAGATCAGCCGCCGGGCGCAGGACATTCGTCAGGCCAGCCTCGGCAACGCCGCACCTGCCGGGCAGGGTCTGGCCATTGCGGCGGCAACGTCGATCATTCTCGCACTCGGCGGCTTGCTGTATCTGGCAACGCCACAACTTACCTGGCTCGGCCTGGAGTGGCGTTATGGGCAATTGACCAATATCGGTTTCCTCGGCGAACCCCAGGAAGCCGGAAAGTCAGGGCAATCCAGCGGCGGCGATGAGGGCAATGGGCGGGACGGTGACGACGCAGGCCAGGGCTCAGGTAGCGGGGGGTCCGACAATCCCGGTCAGGGAGACAGTGGCGGCACGGGAAGTGGCGCTGGCAATTCGACCTCCGGAGAGTCTGGAGAAGGCTACGGGATGTCGCCCGGACGAGGCTGGCCGACCCCTGCCGAAATGCGCGAGGCGGCAAAACGCCCCGGCATGCCCGCCTGGCAATCCGGCGCCATCATGCAGATGGCCAGTCTCGACGAAGCCATCGGCGAGGCACTGGCGCCAATCAAGCAGGCGCTTGAGGATTTGTGGAAGCAACTCAAGGAATGGCTGAAAGAAAACCGCACGGTGGTGCTGACCAGTCTATTAGCGTTATTGCTGCTGGTGCTCTTGATCGTTACCGCCCTGTTGTTGCGCGAGGTCAAGGCAGTGGCGTGGCTGCGGACACGCTTTGACTATCTGCAACTGGTAACCCTTGCCCGGCATGGCAGCGGCACCGCTGGCGCCACGCAGTTCTATCGCGCCATGGAACGACTTTTTTTCATTGCCGAAACACCGCGTGCACCAACCGCCAACACCCGCGAATTTCTGCGAGAGGCTACCTATTATCGGGATCACATTCGCCCGGAAGTTACGGAATTGACGAGTCTGTTCGAACAATACCGCTATGGGCCGGAGGTGCCCGACCTTACGCGACTGGGACGGATGCGCGAGTTGTATCGTGCGATCTTTCGGAAACTGGCATAGCACGCGGGCGCCATATTTCTAAACAGAAATTAGCCATATTTATGGCCACCTCGAAAGAGTTACCCTTGGATTCATGACCGTGCGTTGCAACCTGCGGTAGCTTGCGCGGCGCAAGTTACCGGTTGGACGGGTGGTAATCGGCCAACGCTGCCGAAAGATGGAGGAAATAATTCGGCTGAAAAGGGTCACTTAGCGGCTGCCCCCCACTGGAAAGCGTCAGAGTTGTCGAATCTAAGATTCTTAAACTGCTTGGCAATTGTCGGCTATGAGCCTACTGAAGAGATATTACTTCGGATGCCACGGTGACAACCAACGCTGAGGAGCGGAGCTTCTTCGCCAGTGTCAAGACGCTGTAACCGTTGCTGAATGACTCAAAGAGGAAGACTTGTGGCTCGCCATTGTCGTCTGGAAGCACAATTTCTGATGAACCCAGCGGTCCGGTTTTTCTATATGCGCAATAGGTCTGAAGCCATGCCCAAATATCCGCTTCACCAACTCTAGAAAGCTGCTTTTCGAAGAGTTCAGAGCGAACAAAATATTCGATCTTTGGCTTACCTTCTTGAGGATGCCTTGGGTGGTCGCCGATTGTTGCAAAAGCAACCTCATTGCTCTGTTCAATGCACCTCCAGAGGGTACTGGTGATCGTATTACCAAAGTGCTTTGCGAGTTCTCTAACAAAAGCGATGCTTAGGTCACTTGAGGAACTTGCATCCAAAAATGGAGCTTGAGGAAATAGCAATCGACTGGCGCCGTAATTGGCCTCAGCCTCAATCTGTTCATGGCAATCTTGAGCCAATGTCGTTCTGTCATCTCCGAGCATGTAGTCTGCATGCCAAGGGACAATGCTGTGAGCTATTTCATGGCTCTCGTACCAACGTTTCTTGAGATCGTGAACGCTCGCATCGATGAGAATTCGCTTTCGGTCTGGCACAAACAACGCGCTCAAATCGAATTTCCTTACAGCGTCGATTAGAAGCGTAGGCCTTAGGATGATCTGCTTTGCCCCCACTTTTAGCTTGTGTACGACCTCATCGAGAATATTGGAGTCGTCCGCACGGTAATAATGGAGATCAAGGCGAAGCAAATCCCGAACTTCGGGTAGCAGCACCTTTCCGTCTACATACCCAATATCACGGTGGATTCGGTCAATCCGCTCATCAATATCTCTAGATGTTCTGGTGTCTACCTGAATATTCTTCATCAGCAATCAGTTCAGTCCTGCGACAGTACCTCTACAAGAGCTCGAATTGCCTCGTATTCATCATCTGTAATCGAGCCAACGCTGCCTGACTTGGCCGCAAATCTGACGATTGGGTCGTTAGCTGCACTTGCAGACCGATGACCAGCAAGTTCAATAAATTTTTCTTTTGAAAAATGACATGCGCCTGCCAACTGTGTGACGGTTCGTGGCTTTGGGTTGTAGTTTTTTTGACTTTCCAGCAACTCAACTTCAGCTTCATCTACGTCGGCCAATGCTGCCAATTCACCTCGCGTCCATCCCTTTTGTTCTCTGACAAAACGGATAACTTTACCAAGTTCGGTCGGAACGTCAGCAAGAGTTGCCGGAGTGACTGTCCTTTGCTCAACGTCTTTCTTGAATTCCTCGAGAGATGTACCACCCGCTCCTACGCAACCGTCATCGCAGTGAGCGAGCTTCCGCGCCAGCCATTCCTTACTCATTTCGAATTTCATGGCTTTCTCCTATCGCATGAACTCAGCGGCTGCTTCTGGGCTGAGCTCGTAATACTTCAAATTTTCCTTTTTCGGATCCGCGCCAAGGCACTCGAACCCATGGCGCTCATAAAAACATTCGGCCTTCGGCAACGAATGTAGGCCAATTCGCCCCTTGAATTCAGCATCGATACTGGTTGCAATCGCCGCACGAAGCAGCACGGTTCCCACACCCAAGAATTTCGGTTGATCCGTGATCTCTCGGGAATTCCAAGGAGCTGTAGCCAAGTACGAGATATACACCAAGGGTTTGCGTTCCTGATCAGGTAGCAGAGCAAAATGCCCATCTGTCTTCAACAACATCATTCCTTGGGGCTCACCGTCGCATTCAACTGCCAGGGTTGGACAAGAAAGAAGATGGGCTGACTCCCGCACTTTGGTGTGCCATCTCCAGTGGAAATGGTCAGGCCGTACAAAAGGGACGCCACGTCCATCTGCAAGTCCTTCCATAGCAGCTAAGTGCGTCAGCCACTTGTCATCGACAACGCATGCATAGTCGCTGTCAATCCGCTCATGAAGCAGACCATCAACCGGCTCGCCGCTCGGTTGCCTCAGCAGGAATATTTGGTGAGTTGAGCTCACAAGACGACAACCTCCTTCTTCTCTTTCGCTTTTTCGTCTTCAAAGAATAGCTTGTCACCTTCTCTGAGGCGCACGTTAACCAATTGATACAACCGCAGCGCTTGGCGAAGCACGGCAGTCTTGCTCATATCCTTCTCAACACACAACTCTTCCAGCGCCGCCATCTCAGCTTCCGTAAGGTTGAGTGTCATAGTCTTCTTGGGCGTCACGTCAACTCTCCTGTTTCAGAACAGAGTCTAGTTTTTTTAGCTAAAAATCTCAAGAACTTTTACTTGTTTTTTAGCTAACTATTGGCTACATTTGGTTCACGACTAACCAACGGAGAACCGACTATGTCCTCTACTCAAGAATCCTCCAACGTTCATCACGCCATCCCGCTTTTTATCGACGAGGTCAAATACGAGTTGGCGCAGGACACTAACGTTGCCGGTGCCCAACTCCGGGCCCTCGTTCCCGTTCCTGCTGACCGAGACCTGTGGCTTGAAGTCCCGGGCCCGAAGGATGACGTCATTATCAAATCGGATGTCATGTATGAAGTTAAGCCCGGCTCTCACTTCTACACGGCACCGAGCACCATCAATCCCGGGGGGAAATGACATGGAACTTCCAGCCCGAGACGTAAAATTTTTGAATGAACGGCAGCTTGATTGGCAGTTAGTGCCTGATTCTCAAGGAGCCGCTTGCCTGTTGATCAAAGGTTTTGATGTCTCTGCTGGAGGTTTTGCTCCGGCCGCAACCGAACTCATGATCCGGATCCCTTCGCAGTACCCGATGACGCCCTTAGACATGTGGTACTGCGATCCTCCGATCAGGATCGCTGCGACGGGACAATTCGCGGTTGCCACGGAAGTCATGGAATCTCATCTCGGACGTAGTTGGCAACGCTTCTCTCGTCACCTTAATGGCACCTGGCGGCCCGGTCTTGATGGGATTCGATCGTTCTTCGCGCTGATCCAGCGTGAGCTTCAAGGCATGGGGAAATGATGACGGATACTAGAATTATCCTTCTGGAGTCGCAACTAGAAACGCTACGAGATCTGCTTTTCGACTGCCCAGGGATCGAAGGGGCAGCGTTTCTTCTATGTGGCCAATCCACTTCAGATCGCGGGGCCAAGCTCGTAGTGAATTCGGTCATCCCAATTCGTGATGAAGACTTTCTTCGGCGGGAGGCATACGGATTGAGCATTTCCTCGTCTGCGCTAACGCGTGTGGCCAAACTCGCCCGCTATGAAGATCTCAGCATTATTTTTGCCCATTCTCACCCTGATGGTGTTCCGGAATTTTCGGAGCAAGACGATCACGAGGAAGCGCGTCTGCTTCCATTCCTTCAGGCACGCGTACCTAACCGCGTACATGGGACGCTTGTACTAACCAACACTGAAATATGTGGACGCATATATATGCCCGGCCGTACGCCAGCAGATGCTGTTCTGGTTGTTGGAGACCGCATTCGCCAAGTGTGTCCAGTTGGCCGCGGTGCAATAGAACCGTTCTTCGATAGGCAAGTGCGTGCTTTTGGAGCCGACATTCAGTACCTGTTAAAGCGAATGCATGTTGGCGTGGTTGGCTTGGGTGGAACGGGCTCCCCCATAGCCGAGCAATTATGCCGACTTGGTATCGGACATCTATCGCTATTCGATGGGGACACTCTTGATGCTACAAACGTCAATCGCGTATATGGTTCTACCTTAGCAGACGAAGGGCGTTACAAAGTGGACATCGCGAAGAAGCATCTAGAGAGGATTGGCTTCGGAACCACTGTAGATGCCTACCCCTTCCATATCACTGAGGAACCCACCGCCCGCTCTCTGCGAGAATGCGACGTGGTCTTTGGTTGTACAGATAAAGAGATTCCCCGGGCGATCCTTGTTCAACTTTCTCTACGCTACTTGATTCCAGTCTTCGATATGGGGGTCCTAATCGATTCGGACAAGGGGAATATTCGTGGAGTACATGGAAGAGTTACAACACTCCTTCCGGGCGAAGCGTGTCTCTTCTGCCGTGGTCGCATCACGGCGGCGAGAATGCGTATCGAAGCACTTTCGGAAACTGACCGCGAAGCGCAAATAAGGGATGGCTATGCTCCAGAGCTGGAGGATGCTGCCCCAGCCGTCATCCCATTCACGAGCGCTACTGCTAGCGCCGCCATTGGGGAATTTCTGCACCGTTTGACGGGTTTCATGGGCTCTGAACGTAAATCATCCGAAGTGCTGTTAGCCCTTGACCAGTCACGCGTCCGTACGAATCGGCTGGAGCCTAGAGAGGAATGTATGTGTGGCGAGCAATCTTTTTGGGGCCGCGCCGACACCAGTCCTTACTTGGACATGGTCTGGACTAATCAGCCCAAATGACCACTCCATTCCTCAACAAAAAATGGGCGCCGCAACTTGTAGCATCAACGGAGGGGTGAACCGAAAAGGATGTCGGTGAATGAATATCAACTCTCCATCTCGGCGTATGCCCCTCCATCAGGTTCAACGCAATTTGCTGACTGCAACCACATGGGCACATAAACAAAAGCCACTTATTCATATTTCCACTACGCACCATGGCTGCTACGCTTGGCGCTTTTGCTGCGGCTGCCGCCAATCGCCTTTCCTCAAAGATTTTCAGGGAATAGCTCGGTTGCCGAGCACTAACTTTATTGAAAAGCCCGCCAAAAAACCGAGAAATTGCGTTAAAAAAGCCTTGAAGCATTACCGTCCCTGACTCGAAATTGACAAAGAAGAGTAAACCATACATTAGCAGGGCAAAACTATTTAGCGTGATTAGCCGTCGAAAGGCAGCTTACCGACGCATTACTGACCGAATCAGCTAGCGGGCCGAATGACGGCAAAGGCCGACTTCTGGACGACCGGCAAGTCGAGATTGAACTTCAGTTCGTCACCCGACACTCCGTCGTTCATGTCTATTGGTATTTCTTACTGCCACTTTCAGTCAAACAGTAGCGCCCACCCTTCGGACCGGTACAGCGCGTGGCACCCGAACATGGGCACTGCTGACCCACATCCACCCCGGCTCTGGCATGCCGGAAGTCCCATGGCGGGGTGGGATTTTTGTCAGCCCAAAGTCCAAGCCGTTGAGCCTGCGCCTGCTGTTCGGCCTGTTCATACAGCCGGCGATCGGCGGCTGACTGTTCCTTCGCGTAGTCCCGATACCACCATGCCATCCCGGCCTTGATCTGCGCCAGGTTGGCATCGTTTTCATTCATCAGGACTTTGCCAACCGTACGGCCATAGCGGTCCTGCTTGTTCGACTCGACGACAACCTGCTTGTCGAATACCAGCGCCGATAGATTCTGTTTTGAGCGGTCACCGAAGGGCTGTGCTTTTTCCGGGGCGTCGATGCCGGCGAGGCGAATCTTGTGCTGCTGGCGATTTGCATCAAGCACGGTAATCGTATCGCCATCGGCAATCCCGACCACGCGACCGGTAAGCGTTTCGGCCTGAACCGAGCACGCCAGAAGAAAGAGGAAGATGAAACGCATCAAAACCGGTTCGGCTCCCGGCCTTCTTGCACAGCCCAGTAGAGCAGCACAATCCAGCCGATGACCGGCAGGAAGTTGAGCAGTTGCCACCAGCCACTCTTGTCGATGTCGTGGAGCCGGCGGCATCCAACGGCCACGGTCGGGAGAATGGTCGCCAACGAAAACAATCCATTCACGGTCTCGCTGATCAAACCAGCTGCCACGTTTCCCAACACCAGGAACAGAAACCACCACCAGTATTCCGAACGGGAAGCGCGTCCGGTAAAGTCCGCGTACTTGCTAAAACAGGTCTTGATCGATTCGCCGAAGTCATTTTTGGGTGTCGCCGTTAGTTCAATGGCAGAAGTTTAACGGATTGAATTCGGGTTGCATAACCCGAAGGTACAGATGACACAGATACTTGCCTGCACTGGCCAATCCTGTTAGCATCATACGGTTTCCCGGCTTATTCAACGGTTCAAATCACATGTCAACATCCACAATTACGGCTCATGGGATTTCGTACTTCATTGTGGAAGGCCCATTATTGAGTACGCATAAGTCTGGCGAAACGGCTAAATATGCGATAACGATGGATGTATTGCGTGGTCTGGGAACGAGAGGACAGTTTTCAGCGATTGCACAGTTGTATGGGCTTGTGATCCCTGGACTGATTCTTTCGTCTCACCTGTTCCAGGGCTTGAATCGGTATCTGTATTGCGACGGTGCGAAGGAAGGGGACGATGATAAATTTGTTTTTTCCCGCAAACCCGCATACGATTATTTCTGGAAGGGTGGCCCGAACGGGGCTGAGGAAAAGCGACTGGCTCCATCTACACAAGTGTTTGTGGTTATAGTTAGTAACAATGTAAGGCACAAGGGGAATTTTTCTGATATTGCTGGTTGGATTGAGCATTGGAACTGGGTTGATGAAGACCCTGTTCTTCAGGAAGCTCCGATTGATTGGGTTGACCGATACAAAAGAAAAATCTGGTCTAGGGACGAATGAAATTCATAACGGAGGTTCAAGTGAGTGAAACACTAGCCGGGAGCGCTAAGGAATTCGTTAGCCAGTTTGGCAATGCCATGTTTCGCCCGTTCGCATACTATGACAAACACCTAGACTGCATTCGCGTCCAGATTGTCGATTGCAGCTTTAAAGAGGTTCGAAAAAATAGAATTTTGACCGTACTTCGTGCCAACCATTCGGAACAAGACGAGTTCGCCGGTTTCAATATTAAAGGCGTGCGCTACGTGTTCGAGCAATTTGGGATGGCTGCTACCGGAATCCACAAGCTTACGGATTTGGTAGATAAATTGGTGAAGCTTTTCCCAGATGCGGCGAGCAAACAAGTTCAAGAAATATTCCGGCCTATTTTGAGAGACGAAAATCTCGTTGTTGATCTTTCTTGATCTTTCCTTCTAAGCCAAATAGCCCGCATATGTGCGGGCATTTTTTTATGCATTCGTATCTGCATCATAATGACTTCCTCCAAATCCCAGACGTGATCGCTGATTCCTGACTCCATAGCCGGCGTCACGCACAGCGTCTTGTGAATTTTTCAGAAGTTGTAGAACATGAAATAGGGGTTGATCGCATGCATGTGGTTCTCCAACTTCTTCGAGAACGAATTGGTAACCCACCTTTGTGCCCGTGCCGATTCCGCCAACCGTGTTCGCAATGCCGGATATCTGAAAGACATCCTCTCACGGCTGCCAACGCAGCCCTACAGCCAAATCGGCGAACTGCTGCCGCATTGCTGGCAACCCGAATCCCGCTAAATATCTGTCAATAGGGGCTTGCCAGGGGCTTACATCTGTAACAATATCGTTTTCAAACTGAATTACTACCTACCAACGGCACTTACGATGGCGCGGAATGGTTTCCTTTATTTCCCCGCCAGAAGGATGCCTAGACTCACCGTGGGTGCCAATCACCTGTTGTTTTTCGTTAGGCCCGCCAATCTAATTGCTATGCCCGTTTTTTGCGGCGGCAGCTGATGACGGGCTAACGGAACAATCACTTGAACGGGTACCAGAGAGTAGATGCTTTCACATCACTTCTGATTGAACAGCCAAAACACCAGCCCCCCAAGGACAAGCAAATTGCGGGCGTTTTCTTGCTCTTTTTGGCGAACAGCAGCAGCCTGCTTGGCTTGAAAAGCCTTCAATACAAACTCTTGAACTTGAGCCATGGCGGCCTGTCGGTCCCGATACACCGGGAGATACTTCAGCCCGCCGATAAAACCCGGAAGAGCAAGTCCGTCATCGAGGACCAGCGGCAGGATTGTCTTGTTGAGTGAATGCGCCTTACCAATTTCCTGTGGCACCCAATCCGATGCCTTGGCGTTTGCGCTCCAGAGAAGTACAAACAAGTCGCACACGCTTATTGCAGCAGAAATTTTGTCGCTAAGCGGCTCACTTGCTGATATTGAATGCTCGGCGACAAACACTTCAACGCCAGTACCATTGAGGGATTGATGCAGCTCGGTAACGCTAGTCAGGTCATGCGTCGAATAGCTGATAAATACTTTGAACATGGCGAATGGTGTCAGTAGCAGCCCCCAATATAGGGAGCAAAAAGGTCATAACGAGGCCATTTAATGGCCAAATTTAACTGGTCGCCTGCAATCAGACACGAAGACTTTCCGGCCAAAGGAAATATGGACCGTACTTGGGGCTCATGCGAAACTCGCCACCAGCCTCCTTGCCCTTGGCTGTGATGTAGTGTTTTCCGTCCCGCAACTCAAGGAACCCGGACTGCACAAATCTATCCGTCAGTTCGTTGGTCTTGATCCCCAGCCGCTGAGCCAGCTTTGAAGTGGTCAGCTTGCCTGAAGATACCTCTTCGGCCTCGGACTGAACTTCGGTCTCATTTGTAACGCGCTCAAGCGAAATGCGAACCTCTTCGCTGATGCGAATGATGCGTTGCGCTTCTTCGTAGGCGTCTTTGTAGAGTTCGGCATCGTCAGAGCGCCGAATCAGAACGCCCATTTCGTTGTTATTGACCTGGCTGAACTCGTAGAGGTTGAGACTGGCAATGATGCACAGCTCTTCGTTCATGTAGCACTTGGCGTGGAGATTCTTGCAAAAGCTCGTGCGGATGTAGGTCAGCTCCTTGAGCCAGTTGATCTCCTCCGGCTGCAGTTCGCTCTTGCCGTAAACGATACGAACGTCAATCTTCAGGCGATTCTTGTCAGCGAGGAGTTCCTTGATGCGGTCATTAAGCTTGAGGAACGGGCTGATCAAGATGAGCCGATCTTTCGCATCCTTGATCAACTCTTCCAGAAAATAGTTGGTAGCACTTGTATTCAGAAACTTGGCCATGAGACGTTCTAGACTCTGTAATAGTTAGGGTTGGCAAAACGAATGGGCGTCCTGCAGAAAATTGGCAATATTCTCTCACTCAAACAGCGTCCACTCATTTCTCGTAACCAAATCCGGCATCGGGCTTGGCCGTTTCCGACCCGGGAGCCAGCCTGAATACGCAAGCCAGATAGTCCTGCACAAGCGGCCAATCAGCATTGTTGCGGTACATGGCGAGGATGTTTCGAGTGACCTGGATGGCGTTGTTTCCGATTTTCAGATCATGGTTGTGGAATGAATATCGGGAATCTGCGGTCTTGTGCTTGCCTGCATCCTGCAAATCGTAGGAATGGAATCTGACTAAAGGGCCAGGCTGGCGCATTCCGGAACTTCCTTCGCACTGACCGCCTTCTTCGCCGCGCTCCGCATGCGCGTCGGAAAACGTATCCTGAATCATGTGAAGTAGCGTTCCCAGCGCGAACAATCTGATCGCTTGGTCACTACGAAATGCTGGATCACCCAGTGTGAACAACGACTCGACTGTACGGTCACGAATTACCACCAATTCCGGAAAGCCCAACACTGGCACCTTGTCCAGTGGCGTTGTGCTGGGAATATCGCCCCGCGCAACTTTGTAGGCGAACTCCGCCCAAATCATCATCTTTTGCCTAGTCGACGAAGCCACTTCGCCGTCGTATGCCATTCCGTGCAGGAATTGCAGATCCCCATAGTGGCTGCGGTAGAGAATGGGGTGGCTCGCGGAAACCTTGCCCGTTTCGGCCACCCTCTCGGCATCGCGAATGGCTGCGAACCAACAGTCGGGGAGCCTGGGAAGACGGATCGTGTCATTCAGGCACCGGCTTGCCGCCATCTTTCCTGAGGCATATTTGAACCCTTTCTTGTCCAGCACGAAGGGAGGATTGTCATTCCACTGAACGCCGGCAAACAGCGGCTCGAGGCCGGGCACCAATACCGAGCGCTCCTTGAAGCAATCCGCTGGGTTGTCCTGATCGCATTCCTCTGCTCGAAGAATAATCGCTTCATGTAACGGGTCTCCGACCATTCGGTCGCCAAAATCCCCAAAAGTCAGGCCGATCCACTCCATGATGCTGGCGCGTCGCACAAGCTTCTGGTCGGTTGGTGTCACCACGGGCTCAATCTGCCATGCCATGGCAGCCGAGCTCGAGAGCGCGATCAAAATATAGATTAGGAATTTCATGATTTTTGGCGACTAAGAAGACTGGACTGACCTGCCAAAGGATATCGTTTCTTGATTTCTTGGTTCAGCAAATATGCAAAGCCGAGAGTCCCTCAAAGGATAGGCAACTCAGCTCGGCTGTATGTGGTTTCAAGATCATCAATTCTTCTGCCGGCAATGGTGCGGAAGGAATTTATCCGGAATGTCCTCGCTAGCACACTTCCAGACAATCTGATTATTCGCCCCAATGGAAGGTATCAGGAGAAGCGCCTTCCCTTCAATGGGTGGTCCCGCCATGATTACGGAGACAACTCCGCTGTCGCCGTCGACCTCCACCGAACGTATCGCCTGTGATGGGGAGGGAACATATCCGGCTTGACTCAGGCTGCTTGGGACCACTTGATGGCTGTAGTAATAGTTGGCGACCGCATCGGCAGCCGATTTACCAACAGAAGTTCCCTCGACCGTCCGGGCACGCGTTGTGTAGTCCTGGTACGCAGGGATGGCAATCGCAGCCAAAATCCCCAGGATGGCGATAAAGACAAAGGCCAGGATGAAAATGACGATGACACCACTGGTACCGCCTTTGCCTGTGAGTTCCCCGAGTTGTCTTTGAACTTCACCGGTCGATGCTCTCACTTCGGCAATCTTCTTCTTGCAATGCCGATAATAGAGGGCGTTGGCGAACAGCGGCGGCAACAAAAATACTGCGCCAAGGAACAATAGATTCCCTACTGCAAGAATCGAATCTCCACCACCCGAGGTTCCAGCAATGGCTGCCACGATGCCCACCGGGATCATGATGACGTAAGGGGCGACGAAGTACAGAAATGCATTCAGCCACATTTTTCTGTACAGAAGCCAGTAGAAGGTGACGAATAAAGCCGGCCAGTGCCAGGTAACGCCAGCCTTGCCAGCCTCATCGAAACGCGCAAACTGGCGCAGGTAGTAATCTTGGTGCTTTGGACCAATGACCGCCTTGAAGAACTCCTCCTCGGGGATTTCGCTACGTAATTCTCCTGATCCAGCAGTCGAGGCCGGCATCGAAGGTGTATTGGCTGGGCCATGAACACCTGCCTGCATTGCCGCGCCACAGCCTAAACAGAACTTCGCGGCCTCGTTATTTGCGTTTCCGCATTGCGTACAAAACATATCACCCCTGAGTTGTTGTCATCGTATTAGTTGAATCGGATATTACGGCTAGCGGCCATAAAAATCTGCGAGTCGCCAACGTAATTCCAGAACTTGAGAGAAGAGCATAGCGAGAGGCCCGCTGCGGAAGCCCCTGTCAGTTCCGACAGGCAGCACATTCGCATCCACGGTGTGGGATGGCGATTCCTCGCACAGCACTGCATCAGCGCTCCCGTCCCGCCTCATGCCAAGCCTTCCTGACAGGTGACAGCAGATACTCCAGCACAGTCCGATCCCCCAGCCTGATCTCGGCATTGGTCTGCATCCCGGCTGAGAGTGAGAAACGCTCACCATCCATCTCCAGCTTCATCTCCTTGAGCGCCACCAGCGCCTTGTAGACCAGCGGCTGGTTCTTCCTGGCCGGATCGTTCTGGGTATTGCTGCTGCCGTTGTTGGCATCGGCCGCGTCGGCACTGACATGCTCGACCCGGCCTTCCGCCATGCCGTACTTCTGGAAGGGAAAGGCGGCGAACTTCAGCTTGACCGGCTGCCCCTCGCGCACGAAGCCGATGTCTTCGTTGCTGACCCACACTTCGGCGCGCAGGGTTTCATCCTTGGGCACCAGGGTCAGCAGCACCGTCCCGGGCTGTACGACGGTACCGACGGTATGTGTGGCGAGATCCTTGACTACGCCATCCTGCGGCGCCTTCAGTTCGAGCAGGTTCTGTTTATGCGACTGCTTTGCCAGTTCCTGCGCCAGCTTGTCGGCCTGGCCCTGAATCTCGTTGCGTTCGACGTGAAGGGCCCGGCGATAGTCGGATTCGATCTGGGCAAGTTTCTTCTCCGATTGCTGGCGGCTGGCCTTGGCCGATTCGATCAGGAAGGTCTGGGTTTGCAGTTCCTGTTCCTTCTCGACACGCTCCCTTCGTTTGTCACTGGCCATCAGCGAGCCTGCAAAGCCGTCCTTGACCAGTTTCTCGTAAGCTTTGTCCTGTTCGCGGTAATGCGGCACCGTCTCTTCGAGCTTCTTCTTGACCTGTTCGGCCGCCGCAATTTCCTGCTTGGCTTTGACCAGGCGCGAACGTTCTTCGGCCAGGGCGGCCTCCAAGGCTGACCGGTTAGCGCGGTATTGCGAGGCTACTTCCTCGGCCAACTGTGGTGGATCGCCGTCGTGGGTCTTGAACGCTTGTCCCGACAGTTCGGCTTCGATGCGGCGCAGCGTCAATCGCTTGCGCTGATACTCGGCTTCGATCGATTTGGCGTCGGCATCGGTGATCAGGGCATCCATGCGCAGCAGCACTTGGGCGGCTTTGACGTTTTGTCCTTCGCGCACCAGGATGTCCTTGACGATGCCGGCTTCAGCCGGCTGGACGATCTTGACGTAGGTTTCGGGAATCAGCTTGCCCTCAGCCACCGCCACGATGTCAAGGCGTCCCAGAACCGCCCACAGCAACAAGGCCAAGAGCAGGATCAGCAGCGCCCAGAGCACCTTGTGCCCCAGCGGGTTGGGTGGGCTGTCCTGCAGGCGCAGGAGGGGTGGCGAGAAGTCGATGGCCTGGACGTCGGAGGCCGGGAACGGGGTTTTCATGGGCGAATGAGTGTTGGGGCGGAAATGGGGTGGCCGTTGCCGGCCACCCCGGGTACTACGCTGACGATCGGACGGCGATCACGACAGGCGAACCGAGCCGACTTGCAGACTCGCTATTGGCGTCAGGGCTTGGGCGGAGGTACCCAGGGCCGCGTCGGACAGGGTGGCCAGGGCCGGTGTCACGCCAATGCCGGCCAGGGTGGCGTTCGTTCCGTACTGGTAGGCCAGATCGCCACCCAAGGCCGCCGTATCCGA
>Ga0116153_10001224_pt1 | contig 25282 bp, 25 predicted proteins | sample AD_UKC028_MetaG_FD_89896 | JGI IMG/M metagenome (GOLD analysis project Ga0116153, IMG submission 89896) | Active sludge microbial communities of municipal wastewater-treating anaerobic digesters from USA - AD_UKC028_MetaG | ecosystem: Engineered > Bioreactor > Anaerobic > Digestate | place: USA...
ACCAGGTCCTTGACCAGCTCCCGGAAGTCCACCCGGGAATCGGCGGTGAAGAAAAAGAGGACCTTGGGCTCCTCCAGCAGGTAGTGGGAGGACACGAGCTTCATGGGAAGGCGCCGGGCGGCTATCCGGTCCTGGCAGACCGTGAAGGCGTGCCGTTCCTTTTCCGCGTTCTGGGCCTTGCGCTCCAGGTCCGAGGGCGTGGCCGGCCGCTCGATCCGGGCGATCTCGTCCGGGGACGTGTACCCGGGGTTCCGGATGAGCCCCATGACCCGGCAGAGATCCCGCCCGTACCGGGTGGATACCAGGACGTAGGAGCCCACGGCCAGGATCCGGGGCGCCGGAGCGGGGGCTTCGGGCTCCGCGGATTCCGCCGGCGTTCCCGAAACCTGGGCGGCCGGAGACTCGGGAGGGGATTCAGGCGCGTCCCGGCCCTCCGCGCTCCCGGCGGCCTCCGCCACCGGGGGCGCCGTCAGGTCCGGGACCTCCGGGACCGGGACCGCCGGGGACAGCTCCGGGGGCTGGGGGACGGGACCGTCGTAGACGGCCAGGAAGGTCTCGTGGGAGTGCTCGATGGCCAGCCTGTATAGGGGCCAGGGCAGGGACTGGGACGGCCGGGAGTCCTTCCGCTCGACATCCGCACCCTCGTCATCCAGGTGCCGGAGTTCCTCCTCGGTCATATCGTGATCCGCGTAGCGCGTCATCGTTCCTCCATGAGATTCACTGCAGGAGATCCACCAGGATCCCGTAGATCTCGTCCACCTTGCGCAGGATCTCCAGCTGGTTCCGCTGGGTGGACAGGATCTCCGCGGCCAGCCTCTCCAGTTTCTGATCCACCACGGACAGGATAACGTATTTCTTGCGTTTCAGGATATTGGTCCCCGAGGTCTTCTCCTCCAGGGTATACGCCCGGGATACGACGAAGTGGACGAAATTGCGCACCGCCAGCTTGTAGGCCACAACCGCGTCCGGGTTGGGGTCCCGCTTCAGGTCCTCCCCCAGGCCGTGGACGTCGTCCAGCAGGGCCTCCAGGTCCGCCTGGGAAAAGGGGGCTTCCGCCACGGACTCGGCGTGAAACCCGTCCTCCGTCCTCTCGGCGTCCCTGAGGAGGGTCCGGAAGACCCCCTTGCCCTTGTCGACCTTCCGTTCCTCCCGCGGCTTCCTCCCGGAGAGTCCGGGCACGAGCCCCGACAGGAGGTTGTCCGGTAGGTCTATTTTCGCCATGGGCCTTCCGTCCCCGCGCCCCTGCGGGGATCGACGGGGTCCGCGGCCGGGACCCGGGTCCCGTGCCGGGCCTGGAAGTCCAGCAGGGCGTCCTCGGCCTTCTCGACCTTGCCGCTGACCTCCACGTCCCCGTGGATGACGATGTCCCCCTCCGCGTCCAACCGGGGGGCGAAGACGTTCCCGACGATGACCGCCCCGTCCAGGACCGAAAGCCGTTCGGTGACGCAGACGTCCCCCTTGACCAGGCCCCCGATGATGGCGGACCGGGCCTGGATCGAGGACTCGCAGCGCCCGCCCTGGCCGATCACGACCTTCCCGGTGGACCGGATGGCCCCCGTCACGTCCCCGTCCACGCGCAGAAGCCCGTCCACGACGAGGTCCCCCCGCAGGGAACTGCCCGTCCCGACGAGGGAATTCACCAGGGAGTCACGGAGGTTCGCCATGGGGGTATCCTAACCGGGGGAGGCTACTGCGTCAACGCGGAGCTGGAGCGGATGTTCAGGAACCGCAGGGGGTCGATGGTCTCGGTGCCCAGGTGGACCTCGTAGTGGAGGTGGGGTCCCGTGGTGAGCCCCGTGTTGCCCAGGTAGCCGATGACCTGTCCCTGCTGGACCTTCTGGCCCTTCTGGACCCGGACGGACTGGAGGTGGGCGTAGCGGGTGAAGAACCCGTGCTTGTGCTCCAGGATGATGTTGTTGCCGTAGCTGGGGTCGTACCCGATGTTGGCCACCTTGCCGTCCGCGGTGGCCACGACGGAGTCCCCCATCCGGAAGGTGGAGATGTCCAGGCCCTTGTGCAGGTACCAGGACCCGTAGAATGGGTTCTCGTTCTGGCCGTAGTACATGGAGATGTGGCCGATCCCGCCCTTCACGGGCCAGAGGTTCGGTATCTCCGAGAGGACCTCGCTCTGGGAGGCCACGACCCCGCCCAACTCCTTGACGGCGCTGACCGTCTTCTCCAGGTAGCGGGTCACCTTCCGGATCTCCCCCACCTCCCGCAGGGAGCCCCGGGCCGCTTCCTCCACGTCGAAGAAGGCCGCCAGGTCTCCGTCCCGATCCGCAGTGGAGGACGAGGAGGGCTGGATGCCGATGCGGGACAGGGTGGAGGACAGGGCGGCTTCGAAGTTGCGGGCCGCCTTGATCAGGGTCGTGGTCTCGTCCCGGACCGCGTCCAGGTCCGCCTGGGTGGAGCGGAGGTCCGAGACCTTGCCCGACAGGAGCCGGGCGGTGCTGCCGAAGCGGGAGGTGGCGTACACCGATACGGACAGGACGATGCCCACGGCCAGGAGGATGCCCGCCAGGCCGAAGAAGCTGAGTTGGAGGTTCAGAATACGCTTTTCCGTGTGGGGGACCAGCATGATGGTGAGTTTCTGCCGGCCGGCCTTCATGAATCGGCGGAAAAAATCCCGGGAAGCGGAGGCCGCCCGGGTCAAGGCGGCAACCAGCCGCTGAACCAGAGTATTCTCCAGCTTCTTATATCGTTTAAGAGTCGACACCCGCGCTCCTTAGGGCTCGCGAAGATAGCTATCGGATCAGTTTAGCACCTAGATTATCGGTTTGTCAAAGGCTTTAAAAAGCGCCGCCGGGGCCCCCGGGCCCCCGCCGCAGCGCCCAGCTTGGCCAGGAAGCCCTGCGGGTCGTCCACGTTGAACACCGCACGGACGGGTTCCCCTCCCCCGGCGGGATTCCAGGTAAGGGTGACTTCCGGGAAGGGGGACCCCAGGATCCGGGACAGCCAGCCTCGATCGGGCGCCTCCAGGGACCGGAGATCCTCCCGGGGCACCCGGAACTCCACGGCCTCCCCCTCCGCCCGGCTTCTCAGGGTGAAGATCCCCTTAAGCCAGTTCTCGGACTTGCGACCCAGGAAGTGGAAGCTGCGGTCCGTGAGGATCAGAATGCCCCACACCCCTTCCCGGGGGGCCCCCGGCCCCAGCCACTGGCCCATGGCCCGGGCCTCCACGGTCTCCCCGGTCGAGCGCTCGTAGTCCCTCCAGAACGCCTCGGCATCCTCGGTCATATCGCCTCCCATCATCAAGGCGGCGCGGAGTACCCCGCGCCGCGGAACCGCCGCGGCGGCCCGGGGCCGCGGCCGAAGCCGTGGCCGGGGCCGCCGGATTCTCAGCTTCCCTGGGCGGCCGTCGATACCTCGGCCCAGGCGTCCCAGGTCTTCCGGCGTTCGTCGTAGACCCCCCGGGCGAGTTCGGCCACCCCGGCGCCCAGGAAGATCCGCAGGGGCGGATCCTCGGAGTCCGCGATCCGAAGGATCGCCGCGGCCGTGGCCTTCGGGTCGCCGGACTTCAGTCCCGACCCGACGGGCCCGGCGCCCTGGTAGGGGGCCGACTTCGGGGCGTGCGCCGCGGAGGGACCCCGCCAGTCCGTGCCGAAGGGCCCCGGCTCGATAAGGGTGATCCGGATCCCGAAGCCCGCGACCTCCTTGGCCAGGGACTCGCTCATCCCCTCCACGGCCCACTTGGAGGCGTGGTAGAGCCCCAGGAAGGGGAAGGACACGACGCCCCCCAGGCTGGTCACCTGGAGGATCCGGCCGCCGCCCTGGTCCCGAAGGACCGGCACGGCCGCCTGGGTCACCCACAGGGTACCGAAGAAGTTCGTCTCCATCTGGGCCCGGGCCTGCTCCTCCGTCACGTCCTCCACGGCGCCGAACAGGCCGTAGCCCGCGTTGTTCACGACCACGTCCAGCCGCCCGAAGCGGGCCCGGGCCTCGGCCACGGCCCGGAACGCCGCGGACCGGTCCCGCACGTCCAGGGCCAGGGGCAGGATGGAGTCCCCGTAGGCGGCGGCGAGGTCCCGCAGGGTCTCCGGATTGCGGGCGGCCGCCGCCACCCGGTCTCCCCGGGCCAGGGCCGCCTCCGCCCAGATCCGCCCGAAACCCTTGGACGCGCCGGTGATGAACCAGACTTTCCGCGACATCGATGCAGCTCCTAAGGAAGGGATACGACGCAATATACTACAATTCGCCCCTTCATTGAAAACCCCGGGACCCTTCGATATAGTTAAGTGGATGAAAATACTGGCCCGGGATGAGTGGAGCGCGGAACGGCCCCTTCCGCTTTCGAGCGAGGGGAGCCTCCGGCTCTTCTTCGTCGGGGCGGGAAGCGCCTTCTCCAAGAAATTCTACCAGACGAACCTCCTCGTGACCAAGGGCGACACCCACCTGCTGATCGACTGCGGCACCCGGACCCCCGAGGCCCTGGCCTTCCTGGGGCTCCCGGTTACCAGGATCGACAATTTCCTGATCACCCACTCCCACGCGGACCATGTCGGCGGCCTGGAAGAGGTCATGCTCATGAACCGCTACGGCCCAAAGAAGAAACCTTCCATCGTTATCTCCCGGGCCTACCAGCGCCTCCTGTGGAGCGCGTCCCTCCGGGGAGGCTGCGCCTACAACGAGCGGCACGACGACCGCCCGCTGGAGTTCGAGGACTTCTGGGTCCCCATCCGCCCCAAGAGGATCCCCGGGGCGGACCGCCAGCTTTCCATAGCCCGGGTAGGCTCCCTGCGGCTCACCCTGTTCCGCACCAAGCACATCCCCGACAACTCCGCCTCCTGGAGGGACTCCTCCCCCAGCCACGGGGTGATCCTCGACGACCGGGTCCTGTTCACCAGCGACACCCGCTACGACCCCGGCATGGTCCTGGACCTCGACCGAACCTACCGCTTCGAGGCGATCTTCCACGACGGCCAGCTCTTCACCGGGGGCGTGCACGCCTCGATGGAGGAGCTGTCCGCCCTACCGGCGGAGGTGAAATCCCGCATGTACCTCATGCACTACCAGGATTCCGTCTCCTCCCAGGTCGAACGGGCAAAGGACCTCGGGTTCGCGGGGTTCTCGGAGCAATGGCGACACTACGTCTTCGACTGACACTGGCGGCGGCCGCCGTCCTCCTGGTCTCCTGCGCGACCGCCCCCCGGGGCAGCCCCCTCCCGGAGGCTCCGCCGGACCCCGCGTCCGCCCCGGCCCTCCGGGTCGAGGTGGACGGAATCCCGATCCACGCCTTCGACCAGGGTCCCGAGGACGCGGACATCCTGGTCCTGGGGGTCCACGGATGGGGGGCCTCCGGGGCCGAGGGCCTGGCTTTCGGACGGGCCCTGGGGCGGGAGGCGGTCTCCGCGGAGGCCGCGGATTCCCGGGCCCCGACGGTGCGGCTCGTGTCCCCGGATCTGCCCGGCTCCGGTGCCTCCGGCAAGCCCGAGGCACCCTACACCCCGGAATGGTTCGTCGCGATCCTGGACGGCCTCCGGGAAGCCCTGAGGAGGGACCGGGTGGTCCTGGCCGGGCACTCCCTGGGAGGCCGCCTGGCCCTGGAATACACCCTGGCCCATCCTGAGCGGGTGGAGGCCCTGATCCTCCTGGCCCCCGCGGGGCTGTCGGACTCCTTCTACCCCCTGGACCGTTGGGCCCTGGGCCGGGACTCGATCATCCGCGCGGGGACGAGACTGACCACCGAGCGGCTGTACATGAGGTTCTACCGGAAGCGGGTGGTGCGGGATCCCCGGTACGCCTATCCGGACGTGGCCGCCTGGGCCGTAGCCGGGCTCCTCACCCCCGAGGGGCGGAGCGCCCTGCGCGAGGTGACCCGGCACGCCCTGGCCGCCCCGGACCTGACGGATCGGTTGGACGAGATCGAGGTGCCCGTGCTCCTGGTCTGGGGGAGGGACGACGAGGTGCTTCGCTTCGAGTCCTCCGCGGCGTACCGGGAGCTCCTACCCGACCTCCGGGGCTTCCTGGCCTTGGAGGACTGCGGCCACCACCCCCAGACGGAACGTTCCGCCCGGACCGCCCGGGCGGCCTACGAATTCCTGGCCGGGCTCAGAGCCGCCGGTACTTCTCCGCCCTGAGCCGGTCTTTCTTCGGACCCAGGAACCCCGCCGGAAATCCTTCGCGCCTCAGGAGAAGCCGCAGCCGGCGCAGGCAGGCGGCATAGCCCGGGGGCGTCCAGGTCCCGCCCAGCCGCCGGGGCGATAGGAGGATCCTTCCGTCCCGGCCCAGGTGGACGGACTCCCACACCCGGCAGTCCCGGGGATCCCCCGGGGCCGTGTCGAGATCCGCCAGGCTCAGGGCCCGGAGGGCTTCGGAAGAGGTCCGGGGACGAGGACGGGCTCGAATCCTGGCCATAAGCCAGGATCGACTCGCTATCAGCAAATTGTCAAGCAAGGGGCCCGGGGCTAGCATCAATCCACCGAAGGGAGACGATCCCGTGGCGGAACTCCAGGCCGTATTCATCCAGAACCTCAAGAAGGAGCGAGGCCGCCTGAGGATCTCCCAATCGACGCTGGCCGAGCGCGCCGAACTCTCCTCCGGGTTCATCGGGGAGATCGAGAGCGGCCGCAAGTTCCCCTCCATCGACACCGTGGAGCGCCTGGCCCGGGCCCTGGAGGTGCCGCCCTACCGCCTGTACATGTCCGACCGGGACCTGGAGGACCTGCTCGCCCCCGAAGGGAAGCCCGCCTGGGCCAAGGCCGCCCTGGTCCGCTGGGCGGCGGAGATGCTGGGAAAGTACGCGGGGGAGCCGAACGACCGGAGCCGGTCACCCGATTGATACTAGGGCGACGGACACCTGAACGTATCCGCCGTCTTCCGCCAAGGCCCTGAGTCCTGGTTCCTGTGTCCTGTTACCTCTTCTTGTACCGGATGAACACCTGTTTCCCGGGATCCACGGCGTTCGTGCGCTCGTCGATCTCGAACCAGCCGGAGGACCGGATGAGCTCGCCGAGCTTGCGGAAGCCGTAGTTGCGGGGGTCGAACTCGGGCTGCCGGTTGGCCACGTACTGCCCGACGGGTCCCAGGTAGGCCCAGCCGGACTCGTCCGCGGCGTCCTCCACCGCGGCCCGGAGCATGGCCTGGAGCTTGCGGTCGTTCTTCCAGTCCGCGGCCACCACCTCCTTGGCCTTCTCGGGCTTGGCCTTCTCCGGAACCGCCTCCTCGTCCGCCTCCCGCAGGATCTCGGTGTAGATGAACTTGTCGCAGGCCGCCACGAAGGGCTTGGGGGTCTTCTTCTCCCCGAAGCCCAGGACCAGCTTGCCGGACTCCCGGAGCCGGGCCGCCAGGCGGGTGAAGTCCGAGTCGGAGGTCACCACGCAGAACCCGTCCAGGCGCTCGGAGTACAAAAGATCCATGGCGTCGATGATCATGGCCGAGTCCGTGGCGTTCTTCCCGCTGGTGTACGCGAACTGCTGGATGGGCTGGATGGCGTAGGCCAGGAGCTTGTCCTTCCAGTGTCGGAGGTTCGTGGTGGTCCAATCGCCGTAGATGCGCTTCACGCTGGCGATCCCGTACTTGGCCACCTCCGCCAGGAGGCCGTCCACGATCCAGGCCTGGGTATTGTCCGCGTCGATGAGGACCGCCAGCTTCAGCTGCATCGTATCGTTGTTCTTGTTGGGCATCGTAGTCATCTCAATCTCCAAATAAGGTAGTCTTGATCCGTTTCACGTGGCTCATGGAACGCACGGGCAGGATCCGGACGCTCCCGTCCTCGGCGTCGGCTGCCCGGAGGACCAGCCCCCGGTCGGTCTTCTCCAGCTCCAGGGGACGGACCCGGAACAGCTCCGGCCGGCCGTCCGGGCTCCGGGTCAGGATCTCCAGGAGGGCGCCGCCCGAACGGAGGACCCGTTCCACGACCCGCACCTTGCCCAGGTAATCCAGGGCACCGGCCTCCAGCCCCGGGCCGTCCGTCTCCGCCCGGATCAGCTGGTCCTCGGTCAGGATGATCCTGCGGCCGATCCGCTCGGCGAGCTCGGCCCTGCGTCCCTCCGGAAGGTCCAGTTCCCCCAGCCGGGCCCGAAGCCGGGCCAGGGAATCCGGGGACCGCGCCGGTCCCGGTTCCCCGGCCCGATCTACGGGGCCGTCCAGGAGCCGCGACCAGGCGGGCCTCTCCGCCTGCGTAACCGGTGCAAGCAGGCCGGCCGCTCCGCTTCCGGAAGCGTTCGTCCCGGAAGGTTCCGGCCGGCCGGACCTTCGGGTCCGGGGAACGTGGAGACCCGCCTTTTCCAGGGCCGTCCGGATCTCCCCGGGATCCTCGGACTCCAGGAGCCAGGCTCCCTCCGCCACGGCCGGTCCCCGGAGCCCCGCCAGGGCCGGGGCGTTCTCCGCCCGGGTCCGGGCCGGTCCCTCCGCGGCCAGGACATACCCGTAGTATAGCCTAACCGAAAGGTGCTCTTTTTCCCAGCCCGTCAGGGAGTAAGCCAGGCTCTGGGGAAGGGGCCTGCCGGAGAGCCTCTCCAGGGTCCGGGCGATGCGCTCGGATCCCAGGCCCGCGTCCAGTGCCCGGCGGACGCTCTTCCGGTCCAGGACGCAGGACCACAACTCCCCCCGGCTCTCCAGTCGGGCCACCGTGCCCGCGAAGACCCGGGCCGCCGGATCCGCCTCGGGCAGGACCCGCAGGGCGTGGGAGGCCTCCACCGCCAGAACGGGTCCGGAGGGGATGCCCCCGGCTTCCGGGATCGTACTTCGGACCCGCCGGGACGCCGCGGCCCGGACGATCCCGGAAGCCGTCCGTTCGACCAGGCCGAACCGGAGCAGGGCTTCCGCCGAAGTCTCAGCGCGGCCCGCTCCCGCGCTCCCCCGAGGCTCCGCCGAGAGCAGGGCAAGTCGGCGGAATCCGGCCCGGCTCACCGCGATCCCCGTGGGCAGGGCCGCGGCTATGGACTCCAGGGCCCGGGCGCTTTCCGCCAGGGAAGGGCGCGGGGACGGCCCGGCCTCCGCGTCGGGGCGGAAGTCCAGCTCCCGGGAACCCGCGGCCACGAGGAACGGGAGCCGATCCCCCCAGGCTTCCGCGGCGGCGGCCAGGCGGTCCATGTCCGGCGTCCCCTCCGGCCCCTCCAGGAAACCGGCACCCCGGAATCCCGCGAGCAGGGCGTCCAGGATCTCGTCCGCGCCGGCCGGTTCCGAAGCGCCGCCCAGCTCCGGCAGGAGGGCCAGGAGCCGGGCCCGGACCCGCTTGGCCGGTCGGCCGTCCCTGCGGAGGGGGTTTTCCTCGTGGAAGAGGATGGAGGCCGCGGCGCAGATCGTGTCCGCGTCCACCCGCGGCGGCGGGGGAGGTCCTTCCGAGGGGGCGCAGCCCAGGAGACCCCGAAGGTCCGCCTCCCGGGCAAGGCGGGAAGCCAGGGGGGGCGTCACGGCAAGGACGGGCCCCGCCGGGCCCGGGGCCCGGAAGAGCACCAGCCGGTCCCGCAGGTTCGCGAGGCGCAGGGAGATCTCCCAGGGGCCGCGTTCGTCCGCGAAGAGCTCCCGGAGGAAGCTCTCCGGGCAGGGGCCGGCGGCGGCCAGGGCCCCCAGGATGAGGGCGTCCAGGGAATCCAGGAGGGCCGCCTGGGCTTCCGCGGTCTGGGGCTTCTTCAGGAAGGCCTCGAGCCGGGCCACCAGGGAATGCTTGTTGTAGGGCGTGGGCACGGGTCCGAGGTAATTCCGCACCGCGGACAGGAAGGCTTCCGTGTCCTCCGTCACCAGGGCATCCCGCCAGACCGGGGCGGGCAAGGTCTTCAGTTCCACGGGTCGACGTCCCAGGATTCGATGGTGTACCGGTAGCCCTGCTCGGCCAGGAAGCGGTGCCGGTTGGCGGCGAAGTCCTCCTCCCCCGTGAACCGGGACACCAGGGAGTAGAACCAGGAGTTGCGCTCCTTGGGCCGGAGGATCCGGCCGAGCCGCTGGGCCTCCTCCTGCCGGGACCCGAAGGCCCCGGACACCTGGACGGCCACGGAGGCGTCGGGCAAATCGATGGCGAAGTTGGCCACCTTGGATACCACGATGACCCGTACCCGGCCGGCCTTGAAGTCCCCGTAGATCCGCTCCCGCTCCGCGTTGGGCACGGCCCCGGTAATCAGGGGCGCCCCGAGGTCCCGGGCGATGGCCCCCAGCTGGTCCAGGTACTGGCCGATCACCAGGATGGAGTCCTCGGGGTGGTTCGCCACAAGCTCCCGGACGATCTCGAGCTTCCGGGGATTCTCCGCGGCGATCCGGTGCTTGCCCCGGGTCTCCGCCACGGCATAGCGGACCGCCTCGTCCTCGGGCAGGGCCACCCGGATCTCCCGGCAGAAGGCCTCGGCGATGAAGCCCTTCCGCTCCAGGTCCTTCCAGGGGACGTCGTACTTCTTGGGGCCGATCAGGCTGAAGACGTCCTCCTCCCGGCCGTCCTCGCGGACCAGGGTGGCCGTGAGCCCCAGGCGCCGGACCGCCTGTATCTCCGCCACGACCCGGAAGACCGGGGCGGGCAGGAGGTGGACCTCGTCGTAGATCACCAGCCCCCACTTCTCGCGCCGGAAGAGGTCGAAGTGGGGGTAGTCGGATTCCTTGTCGGGTCTCCAGACCAGGACCTGGTAGGTGGCTATGGTGACCGGACGGACCTCCTTGCGGGCTCCCGTATACTCCCCGACGTCCCCGGGGGCCAGGTCCGTCTTGTCGGCCAGTTCGTCCATCCACTGGTGGACCGCGGCCACGTTGGTTGTCACAACCAGGGTCTTGCGGCCGATCTGGGCCGCCGCGGCCATGGCCACCACCGTCTTGCCGGCCCCGCAGGGCAGGACCACGACCCCGTAGCCCGTACCCGGCCCCTTGTCCCCCAGGAAGGCCCTGACCGCGTCGGTCTGGTAGGGCCGCAGGGAGAAGGGTCGGCCGGCGCCCGTGGTTTCCCGGAGGGCGAAGGCCAGGGGCTCCCCCTCCGCCAGGGGGGCCAGGTCCTTCACGGGCCAGCCCAGGGCCGTGAGCTCCCGCTTGACCGTCCCCCGGTCCGTGAGGCGGACCCGGAAGCCCCCGGGGGCCGGGGAGAGCCACTTGGCCAGGCGCCGGGAGGAGGAGATCTCCGCGGCCACCCGCTTGTCCTCGCAGGTCAGGAGGAGCTCCCCCGCCGCATCCCCCTCCCGAAGCAGGAGCTTGCCGAAGCGGGAGGCGATCTCCCGGATCGTGTAGAGCACGCTCTGGGGCACCTCGTACCGGGCCCAGCGGGTCAGGACCGCGGCGGCGTCCTCGGCGGTGAAACCCGCGGCCGCCGCGTTCCAGAGGGACAGGGGGGTGATGCGGTAGGAATGGAAATGCTCGGGGCTCTTCTCCAGCTGGGCGAAGGGACCCAGGTCCTCCCGGGCCTTCTCGAAGCCCGGATCGTGGGCGTCCAGCAGCAGGCTCAGGTCGCTCTGCACGATCAGGGGCTTGGGATCGGACATATCCCGGGAATTGTACCCCGGCCGGCCCGGGCTTGGCCATACGCGGCCGGCCGGCCGCGGTGACATCGACCCCGGAGCCTGGACGTGCGGACACCCCTCGGATGCCGGGGACACGGGATTCGGCGCCGCCGGGGACCTCCGGATCGCCCCGCTATCGCCACGCAAGCGCCAAGCGCAGGGGGAGGTGGTCCGAATACCCCTCCCGGTTCCGGGTATCCCAGGCCCGGGGGGTCCCGTCCTCCGAAAGCAGTTCCCTCTCGGTCACGGCGGAGAAGGACGAGAAGGCCAGGCCCTTCCCGTCCAGGAGCCCCGGGCAAAGGAGGACATGGTCGATCCGTTCCTCCGTCCCTTCGTGGACGTAGCTGAAGCCCCCCGCCTCCTCCCAGGGGCTCCAGAGGACGAGTCCGTCCGGTCCAGGACCGGTGTTCCCGGGATCCGCGGCCAGGAGGATCCGGTCTTTCCAGCCGTCCGCCCGGGCCGCACGATCCGCGGGCAGGAGGGCCGTGGGCCAGGCGCGGCCGACCCGTTCCCATTCGTCGGGGTTCTCGTTGAGGTCCCCCGCCAGGAGGAGCTCCGCGGCCGGATCCTCCGCCAGGATCTCGGCGATCCGTCGGGCCGCCAGGGCGGCCTGGGCCCTCCGGGCGGGCTCCGTGGCCTCGGCCCCCCCGACCTTGCTCTTCCAGTGGGCCGCCAGGATCGTCAGGCGGATCCCCTCCGCGTCCAGGACCACCTCCAGAAGGGGGCGCAGATCCTCGGGTCGGAATCCCGGGCCCGGGTCCACCGCGTGTGCCCGGGCGACGACCGCGGGAAACCGGGACAGGACGGCGCAGCCGAACGCGGCGCCCTCCCCCCCGGAGACGATAAGGGTGGGCCAGGATCCGGGAAGGAGGGCCGCCAGGTCCTCGGCCACCCGCTGGTTCTCGACCTCCTGCAGGACCAGGATATCCGGCCCTCCGGGGACCGCAGCGGACGCGGCCCGGGAGAAGTTCCGGAGCCGGGTCCGGTACCCCTCGGAGTCCCACTGCCCGTTGGCCACGGACCAGCCCGGGAACTCGACCCCGTCGTCCCGGTCATCGAAGAGGGTCTGGAGGTTCCAGGAAAGGACGGAGATCTCTCCGCGGGGAAGGTCCAGGACGGAACAGCGGGAGGAGCAGAGCGAAAGCACGGCGAGGGCGGCCGCCGCGGCCGCGCCGAGACGGGGAATACGCATGTCGGACCTCCGGGAGTCCGGATGCGTGAACGAAAGGAATGCTCACGATCCGGGGATCGGCCGTCCTTAGACGGTCGAGGCCCACTCCGCCAGCAGTTCGTCCAGCGCTTGCGTCGGAAGGGGATTCGGCTCGAAGACCTCGCCCGTTATCGCCTCGAAGGCCTCCACGTAGCGGGCCGCGGTTTCTGAACGGATCTCGTCGGTGACCGAGGGGGCCTCGCCGTCCCCGGTGAAGCCGCGTTCGGCCAGCCAGCGACGGAAGCTTTCCTTGTCCAGCTCGCTCCGCGCCCCCGGGGCGGAGGCGCCCGGGCCGGGGAGCCTCCAGTAACGGCTGGAGTCGGGGGTGTGGATCTCGTCCCCCAGGACCAGGCGGCCGTCGGCGACCCCGAACTCGTACTTGGTGTCCACCAGTACGAGGCCGTGCTCCCGGGCCACTTCGCGTCCCCGGAGGTAGAGGGCCCGGGCGGCCCGGGAGATCTCCTCCCAGAGCTCCGCGTCCACCCGGCCGGATCGCACGAGCTCCTCCCCGCTCGCGGGGCGGTCGTGGCCGGAGGCCTCCTTCGTGGAGGGGGTCAGGAGGGGTTCCGGGAACTCCGAGTCCCGGGCAAGGCCGGAGGGGAGGGCGATGCCGGATACGGTGCGCCCGGCCTGGTAGTCCCGCCAGGCCGACCCCGTCAGGAAGCCCCGGACCACCACCTCCACGGGCACCATCTCGGCCCTGCGGACCAGGCAGGCCCGGCCGGTCTCCCTGACCGGGTCGCGGCCCCCCAGGTGCGAGGGGGGGACCAGGTGGTTGGGGACGATGTCCGAGGTCCGGGCGAACCACCACGCCGAGACCCGGGTGAGGACCTCGCCCTTGAAGGGGATCGTGGACAGCACTCGGTCGAAGGCGGAGATCCGGTCGCTGGCCACAAGGAGAAGGCGGCCGGGACCCTCCACAACGTCCCGCACCTTGCCCCGGTACACGGGGCGGCCGCCCGCGGCCGCGTCGGGCAGGCCGGGGTACGCGCCCGCCAGGGCGGCCTCGATCCGTGCTCGGTCCATGCCCTAGAGTTCGTCCCGTCGGTTGACGGTGCGGGAGATGAGGCCGTAGGCCACCGCCTCCTCCGCAGTCATCCAGTAGTCCCGGTCCGTGTCCTTCTGGACACGCTCCAGGTCCTGCCCGGTCTCCTGGGCGATGAGCTTGTTGATCCGGTCCCGGGTCCGCTCGATCTCCCGGGCGTGGATCTCGATGTCCGTGGCCACGCCCCGGAGACCTGAAAGGGGCTGGTGGATGAGGTAGTGGGAGTTGGGAAGCCCGACCCGCCGCTCCTTGGGGGCGGCCAGGAGGATGAGGGCGCCGGCGCTGGCCACGAGTCCCATGCCGATCATCCAGACCTGGGGCTTCACGAAGCGGGCCATGTCGAAGATCGCGTAGCCCGCGTCCACGTCCCCCCCGGGGGAATCGATCAGCACACGGATAGGGTCGTCCGACTGGCTTTCCAGGAGAAGGAGCCGGCTGATCACCTTTTCCGCCGTCTCCTTGTTGACCTCCCCGGAAAGCAGGATGGTCCGGGTCTTGAGGAAGCGCTCCGCCAGGGGATCGGGGAAGGCGATCTTCTCGGGGGCGGTATCCTCCTCCTCGCCCTCGGCGCGAAGGATGTCTCGTAGGGAGCGAAGGGATTTCATCGGTACTCCTTGGCTGGTTTCGGCCGCCCTTGGATGGCGGGGATCTCCAAATTAGTATAGCGAAAAAGGGGGGTCGGCGGCTATCTCGCCGGGCTTGATCCGGGCGGTGCAACATAGTACTTTCTATATACAACTCGAGCCCAAGGAGCGAACCTTGAAGTACGTCTTCCCGATCCTGATCGCCGTAGCCGTTCTCGCGGGCGGCTGCTCCCGGGCCGAACGGACCGGGACGGCTTCGTCCTCCGACTCGCCGGCCGGAGCCGTGCCGTCCGGGGCTCCCGCGGCCGCCCCCGTTTCCGCCTCGGTGCCCGAGACCCCGTCCTCCAGGCCCTGGTATGCGGACCGCTTCGAGGCCCTCGGGTTCTACGTCTTCCCCGCTCCCGTCGAACTGCCCTCCTTCTCCGTCCAGCCCCGGGCGGGCGGTCCCGCCCTGGTCCCCGCGGCCCTGAAGGGCAAGGTGACCCTCCTCAACTTCTGGGCCACCTGGTGCCCCCCCTGCCGGGAGGAGATGCCCTCGATCGAAAAGCTCCACTCCGCGCTCCGCGGCGAGGCCTTCGCGGTGGCCGCGATCAGCGTCAAGGAGGATGCCAAGACCGTGGACGGGTTCCTCAAGCAGTACCCCTACACCTTCCCGATCTACCTGGATCCCACGGGAGCCGCCTCCGGTAACTTCGTCACCCGGGGCATCCCGACCACCTTCGTCCTGGACAAGGACGCCCGGGCGATCGCGGCCATCATCGGCTCCCGGCCCTACGACGAGCCGGAGGTGATCTCCCTCTTCCGGGACCTGGCCCGTCGATGAACGAGACCCCCGGACTCCTCCTGGCCCTGGGTGCGGGCCTTTTGTCCTTCCTGTCCCCCTGCATCCTGCCCCTGATTCCCGGCTACATCTCCTTCATCTCCGGCTCCGGGGCCGCGGACGCCGCCGGGGGCGGGACCCCGCGCCGGGCGGTCCTGGCCCGGACCGCGGCCTTCGCCCTAGGCTTCACGGCGGTCTTCACCGCCCTGGGCTTGGTCTTCGGCGGGGGGGCCCTCCTCCTGGGCGGAGCTGCCCGGAGGATCACCGCCGCCGCGGGGATCGTGATCGTCCTGTTCGGCCTCAACACCCTCTTCGACTTCCTGAAGTTCCTGAACGCCGAGAGACGGGCCCACCCGACCGCCCGGCCCTCGGGACTGGGCGGGGCCTTCGTGGTGGGGCTCGCCTTCGGCGCGGGCTGGACCCCCTGCGTGGGTCCCATCCTGGCCTCCATCCTGCTGTTCGCGGGGCGTAGCGGAAACCCCTGGGCCGCGGGCGGCCTCCTGGCGGTCTATTCCCTGGGCCTGGCCCTGCCCTTCCTGGCAGCCGGCGCCTTCCTGGACCGGATGAAACCCCTCCTGGACTGGTTCAAGCGCCGGGGCCGGGAAGTCCGGATCGCCTCGGGCCTTATGCTGGTCCTCCTGGGCCTGGGCATGGCCCTGGGACAGATCGAGGCCCTGAACGGTTCCTTCGCCCGGGCGGGATTCGCCCTCCAATCCTTCGCGGGCTCGAACCCCGGCGGCGCCCGGGCGGCCGCCCTGGTCGCCTACGGGGCGCTGGCCGCCATCGCGATCCTGATCCCGCGGGCTCGAGGGAAATCCTTCCTTCGGCCCGGCCGCCTCGCCTTCCTGGCCCTCCTGGCCGCCGCGGCCCTCGGGGAGATCCTGGGCTGGTGGTCGGGGGTCTCCACCCTGTCGGGGTGGCTCCTCTTCCAGGGAATATAGGGAAGCTCCGCAGAATACACGGCCGGCCGGCGCCCGACCCGGGGGGCAAGCGAAATTCCCCTTTCCCGTCGGTATGCCGTATACTGGAGGTGTACCCATGGGAGACGCCGCGGTGAACCTTTCGGAGCGCTACACGTACGGGGACTACCGGACCTGGCCGGACGACCGGCGCTGGGAGCTGATCGACGGGGCCGCCTGGGCGATGAGCCCCGGCCCGAACCGGAGGCACCAGGGGATTCTGGTCAGGCTCTCGAATGCATTCTTCCAATTCCTGCGGGGAAAACCCTACGCGATGTACATCGCCCCCTTCGACGTCCTCCTTCCCATCGGGAACGAGGACGACGACTCCGTGGAGACCGTGGTCCAGCCGGACCTGGTGGTGTACTGCGATCGCTCCCGCCTGAGGGACTACGGCGCCCGAGGTGCCCCGGACCTGGTGGCGGAGATCCTCTCCCCCGGCACGAGCAAGCGGGATCTGAACGACAAGTACCGACTCTACGAGTCCCGGGGGGTCCGGGAGTACTGGGTGGTCGATCCGGGCAACCGGGCGCTCACGGTCTTCCGGCTCGGGCCCTCCGGCGCCTTCGGGCCGGGGGAGGTCCACGTGAACACCGGCGGCGCGGCGAGCTCCGTGCTCGAGGGCCTGGCCGTGGACCTGGAGGACCTCTTCCGGGAGGATTGAAGTACCCGGTCCCTCCTATGCCCGCGGCTCCTGCGTCGCGGGCCGGCGCCTCCCCGGGAGCCGTGTCCGACTCGGCTCCCTACTCCCCGGCGACCACCGCCAGGGCGTTCGGTACTGGTCTGCGGAACCGCAGGGGACCCGCCCCGTCCGTGGGGGGCGCCAGGACCCGGTATCCCCAGCCGAGAACCCGGACCACGAGGACGCTGGAGCCTCCCCCGTCCAGGTTGAGGGCGTCGACGCAGCCCAGCTCGTACATCAGCTCCGCCAGTTCCCCCAGGGTCAGGCCCTCGCTTCGGCCGAGTCGGCGGCCCTCGGCCACGACCAGGATCAGGCGGCCCCGGCCGTCCAGGCCGACCGCCGTCCTCGGCTCGATATCCCCGCCCCTCTCCTCGGCTACCTCACCCCGGACGACGAGGGGGGAGAACCCCGCGGCCGCTTCCCGGACCGCGACGTCCCGCTCCGGAACCTCCCCGTGCCCCGCGATCCGCGGAACGCCCCGGCCGTCCACGTAGAACGAAGCGTACCGGGGATTCGAGGGGCTGGCGACCCGGCCCGAGTCCGCCGCAAGGCCCGCGATGTCGACGCCCATGCCCCGGAGATAGACCGGGGGACGCTCTCCCTCCGGATACCCGAGGACCCCGAAGGACGAGGCGTTGACCAGGACCAGGGCCCGGGAAGCCCGCGCCAAGCGGAGGGGATCCTCGAGGCGGGCCTCCGCGGGACCGGGACCGTCCGGGTCCGGTCCCAGGGGCACCCGGATCGCCAGGTTCCCGGCCGCGAGGTCGGCCCGAAGGACGTGGATCCGGAGGAGGCGCGGAAGGTCGCGCCGGATTTCACGGTAGTCGACGCCCGCGGCGAGTACGACCGATCCCTCCGGATTTCGGGGCAGGTCCGCTACGGACGCGGGAATCGTGGCGCAGGAACCCAGGGAGACACCCGCGGCCAGGATCAGCGCGGGGCCCGGGTTGCGGCACCGTCTCGGAGAAATCGCAGCCTTCATCGTCGACCTCATCCCGGAGTATAAATGGGATTCCATCCCTTGCCAAAGGCCCGGGAATCCAGGATAGTCAGGGAGCGTCCCCCGATCCCCGAGAACGCCGAGGCCGGCCAACGGAGGTTGCGCCCATGCCCGCCCCCAAGAAGCTCCTCCTCGTGGAAGACGAAGCCGTCATAGCCCTGGCGGAAGCCCGGGTACTGGGGCAGTCGGGCTATGACGTGGAGATCGTGCATACCGGGGAGGCGAGCGTCGAGGCGATCCGCTCCGATCCCGCGGTCGACCTGGTCCTGATGGACATCGACCTGGGCCCCGGACTGAGCGGCCCCGACGCGGCGGCCCGGATCCTGGAGCTGCGGTCCCTGCCCATCGTCTTCCTGACCTCCCATTCCGAGCGGGAGATGGTCGACAAGGTCCGGAACATCACCCGGTACGGGTACGTCGTCAAGAACTCGGGCGGCTTCGTCCTCCTGTCCTCCATCGAGCTGGCCTTCGAGCTCTTCAGCGCCCACGAAGAGGTGCGGCGGCAGTCCCGGCGCAGGGAGGCCATGCTCCAGGCGATCCCGGACCTCATCTTTTCCGTCGACCGGGACGGGACCATCCGGGACTTCCACGCTCCCCCGGGCGTCGGCTTGGCGGTCCCCGAGGAACGCGTGGCGGGCACGAACATCCGGGAGATCCTGCCCCCCGGGGAGGCGGAACGCCACCTGGCCCTCTACCGGACCTGCCTGGAGACCGGGGAGGTCCTCACGGATTCGTATTCCCTGAATCCCGACGGCCGGATCCGGATCTACGAGCTGCGGCTGGCCCGGCAGGACGAGAACCAGGTCCTGGCGGTGGTCCGGAACGTCACCGACAGGATCGAATCCGAACGGCAGCTCCGCCGGGTCACCGCCCACTACGAATACCTCTTCGACTGCGCGCCGGTGCCCATCGTCCTCCTGGACGGCGAGGACCGGGTGGTCAAGGTCAACGCGAACTTCCTCCGGACCTTCGGCTACAGCCAGGAGGAGGCCGTCGGCCGCCCCATCAACGACCTGGTGGTGCCTCCGGAACACGGGGAGGAGGGCCGGGACTACTCCAGGCGTGTGGCGTCCGGCGAACCCCTGCAGTGCGAGGCGGTCCGACGAAGGAAGGACGGCTCCCGCATCCGCGTATCCATCACGGCGTCCTTGATCGAACTCGAAGGGAGTTTCTACATCTACGCCATCTACCAGCCCGTCGCCGATTGGGCCGCGCCTTGAACCCCGGGGCGGCCGCGGCTCCTCCCCGCGTCTTACAATCGGCGGCGTATTGGACTATAGTGTAGGTACCCATACCGAGGAGCGGGAAACCGGATTGAAACCTAACTACACGGGAGAGAAGCGCCGGAAGGAACTGGAGCGCAAGAAGAAGAAGGAAGAGAAGGAACTCAAGAAGAAGCTGCGCAGGGAAGCCGCGGCGCGCGGCGAGCTCCCCGAGGGGGAGGAGCCGGAATCGGACGATGAAGACTCCGGAGACGAGTCCGCCGAGGATTAGGCGCGTCCTTCTCGCGGAGCCGGAATCCGCGGGCGAGACCTCGCCGGCTCCGGCCCTCGAAGGCTTCGGCTACGAGGTGGTCGTCGAGCGCTCGGAATCCGGGGCGGAAGCCCGGCTGCGCTCGGATCCCCTCATCGGCCTGGCCCTCCTGGACGTCGACCTGGACGGGGACGGAGCCTGCGCCCGACTGGCGGCCTCGATCCCCGAGTTCCGGGACCTTCCCGTCGTCTTCCTGGACGCCAAGCCCGGAAACGCCGCCTCGGAGCGCGTGCGGAGCGTTCCCCGATACGGCTACGTCAGCAGGAACGCCGCCCCCTTCATCCTCCGCTCGGTCCTGGAGACCGCCTTCGACCTCTTCGAAGCCCGTAACCGCCTGTCGGAGCGGAACCGAATCCTGGACAAGATCAACGACTATGCCCTTCGACTGGACGGGATCCCCCTGGAATCGATCTACCGATTCGCGCTGGAAAACGCCGTGGACATATTCAAGGCGAGGATCAGCGCCGCGAACAGCTACGATGAGGCGGGCAGAGTCTTGATCTTGGAGGATTTCGCAAGCTCCGAGGACGAGAGCCGGACGCTCATCGGGGCCGTGGGCCGCAGGATGCTGGGAATGCGCACACCGGTGAGCGAAGCGAATTATCGAAGGATGGTCATAGAGCGGGTCGGAGTGGTTTCGAGCATCCACGAGATGTCCTTCGGCAAGGTTCCCGGAACCGTGAGCAACATCCTGCAACAATCCCTTCGGGCGGATTGGTTCCGAGGAGTCGCCCTGCTCTCCGAGGGCCAGTTGTACGGGACACTGATCCTGGTCGGACAGGAATCGCGGCCTCCGCCGGAACCCGACGAACTCCTGGCCTTCGCGGAAATCACGGCGAGCACCCTCAAACGGAAGGCGGCGGAGCAGAGGATTCGGCACCTGCTCTCGGAGAAGGACCTCCTCCTGCACGAGGTCCACCACCGCATCAAGAACAACATGGCCACGGTGATCGGCCTTCTGGACCTTCAATCCGAGTCCGTCGCGGACGAGGCGGCCGCGGAAGCCCTGCGGGAAGCCAAGTCCCGACTGCAGAGCATGGGGACCCTCTACGAGAAACTCTACCGGACGGAAAACCTGCGGGAGATGCCCCTGGGCGAGTACATCCCGGACCTGGCGGCGGAGATCGTGGGGATGTTCCCGAAGGGCGGGTTCGTCCGGATCGAGACCCGGATCGAGGAGTTCAACCTGCCCGTGAAGACCGTCTCCGTCCTGGGGATCATCCTGAACGAGCTGCTCACGAACGCCATGAAGTACGCCTTCCGGGACCGGGAGGAGGGGCATATCCGGATCACGGCCGCCCGGAAGGGACGACGGGTCGCCGTCGAGGTACGGGACGACGGGGCGGGCCTGCCGGTTTCCCTGGACCCCTTTAAGACCTCCAGCTTCGGGCTCCGCCTGGTGAGGGTCCTGACGGACCAGCTGGGAGGAAGCGTCCGGTTCGAGAGCAAGGGCGGGACGGCCGTGTTCCTGGATCTGCCCTATCCGGGCCGGTAGGAGTTTGTCGGGCTTGCCCCACCTAAAAGTAGAAAAATCGCACTTGTGCGATTTTTCTACTTTACAAACTCCAAAGGAGCCGGATAATCGGGATCTTTAGCGCCTATCGGCGCTAAAGATCCACAAGTCGATAGGCTCCTAGGACCCCCCGGGCGCGAGCAGCGAGTGATCCCCCACCGTCTCGAGGCCCGCGGGCCGGGCGGTCCCCTCGAAGATCCGGCGGCCCCGGCCTTCCAGCCGCGCCCAGAGCACCGCGTCCACGGATTCCGCGATCCTGCGGTCCATGGCCCCCGCCGCGGGGGCCCGGAGCAGGCCTCCCCGGCCCCGCTCCATCCTCAGATCCAGGATCTCGTCCCGCCGCCGGATCCGGACGCCGATGCTCCGGTCCCCGACCTCCAGGCGGTCGATCCGGGAGCCGTTCCAGGACGCCCAGACACGGACCCCCTCCCCGGGCAGGAGGGCCGCGCAGAGGAAGCCCGGGAAGCGCCCGCCCAGCCAGGGAATGTCCGCCAGGGAGAACAGGAGGGACACCCCCGGTTCCGGGAAGGAGTTCGACTGGCACCAGATCCAGGCGGCGGGCATGGAGGAGCCCCAGTCCTTCTCTATGTAGCCCCGGCCGCCGTCCATGGAGATCCCGACCCCGTCGGCCTCCACCCGCCCGTCCGTCCGGTGGTCCAGGGACACGAGCCCGTGGTTGCACTCCAGGAAGGGCACGAAGGAGTAGGGGCCCATGATCCCCGGCCTCCAGGGGCGGGAGGGGAACCGGACGGACGGACCGAAGCGGAGCTCGGCGCGGATCCGCCCCTCCGGTCCGTCCAGGTCCAGCCCGATCCCGGACAGGGAGAAACGGTTGCCCCCCACCCGGAGGTCCAGGGATCGGCGGTCCCAGCGGAAGGCCTCGAAGGGGAACTCGTACCACCGGGTGGTCCCGGCGCTCCCGTCTATGGCCTGGACGAAGGCCCTGCGCCGCCCCTCCGCGTCCAGGCTCACCCCGGGGATGAAGGACCAGGCCCTTCCGTCCGGGGACACCTGCTTGAAGTACCAGCCCTCGAAGTAGCGGCGCCGCCTGCGGGCGCCCTGGAAGAGCTCGGGACGGAACAGGGGCATGGGGCTCCTTTCGGGCGCCGCGAGGCCGCGGCCCTGCTTTCTCAGGATAATCCACTTGAGGGATATCCGGAAGCCGGGCGTCGCGGGTTTGACGCCCCCGGGAAACGGGCGTACACTCGAACCCGGAGTCCCGACGGGCGCCCTGCCGGGAAGGAGGCTCCAGGATGAAAACCGAGGCAAAAACGGCGCGGCCAGAAAAAGCGAATCCCGCCTCTCCCGGAACCCCGCCGGAGGCGGCCGGCGCGACGTCCTCCCTGCGGGAGGCCCTGTACCGGAGTCTTCTGGAAAACAGCATCGACGCCGTATACCTGCTCAGCGAGGAAGGCCGGGTCCTGGACGTGAACCGCGTGGCCTGCGCCATGACCGGGTACACCCGGGAGGAACTCCTCGGCCTCACGATCGACGACCTGGATCCGAACTACCCGTCCAGGGGGTTCGTGGAATTCTGGAACGTCCGGCCCGAGGGGGCCACCGTCCTCTTCGAGACGCTCCACCGCCGCAGGGACGGGACCCTGGTCCCCGTCGAGGTGAACGGGATCTTCACCAAGGTGGAGGGCCGAAAATTCCTGTTCGGCGTGGCCCGGGACATCTCCGAGCGGAAGCGGGCGGAGCGTTCCCTGCGGGAGAGCGAGACCAAGTACCGGACCCTGGTGGATGTCCTGCCCGTGGGCGTCACGATCACCGACGCCTCCGGGAAGATCCTGGAGACCAACCGCATGTCCGAGCGCATCCTCGGCCTGTCCCGGGAGGACCACGCCGGAAGACGGATCGACGGGACCGAGTGGCGGATCGTCCGGGCCGACGGCAGCCCCATGCCCCCGGAGGAGTACGCCAGCACCCGGGCCCTCCGGGAGGGGCGCCTCGTGGAGGGCGTGGAGATGGGGATCCTGAAGGAGCCCGGGGAGACCACCTGGCTGACCGTCAACTCCGCGCCCCTCCCCCTGGAGGGCTACGGGGTGGCGGTGGCCTACAGCGACGTCAGCGCGCCCCGGCGCTCGGAGGAGCACGTCCGGTCCCTGCTCCGGGAGAAGGAGATCCTCCTCAGGGAAACCCACCACCGGGTCAAGAACAACCTCCAGACCATCCTGAGCCTTCTCGCCCTCCAGATGGACGAGGTCTCCGATCCGGAGTCCCTGGCCCGGCTCCGGGACCTCTCGGGCCGGGTGCGGTCCATGCTCGTATTGTACAACAAGCTCTACGACTCCGGAGACTTCGGCCGACTGGACCTCCGGGAGTACCTGGGCCCCCTGGTACGGGAGATCCTGGGGATCTTCCCGCCCACACCCCCGGTCCGCCTGGAGACCGAGGTCGACGGCGTCGTCCTGGACGCCCGGACCCTGTCCTCCCTGGGGATCATCCTGAACGAATGGACCACGAACTCCATGAAGTACGCCTTCGCGGGGCTCCCGGACGGGGTCATACGGATCTCCGCCCGACGGGAAGGCCCGCGCGTGGTCTGCGCCTACGAGGACAACGGTCCCGGCATCCCCGAGGAGGCCGTCGGCCCCGGGAACGGCGGCTTCGGGATGCGGCTGATCGGATTGTTGGCGGAGCAGATGGGAGGGGACTGCCGCCGGGAAGGGGCCCGGTGGACCCTGAGCTTCCCGGCGGACGACCGGTAGGCCCGGCCGCCGAGGGCCGTAGACCCCGTCCCGTCGACGGCGGAACCTAGCGGAGCGCGCGCGCGAGCTCCCGGGCCCAGGCGGCCACGGGCTCGGCCTCCCAGTTGTCGATCATCACCTTGCCGAAGAAGGCCATGCGGCCCCCGAAGGCGGACTTGGCCACGGGTTTTAGCCCCGCCTGGGCGGCCACGGGATCGACGTAGAGGCCCACCGCCTTGTCCCGGCGCTCCTCCGGGGTGCCCTCGGGAGGCGCGTCGGGAGCCGAGCCGGGCTCCTTGCCCGAGAGGACCCCCGCGGCGGTCACGAACACCGCGGTCGGCTTCCGGGCGGCGGCCAGGCGGGCCAGGAGACGGCGGGCGGGGCCCTTCCACCGCCCCGCGGCTACGGAGGATCCCACCACGAAGGCGTCGTAGGTCTCGAGCTCCCGGCGGCCGACCTTCCGGGCGTCCAGGACGTGGGTCGGGCGGCCGTCCGCCTCCTTCAGGGTCTCCGCGATGAGCCGGGCGGTCCGCTCCGTCATCCCCCAGCGGGTCGAATAGGCGATCAGGGTCTTCATGGTACCTCCGAACAAAAGGCCCCCGGCGGGCGCCGGGGGCCGTTGGAATCGGGCAGCGCGACGGACAGATCGCGGAACCTCTTCGACGAACCGGGGCTCCTACTTGAAGGTCCACTTCTTCTGGCGGGCCAGGTAGGTCCGGACCAGGTCGTAGTCCGAGTCCTTGGCGGGGGCGTAGCCCTCGTGGTTGTAGATCTTCCGCATGATCTCCAGGCCCTTGGGATCCTTCACCATGTTGATGAAGGCCATCCGGATGGCCTCCTTGAGCTTGGGATCCAGGTTGGGGATCACGGAGATCGTGTCGTTGGGGATCTCGCTGGTGTTGGAGATCAGGACGACCTTCTTCATGAGGTCCGGGTAGAAGGCTTCCTTCGAGAAAAGGGTCCGGGCGTCCTTGAAGGTGAAGGCGGCGTCCGCCTGGCCGTTGAAGACCGCGGTGATGGCGTTGTCGTGGCCGCCCACGTTCATCCAGGTGACGTCCTTCTCGGGATCCAGGCCGTTGTCCGCCAGGAGGTTGGCGGGCCACACGAAGCCGGAGGTGGAGGTGAAGGAGGCGATGGCGATCTTCTTGCCCTTGAGGTCCTTGACGCTCTTGATCCCCGAGTCCGCTCCGGCGACAAGCTGCGCCTTGTAACCGGACACCAGGGGCTTGTCCTTGAGCAGGTTGCCGTTGTCGTCCACGTCATACCGCGTGGATTTCAGGATGGCCTCTGCAAATCCCTCGTCGGCGGCCATGACGTAGGCGGTGGTGGCAAGAAGGCCCACGTGGATCTGTCCGGCGGCCATGCCCTCGATCAGGGCGTTGTAGTCCGTGGCCACGGTGACGTTGACCTTGCGCTTGAGCTGGGCTTCCAGCATCTGCTGCATGGGCATGCGCTGGGCGTCCAGGTAGGCGGCGTCCCGGGAGGGGATCAGCTGGACCTGGATCACGTCCGGATTCACGGCCTTTTCCTTGGTGCCGTCCGCGAAGAGGGCCAGCGGCAGGGCCAGGGCCAGGATGAGCAAGAGGGCGATACGGTTCTTCATGGGATCCTCCTATAAACGTGCGGATACCGCGAACAAGATTCTCGAGATATGGTACTCTAGCGGGGCCGTTCTGTACATACGGATTTTCTTCGGATACAGTGGCGGATGCCGCGCGGGGACCCCGGACCGATCCGGTCCCGGCCCCGGATACGCCCGCCGTCCGAAAGGAGCGCCCATGATCCAGTACACCAACGTATCCAAGACCTACCCCAACGGGGTCCAGGCGCTCAAGGGA